>Ga0116134_1000071_pt1 | contig 54861 bp, 40 predicted proteins | sample June2015DPH_19_5_FD_89737 | JGI IMG/M metagenome (GOLD analysis project Ga0116134, IMG submission 89737) | Peatland microbial communities from SPRUCE experiment site at the Marcell Experimental Forest, Minnesota, USA - June2015DPH_19_40 | ecosystem: Environmental > Terrestrial > Soil > Wetlands... | reverse complement strand
GCATGCATTTGAAGTTCGGGAGGCCGTCGAGCGCCATGTTCACCTTGCCGGAAGATCCGCGGAACTTGTAGCGTTTCACGCCTTCCATGAATTCGTCGGGCAGATGGCCGGGCTCAATCATCTTCGTAAAGGTGAGCCGCGGATCGACGCTGGAGGAAACAACATCGGCGTAAATCTCGTCGCCATTCGCGAGCACAACGCCCGTGGCACGGCCGTTCTTGCCGTCGTCGTTAACGATGATCTTCGCAATCGGGGCCTCGGTGCGGATTTCGACTCCGGCCTCGCGAGCGGCGTCGGCAATCGCGTTCGAGATGGCGCCGGTGCCTCCGCGCGCGAATCCCCAGGCACGGAAGGCGCCGTCAATCTCGCCCATGTAGTGGTGCAGCAGAACGTAGGCGGTGCCGGGCGAGCGCACGCCGAGGAAAGTCCCGATAATGCCCGAGGCCGACATCGTGGCCTTGAGCACATCGGTCTCAAACCACTGATCGAGAAAGTCGATGGCGCTCATGGTCATGAGCTGGACCTGGTTGTACTTATCCTCGCTCGACATGCCCTGGAAGCGGCGTCCGATGAAGAGCAGCTTCATCAGTTCGCGCGGATTCAGCGTTGCCGGGTCGGGCGGGATCATGCTGAGGATCGGCTTCACGAAGCGGCACATCGCCTGCATGGCTTTGCCGAATTCATCGTAGGCTTCGGCGTCCACGCGGGAGTGGCGGGCAATTTCGCGATGGGTCTTGCCGTGATCGTTGACGCGCCAGAGATGGTCGCCGTTTGGCATGGGAGTGAAAGTGCCGTCGAGCGGCAGGATTTCAAGGCCGTGGCGGGGAAGATCGAGGTCGCGAATAATTTCGGGCCGCAGCAGCGAGACGACATACGAGCAAACGGAAAACTTGAAGCCGGGAAAAACTTCCTCGGTGCACGCAGCGCCGCCGAGGACGTGACGGCGTTCGAGCACCAGCACTTTCTTGCCGGCTTTGGCCAGATAGGCGGCGTTGGTGAGGCCGTTGTGGCCTCCGCCAATGACTATTACGTCATACTTCGTAACGCTCGAAACAGCAGGCATAGATTGATCCAGATAGATTGATCCAGATTGACCCGGAACTTCAGGAAAAAATGACTGGCCATTCTATCGAGAAAGTATCGTTTTGTCTCCACTTACGCGTGATTGCTGACTTATGGTCAACGCATTTCGGCGCTTGCCGCGGGAGCGGGCGGGTGCATATAATCCGGCGTCAGGCTTTGTGGTTTCCTTCATCGAGAAAAACACAAAGTCGCGCGAGGCCGCCTTGCCCATTGGAACTGCATTTCACGAGAGAACTTTCGCCCTCTGCCACAGTCTGAATTACCGCGAGTGGTCGGGATACTACACGGTCAGCGTGTATGAGGTGCACCATGAGCACGAGTACAACGCGATCCGCAATGCGTGCGCGCTGATTGATATTTCGCCGCTCTATAAGTATCTGGTTACCGGCAAGGATGCGACCAAACTGGTGAACCGCGTGATCACGCGCGACGTCAAGAAAGTCGCGGTGGGGCAGGTGATTTACGCGTGCTGGTGCGACGAAGACGGCAAGGTCATCGACGACGGCACGATTACTCGCCTCGAAGAAAACAAATACCGCTGTACGGCCGCGGATCCGAGCCTGCGCTGGTTCCGGCAGAACGGCCTGAACATGGACGTTCAGATCGAAGACATCTCCGAGCAGACGGCGGCTCTGGCACTGCAGGGGCCGGCCTCCGCGAGACTTTTGAAGACGGTGGCGGAGGCCGACATTACGAATCTGAAGTATTTCCGAAAAACGAGCGGAAAGATTGCCGGCGTGCCGGTCGATATTTCGCGCACCGGATACACGGGCGATCTCGGCTACGAGATTTGGATTCCACGAAATGACGAACATGACGCCGTTCGAGTCTGGGACGCGCTTATGGACAAAGGCAAGCAGTTCGACATTCATGCCGCCGGAATGCTGGCGCTGGATGTGGCGCGCGTGGAGGCGGGACTGCTGCTGATCGAGGTCGATTACATCAGCTCTAAGAAGGCGCTGATTCCGTCACAGAAGTACTCGCCTTACGAGTTGGGCTTTGGCAAGATGGTGCATCTCGAGAAAGATAACTTCATTGGCAAACGCGCGCTGGCGCGCGATCACAAGCAGGGAGTCGCACGACAGTTAGTTGGGCTGGAAGTAGATTGGGTGGAAGTGGAAGAGCAGTTCGACAAGTTTGGACTGTCTCCGGCAGCGCCCAGCCAGGCTTCGCGCGTTGCGGTGCCCGTTTATGCTGGCGACAGGCAGGTGGGCAAGGCAACGACGACGGCGTTCTCTCCGCTGCTGAAGAAGTTGATTGCGCTGGCTAGCGTGGGCACCGAGTATTCAAAGCCGGGCACCAAGTTGCAGATGGAGTTGACAATCGAAGCGCAACGAATGAAGACGACGGCGACGGTGGTGCCGTTACCGTTCTTCAATCCGAAGCGAAAGACGGCCGTGCCGGTGTAGGACTTTTTTCCACCACGGAGACGCAGAGGCACGGAGAAGGGATTCTCGGTGCCTTTTTTGTTTGCAGCGAAAGTGGGGCTAAGGCTCGTGAGTATACTCGGTATCATCAACGGTTGCTCGGTGTCTAACCAAATAGAGATTCGCGTGCCGACTATCGATTGCCGTAGTTGAGCCACTGGGAGGAAAAATGCAAGTGGGCATTGTTGGTTGGGATCTAATCTCGCTCTATAAGCACATGGCGGGGAGTGACAGAGTCTTCATACTCTATCTGATGCTGATCCTTGTGTTCTCGCTTGTGAGATCGCTGCGGTTGGCATGGAAGCTCTGGCTCTTTTCTCCTGCTGGTCGAGTCTCGTCCGATCAACGTAAGCCCGACGCGTCAGATTTGCTAGCTGCGATCGCGTTGGCTAACAAACTCCCGAACAACGATAAAGCTACTGAAGAACCTTGGCAGGTTGTGGAAAGCGCGAGGCCCAGGTTTGAATATCTCTGGGAGCAAAGCGTTACGAGAGTCGCTGCAATGAGGGATTTTGCAGTCCTGACTCTGATTTTCTCCGGGTTGGTGCTGTCCTACGACGTTATGAGATACCTCACGGCCATACAGATCGAAAGACCTCTGGGGGACGCCGACGTCGCCGGTGGTCCTGCTGAAATGCTGGTACCTCTTGTTCTTGGATTCGCTGTTTCGGCCGTTCTCTACGTTCTTTCCAGTTTCCACTCGGGAGCACTTGCACGGAGAAGGGCAGTATGGAATCTGTTCGTCGCGAAAGTTAGCAGTCAACACAAAGCCGATTGAAGTGTCGGAAGAGGTGGACGACGGCAACGTTCCTAGACGGCCCTGGCCGCTCTCCGCTTTCCCGTCCAGTATAGCCACACTCCGATCACGAGCAGCGCTCCGCAGCCGCCGACAATTTTGAGGACGGCCAGCGGCTCGTTTTGTTCATCGGGCGGCGGCAGGACGGAGAGGGCGATGGTGAACGCTGTAGTTATAAAGCCCACGATCGCGAGCGCATAGGCTGCCGGCTTTCCGCCGGGTACGCGAATTACTTCTTGCCCGGCGGGTTCGCTCTGCAACTTGAACATCGATGCAAATAAATATAAGTATGGGATGAAATACGTGATCACACCCATGCTTACCAGCACGTCATAGGCGCCTTTGACCGAGGTGCCGGCCTGTCCTAGAAAAATAAAAATCGCGCCGATCACTGCCTGGGTCAGCAGCGCGACCCAGGGCGTGCCCCAGCGGGGATGCAGCGCTCCGAAGGAAGAGGGCAGATAGCGGTCAATGCCGGCTACGAAGGGCAGACGGGCGACGGCGGCGAGATATGCTCCGGAGGCTCCGATGTTACTGAGGGCGATCAGAAACGCCGCTACGGGAAGAAAGAAGGGCAGGCCTACACGATCGGAAGTTTTGGCGATGGCCTGCACCAGGCCTTGCAGTGGGCTGACTTCCGACGACGGCAGCGCCAGCAGCACGCAGACGGTTCCGATGATGTAACAGAAGGCGACGGTGAGTCCTCCAGCGAACAGGGCCAGCGGAATGGTGCGGCGCGCGTTCTTGATTTCTTCCGCCATGAAGGATGCGGTTTCGCATCCGCCGAAGGCAAAGGTCAACACGGACCAGAAGATGATGTCGTCGAGGCGCACGCTGGGCGTCATGGTGTGCAGCGAGAAGGTCGTTGCCGATCCGAAGCGGTGATAGGCGAGTAGGCCCATGCCGATGACGATGAGAACGGGAATCCACATGGCGAGCGCGCCGAGGTTATGCAGCCATTTGCCGACGTCGAGTCCGACAACGTTCAAGAACGTGGCGGCGGCTAGGGTCAGCAGCGCAAACACGATGTAGAAGGTGGGATTCGCGGAAAGATGCGACCACTGCGTTGGCCGCATGAAAAGCACGTTGCTGGCGGCGAAATACAGCACGGCAGGGAAGTAGGGAAGGTTGCTGGTCCAGTAAGTCCAGGCGGCCATGAAGCCGGAGAAATCTCCGAAGGCGCGCTTCGACCAGACGTAGAGGCCACCTTCATTCGGATAGCGCGACGAAAGTTCGATGACCGAGAGCGCGAGCGGCGTGTAGAAGGCGAGCCAGGCGCCGATCCAGATGACAATCGAACTGGGGCCGGCGGCGGCAGCGGTGGCAATCCAGCGCAGACTGACGCCGGTGACCACGTAGAAGAGCAGCAGGTCGCGAAATCCCATGACGCGCTTGGGGCGGTTGGGATCTTCGGCTTCGGCGATGGAGATGCCGGGGGAGGGGAGCGGTTTGTGGTCCGGTCGGTTTTCTGGCCCTGGGTTACTCACGCGAGAGTGCCGGTTCACCGATCAAAAGGTGAGCGGTAAGAATTATCAGAGTGGCGCCGGTTGAGCAAGGCGAATTTCAGTCGGCGAGTTTGGAGCGGCTGTTGCGCTTCCAATACAAATATCCCGGCACTCCGATCAGCACAATGGTCGCGCCCCAGAAGGCTTCGGTTGGACGCTGGATGATGGTGTTTAGCGTCCAGGCGACGCCGACCAGAACGTAGATTGCGGGAAGCCACGGGTATCCGGTGCAGCGATAGGGGCGGGTAAGATCGGGTTTTTTCCAGCGCAAGACAAACAGGCCGATGACGGTCAGCGTGTAGGAGAGCACCATGCCGAAGATGACGTAGGTGTAAAGCTGGTCGTAGCGTCCGCTCATGATGAGCACGGCGGCCCAGATGCCTTGGCCGATCAGGCTGAAGGCGGGCGTGCGCCACTTAGGATGAATGACGGCCATGCGACGGAAGAAAACGCCATCTTGCGCCATGGCGAGGTAGACGCGCGCGCCCGACAGGGTGCAGGTCGCCGCCGCGCTAAAACAAGAAATCGCGATCATCGCCGACAGCCAGACTGCGGCAGCGGGTGAGAAGAGTTTTGCCGCGGCGGCGTGGGCAATGGTCTCGTATTTTGCGATCTCATTGAGCGGCAGGGCGTAAACGTACGTCATGTTCATGGCGAGATAAATCGCGCCTACCGCGAACACTCCCGAGACCATGGCTAGCGGCACATTGCGCCGCGGGTCTTTGACTTCGCCCGCGACCCACGTGATGTAGACCCAGCCGTCGTAGGCCCAGAAGACGGCGATCAAGCCGACGCCGAGAGCGGAGATTAATTGCGCTGGGGTTAGTCCCATACTTAACCCGCCCGGCGCCTGTGCACGGAAGTTCGACCAATGTCCTTTGCCGATGGCGAATCCGAGGACGACGAAGGCGGCCATGGCGGTGAACTTCGTCCAGGTGGAGACATTCTGCAGTCGTGCGCCCCAGCGCAGTCCGACAACGTTGACGTAGGTGAGGATGGCGATCAGCATCAGCCCGACCGCATGTGCGCGGGTGAACGGCATTCCTGCCAGCGAGAAAATCACATGCTCTTGCGAAATCGCAGGGATGATATTTCCCATGTAGGCGGCGGATGCGACGGAGAGAGCGGCGATGGTGCCACCATTGGCGACGGCGAACAACATCCAGCCGTATAGAAACGCGACCAGGTCGCCGTAAGCTTCGCGGAGGTAGATGTACTGTCCACCGGAGTCGGGAAACATGGAGCCGAGTTCGGCGAACGCGACGCAGGCGCACAGCGAAATCACTCCGCCGAGCACCCACACCAGAAAAAACAACGTTGGATTCGGCAGCGGCCCGGCAATATCTTTGGCGGTAAGGAAAATAGAAGAGCCGATGATTCCGCTCACGAGGAGCAGCACGGAGTCAAGCAAGCTAAGCCCACGGACGAGACTCGGCTGCTGGCTGGAGGTTTCGGCTTCGGGCGACAGGGAAGCGGGAGCAGGGTTCATTAAGTAGCCGGTCAGTTTATCATCTGCGGATGAAGTCGTTGGTCGTTCGTCGTTGGTCGTTCGCGATCCGTCGCTCGCTGTTCGCTCGTCGCTGATCGCAATTCGCCATCGCGTGCCAAGGCAGATGCCTCTAGATGTTGCCAGCGACTAATGACTAACGACTAACGACCAGCCTCATCCCATGGCCAGCTCATCGGGAGATTCCAGCGGCGTTCCGCAGCGGCGGCAGATGACGGACGAGCAATCGCCGCAGGTCAGCGGATCGCCGACTTCCACGGCGCAGACCGGGCAGTAGAACACGACGGTGGGTTGCTTTACGGCTGGCGCTGGTTTCGGGTCGATCTCCATGGTTGTGAACTATGGTTGTGAACTATGGCTGTGAACTATGGTTGTGAACTATGACTATGAACTCTGAGCACGAAACTGTAACACAATCTTCGAGTGCTCGCGTTCCAGCTCACATCACGCGCCAAGGCACGGCCGAGCTTCGCTCGGCTGGACAGCCGGGGGCGGCTGTCCCTACGGGAGTCTTAATCGGGCGGCTTCCGCAGGATGAGGTCGCCTTCCGCCGGGGGCAGCGAGAAGGGAAATTGCCAAATTTTATCTTTCATCCAGACCCCTAGAATAAAATCCTCACGGGCCTTCCACGGGCCGATCCACTTGTTGCTGGTGGCGAAGAAGAGCCAGCCGTGGACTTCGGGATTGCCCGGATTCAGCGTCACCACGGCGGGATCGAGGCTTTGCGTGCTCACGAACTCGATGAACTCGGCCGCTTCCTTTTCGTATTCTCTCAAGTAAGCCGTTTTTTCTTCGGTGATTTTGGGATTCTTCTTGATCTGGCGCTCGGTTTCGAAGACCAGCGTGTCGATGTCGTTCTGTAATTTGTTGGAGAGCTCGGTGGGGTCCATGTAGGCCTCAAGAACGTCGTGATGACGAACGAAGTCGATCCGCACGTCCGCCGGGAATTCAGTCTTATCCTGACCGGTGTAAGTCACACTCACGTACGCGCTGAGCAAGTGATAGAAGCGGCGGCGGCTCTTGGTCAGCTCCTGCGAATCCACGATGAGCGTGATGGTGAGGTCAGGCCCGGTCATCGTCCAGCGGTAGCGTCCATCGTCGCCGGGTTCGAACGTGCAACCGGGCGCGCCAGCGGTCCAGCGCACGGCGGGCAACTGCTTTTTCTTCGCGTGGACAAGCGCCGGCGACAGAATCGCCCAGAGAGCGAACACAAGGGTCGCCCAGAAGAGTCGGGAACGCAGCATGCATGGAGAGTGTATCGCCTTTACGCTGGCAACGTCATGGTCCGGTCGGGAGGATGGAGGGTGCTCTTTGTTTCGCTCGTGCCAGAAATATAAGTGCTAAGCAGGAGAGCCTCGCACGTGCTAACTCACCTTCTCAAACACCACGAACCCACGCGCCGGGATGACCGCGTTTATCTGTCCGTTGTTCACCTGCACCGTCGCGCCGCTGTTACCCACGTTGTCTCCTCCATAGATTGCAGCGTCGCTATTGAAAACCTCGCGCCATCCGCCTGCGGGTAAACGCCAGGAATCGGTAGCGATAACATACCCCTGCTCAAAAGGCGCGTCGTTCAGACTCGCCAGGATCAGCAACTGCTGGCCCGGAGCACTGCGCGTGAACGCGATCACACGATTGTCATTGTGCCGGTAGATCACGTCGAGGGCGCTCGACCGAGCTGCCGCGGTCGTCGTCACCAGCCGGATCAAGTCCTGATAGAAGCGGAAGAGAAACCGGCCGTCACTGGTCCGCTGGCCGATCAGATCTTCCTTATTCTGGGCGAAAGTGTTGTACAGAAAATACTTCGCCGCGCCAATCTCCTCGCCCATCAAGAACATCGGAGTTCCGGCCGATAGGGCCGACAGACCGAAAACGACGCGGCTGCGAGCCTCGGCACAGTTCAGCGTAGCGCCAATCAACGGCGCGAGATTCACCGCTGTCACGATGGTGCGCTCAGTGTTGTGATCGTTACCAGCCTCGTCGTGGTTTTCGTGATAGACGATCTTGTTGTACTGAGTCGCCAGCAACGCTCCCGCGAAAAAGTCCATATTGAGTGGCGCTGTCGTGCCATAACCCGCATTCTTCAGGAGCTTTGCGTAGTTATCGCCATAGTCACCGTCGCCGATCAGGTGATGATAGAAATCGGCGTACCAAACGACGTCAAATCCCACGCCTCCCTGATCCAGCGATTGCGTCATGGCAGGCCAGCCGGTATGGTCTTCGGCGATCAGGAATGCCGATGGATTCACGAAGTTCACCGTCCGGGCCAACTCCCGCAGAAACTTGATGCCGTAGTTATTCGCGCTCGCAACCACCGATCCATCGGCGTTCAGCGTGTTGTTCTGGTGAATGGCGTCGGTCAGATCGACGCGCAGCCCGTCAATGTGAAAGTCGTCGAGCAGAGCCGCCGCGCTACTGGTGAACATCTGGCGCACATTCTCCTCGCTGAAACGCGGAGTGTATCCCGTCGACCCGTTGTTCAGGTATCCGCCGATGGGCTTGCCCGGGTAGTTCGCCGGCTGCCCCTGATACCAATACCAAACGTTATCCTGCGGCGCGACTGCCGGGTCCGAATCGTATCCCCATTCCGAACGCTCGTTGTCCGAGGTCGCGAAGTGGTTGTACACGACATCCAGAATGACAGCGATGCCACGCTGGTGACACGCGCGCACGAAATGCTTCAGTTGATTCCCGCCACCCGCACTCGTCTGCAGACAATAGAACAGCGAAGTCCCATAGCCCCACTGGAGATCGCCATCGAATTCCAATACTGGCAACAACTCCACGGCGTTGACACCGAGGTCGGTCAATTTGTCCACAAAAGCCATCGCATCGGCGAAAGTTCCGGAAGAAGTCGAAGGAAATCCGAGAGAACCAATGTGCAACTCGTAGATCATCAGATTCTCGATGTTTTGCGGAGGCAGCCGCCCGGCCGTGTATTCGCTCGCCCAGAACTCATCCTCCGGAATCAGTGTCTGCTTTCCGATCCCCGTATCATTGAAGTCCTGAGTGACTAGATCTGGATCGGAAACCACCGAACAACTCACGATCCCGTCCAGGTCCAGATAAGAACCTTCATAATGTGCGCCCCCGGGATTGGTTCCGCCACGGCCCACCTGGTTGTGGGAAAAAATATCAACCTTATAGGTTATCGTGCCCTGTTCATTGGTGATGCGGTACATGTACAGGCGATTCAGGTAACCGCCAAAGTTGGCGAGCGCGGGCGTCGTCGCGACGTCACTTTCCCAGATGCCATCGCCTTGCGATATCAGGGGTACAACCGCAGCCGCCAAATCCATACCGGCGCCATCGTCGGCGATATAGCCGGTTGGGGTGCCGACGGTGAGATCGAACGGTGCGAACACCACCTCGACATTCTCGGCATGCGGCGCCCACACCGCAAAACGAATGGCCGGAATCGCCGATCCCGGCGAGACGCATTTCTGCGCACCGAATCTACGTCCGGTTGCGAACCAGTAATCTTGCTGGGTTTCGCCCGCCGCGAGAGTGAAGCTTCGATACCGCTGACTCGAATTTTCATCGGGTACTTCAGTTACCACCGCCCAAGTGTTCGGTGCTCCCACGACATCGGCGACGACACCCCACTGGAAAATGGTTCCCATCTGAATCGCGTCGAAAGACACATTGGCGCTGAAAGCGTCACAGCCAGTCTCATCTTGCGAGGCCACCATCGGCACTTCCGTCCATTGATTGGAAAATTGCCCAGTGACATCCCAGCTTCCGGACAGGCGAACATTGCGGAATAGCTGGTGCTTTACGCCGCTGTGGAATATGAAATTGACTGTGATTTGCGCCATTTGCGATCCTCCTTCGGAACGAAGGCCACCCGGCCGCTGAGCACAGGATCTCACAAAATCGACGCCCCCGCCGTTTGCGCACTTCGCTTGCGTCCGAGCCCGTTTCTGGATCGCCAAATGAGGGACCGAATTACTTCCACAATGGCCAACGAACGACCCAGAACCCTGTAATGGGCGAATGGGGTGTTCTATTTAATCTTGCCTCCCTTGGCAAACGACACCACAACCACGAATTTCAGTACCGGTTTACCCTTCACGCGCAACGGATGGTAGCGCCATTGCTTTACGGCGGTGGTTGCCGCTTCGACAAGCAATGCGGGTCCATCGATAATGTCGACCTGCTCAACGCTGCCATCTTCATTGAGCGTTACATCCATTACGACATCGCCCCAAACCTGTTCACGTCTGGCCTCGGGTGGAAAGACGGGCATGACTTTAGATAACGGTTTCGGAGCGGCCCGCTTCGTGGGTGGGACCAATATTGACTTTCCGTAAGGGATAAAGCCGGGCTTTTCGACGACATCGCGATTGGCCTCAAATATCTGCACCCACATTTTCCGATCACCGTAGACCAGCTTTGCAATGCCCTGAAAGCTGTTGTGGTCCTGGGCGTCTCCGACCACATAGGTGAAAGGTTTTCGCTTTGCGATCCAATCCACTTCTGCTTGCGCTTTCAGTGGCAGGGCAGCGTATTCGCAGCATCCCGGATCGTAGACCTGCAAAACGACATCGGCGCGTTGGCGGTCTCCCGCTTTGAGCACGATATCGTTTTTGACGGCGCCGCTAAAGCCCGTCGCAAGGACAGTGAGGAGATAGCGCCCGATGTGGAGGTCGTTCGCTTCATATTGGCCAGCGTCATTGGTTGTCAATGTACGGGTTTGCTTCGTGTCGGCGTTCGTAATGGTAATGGTTGCATTCCGAACTGCCGCGCCCTGGGGATCGGTGACGATGCCCGCCAACGAGCACAAAGCCTCTTGAGCAGCGGTGGGCGCCGGCGGCTGGGTTTTAGCCTCCGGGCTCGCTGCTTGCTGTCCAGCAGATACTGCGGGTCTTTCAAGGTTGCGCAGGGACTCTTCGTCCAGAGATTTTAGTGGGGAGGCAGCGTATTCACAGCATCCGCCATAGTTGGCGCCGCCCACTAAACGGATATCAGTACGCTTGTGTTCGCCCGCCTTCAGGACGATGTCTTCCACGATCGTGGTTTCATGGTCCTTGATCTCGGCCTTCACGCTATAGCGACCGGACTGGAGATCGTCCGCGGCATACTGGCCTGCGGCATTGCTGGTCAACGTTCGAGCCACGCCTGTATCGAGGTTGGTAATCGTGATTTTCACATGCGCGACCGCAGTTCTTATGCTATCGGTGATGGTACCTGCCAGCGAGCACAAATCCGAATGACCGGGAGTAACGGGCGGTTGGGTGTGGCCGCCTCTGAGAGGCGAAGCGGCCATCTCACTGATTCCGTAGTATCGCGTTGGCGGAGATGCCGGAGGCGGCGTTTTGGCGTCTTTGTCCTGCGCATGGCCACATCCGGTTGCTGCAGGTATTCCCATCGCAAGCACCGCCGCTGCCACTCGCCTGGCCAACCTAAGGCTCGGAGTGGAAACGTGGTCGCTTCGGCGCACGTTGCCGGGGAAGCGCAACATTTCCAGTTCTGTTCTTAGCTTCGACCCTTCGGAGAGCAATCGTAGACGGGTTTTGGATTCGCGCTCTCTAACATCAAATATGGCCTCTTCTAACCCGGCATCCTTGCTGCCAGCAATGGAGGCACTGAGTTCGATCACTTCATCGAGTAAGTTGACGGTATCGAGATTGACGGAGCGAAGCCAGTTGGCAACTTGTTCACAAGCCGCCACTCGATCCGGCCCAGCGTAGAACCGTTTGGCCACTGCTGCGGTGTGGTCGAGTCCGATGGCGTTCTGCATCAAGCTGCCATCGCTCCAGCATCGGGAGTCAAACAGATCGAGTGCGAGCGTGCAGGCACGATCCGCTACGGGATCAGACAAGTTGTACTCGCGTGCGAGATAGTCGCCTCTGGCGCGTCCGAGTTCGATCATTCTTCGTTCCAGAGGAGTGCCGGTGTAGATTTCGGCGCGACAGAAATTCAGCGGATTCCCGCAGAAGCGGCGCATGAACGCCACATCGGAACGCAGGGTGTCGAGGGTCGCATCCGGATTAAAAATCATTAGCGTAAACTGAGCGGAAATGCCCAAGGCGGAGCATGTCTCCAGGGCGCGCTCGGAATCTTCGACACTCTGGCTCCGGTCCAAGGAGGAAAGTCCGTGCGCTGTGGCGGACTCGACACCAAGGAAAACGCGAACCAGGCCGAGGTCTTTCAATCGGCGAAGGATCTTCCACTTAGCATCGGCGGGGCGACACTTGATTACCAGTGCAATGTCTTCCACGCCGCGGTTCTTCAGGGCCTTCTCGAATGCCGAGAGCCGGACATGATTGATGGCTTCGGAAGGAACGAGAAAGTTGTCATCGTGAAAAACATACTGGCGAGTCCCTCTTTCATGGTAGAGAGCCGCCATCTCGTCGGCAATGCGCTCGACGTTGCGCTGCCGGAAGCGTTTGCCCGGGGCCATGCGATGAAGGGTCGTGATACAGCAATAAGCGCAGCTTCCGTAGCAACCACGACTGCCCATCATGTAACTCGTAGGCACACCCGCAATCATGTGGATCGGCCCACGGCGATCGGGGAATGGCAAGGTATCCAGATCGTCCAAGGTTCGGCGTGCGTTGGTGAAGCGCACTTCGTGTCCGTCCCGGTAAGCGATGCCAGCGATTTGAGGCAGACGTTTTTCCAGGTGCGACATGGCATCGGCGATCTCAACCAGCGTTCCTTCTCCTTCGTGAATCACGATGATGTCGATTTCCGGATGGCGGGCAAGAAGCGGCTCGGCGGCGCAGGAGGCATAGTGGCCGCCCGCAACAATGAGTTTCTTGGGATTACTGGACTTAATCAATTGCGCCAGGCGAAGAAACTCTTTTGCTCGCGATTGAAAGCACATGGACAACCCGACCATATCTGCGCGGCGAGCGGCGTCGGCAACAGCCGTAGCGTCAGTCGCCGAATTGAAAGCCGCCATCACCGTATCGTGCCCAGCCATCAAAAGTGACGCCGACGGATAGCGGATGGAAAGGTTCTCTTCGTAATCGGGTCCCGCCAATAATACTTTCACTTGTTCTCCCGCCCCGGCCCGGCCGCAGCTTCCGGCAGGCCCTGCATCAGGACTTTCCGATACTGTGGGCGCACGGCTCTAGGCAGTCAGTGATTGCAATCACAGGCCGCGGGACAAAGGCGGCGACAGTCGGGAAGCTCTCGGTGTTCAACGCGCTGGAGACGCGCTGGAAAGGAAGCGCGAAGCTGCTATACTGTTTTCCGCTGGCCGAGAGAATCCGACTGACCCCAGAACTGACACCGTAGCAAAAAGTGCGGCGTCGATGGCTCCAGGGAATATTCAGTAAGTTCTTTACAGGCTAGTAGATGCAACAGGGTGAGGGCGCGTAGCTCAGTTGGTAGAGCAACGCCCTTTTAAGGCGTGGGTCGCAGGTTCGATTCCTGCCGCGCTCACCAAAGATTGGACAACGTAAAGCGGTCGAGGAGATCGAGGCGCAACTCGCGGATTACGAAAACCAACTGCGCGCGCGGATGGAGCCGGAGGCGCGAGAAGTAGCGGCCGACTGATAGTAAGCTGGAATTAGTAAGCTACAAATTTCCGGGCTCAACACGCCACAGTCCATTGCAGGCGAACCCATTGCAGGCGAACCCATGGCAGGCGAACCGAACGATACGAAGATTTCACCGCTCGCGGGTAAGCCGGCTCCAAAAGAGATGCTGATCGATGTGGCTCGCCTGGAGAAGGAATATTTTGAGCGCCATCCCAATCTGCAGGATCCCAACCAGCTAGTCAGCTTCGGAACCAGCGGACATCGCGGGTCGCCGCTCGACGGCACCTTCACCGAAGCCCACATCCTCGCGATTACGCAGGCGATCTGCGAATACCGGCGAGAGCAGGGAACCGACGGCCCGCTTTACATGGGGAAAGATACCCACGCTTTGTCGGGGCCAGCGCAGCGCACCGCGCTCGAAGTGCTGGCGGCGAACAACGTCGAGACGATCATTCAGGAAAACGATGGTGTAACTCCGACACCCGTAATCTCGCGAGCCATTCTGGTTTACAACCGCGGTCGCAAACAACATCCCGCTGACGGCATCGTCGTCACGCCGTCGCACAACCCGCCCGAGGATGGAGGCTTCAAGTACAACCCGACCAACGGCGGCCCGGCCGATACCGATGTGACGGGTTGGGTCCAGGATTGGGCGAACGAATTGTTGCGAGCGGGAAATGTGGGGGTGAAGCGAGTTCCGTTCGCCAAGGCCGTCCAAGCCGCGTCTACGCACCAGGAAGACTTCGTTTTGCCGTACGTTCGCGATCTCAAGAACGTGGTTGATATGGATGCGATCCGCAGCGCCCACCTCAAACTTGGAGTGGATCCGCTGGGCGGAGCCGCGCGGCCGTATTGGGAACCGATCAACTCCATTTACGGGCTCGACATCGTCGTCGTGAATCCAGTGATTGACCCAACGTTTTCTTTCATGACAGTGGATCACGACGGCAAGATTCGCATGGATTGTTCCAGCCCGTATGCGATGGCCAGGCTGGTCGGGCTGAAAGATCAATACCAAGTGGCGTTCGCCAACGATCCCGACGCCGACCGGCACGGAATTGTAACTCCCGCTGCGGGGTTGATGAACCCGAACCACTACCTCGCAGTAGCCATCCGATACTTGCTCACACACCGCCCACAGTGGCGTCACGATGTTGCAGTCGGGAAAACCCTGGTGAGCAGCAGCATGATCGACAGGGTCGTGAAGAAGCTCGGTCGCGAGTTGCGCGAAGTGCCGGTGGGCTTCAAGTGGTTCGTGCCCGGACTCTTCGATGGTTCGTATTGCTTCGGCGGGGAAGAGAGTGCTGGAGCGAGTTTCCTTCGCCGTGACGGCACGGTGTGGACGACCGACAAGGACGGACCCATCATGGACCTGCTGGCGGCGGAGATTACCGCACGCACGGGAAAGGATCCGGGCGAGCACTATCGCGAACTTACGGCGGAGTTCGGCACCCCCTATTACACGCGCATCGACGCGCCTGCCACGGCCGAGCAGAAATCGAAATTACAAAAACTCTCACCCGACGCAGTAAAGGAGTCGGATCTGGCGGGCGAGCCCATCACCGCCAAGTTGACGAAGGCTCCAGGCAATGATGCTCCCATCGGCGGGCTGAAAGTCGTCGCGGCCAGCGGTTGGTTTGCGGCCCGGCCCTCCGGCACAGAGAACATCTATAAGATCTATGCGGAGAGCTTCAAGAGCCAGAGCCATCTGAACGCGATCGTCAGCGAAGCGCAGGAGATGGTGAACAACGCGCTGAGTTCCTGAGTCCGGCAATGAGTGGCGGCGGCGGGCTGACGGTCTCCCAACCTTCATTTGTATGGGGCAATGTAAATCCCGAATAATGCAAATTAAACAATGTAAATTAGATGAAATGATCGCGACGCGCTGCAGTGCCCTGCTGTTTGACTTGGATGGCGTGCTCATCGATTCCACTCCCGCGGTTGCGCGAGTGTGGACTCGGTGGGCGGTTGAACATGGCTTTGATCCGGAGACTGTGGTCCATAAGGCGCACGGGCGCCCGAGTCGAATTACGATACGCGAGTTGCTGCCCAACTCCGATATTGACCGCGAAGATCGCGAAGTCGAACGCAGGGAGATGGAGGACCTCGATGGTGTGGTCCTGCTGCCGGGCGCTGGGCAACTTCTGAACAGCCTGCCTCCGGCGCGCTGGACGATTGCGACCTCATGTACGCGCGCGCTGGCCGAGGTGCGTTTGCGGGCCGCGGGACTGCCCATCCCCAAGACCATGATTACGTCGAGCGACGTGAAGATCGGCAAGCCCGATCCCGAGCCTTACCTGAAGGCGGCGGCGAAGCTTGGATTTGCCGCCTCCGATTGCGTTGTGGTGGAAGATGCGGCGTCTGGAGTTCGCGCGGGGAAGGCCGCTGGCGCCAGAGTGATTGCCTTCCTCACAACCATGATCCGGCGCGACCTCGAAGACGCCGGCGCCGATTGGATCGTGCAAAACTGCGCGGACATCGCCGCATCGAATGACGGCGACAGTTTGCGGTTGAGTCTCTCACTGTGAAGTAAATAGGCTGCGAGCTACGAGCTGCGGGGCATCCGAGCTGCTCGTAGCTCGCGGCCCGTCGCTCGCGACCCCACTATCAGCGCGAGAGCCATTTGCGCGCGCCCCTCGGCTCAACTAGAATCCTTCAGTTCATTGGAAGTTGCCCGCAAGAGCAGGCTGGATGCGAGCCGGGCGGCTTTGATCTTCTCCATCTTCATCGCGATATAGAGAATCGCTAGACAGGCAGGGCCTCGTGATCATTGGTGTTCCTAAAGAAAGTTATCCGGGGGAGCGGCGGGTTGCGCTGGTGCCGGCAGTCCTCCCGACGCTGACCAAGGCAGGTTTCGAAGTCCACATACAGTCGGGCGCTGGCATCGAGGCTGGCTATCCCGATACCCTATATGCTGACAAGGGCGCGAAGATCGTCGCGGACCGGGCCGCGGTGTTTGCTGCCGCTGACGTTGTGGTGCAGATTCTTTGCTACGGTTCCAACGACGTGACGGGGAAACAGGATGTGCCGCTCTATCGCCGCGATCAGATACTCATCGGATTTCTGCGTCCATTCGGTGCGCTGGACGTGGTGCAGGAGATCGCGCGCGCTGGCGTCAAAGCGTTTGCCGTGGAGTTGATGCCGCGCACCACGCGCGCCCAAAGCATGGACGCACTCTCCTCGATGGGAACGGCGTGTGGATATAAAGCGGTGCTGCTGGCGGCCGACACGCACCCGCGCATCTTTCCCATGCTGACCACGGCGGCCGGAACCATCACGCCCGCGCGCGTGTTCGTGATCGGCTGCGGCGTTGCCGGACTGCAGGCGATCGCGACTGCGCGCCGCCTGGGTGCGGTGATTTCGGCTTACGACTTAAGGCCCGCAGCGAAGGAGCAGGTGCAGAGCCTGGGCGGACGTTTTGTCGAGCTTCCCATCGAGGCGAAGGACGCGCAGGATGCGCGCGGATATGCCCGCGCGCAGGATGAAGACTTCTACCGCCGGCAGCGCGAGTTACTGGGGAAAGTAGTGCAGGAAAGCGATGTGGTGATCACCGCGGCGGTCATTCCGGGAAAAAAATCGCCGGTCCTGGTAACCGAAGATATGGTGAAGGGAATGGTCCCGGGTTCAGTGATCGTCGATCTGGCCGCCGAACGTGGGGGCAACTGCGAGATCAGCGAAACCGGTAAGACCGTGGTCAAGCATGGTGTGACCATCATCGGAGCGATCAATCTCGCCAACGGCGTGCCTTATCATTCGAGCATGATGTACGCCCGCAACATCACTGCGTTCCTGAATCACTTGATCAAAGATCAAAAGTTGAATCTGAACCTCGAAGATGAAATCGTTCGCGAGACTCTGCTCACTCGCGATGGCGAGATTGTGAACGCCCGGGTCCGCGAGTTTTTTAAGTTGCCCGCGCTTGCGCCCGTGACCGCGTGAGGGGTCATACGGTGGAGGGACGGACGTCGCGCCCGTCCAGCAGTTTGGCGGCCGGGCGGGTACGCCCGGCTCTCCACGAACTAATACGGAGGAAAGATGAACAGTAGTTCGAACCTGATTAATGCGCTCTTTATTTTTGTGCTCGCTGGATTCATTGGATTTGAAGTGATCCGGCGGGTCTCGCCTCTACTGCACACTCCGTTGATGTCGCTCACCAACGCCTTGGATGCGATCGCGGTGGTGGGTGCGATCGTGCTCGTGGGCGAGCACAAGAGCACGCTCTCCGCCGTTTTCGGATGCATTGCCGTGGTCGCCGCCACCAGCAATATCGTCGGCGGTTTTCTGATCACGGACCGCATGTTGAAGATGTTCAAATCCAGCCGCCCTGCGGCTAAACCGGCGGCCAAGTCGGTGGCACAATAATGACCGGCGAACTCGCGGGATCCCAAGTCGTCATCGAGCTTGTATATCTGATCGCGAGCGTGCTGTTCATCCTCTCGCTGAAGTGGATGAGCTCGCCGACCACAGCCCGCCACGGCATCTGGGCGGGCGAAATCGGCATGCTGCTGGCAATTTGCGGCACGCTGTTGCACCACGGTATTGTGGACTACCGGCTGATCGCCATTGGGCTGGTGCTCGGCACCATCATCGGCATTCCACTCGGGCGAGTGGCGATGACGGCGGTTCCGCAGCGAACCGCGCTCAGTCACGCCTTTGGCGCACTTTGCGTGACGCTGGTCGGCTCGGCCGAGTTTTATCTGCGCTCACCCGATATCTCGCGCTTCATGATGTCGGTGCTCTCTCTCGAGGTCATTCTCGGCGGGTTAACCGTCACCGGGAGCTTGATGGCTGCCGGCAAGCTGCAGGAAATTCTGCCGCAGCGGCCGCTGACTTACAAAGGCCAGAACCTCGTCAACTTTCTGCTGCTCGCTTGCGCCGTGGCGATCGCCGTCACTCTGGTCCTGCATCCGGAATCGCGGTCGCTGTTTCCGTTCATGATCCTGATCGCGCTGGCGTTCGGCGTATTGTTGATTATCCCTATCGGCGGCGCAGACATGCCGACCGTGATCTCGCTGTTGAACGGCTATGCTGGTCTGTCGGCAGCGGCCATGGGCTTCGTTCTCGACAGCAAGCTGCTCATCATTGCCGGCGCGCTCGACGGATCGTCGGGCCTCATCCTCTCCATCATCATGTCGAAGGCCATGAACCGCTCGTTCACCAACGTTTTATTCGGGGCCTTTGGTCAGGTGCAGGCTGCAGCCGCAGCGGGAGAAGAAGCCCGGCCGGTTCGCAGCGCGACTCCGGAAGAAGCCGCCGCCATCCTTTCTGCCGCGAACAAGGTCATCATTGTTCCCGGATATGGTATGGCCGTGGCGCAGGCGCAGCACAAGGTGCGCGAACTTTACGATGCGCTGACCAAGCGCGGCGTGGAGGTGCGTTTCGCCATTCACCCCGTGGCCGGACGCATGCCGGGCCACATGAATGTGCTGCTGGCCGAAGCCGATATTCCCTACGACCGCCTGATTGAGATGGACGAAATCAACGGCGACTTCCCGCAGACCGACGTCGCGCTGGTGATTGGCGCCAACGACGTCACCAACCCTGCCGCCCGCACGGATGCTTCCAGCCCCATCTATGGCATGCCTATTCTCGACGTAGACAAAGCCCATACCGTGATGGTCATCAAGCGCAGCATGAATCCTGGCTTCGCGGGTATTGATAACCCGCTCTACTATCTGGATAACACCCTGATGCTGTTTGGAGACGCCAAGGCATTTGTCGGCAGCATTGTGCGCGAACTCAGCGGAGGACACGGCTAGGTTGAGCGGTGAGCTTCGAGCAAACAGGTTGCTCCACAACTTGTAGCCCGCTGCTTACTTACTCGGTGACGCACTATTAAGGAAACTCTCATTAAGTCCTAACTGGCGGGACGGGCCACACTGGCGGGACGGGCCACGCTAAAGCTGCGACCCTCAGCGGCTAAAGCCGCTTGTTTAGCGGGTTCTGACGGCATGGCTGAAGCCATGCCCTTTCAAAACTCTTCGTGGAAGGGCGTAATCAGAGGTTTCCTTAACCGGTTATCAATACAAGACTGAAAAAGAAAAGAAGATCAAGAGCAGTGCAGGACGAGGCGCCGGGTAAGAATTTCGGGCGGGCTGCAGTCTCGCGAGGGGAGGAACTTCGCCAGCCTGCGGCCCGCCCGGCGTTTAGGCTGCTTTCCTTGTTTGTCTGATTTTGGCCCAACGTGCTTTCTGGGCCAGAGAAATTCTCCGGCGCCCTGCCGCGGAGAGTACGCGCTTGGCGCGGTGTTGCGCCCCCGCGTGCACGATTGCGCCCGAGCTTCGGGTAAGCTTTTCCAGAACCGAAATAGCTTCCCCAAGCTTTTGGACTTGGTTCTGAGCATCCCGGCGTTCCTCGCGGAGCCGGTCGATTGCCTTAGCAATGTTTGTCATCAATACCCCCTCGGGTAACTACCGTCGGCAATTGTATTACTAACTCATGGGTTCTGTCATAATTTATTCCATAAGGTGAAAGTGGTTGCGAGTTAATACCTCGATCATCACCTCTCGATCATCGCCTCGGCGACTGTGAACGGCGGATCCAGCGGGATTGTCGTCGATAACTACACTGCCGGACGAGCATCGAGCATCGATCTGAGCGAAGTCGCAGGGGATGCCGAGCCACACAAACGCTTGCCCCGTCAACTGCAAATGTTTTCGCATGCACTTGTGAAGCGCTGGACTTACACGCCTACGCTTCTTCCGTGGGTTAGGTTCTGTTGGACTCATTTGCAAGGGATTGCATCCGGGTTGAAGAAGCCAGGCGGGAAGCGCTGTTAAACCACTGATAGCGGGGATGTTAGCTTTCGTCAAGGCTGGAAGGCGAATTGCCTTCTCCTGGCTTGATGCAGGGTTCTTGGCCGAGCACGAAAACGACGATCGGGAAGGCGCTCGCTGCGATCGTGTCGCTCGTCGTCCTGAGCGGCGTTCTTGCCTGGTGTGTAGTAACTTCCCCTTCTCCGTCGCGCGTCACCACGCACCGGATGCCACTTACGCAACTGGAAAAGACCCTGCGCGGTGCACCCTCGCACATCTCCGAGTTCGCATCCGTGTCGGAGCCGCTGGCGTTGGCAAAGTGTGGAAACGTCCATCCGCCAGAGGCCCTGCTTACCCCGGACCCGCTGCTGCATGTTCAAGAGGACGATCTGCACGTGCGCGTCAGCTTCATTGTTGGATCCGACGGACACGTGCATAGCGCCTTCGTTCTGGACAGCGGCGGCCCCGACGAAGACCAGATTGTGCTGCAAGCGGTCCTCTTTTGGCGCTATCGCCCGGCGCTGTGCAACGGAGTTCCCACCGATTCCGAAGCGCTTGTAAGATTCAGTATCCGCTAGCGTGCGAATTCTCCTACAATGTCAGCGATGAGGTGGCCGTGACCGAAGACAATCCGAACCCTTTCGATCCAGCAAAGGACCAGCCCGCCGAAGGCAAGGAGATCGAGGAGTTTTTTCAACGTCTCCCCGGCAACTTTCGCTGGCCGAAGCCGAATGCCGAGGCCGTGGCTGCGGCGGTAGAAGCCATCCATCGCATGTCGGGAGACTCGGCCGCGCACGATCTGGCGGCGGACGGTGAAGTGGAACCATCGGGCGAGGCCTGCTCAGGATGTGGAGGTTCGCTGCCGACGGGCGCTCGCTTTTGTGTGTGGTGTGGAATCCCCAGCGCGTCTGTGGCCGGCGATGCCACTGCCCCGTCTCGATCCGGAGCCGGGCAACATTACTTTCACCATCACTATCATCATATTGTGCCCAGCCGGGGAGCGGCATCCAGCGCGTCTTCCGCCGAGTTTGAGCCGGCAGTTGCTCGCGGGCGCGCTCCCGGTTCGCCGGGCGGCGCTACCGGGGGCCGCGCCGAAGCCAGCGCCCGCCAGGTTGTCCAGGACTGGGTGCAGGCCTGCAACACCAAGCATATCGACGATCTGCTGGAACTCTACGCCGCCGACGCTACTCTGATCCGCTCCAGCGTTGCACCGGTTCGCAGCCTGCCTGCAATCCGGGAATTTCTGATCTCGCTGCTCGAAGCCGGATTGGGCGACGTCGAAATGGAATCGCTGCGCGTCGAAGTGCTGGGTGAGATTGCTCTCGATCTCGGCCGTTGCAAAATGCTCGTGCCCGTCGCCATGGGCCAGCGCCGCGAAGAGCGCGGAAAATACCTGGTCGTCCTCGTGCGGCAGCCTGCCGGCACATGGAAAATCCTGGCCGACTGCTGGTCCGCCGATCTCGCGGTCAGCGCCCCGCCGCTGCCAGAGAGCGCTGCCCGAAGGGGAAGCGAACCAACCCCACCGCGCAAGCCCCGCTGAACCCAGTCGTTGGTCGCTAGTCGTTCGCGGTCCGATCGTGGACAGAAGCGTTTCTGCGAGCCAACGACTAACGACTAACGACTAACGACTAACGACAATTCTTCGAAGCAAGAAAAACCCCGATCCTCGCGGATCGGGGTCAAGTGGATTGGTTGACCGGTGTGCTTACTGGGTGCGTGTAGTAAACATCTGCCGGTAGCTCAGGCTTTCGACGTCGCGGAACATCGGCGTTCCGGGCGGCAGGCCTGCGGGAGTGGAGAAGTCCAAATCGAAAAAGTAATTTCGGGTTGGGGGGCTATATACGTCAGTACAGCACTTGTACACCCCGGTGCCATAGGTCGAGTAGTACAAGCTGACGATCGAGCCCTTGTAGTTCAAGGTTTGTCCGCCCCAGTTTTCGAGGTAGCGCAGGAAGTTGTGCACACCGCCGTCAGTGCCGAAATCCTGGGCAACTCCAGTCCAAGTTGGCTGCGGGAAGTTGATGTTCTTGCCGCCTGCAATCGCCACGCGGTAATAGTCAGTGCCGGCATTCCGGTTGCCCGGGTTGGTGACAGTGCCGTCGCCGCCGATGCCCAGGCTGGCCAAGTCGCTCCATTGGAACGAGAGCAAAGTGACAGCGTCGGCGATCACCGCGGCGGACGAGTGCCCGGCTACGTCCACCCCGGTCGTCCAGGTCGTGTCGGTTGGAGGAGGCGCGCTGTTGTAATAGCCAACGATGTACACCGGATTCTCCGATGCGACCGTGAAGCCGCCCGGATCCGCTGTAGTTCCAGTCGGGCTCAGGGGTACGTTGCCGAGCGAACCATCCACCAGTCTCAAAACGTGGCGCGCACCGCTCACCCAGTTCTTGCGCGCAGTGTTGCGGCAACTGGCAATCCGGTTGTTGGTGTCGATTGTCGAGGTGCCGGTACCGAAAGGATCTGGCACCGCCGAGCTGATGATCTGAGTATTGAGGTTCCTGGTGGCGTGGGCCACCGTACCGTAGAAACCCAATCCCAGGTTGTTCGCTCCGAAGTTGTCTAACACGCCGTTCTGATTGACGTCCTCGGGAGAATAGGTCTTTCCCGCTGGCTTCGGTTCCAGCGCTCCATTCGGTGTACCCACGGCATTGGAGCCGTTGATCACGTCCTCCAGGCCGGAGTCGCCGCTCTTGGTGCCTGGAGTGTTCGGAGGAGGCGCGTTCGGATTCGGCAGCATGCCACGGCGATCTGAGAAATAGAGCACATATCCGTTCTGCACGACATAATCCACACTCGTGCCGCTGACTCCGGTGGTTCCCGCCAACCATTGTTTCAGGTTGCCCACATCGATTTCGACGGCATTCATCACGCCGTTGGTGGAGCAGCTATTGTTGTTCACCTGGTTGTCCCGAACCTCGCCTTCGCGGGCATCGTAAAAGTTGATGGGATACCAGTTGTACATGCTGATGCTCTGCGTCGTAGTGGCAGAGCTGGTGACTCCGTACCATGGTTTGGTGCTCGCCGTATCGGGCTGAACTTCCGGAGGCAACGGATTTTTCCATGCGGTGCAGATAGTGTGACCCGTGTTCCACCCGGTACAGGATGGCGGAAAGCCGCTTGGGTCGACCGTGCCGTTTCCTTGACGGTCAGCCGGTTCTTGCAGGAGCAAAATCGCGTTCGGATTTATATCGTTCGTTCCCGCGGCAGGGGCGCTGCTTCCAGGGAGCGTTGGCGGTGTTGTGTCGCGCGCAAATCCGAGTCCCAGCCATTCATTGGTAACGCCGTGCCAAGCGCCCCCAGCGTCCTTGTATTCGACGCGCAGGTAGCCATCGATCAGGTTCCAGGATGCGGTGGTCGCGGCCATGGCGGTCGCGTTGCTGGTGACCTCCGTGCCGCTTATGGCGTAGTACGGATAGGCCGGCGCGCCAGTCGGACAGCCTGCGGGTATGTTGCCCACCGCTACGCTTGCCGGAGGGCAGAGATTGATCGCCAGCGGGCCAGTGGCACTGGAGCCCAGGACCAGCGGGGCGGTGCCCAGCGGTACGAGTGTCTGGTAAGCGACTGCCGGCATTGTCGGAGCGTAGGGCCAGTCCGATGTCAACGCAACATCGGTATTGGCGGCGGGGCAGTTGTTACCGGCGCACGGGGTTTCATCCGGAAACGCGTTCGACGCCTCGGCAAAGTAGGTTACGTATGAGAATCCGCTACCCAGCGTCGGCAGACCCGCTTGGACCGACGTCGCAATTCCATATTGGTTGGGAGCAACGTTGGCCAACCGGACGTTGTTCACATCCGAAGCCCCACCCGGCAATTCCGCCGGATCGTCGCTCAGCAACACGTGGATCTGCGCCATGTTATATTCTCGCGATTGGGCCAGCGCCGAAGTCGGGTCCTCGCTCGCCGGGGGCCGGCGAAGAATCTGATAAGGAAACGTGGTGCCGCTCACGAAGGGCATCTTAAGGTTCTTGGCGCCCGTTCCCACCTGGTTGGCAGGGGTTTGAAGTCCATAGTTTCCGTTGATGAAATTAAGGTTAGTGCCTTGGGAAAACGCAGTCCAAGCGTTGGCGCCGTTATAAGCTGACTGCGCCGGATTTCCCCCCGCACCTTGCACGCTGCCGTCCCCGTAGGAAGAGGCGTTGGGTGCATCCATGGACTCGCACTTCCCGGCCGCGTTCAGGGTGGTGCAACCATTGGCTGCGGTCGGTACCCATACCGTGCCGTTATAGTTGGTGTTTGCGTTCCACCCGTTGGCCAACTGGGTGCGAACCACGTTACCGTACGCCGACACCTTATTGTGAAAAACCAGGGTGCTGCCCGGCCCGACGAACGGGTACAAGTCCCCGTTGGTATGCACCGGGCCCACCATGTCAAAATTGGGACCACTGAAGAAAGAGAGATCGCTCTCCGAGAACACGCCGAACTGGAACACGGGAATCAGCGCCACTTGCGCGGTCCGCGACATGGTCACTTCCTGGCCGCCCATCAAGGCCGCCGTCGCCAGCATGTTCACCGGGATGATCTGTGCCCACAGACCCTGGTTGGGTCCGGATTGAATCTCGCCCCAGTTCGCGGTCAGCGCTCCCGAGCAACCCGACGCCGGGGTCACCGAATAGTCTTTCCACGTGACTCCCATCATCGCCGGCCCATTGGTGGTGGGGAGGCCCACGGCGCAGATTTGGGCGGGTTTGGGGGCCAACGCGGTCTGGAACACCTGGGCCAGGTTGGAGTACATGGTCTCGATGCCGCCCTCGGCGGCGTGGAAGGCCATGTCGTTCTGCAGATCGGTCCCTCCCACCTTGCCTTCGGTGTTGACCATCATCATCAACCCGATCGCGATCCCCGACAGCAGCAACAGCATCATCAGGGACGCAATCAGCGTGAATCCTTTGGTGTGCAGTCTCGCGTTCTTCATTATTATTATTCTGTAGCTCTCCATGGTGTCGCTCCCCATTGCCTCGCTCCTCATCGTTCCGATCTCCTTCGTCTTACTCCCTTCGCTATCGCGGTCGCTACGGAGCTACTGGATAGTTATTGCTGTACGTCAGATCCCGCGCGCTTACCGATGTTTGCAAATCCATTCTCTGATAACCGTTCTGGGCGTACTGGGCACCCATCGTCGTGCTATCGATCGCCATGTTCAGGATGTTGATCTTGGTGATCTGGTTGGGAAGGAGGTTCGCCGAACCCGCCGAGCCGTTAAGGAGATTGCAGGCAGTCGTGTTGTTGCCAGGGTTGCACTGGTTCACCGCCGGCGTATCGGTGGTGGTGTTGAAAAGGTCATAGCTGAACTTCAGGTAAACCACGTTTTCCGCTACCGGGATCGGGGTGTGTCCACTGATCTGCCGCATCAGTCGCGAGGGGGTGACGGTGGCGTCGAGATAATAAGTGATCACCAGAATGCGCTCTGGCGACGTTCCGGTAGCGCTTAGAAATGCGCTGTTCAGGCCGGGTGAATTAGGTGCGGCGACGCTGGCGGGGGTCTGGTTCATGTTCAGCGCATCGCTGTTGGCGAAGGGAACTTTATAAATGGTTTGGCCGGAACCGTTGGTGCTGGTTGAAACGGCACCCGTGACTTCGGCCACCACGGGGTTCCCGCCCAGGGTCATCAGGATCAGATCGCCAGGCGTCAGCCCCACGACCGCATCGTTCACGGCTTGCGGCGCGGCGGGCCCGTTCGCCGGCAAACAGCCCTCGGTCGCCCAAGTCGCGGGCGCCGCGGGCGGCGCAAAGGTCACTACTCCCTTGGCAGTGACCGTCGCTGTGTAGCAGTTCAAATAAAACGCGTTGTCCGTATAGATCACCGTGACCACATCGGTGGGTCCCTGAATGGAGTTGAGCGTCGGCCCCATGTTGTATCCGGGGAGAAGCCCGTAAAGATAGGGTGTGCCTAACTGCAGGGGATAGGTTGTCGGGGTGCTGCTGGCGTTGGTGATGTAGCACTTCGGCGTCTGATCGCAGCCATATAGCGGAGTGATCCCGCTCGGCAGGGCAATCGCTATACCCTGGCCCAGGCCGGCCCCAGCCAGACTGAGATCCTTCGTCAAAATGTTGGAAGCGGCGCGAAAATCCTGCTGCATCTCGGCGCGCTGCGTAACCGTCCAGGTCGCAGACACGCCCTGAATGTAGATCTGCACGGCTGCGCCCAGCACAATCGTCCCCAGAGCCATGGAGACCACCATCTCCAGCAGACTGAATCCACCCTCACGCTTTGTTGAGCGATCGCTCATAAGTCCCCTCTTACTGGTACTCGGAAATGTACGAATTCAAGATGTACGATTTCGGCTGACTGGTCTGGGAAGTCGCATACTGCACGGTGATGGTCACGGCTCGCACCGAAGGCACCACGTTGGTAGCCGCGTCGTACACCGGTCCGAACAGAATCGTGCGCTGGTAGCCGGTCAAAGGGATCAGGATATCGTCCGCCGTCAGATAGATCCCATCCGCCCCTGGGTCCTGTAGAGTTTGCTCGCCCGAAGCCGCATCATCCGCGGTCCCGTAGATTCCGTCGGCTCCGGCGTTGTAGATGGGCTGCACCCCATTCAGGAAGATGCCGCAACTGGAGGCGCCAGTGATAGGGCAGTTGGTGGAACCCGTATTCTGGATGTCGTCCCAAGTCATCTGCGCCGTGTTGCGCGCGGTGATGAGACTCTCGTACGACTCGTTTGCCAGTTGCTTAGCGATCAGGTTCTGCTGCGAGGTTTGTGTCGAAGCCATGGCCAGCCCGAACACACCCAGCAGACTCACCATGCCCACGGTCAGCACAGCCATCGAGACCACAACTTCAAGGAGCGAGAATCCGCGCTCTGCTTCTTTCCGCACCCGATTGCCGCGCCCGATCATTGACGTAGCCATTGATACCCCCCTCCCGTTTTGCCGTAGAGCCGCCATCCATGAATGCGGCCGGTACCGCCCCACAGCGTCACCGCGCGCGAACTCAGGATTTCTCCCGGACGCGCGACGTACACCACGCCTCCATCCCAACTGCCCTGACAAAGTCCCACCCCACCTTCGGAATCCTGTGCCGAACCATCCGGGCAGAAGTAAATCGTTGCTGCCCCTCCCGTGGCTCCGTTGGCGGTATAGCCGAAGTCAATCGGCAGCACCCCGGTTCCGTAGTTGTCCGGACCCGGCGAGGGGTACCCGGTTTGCACGTTAAACGTCACATCGGTCGGCAATTGATAGACGGTCGTATTCTGATCGCCCTGCCATCCGAGCAACGTCGGCGACACCGTGATGGTGTTGGGGATGGCAGCGTTTGAGAAAGTCACCGAGTATGATGTCCGCTGCGCCACCGCGTTGTCGCGCGCCTGGCGCATTGCGGCCAACGTCGTGTTATACGCATTGGTTAAGCGCTGCTGCTTCAGCACCGGCACCAGGCTGATGAAGGTGATCGACGCCATGATGATGATGAGCGCCACCACCATCGTCATTTCGATCAAGCTGAAGCCGCTCGCTCGATGCCGGCGGCGCTTCGCATTTGTTTCCAGGCTTCTCATAAGCATTAGCATTTGCCCTGCCTGCGGCTCGCCGCTCCGTGAAACAAGATCGTCAAACATGTCGTATAAGTGGAACTGGTCAGCCCGGCGTATCTCCCGCGACCCTTGGCGCATCGCGGTCCGACGCCGGTCTGACTAACTTGATGTTAGGAAGTGTCCCGTGGTACGTCAAAGTACCGGGGTACACCGGCCCTTCGTACACTGGCTTTTCGTAAGGTAATTCCAGGAGAGTTACGAGCGTGCCATGCGTCGCATGTCCGGAATCAGGTCGCTAGTTAGTCCGCGCTTCCCAAAACCGCATGAACGTTCCTGTAACCTATTCCCTGCTGCCAGAAATTGAAAGATGACTGAAGTTCGACCTGAGGTGCCATCTCGAAAGCCGGAAGAAAAACCACAAAGGACAGGAACCAAACGGGAACGGGCATAAGAAAGGAAGTTCAAATTGGCCCGACAGTGACAGAGGTAACTTGTGGTTGGCTCCGAGCGTCTCTTACCATACTGTCACTATGGATTTAAGCGCCCTCGTCGTGTCCCCGGATCAGGAGACAGCCAACCTGCTCACACTCATCCTGTCCGAGTTGGGGATGGCGGCCGAGCATACGCCCTCGATCTCCCGTGGGTTGGAACTGCTCGACAGCCAGCGCTTCGACGCCATCATCCTCGACTATCGCGCCGACCAGAGTTCGGAGGAATTCCTGTCGCACTTGCGCCGGTCCGCGAAGAACCGCGCCAGCATGCTGATTGCGGTGGTCGATAGCGAGTTCAACGCCCGCCCCGTGTTCGGGCTCGGCGCCAACTTTGTTCTCTATCGCCCGCTCTCTTCGGAGCGCACACGCATCAGCCTGCGTGCCGCCCGCGGCCTCATGCGCCGCGAACGCCGACGCGCACCGCGCGCACCCCTCAGTTCGACCGCCAACGTCGCCTATCCCGGAGCGCCCGAACTGAACGCGATTTTGACCGACCTGAGCGACGGCGGAACGTCGCTCCAAACCGCCGATCGAATTCCGCCCGCGTGCAAGGTTTATTTTGAGTTCGAGCTTCCCGGTCAGAAGCAACTGGTTCGCTTGTCAGGAGAGGTTGCGTGGCAGGACGCGAGCGGTCGCACCGGAATTCGTTTCCTTGACGTGCCCCAGTCTTCGCGCCGCCTCATGCAGACTTGGCTGCAGCAGAAGAATGCCAACCCGGCAAACGGATTACCGGCCCAGTCGCCGGCGAGCAAGTCCTCGGCGTCGCAGTCGTTGGCACCCCAGTCCTGCCCCAGTCGCGAGCCGAGCCCCGAGTCACAAGATGCCAGTTTCGTCTCCAATGCCGGCAACCGCCGGGGAGAGCAACGTTTCGCCTGCAAACTGGGAGCGGAAGTTTACGGTCTCGGCAGTAACGTCCCCAATCGCTGCACCCTCTCCGATATCAGCGAGGGCGGCTGCTACGTTGAAATGCCAACTCCACTTTCCGCGCGGTCGGGGGTGGAGATTCTGGTGCGCACTGCCGACACGAAATTCAGAATCAGGGGGAAGGTACTGGCCACCCATCCGGGTTTTGGCATGGGCGTGCGCTTCGAGTTCCGCGATTCCGCCGAGCGCGAAGAAATTCTGCGCCTGCTCGCAGTCGTCTCCGCCGGTGCGTCGCTGGACGAACAACCCCGCTAAGCCGGCTGCTCTTTTTCCGCCACGGCCTGGCGAAAATATTCCAGCGAAAGTTTGAGCCCGTTCTCCAGTTCCACTTTCGGCGTCCATCCGAGCAACCGCTGCGCTTTCGAAATATCCGGACGCCGCTGCTTCGGATCGTCCTGGGGTAGCGCTTCGAACTTGATCTGGCTCGCCGATCCCGTCGTCGCAATCACTTTGCGCGCGCACTCCAGAATCGTGAATTCCGTCGGATTCCCGATATTCACCGGCTCATGCTCCGCGGATCGCGCCAGGCGCAGAATCCCATCCACCTCATCGCTCACGTAGCAGAAGCTGCGGGTCTGGCTGCCGTCGCCATACACCGTAAGATTTTCTCCGCGCAACGCCTGCCACATGAAATTCGGAATCACGCGCCCGTCATTGATCTGCATGCGCGGCCCATAGGTGTTGAAGATGCGCAGAATCCGCGTGTCAACGTTGTTATAGCGGCGATACGCCATAGTCACCGCTTCCGAAAACCGCTTGGCCTCGTCGTACACCGAGCGCGGCCCGATGGGATTCACATTCCCCCAATACGTTTCGGTCTGCGGATGCACCAGCGGATCTCCGTAGCACTCCGAGGTCGATGCCATCATGAACTTCGCGCCGCACCGCAGCGCGGTTTCGAGCGCTTCAAACGTCCCGTACGATCCTACCCGCAGGGTTTCGATTCCGTGTTTGGCGTAGTCCACCGGGCTCGCCGGACTGGCGAAGTGAAACACATAATCCAACGCGCCCCACTCGCCGGGCTGGCAAACATCTTTCTCCACAAACTCAAATCGCGAATCATTCCGCAGATGGTCAATGTTGGCCAGACGTCCCGTCAGCAGATTATCCGCCGCCACCACCCGGTAGCCCTCGCCCAGCAGCGCATCGCACAAATGCGATCCCAGAAAGCCTGCTCCTCCGGTCACCAGCGCACGTTTCTGATTCGCAGCTTGTGGGTTCACGGCTCGCGTATTCATGGGTTGCGTGTTCACGATTTCAGGCGCGCTCCTTTTTCTGCAGCAGGGCCTTTGCCGGCAATTCCTCGGTCAACGCCGCCGGCCGCCCCACACTGTAATACGAGAATCCGTGCTCCACCATCACTGCCGGATCATACAGATTCCGCCCATCCAGCACGATAGGATACTTCACCAGCGTGCGCAGACGCTCCAGATCAAGCGCCGCAAACTCTTCCCATTCCGTGAGGATGAGCAGAGCATCCGCGCCGGTGGCGGCCTCATAGGCATCCGCCGCGAACTCGACGCCCGATTTCAGAACCTCTTTCGCCCGCTCCATCGCCGCGGGATCGTAGGCGCAAACGTGGCAGCCCTCGCGCAGCAGTTCCTGCACCAGCAGCAGCGCCGGAGACTCGCGAATATCGTCGGTCCCGCCCTTGAACGCCAGCCCCAACACGCCGAGCCGCTTGCCGCGGAAAGTCCAAAGCACGCTCCGCACCTTGCGCAGGAACCGGTGCCGCTGATCTTCATTAATACGAATTACTTCTTCCAGCAGCCGGAAGTCGTATCCGCTTTCCTTGGCGACGGCCCGGAACGCCATCAGGTCTTTCGGAAAGCACGACCCACCATATCCGATCCCGGGATTCATAAATCGGGGCCCAATCCGCGAATCGGTGCCAATGCCGTCGCACACCTGCTGCACATTCGCGCCCACCGCTTCGCAGATCGATGCCACCGCGTTGATGAAAGAAATCTTCATCGCGAGATATGCGTTGGAAGCGTGCTTGATAAGTTCGGCGCTCTTCGTGCTGGTGACGATCAAGCGCGGCGGCGCTTTGGCTATGGCCGATTCCGGACGCGGAATCGCTTCGCCCCGCCCGTAGTACCAGCCGCTGGTCAGCGGCCCGTAGATCTGGCGCATGACCTCCGCCGCCCGCTCGCTCTCGACTCCTACCACGATGCGGTCGGGATAGAGAAAATCCGTAACCGCGGTCCCTTCCCGCAGAAACTCCGGATTCGAAGCCACATCGAACAGCGACGGGTCAGCCCCGTTCCGCATAATAATGGTGCGGATCCACAGGCTGGTATACACCGGAACCGTGCTCTTCTCGACTACCACCTTGTACTCGTCGACGCCGCCGGAGATTTCCCGCGCCACCGACTCCACATACGACAGATCCGCGTCCCCGCGTTCAGTCGGGGGAGTCCCGACCGCGATGAACACTACCTCGCTCGCCCGCGTGGCCGCCTGCAGGTCGCCGGAAAACTTGATGCGCTCGCCCCGATGCCGCACCAGCAACTCGGGCAGAAATCGTTCATGAATCGGCACCTCGCCGTTCGTGAGCGCCGCGATTTTCTTTTCGTCGTTATCGACCAGGACAACCTCGTGTCCCAGATCCGCAAAACACGCTCCCGTTACCAACCCCACGTACCCGGAACCGACCACCGCGATGCGCATAGCGAGCCTTCTCTCCTTGAGTTTTCACGTGCACATCCGGCTCGTCGGCGTGCACGTTGTCATTAATTACTGTAGCAGTCTTTACCAGCGCTGACAGCGTCTCTATCGTCATCGCCGCGTTCACCGCGCCCAGGAATGGGAATTCGAATCTCACAAAAAACAGTGACCGCCATCACTGCCCTTAGGTTCGTTACGTTCCAGGACGGGCGACCTCGCGCGCTCGCCGCGCGCGCTGCCTATCCCTCCTCACCACATTAATCCTCGCCGACCTCGCCGATTGACTTCCCCGGCATTTCGCGGCAAACTCGCGTCAGAGCCTGCTTCCCCCAGCATTACGGCAGGCTGCCGGAACAAGATATGGTCCCGCAACCTATGTCGAGGCCCGAGTTCCGCCCTGACGATTCGCACCTTGACCTGTCCCGCTTACTCGAGGAGCAGATCCTCGCCGGGTTACCTCCCGACCTTGCCCTCGACTTAGTCCTCAACGAACTCGTAGTTCGCGCCGCTGAAGCCACCCACGCCAGCGCAGCCGCCCTGGCCCTCGTCCGCGGCGATGAAATGGTCTGCCGCGCCGCTACCGGACACCTCGCCCCGGATCTCGGCGTCCCCCTTAACGTTCGCGACGGACTCTCCGGCGCGTGTGTTCAAACCCGTCAGCCGCAACTTTCCGTCGATACCGAGTTCGATCCCCGCGTCGACCCCGCCATCTCCCGCCGCCTCGGCATCCGCTCCATCCTCATCGTTCCCGTCTTCGACAGTAAGGACACGAACGCTCAGTTCGCCGGAGTTCTCGAAGTCTTTTCTCACTCTCCCGCCGCCTTCTCCCACTCCGACCAGAAACTGCTCGAAGGTTTCGCCGAAGAGTGCGCCCGCGCTCGCCGCGCCGCCATCGAACTCAGTCAGCGCCAGCCCGCCGTCGCAGTCGTCCGGCCCGCGAGCGTCACGCCCGAGAGCGTCACGTCCGAGGTCATGCCGCCAGATTTCGTCGCGCCCAGCGCTCTGCCTGCTCGCCGCCCTCCCTACGAAGACTGGACCCTGGTTCTCGGAGGTCTAGTCATTCTAGCCACTTTCGCCGTCAGCTTCCTGATTGGTTCCCGCATCGGATGGTTGCGCCCCGCCGCATCCCATACCCAGATCTCGCAGCCCGTCCCCTCCAACCCAACACCGGCCGAGCCAATAAAATCAGCCGCCGCCGCGAAAAACTCCGGGACAAAACCAACCACAGCAACGCCAGGAAAATCCACTACCGCCGCCGAGACCGACGAGCTCGTCGTCTACGAAAAAGGGAAAGTCATCTTCCGCCTGAAGCCCGCTCCCGCCAAGCGGGACAGCGATGCCATCGTAGAAGCATCGTCTACCACCAAGCTCGCGCCCGCCCAAAGCGTCTGGCTGTCTCCCGAGGAAGCCGAGACCCGCCTCCTCAGCCGCACTGAGCCTGAGTATCCGCGCGAAGCCCTCGCGGCCCACCGCGCCGGCAATGTTGTCCTGGAAGTTCAAGTCGCCGAAGACGGCTCCGTCTCCTCTATCCGCACGATCAGCGGAGATCCCGTGCTCGCCGCCGCTGCCGACGAAGCCGTCCGCAAGTGGCGCTACCAACCCTATCGCCTCCACGACCGCGCCGGCCAGTTCCAGACTGACGTGACCCTGACCTTCACCCTCCCCAACTGATTGATTGCCCAGTCGGCCGATGACCCGGCTCTTTCGCGTGACGGGCACGTGCACCGATTGTTCCTCTAAGTTTTCATGGTGTTGGACTCTGGATCGGCGTAGATAGAATGTTGGCTCCGTTCAGAGAAACAGTAAAAATCTGAACTTCACTGCCTTATACCCTCCGCCGACCCTCTGACACTGTTCGTCTTCGATTGTCCAATCCTCCGGCTGTGTGAAAGGAGCCCGCATTTCGCATTAGAGATGCTACATCTCGCAGGCTGGCACAGACTAGTCAAAACCGCACGGTATGAAGACAATTCTGAAATTGCCAGCCGCTGTTCCAAATTGACCTGTAATCCCTTTCGACTCGTGACATCGTGCATGTATGCATACACACAAGAACGGCCCCACGCAGGAATCCAGTCAAGCGACACTCGCTCGCGTCAAAAAGGAAATGGATGAACCGCGCATGGCCGCATCCACGCGGGAAAACAGTCAACCGGAGCGCACGGCAGGGGTTGGAAAAGCTGCCGTAATCCAGCGTGGAAAAGATAAAGAGTCGCGCGCCCTGCGTGCGCGGGGAGATGCTCCCGAGGGAGGAAAATAATGGCCAAGCTCACCACGGCAGTTCGCGATCGGATATCCGCAACCAAGTTCGCTTTCCCCAAGCAACGCAAGGAGCCGCTGGAAAATGCCTCTCACGTACGCAACGCGGTTGCGCGTTTCAAGCAGGTGAAGGGAGTTACGGAAGCGGAGCGCCGTGCGGCGTGGAAGCGGATAGAGTCTGCTGCAAAGCGATACGGAGTGGATGTTCGAGAGCCCGGCTAGGCGGCCTAGGCTCGCGCATCGATCGGATGCGGATGGCGAGTCTTTCCGCGCCCGCTTTCACCCCAAAGCAGTATGAATGGTATTCAGCAGAGCGGCTCGGCTAAAGGGCTTTTCGAGGAGCGTGACGCCACGCTTCAACACTTCCCGTTCCGCGATCAGTTCCCCGGTGTAACCTGACATGAAAACGACTTTCAGGTCCGGATGAGAGACGCTCAGGCGTTCCACTAATTCAGGACCGCTCATGCGGCGCATCACTACGTCGGTCAGCAACAGATCAATTGGGTCCGGATGAGACTGCACCCGTTCGAGCGCGGATTTCCCGTCATCCGCCTCGATTACGGTATAGCCGTGTTCCTCGAGAAGTTGCCGGGTCAAGGTGCGCATGGTTTCGTCGTCTTCCACAAGCAGGATCGTAGTCCCTTGCCGTTTCGGAGCGACGGTCTCCACTTCAGGTTTGGATGCAAGCCCGATTTTGTGATCCGCGCTGGGAAGATAGATCTTGAACGTCGTTCCATGTCCCGGTTCACTGTAGACCAGGATGTGTCCGGCGCTCTGTTTGACAATGCCATATACGGTGGACAGGCCCAAGCCAGTTCCTTTGCCCACCTCTTTGGTGGTGAAGAAGGGCTCGAAGATGCGCGACACGGTCGCTTCGTCCATGCCGCTGCCGGTGTCGCTGACCGCGAGCAGGACGTATTTTCCCGCGGCCATGGCTTGATGCTGCTCGGCGAAGCCCTCGTCAAATTTTTCCGCGCGAGTTTCGAGAATGAACTTGCCGCCACGAGGCATCGCGTCGCGCGCGTTCACCGCCAGGTTCACCAGGATCTGGTCGAGTTGGCCGGGGTCGGCCTCAACCACCGCCGAGGGCGACCTGGACACAATGAGAACCTCCACATCGTCTCCCATCAGTGGCCGCAGCAGCCGGCTGATGTCCTTTAACCGCTCGTTCAGGTCGAGGACACAGGGTTGGATTGCGGGAGTCCGGCTGAAGGTCAGGAGTTGGCGAGTCAAAGACGATCCGCGTTCGGTTGCCTTCTTGATGTTCTCGACGTAGCGCGACGGTTCCGCGACGGGATCAAGGCGGTCGCGGAGGAATTCGGTGCAGGCACTGATGATCCCCAGGATATTGTTAAAGTCGTGCGCGACTCCTCCCGCCAGCCGGCCGATCGCTTCCATCTTCTGAGATTGATGAAGCTGGTCCTCAGCCCGTTTCTGAGCGGTGATGTCGCGCGCAATCGCCGACGCCCCTATGATCTCGCCTTTCGCATCGCGCAAGGGAGACACGGAAATGGAGACGTCCAGCTGTCGTCCGTCTTTGGTTACCCGCAGCGATTCAAAATGCTCGACGCTTTCCCCGCGCGCGATTTTCTGTAGTATCTCGGGGATTTCGTCCGGACGATCACCAGGAGCGAGAATGGAAATGTGTTTTCCGATGACCTCTTCCGGCGTGTAACCATAGATGCGCTCGGCTCCCTTGTTCCAACTGATAATGGTGCCGTCCAGGTTTTTGCCGATGATGGCGTCGTCGGAGGAATCGATAATCAGGGCCAGCCTCGACCGGTATTCGCCCAGTTGCTCGACCGTTCTGCGATACAGTTCTTCATGCGCCCGTCGCAGTTCTTCGGCGATTTTCTTGCGATCGCTGATGTCGCGGATCGCACTCAAAACGAACGTTCCATCCTCCGTGGAGACAGGACTGAGACTGACCTCTACCGGGAATTCCGAGCCATTGCGCCGTCTTCCGTAGAGATCTAAATCCGCTCCCATGCGTCGCGTCTTCGGCGCTTCCGCGAAGTTCTCGCGATGATGGTGGTGTTGGCTGCGATAGCTCTCCGGCACGAGCATTTCGACTTTCTGGCCAATCAATTCGTCACGGTCATAGCCAAATAGCTCTTGGGCTTGAGCATTGACTTGAACAATCGTTCCCTCGCGATCGACGGCGACGATGGCATCGGGAAGCGTCTCCAGGAGATCGCTGGAAAGGAGAACCTCGGCCATGGTTTTGGCCGAAAGTGAAGGCGCGGGCTGCTTGTGATCAGACGAAGGTCGTGACATGACATTTTCGCGTTCTTCCTTAAATCTATTTCGGAACCTGCTTGCCTGTAAAGGCGAGGAGCGCAAGCTATTGAATTGACATGAGATATTCGTCTGCGTTTCAGGTGGTGGTCGAGCGATTAACTAAATTGTGATGTAGTGCACAGCGCTGACGGTCACACGTCACAGCCGGGTGAGACCGGCCATCGTAATTGTAAATGTAAGGGTTCGGCTTGGCGTGAGCGCCGGCGTTCTTTGGACCGAAGGCCCCAGCCGTAACCGATCGTTATTTCACAACCAGAAGGAGCACGATCATGTTCGCCCGTAACCTCGCTTTTGAAGTGAAGCTGGAAAAGAGAGAAGAGTTCGTGAAAGTCGTAAAGGACCAGGTCCTGCCCATCCTCAAAAAGCAAGTCGGATTCCTGGAAGTTCTGCCATTTTTCCAGACGAAGGCGAGCGTGGAGAAGGTGTTCGCCGTCACCCTGTGGACTACCCGGCAGGATGCCGAGCGTTATGAGAGAGCGTTCTATCCCACGGTCCTTGACATCCTGAAGCCATTCCTGAACACGCCGGTCGAGGTGAGCTATTCCAACCTTGAGACCACGCTCTGCGATCGCTTCGTCGATGCACTGGCGGTTTGAGGCGACGGACGACGCTCCGAATCACCGGCGCAGGTGCTCTGGTTTTTGATGGACAGATTGAGGCCGCGAGTTAAGCGGTTGTTTCTGTAGTGGTCACGACAGCTTCTTCGTTCGCAGGCGAACCTTCTCGAACTCATACGTTCCCAAGCCGCGTTTCGCTGCCATCTGCAGATACGGCAGTGCTGATACCTCCAGATTCCAGTAGGCTTTGGCGACGTAAGCGTCGAGCGCGACCGGATCAGTTCCGGCCACCAGCGTCTTCTTGAGCACGACATCTTCGAGGTTGCCTCCGGTCGGGCCGTTCCGCATGAGCACGCGATAGCAATCGATCATGGTCAGAGTTGGACGCACGAAGTCGGCGAGATCGACCAGACTTTCATCTATCTTCTGATGGAGCTGATGGCGCGGTCCACCTAGAATGCCATACCAATTTTTCATGCCCAGTGTCGTCCCTGTCAGGCTGTGATGCTTGGCGATGGGGATGTTGATGATTTTGTCGGCATTCAGGAAGGGATCGAACACTGGCCAGTTGCGCAGAATGCTGCCTTCGAGGTCTACGTCTTTGAACCGGGCAGGATCGGGGAGGATAATCTCCGCGCCGGCGCGCCGCGCCGCCTCGGCAATGCCGGAGCGTTCGAAACACCGTTGCGGCTCATTGCAGCTCACGTCCGTCACGATAACCCGCTTGGCGCCCGCATCCCAGCATTGGCGGACGACCTCGGCAACCACGGCGGGATTTGTATTTGCCGCCTGCTCCGGCGTGCGGTCCCAGGCGATGTTCGGTTTGACGAGAACGATGTCGGCGCGGGAGACGAAACGGCGCATGCCACCCAGTTCTTCGATGGCGTAGCGGGCTAGTTGTGCGGGATCGTCTCCTTGGATGACGGCCATCTCGGGCAATGCCGGATCAGCCGCGACGGTGTGACTGCGCTTGAGATTCATTGCCAGGGCGGCCTCGGGCCGAAAGCTGTGCTTGCTGAGCCAGAATCCCAAGCCGGCAGTGCCCGTGGCAATTCCACCGAGGCGGAGCAACTTGATGAGCGCTTCGCGACGACTTAGCACTGTACTCTCCGTGGGCGGCATATACGCTCCCTGGCTTTGCTTTTTGAAACAGATTAAATTCTAATTCTGCTCCGGTGGCATTGTCTGTGGCGTTCCTCACAACTGCGAGTTCGTGGCGCCCTGCATTCGGGACAACAAGGTCCGGAACAAGGGCCGCTCTAGCCCTGCTTGGGTTCACCGCGGTCATCGGCCAGATCGTTCTGATGCGAGAACTCATTGTCGTTTTCAACGGGAATGAGATCTCTTTGGGAATGATGCTGGCGACGTGGCTGTTGTGGACGGCGGCCGGAAGCAGCCTGGGCAGCCGCTTCGTGCTCGGTCGACTTAACCCTCGAAGGGCAGTTGCGGCGCTCGAATGCCTGCTCGGCGTCAGCTTGCTGCCAACCGTCTGGGCAGTACGTGCGTCCAAAACTTTTTTCCAGACAGTGCCGGGCGAATTGGTCGGTCCCTTGCCAATGTTGCTCACGTCACTCATTTGTCTGAGTGCGTTTTGCATTCTCTCCGGATACTTATTCGTCGTTGCTACCCGGCTGTACGCACAGACGTACGGACAAATGTACGCGCAGGTGCATGGACAGGAGCGCGGTGTCTCGCTTTGGGTCGCGTCCAGTTCGGCGTACTTGTTTGAGGCGGCTGGTTCCGCGCTGGGCGGGATACTGGCCAGCGTCGTGTTGCTGCGCTTTCTGGAGTCCTTCCAGATCGCGACTATCGTCGCGCTCTTAAACCTATGCATGGCTGCAATCCTATTGTTCGGAGCGGGTCGCAAACGAGTCTTGGCCGTTGCTCTGGTTGGGATATGTCTGGCAGTACCTCTTCTTATATATGTTGCGCCAGCTTTGGCCAGATCTTCGCAGGCGCGCCTGTGGCGGGGATTTCACTTATTGGAGTCCCGTAACTCGATTTATGGCAACTTAGCTGTCATCGAGACGGGTAATATCCGCAGCATCTATGACAACGGCGTGATCCTAGCCAATGTGCCCGACGAGGCTGCTGCCGAAGAAGCGGTTCACTACGCGCTGCTGGAGCATCCTGCGCCGAGGAAGATCCTGCTCATCGGCGGCGGCGCGAACGGCCGCGTGGTTCAGGTCCTGAAGCATCCGACGGTTGAGCGGGTCGATTATGTGGAGCTTGATCCCACGCTCATCGACATGGCGCGGCAGTTCTTCCGCGCGCAGTCGGCTCCCTTTGGCACCGATCGTCTTACTGAAGATCCTCGGGTGCACGTCCATTACGCTGACGGCCGGCTCTTTCTCAAAACCTCTCGTGACCAGTTTGACGTGATCATACTTGATCTGCCCGACCCGCAAACCGCGCAGTTGAACCGGTTCTACACGGCTGAGTTCTTTCAGTCCGCGAGCGAACATCTGGCGCCGGGAGGACTGCTCGCGCTGCAACTGCGCGCGTCCGAGGATTACATCAGCCCGGAGCGCGCCGAGTTCCTGCGATGTATTCAGCGTACCTTAGGCGAAGTCTTTCCTTATGTTCTGGCAATCCCCGGCGAGAGCATTCATTTTTTTGGCGCCCTGCGGCCCGAGCTTCTTAACGGCAATCCGCTCAGCGACGACCCGCAAGTGCTGATTGCACGGCTGAAAGCACGCAATCTGCAGACTTTATATGTGCGGGAATATTTCATTCCGTTTCGCATGATGCCGGATCGCATGGCACAGGTTCGTGAGCTGCTGCAGCCTCTGCCCGCAACGCCAGTCAATCGCGACTTCGAGCCGATCGCGTATTACTTCGACATTGTGCTCTGGAGCACGCAGTTCAAACTGGGCTACTCGCGTTGGTTCCAGGCCGCAGCGCACATCGCTTTCACCCGCATCGTCGAAGGCGCACTCGCCATTCTGTTGGGTGTGGCAATTGTTCTGGCATCTGTGCCTCGCGCGAGACGCGCCCGCGCTTCCGCGGCCTACTGCATGGCGGCAACGGGGTTCACGCTGATGGCGCTCCAGATTTTCCTGTTGCTCGGATTCCAGTCGGTCTACGGCTACGTGTACCACCAGCTCGCAATCCTGATCGCGATGTTTATGGCGGGCATCGCTCTTGGGAGTTGGCTGGGCATCCGTCGCGCCCGCTCCAGCGAGCGTTCTCCGTCACCATCGCCATTCCGCGTTATGGCCACCACTCAGTTCCTGCTCGCTCTTTCGGGGCCGGCGCTGATCTTTCTGGTTCGCCTGCTATCGCGGATTTCGAGCGGGACCGCAAGGCTGGTGGCTGCGCAATTTGTTTTCCCCGCGTTAGCGGTCTTGGGAGGAATGCTCGGTGGCTATCAATTTCCCATCGCAACGGAAATCTACCTGGGCGACAGCAGTCCGAAAGCGAGAGCGGGTACAGGCGTAGGAGTACTTTATGCCATCGACTTATTCGGCGGCTGTGTGGGCGCTCTGTTGCTGAGCACCTACCTCATCCCCGTGTTCGGCTTCTCGAAAACGGCATGGCTCAGTGCGGCGGTAAACCTGGCGCCTGCGCTCCTGGCTGCGTTCCTGGCCGGGGTAACCCTGGAGGCAAGGACGTCTCGGGCGTAGGCGTCTGGGACGTCGTGTCCCCGAACACGACGGCTGTGAACTGGAAGATGTCTGTGCTTTCATCCTTCCAGCAACCCGCGCGCATTCCTGCTTTGGCGCAGGTTTCTTCGAGGAACTTCTGCCGATCCCATTTTTCTTCCACCGGGACTTGCGGAAGCAGGATGCCCTCATGGGTGTCATCCTTCATCAGCAGGCCGTGCTGTCCGACTTTGATCTGGCGAACGTCGAGCACGCGACGGAGCGGCGAGAGCACCGAAATTTCGTATTCGAGCTTGGGCAATTCCGAGGCCGATACAGGCGAGAAACGCGGGTCGCGCAGCGCGGCGTATGTAGCCGTGTCGCGCACGGTCAGGTATAAGGGCTTCAGCGAGGACGTGTATCCGATGCAGCCGCGCAATTCTCCCGATTCTTTCAACGTCACGAACGCGCCACGCTCCTGATTTAACAATTCGCTGGAGCTGGCATCTGCCTCGTAAAGCTTGCCTTCGCGTACCGCGTGCTCTACCGACTTGCGGGCAAGAGCGAGGAGTTCACTTCTCTCATGCACGTTCAGCGAAAACGGCCGCTTGATCAGCTTGCCGCCCGGCGTCTTCAGGAAGACGTCGGCGCTGTAACCGACGACGCGCGAATGGTCTCCCGTGACGTCGCCGGTGTTGGCATACTTGAGCACTCGGGCCTCGTTCGCTCCCATTCGTTCCGCGGCAATCATGGCTGCGACGATGGGCGCGCCGCCGCAGGCTTCCCAGACGCGCTGCTGGAAGTTCTGCGACATGCTGAAGTAGTCCCACTCCTGGAGCGCGTTCAGCGTCTTGTGGTCGATCTTCACCGCTTCATCGTAGGGGTGATAATGCGACAAATCGGAACTGGCCAGGATCAGCGTGTCTTGCCCCTGAATCAGCTTTGCCAGGGCCACGCCCAGAGCGCGGCTGTTTTCGTAGCTCTGATCTCCCATGACAATCGGCACCAGCGCAAAATCTCCCAACACGCGCAGCAGCCACGGCAACTCCACTTCAATCGCGTGTTCGGCGCCCTCTTTGGTGGGACTGTGTCCGCGACTCGAGAGCTGGATGGTCGGACTCATTTTCGCCAACTGCGCGGCAAACGCTTTGTCCACGCGGACGGTGCCGAGCGGCGTCGCATAGGCGTCGCCATCGTAGACCGAGGCGAAATCAAAAGCTTCGAAGTGGGACGGCGCGATCACCACGACCCGCGAAAATTTCCGTCCCTTCAGCGCGGCGTAAGTGTAGGCAGCCACCGGGCCGGAGTATTGATAGCCCGCATGGGGCGCGACGACCGCGAGGATGGGATCGTCGATGGGCGGCTGAGATAAAGCGGCGCGCGCCAGCATGTCGTCGATCATGTCCGTGAGAGCCTTGGGGTCGGCGGGATAAAAACTTCCCGCGACTCCTGGCTGCCTGACCGCCTGCGGATTCCCGGCTAAGCAATACTGCGCAGCCACAACAGCAAAGGCCGCGATGAACAAAACCGTTGCCCAATGGATTCTTAAGCGCATTCCCAGATTCATACTAGAAAGACCCATACGCGAAACCCTCCTCTCGCGTCTATGCGTGCCAAATGCCCGGAATCGCGTGGCTGCAGAAAGGACAAGCGCCTTTGCGGATCAGCATCTGACTCGCCGTGAACCCCAGGCGTTCCACCACCATGCGGCGGCACTTGGGGCAGTAAGTATTTTGTGCCGGATGTCCTGGCACATTGCCGATGTACACGTAGTGCAGCCCCTCGGCATCGGCAATCGCCTTGGCCCGCTCCAAGGTTGGAACGGGCGTGATGGGCAGGTTCTTCAAAAGATATTCGGGATGAAATTGCGTGAAGTGCACGGGCACATCCGCGCCCAGGTTCGTCTTCATCCATCGTGCTAGCCCCTGGAACTCGGCGTCGCTGTCGTTGAGGGTGGGCACCACTAGATACACGATCTCCGTCCATTTGCCCATCTTGCGCAGCGTGACCAGCGTTTCCAGCACCGGCTTCAACTCCGCGACGACCACGTCCCGGTAATACGATTCCGTGAAAGCTTTCAGATCGATCTTGACCGCGTCCATTTTCCCGTACGCTGTTTTCAATGCCTCGTTCTGCATGAAGCCATTCGACACGACCACGCTGCGGACGCCAGCTTCGTGTCCAGCATCGGCTGCATCCATGACGTACTCGCTGAAGATCACCGGCTCGCTGTAGGTGTAGGCGATCGTCGGACAGCGGTTCTGTTTTGCCAGCTCGGCAACCGCTCTTGGAGGAGCATACTGGGCCGGAACCTGTTCCGGGCGCACTTGCGAGATATCCCAGTTCTGGCAGAACTTGCAGTTCACATTGCAGCCGGCCGTGGCAATCGAGAAAGCCAGCGTCCCCGGCAGGTAATGAAACAGAGGCTTCTTCTCGACGGGGTCGATGTGCGCCGCACACACGCGCGAGTGCACCAGCGAGTAGTAGGTTCCTCCGCGATTTTCGCGCACACCGCAATAGCCGCGCTCGCGGTCTCCCACCGTGCATTCGCGCGGGCACAGCTTGCAATTCACTTTTTTGTTCGGAAGCTTCTGGTAGAACTTTGCTTCGACGATGAATTGCGAGTCATCCTGCGCTGGCTGAGCCGACGGTGGCATGGCGTAAACGGGCAGAGCGAAACGGCTGAGGCCGCAGGTTGCTCCGGCCGCTGCTCCGGCGATCGCCGCACATTTCAAAAACGAGCGACGATCGAGCGCGGACGCAGACGCGGAGATGGCCCTGGGCTTGGGGTTTCGTTCGGCATTCACCTCGTGAGGCATTTTGAACCTCAATCACGCCGTCGTTTACACGTTGCTTGCCTACACCTCAACCAGCGCGATGCGTTGGGGATCATTGGCGCCCAATCGATGCTGCGCATCCGCCGCGGTAGCGATGTAGTGGGGCGCTCTTTTATCGGCTTCGAGCGTCTTCAATCCCTTTTCGGCGCGCTTGCGCTCGATGATGCGCCAACCGGTATAGTCGAGCGCCACCGGATCCTGCGAGACGATCAGGGCATTCTCTTTCCAACTGTATTGCGGCTTGAATCCCGGCCCACCTTCAAAGCAGGCCGTGGTCGCGTCACAAATGGTTAAGCGCACTTTTGTTCGGATCGCCGGCAGCATGTTCAGGTCCGCAATATATGGATTGCAACCGTTCGGGTGATATTTGTTGGGATTATGAATGACGCCATACATGTTCTTTAACGCGATGGTGACGCCGGCGCCATCGTGATCTTTCAGCACGGGCACGTTGACGATCGCATCGCAGCGTTGCGTCAAAATCCTGGAGAGCCGGCTGCCCACACTGCCATAGGTTGCGAGCTCGTCTTCGTATCCCACGCGATCGCTGCCGAAGCATTGCACGCGGTTTCCTTCCGTAACAACATGGAAACCAACATGCCCCAGTTCGTCGGTGTCGCGATCCCAAATCACGATATCGCTCGCTCTGATTCCGGCTTCCTGCAATCGTTCGCAAATGGCTTCGACGAGCTGGAGGTTGCTGGACAATCCTCGTCCCCCAAGGGCGTTCACCTTGATTCCCACTTTTTCTCCGGGACGAACCAGCTTTTTCCATGGTTCGGATGGATGGTCCAGCTCGAAAAGCGTTTGCATGGAGCGATCGAGCAGGCTGAGCATCCGGCCAGAATCTACCGTGGTTCCCGTGCCGCGCAGCATCGGATCGCGCGCGATTGCGACCCTCGATTTCAGGGGCAGTGAGGTGTGTTCCGCGGCTTCGAGCAACGCGAGCTTACCGCCCGTGCCGAGGACGACGCCACTCGCAAGGCAATTCTTCAGGAAATCCCGCCGGCTCTTGTTGCTTCCGCCGTCCATAGTTTTTCTCCCTTGAGATAATTTACGCCGCTACGCTCCGATGGATTATCCATACTCCAACCGGTCAGCATTTTCAGTGACCGAGAGCACACGCTTTGCGGTTGGACCGTGGGCTTATTCTGTGCGGCTGGGCTGCGAGCTTCGAGCGAACCGGATGCCCCGTAGCTCTTAGCTCGTAGCTCGAACCTCGCAGCGTTATTACTCGGCAACATAGAATAGTTCACTGCCTTGCGAACGCCTCACTTTCCGAGTCGCCGTTCTATGGAGCGCGCCAGTCCCAGCAGGGCCGGTTTCGTTTCCGGCGAATCCTCATAGGCGGTGATGCGCACCAGATAAGACCCTTTGCGGAAGACCAGGCTTTGGCTGTAGAGGCGGGCGCTGTCTCCCAAGTGAGGAGTGTCGGCATTCGCCGCGGGCTCGGATTCGAAAATCTTTTCCGCGCCGGCCACGTTCCCCATGGTGTAGATGTCGACAACGGCGTCGAACTTGTCGTGAAACTTGTAGTCGGCTGTGGACACGCTCGCGACGCCCGCCTTCAGATACCTCTCAGCCTCACCGTCGACGTACTTCCACAGGTCGGAGGCCGCAAACGTGCGAATCTCGCCGGCGCGCGCCCAGTCGGCCGCCTCATTGGAAGCGGGAAACGGCGAGGCGGAATTCCCCGCGCTCCGGTGGCAGGCGGCAAATCCGAGAAATGCCAAACACAAGGCAATCAGCAAGCGGCTGCGAAAAGTCGTGAAATTCGAGATCACTTAGCTGTCTCCTTGCCTCGATTGAGCAGGATCTGATTGGTGCGGGAGCGGCTTTCGCCGACGCTGGTCACGTAGACGGCTGGCCGGTCCTGCACCGGGCAGGCGTATTCGCAGGCGCCACAGCCTACACAACGAGCGGGATCGAGGTAGGGTTGTTTCACTTGCTTAACCTTGCCTTCCGCATCCACCACCTCGGCAGGCTTCAAATAAACGGCCTTGGGCGATGTCGGACACCACTCTTCACAGACAATGCAGTCGGTGGCCATGGCCCACGGGAGGCATCGGCCACGGTCGTAGAACGCGGTGCCCACGCGGATCGGCTTCGAATCCTGAATTGCGCTGGCCGCCCAGCCCTTCTCTTTCGAACTGATCTCCCAGATCGCGCCCGTGGGACACACTTCGGAGCAGAGCACACAACTGGTTTCGCAGTAGCCAATCCGAGGAACCATAACCGGCGTCCAAAGACCTTCGAGACCCGCTTCGTTGAAGGCGGGGTGCAGGGCGTTGTTGGGACAAGCCTTCATGCACTCTCCGCACCGTATGCAGCGCGAGAGGAAATATTCCTCGTCCAAGGCTCCGGGCGGGCGCAGCAAGCGTTCGTGGCGCTCGGTGGCGAAGCCGGGTGTGGCGCGCATCAGCGGAACCAGGGCCGCTCCCGCTCCGAGTGAGGTGAGCACCTTGCGCCGCTGCAGATTTACACTCGCGGAGTCTTGCCCCGGAAAAAACTTGAACTGCAGGCCATGCTCGGGACAGTCATCCACACAATTGAGGCAGAGATGGCACTCCGGTTGACGCCAGGGAACGCCACCGATCGGATCGTCGCCGCCCTGGCAGCGCAACAGGCAGCGGTTGCAGTCATTGCAGTGCGTTGGGCTCTTGACCAGTCCGAGAACCGACCAGCGCGACGCGACGCCCAGCAGTGCGCCGAGCGGGCAGAGGGCGCGGCACCAGAATCGGGTCACGCGAAAATTGAGCGCCACCAGAAAAATAAAGATGGCGCCCAGCCAGATGCCTTGCCGGAAGTAAGGCTGCTTTAAGCTGATGAGCAGCAGCCATCCGAAAAGAAAGTGCAATACGCTGCCCACGCTTTGCACCGGCCCGAATCGGCTGCCTTCCAGACCGTATCGACTGGCTTCGAGAGTGTGCAGGATCGTGCGCAAGGCATAGCTCGTTCCGGGCAGAATCGACAACCCGAGCGATCGCACCAGCAGCGAGATCGGGTCCAGCCACCCCAAGATGCCCGTGCCCATCAGGGCGGCTACCAAAAACGCAAACAAGAGGTAATACTTCGTGGTTTGCCAGCGTTTGTACCGGTTCGACTCAATCAACTGTTTCCCGCGTTTGCGCTCCGATCTCAGGCTGCTGAAGAAGTGATGGAGCGAGCCCAGGGGGCAAATCCATCCGCAGAAAAAGCGCCCGAGAAACATGGTTGGAATTAAAATTGCCAGGCTCCACAGCAGCCCGCGATACAGCGCGCGAGTCGAGAGCGCATTCGACAATGCCACCAGCGGATCGATCTCGAAGAACCAGCGGATTGGATAGGGAAGCCTGATGTCGTTTCCGGGCGACTGGAGCGATCCCCGGAACTCGGTGTGCAGGAGAAGAAACAGAAAGAATAGGAAGAAGACGATCTGCGAAAACCGCCGCATCGTTGTTATTTTGACAGGACGCACTCTGCTCCCTCTCATGGCGCTGGCGATTGGCAAGATCGCCTGCATGCTGCGGCGTTCCGCGCAATACTGCAGGTTCCATGTTCTATCGGGCGGTGGTCCTCTTGCTGTGAGCAGGATCACGTGTCTTGGCCCAGGGTGGTCAGCTGGCCGGAGGATGAGGGTTGTTGGGCGCATGTCGCTGCGTAGATCAAAATGTTGGGGAACTTTGCGCGTCGAGGCCCCGTATATAAACCAGGACAAGTATGGAACTGAAAATCGACGGTCTTTCCAAGACATATTCCAACGGTGTAAGAGCTCTGGACAACGTTTCACTCACCATTCCGCACGGGATGTACGGGCTGCTGGGTCCGAACGGAGCGGGGAAGAGCACGCTGATGCGGACCATCGCAACACTGCAGGAGGCCGATTCGGGGAGCATGCGGTTGGGAGAGATCGATGTTCTCAAGCAGAAGGATGAGGTGCGCAAGAGGCTGGGCTACCTGCCGCAGGAATTCGGCGTATATCCGCGGATTTCGGCGCAGGACATGCTCGATCACCTTGCCATCCTGAAGGGAATCGGCGGCGCCAGGGAGCGGAAAGAACTGGTCGCGGCCATGTTGAAGCGGTGCAATCTTTACGATCTCCGCAAAAAATCTCTTACCAGTTTTTCCGGCGGCATGCGGCAGCGCTTCGGCATTGCCCAGGCTCTTATCGGAAACCCGCAGTTGCTGATTGTGGACGAGCCTACGGCAGGTCTCGATCCCGGAGAGCGCAACCGCTTTTACAACCTGCTGGCCGAGGTGGGAGAGCAGGTCATCGTCATTCTTTCGACGCACATCGTGGAAGACGTAACCGACCTCTGCACCAAGATGGCCATCATTCACGAGGGGCGAGTGCTGTATGAGGGCAAGCCGGACGAAGCGGTCGCGCAGCTCAAGGGCAGGGTCTGGCAGCGCTCCATCGCAAAATCCGACCTGCCCAGCTACGAGCAGCGTTATCGCGTGATCTCAAACCGCCTGGTGGGCGGACATCCTCATCTTCATGTTCTGAGCGCCCAGGCGCCGGAGGACGGGTTCGCACCCAGCGTCCCGGACCTGGAGGATGTCTTCTTCACTTGCATCCGCGGGTGGAACTGAGGGCCGCATGTTTCTGCACATCGCGTGGTTCGAAATCCGCTACTGGCTGCGTTCGTGGATGCTCTGGATTTTTACGCTGATCATTGCCGCCCTGTTTTTCGGCGCGGTCAGCTCGGATCATGTCACGATTGGAGAGGCGCTCGGCAACACCTACCGCAATGCGCCGTTCGTAATCGAGAACTACTATGCGATGGTTGGGCTGCTGGCGCTGCTGATGGTGACCGCCTTTGTGAATTCGGCGGCGGCGCGCGATTTCAGCCATAACACCTATCAGATCGTTTTCACGACCCCGCTCCGTCGCCGCGACTTTCTGCTCGGGCGATTCTTCGGAGCAACCCTGGTGTCCGTGATTCCAATGCTCGGGGTTTCCATCGGTATTCTGCTCGCGAAATACATGCCCTGGGTGGAACCAGAGCGGTTTGAGAGGGTCATCTGGAGCGCTCATCTTAAAGGGATATTTGTCTTCGCTGTGCCGAATGCCTTCTTCATGGCCGCGATTCTTTTCACCATCGCGGTGCTGGCGCGAAATGAGATCGTCTCGTTCGTGGGAGCATTGCTGCTTCTCACTGGCTACGGCGTTTCGGCTGCCCTGCTGAGCGACATTGAGCGCGAGCATATCGCCGCCCTGCTCGATCCGTTCGCCATTCGCACGTTCGCCCTTGCCACCAAGTACTGGACCGTAGCGGAGAAGAACTCAAACTCGCTGGGATTGAGCGGGCTGATGTTCTGGAATCGCTTGTTATGGATTGGCGTTGGCCTGCTCTTCCTCGTCTTTGCCTATTACCGGTTCAGCTTCGCGGAGAGGCGGCAAAAGGTCCGTAAGACGAAAGAGGCTCTGGAACCCGCCCCGACGTCGGTCGTTCTTCCCGCCGTCACGCGCCGCGCGAGTTCGTGGGAGATATACGTCTCTTCCATCAGAATTCACCTCGCGGGCATTCTCAAGGGCACTGTCTTTATCGTGATCCTGCTGGCGGGCCTGCTGAATTGCGTACCGACCATGGTTATGAACGCGCGGGAGGGATACGGAAACAGTACGCTTCCGGTTACTTACTGGTTGCTGGAGACGATTGCCGGTTCACTGTACCTGTTCCTGATCGGGCTGATCACGTACTACGCGGGCGTTTTGATGTGGAAGGATCGCGATGCTCACATGGACGAGATTACGGACTCGCTTCCGGTGCCGGAGTGGATCTCATACGCCGCCCGCTTCACGGCGCTAACCGCCATGGTGATGCTCGTGCAATTTCTGGCCCTGGTCAGCGGAGTCATTGTGCAGACCAGTTACGGGTACCATCGCTATCAACTGGGACTTTATCTTAACCAGCTCTTTGTGCGCGATCTCTCGTTCTTCTTATTCCTAGGAGTGCTGGCGTTCTTCATTCACGCCCTCTCGTCCAACAAGTATGTTGGCTATTTCATTTACATCGCTTTTCTGATCGTCAATCTCTTTATCTGGCGGCCGCTCAACGTGGCTTCGGATCTGGTTCAATTCGGGTCCGCTCCGGACGTCACTTACTCGGATATGTTCGGCGATGCGCCTTATATCACGGCCTGGCGTTGGTTCACGTTGTACTGGATTCTGTTCTGCGGACTGCTGGCCATTGCCACCGTCATGTTCTGGCCGCGGGGCACGCATGGCCGCTGGGCCGAGCGCTGGCGAATCGCCCGTCTCCGCTTTTCGAGACCCTGGTCGGCGCTGGCGCTGGTCTGCCTGGTGTCGTTCGCTGCCACTGGAGCCTGGATTTTCTACAACACCAAGGTCCTGAACCAGCTGATCGGGCCCAAGGATCGGTTGGCCCGCCAGGCGGATTACGAGAAAAACTACAAGCGGTTCGACAGGTTGCCGCTGCCGCGCGTCCGCAGCGACAAATACTGGGTCGATATTTTCCCCGAGACCCGCAACATAACCATGCGGGTGGAAGAAGTGCTTTACAACCCGTACCCGCAACAGCTGACCGAAATCCATTATTCGTTGGACAGGAATTACGACACCGACATCCAGATTCCCGGCACGGTGCTTGCCAAGGACGATACTCGGCTGTCCTATCGCATTTACCGGTTCACCACGCCGCTCCAGCCCGGCGAATCGCGCACCGCGGTGTTTACCGTCAAGAGCAAGAACCGGGGATTCGAAGACTCGGTCAGCAATATCGAGATCACGCAGAACGGCACCTTCTTTAACAATTCGGTCGCTCCGACGATCGGTTACGACACCTCGATTGAACTGACCGACCCGAACGACCGCCGCAAGTACGGTTTGGGCGAACAGGAACTGATGCGGCCTCTGGAGCGCAACTGCACCGACGATTGCCGGGACAGCTACATCCGGGATCACTCGGACTGGGCGGACCTGGAAACCGTGATCGGCACCTCGCCCGACCAGATTGCCGTTGCGCCCGGATCGCTGGTGCGCGAGTGGCAGGAGAACGGGCGGCGGTATTTCGATTACAAGCTCGACCACCCGGCCCTGCGCTTCTACTCGTTCATGTCGGCCCGTTACGAGGTGCAACGCGAGGAGTGGAACGGCATCAAGCTGGAGGTGTACTACGACAAGGATCATCCGCAGAATGTGCCGCGGATGATGAAATCGCTGAAGAAATCTCTCGAGTACTACACGCAGAACTTCGGCCCCTATTACCACAAAGAAGCGCGGATCATCGAATTTCCGCGGGTGGGGCGGTTTGCGCAAGCCTTTGCTGGCACCATGCCCTATTCGGAGTCGATCGGGTTCATCGCCAACCTGAATCATCCCGACGACATCGACATGGTCTATTACATTGTGGGGCACGAGATGGGGCACCAGTGGTGGGCGCACCAGGTGGTGGGCGCTGACATGCAGGGAGCCACGCTCCTGTCGGAATCGCTGGCGCAATACTCGGCGCTGATGGTGATGGAAAAAGAGTACGGCCGCGACATGATGCGGAAGTTTCTGAAGTATGAAATGGACGACTATCTCCGCTCGCGAGGCAAGGAGCGGCACAAGGAAGAACCGCTGCTGACGGTGGAATCCGGGCAGGGATACATTCACTACCGCAAGGCGAGCGTGGTGCTCTACTACCTGAAAGAGATGATCGGAGAAGAGGCGGTGAATCGGGCGCTGCGCAAGGTGATCCAACGCTATGGTTACAACGCCCCGCCGTATCCCACGTCGTATGCGCTGGTGGATGCGCTGCGCGAAGAGACGCCGCCGCAGATGCAGTATCTGATCAAGGATTTGTTTGAAGACATCACCCTGTTTTCGAATCGCACCTTGGATGCCACCGCTGCCAAGCGGGCGGACGGTAAGTACGACGTCACCATCAACGTGGAAACTCACAAGTTCAAGGCCGATGCCAAAGGCAATGAGATCGAGGTGCCCCTGGATGACTGGATCGATATTGGCGCCTTCGCCAAGCCGGAAAAAGGCCGGAAGTACGGCAAGACACTCTATCGCGACCGCGTACACATCACGAATAACAAGTCCACCTACACGTTCATGACGGCGGAGATGCCGGATGAAGCCGGGGTCGATCCCTTCCTGCTGCTGATCGACCGCGTTCCCGACGACAACACGAAAAAAGTCACGCTGGCGAGCGTTTCTCCTGCGTCAACGAAACCAGCTCATGGCCAGTGAGAATCCCACCCGGCGGTCTGCATCGGTTTGGTGATTTCGATCACTGAAGAACGTCCGATGCGAGTGAAGAATGGAGACGAGAACTCCGGCTGCGAGGAGTGATTATGGCGCTCGAAATTGAGGCGGTTCGCATGGAAGTTCCGGCGGACGCCAACATTATTGTCGGTCAATCGCATTTCATCAAAACCGTGGAAGACCTGTACGAGGCGGTGGCTACGACCGTGCCCCAAGCCAAGTTTGGCTTAGCGTTCAACGAAAGTTCGGGAGCTTGTCTGACGCGGTCGGAAGGAAACGACCAAGCGCTTCGCGATACTGCTGTGCGCAACGCCCAGGCGCTCGGTTGCGGCCACACGTTTGTGTTGCTGCTGCAGAATGCTTACCCCATCAACGTGATGCACGCGATCCGAAACGCGCCTGAGGTGTGCTCGATATTCTGCGCTACCGCCAACCCGGTCGAAGTTGTCGTTGCCCGGAGTGAGCAGGGCCGGGGTGTGCTCGGCGTCATCGACGGCAGCTCGCCGAAAGGGATCGAGGGACAGGCGGATATCGCATGGCGGCAAGATCTTCTCCGCAAGATCGGTTACAAGCGGTAGGGTGAAGAAACCAGGCGATGCAATCGCCCGTCACGCTCCCACTCGGCGTTGATTCTTGCGCGAGTGTTTCCCGTCTGGAATCGCGCTACAATTTGTCCAGCAGAGGTACATGGGAGGTTGATCATGCCGGTTTACGATTACGTCTGCAAGGATTGCAATAAGACGTTTGAGAAGATCATCACCCTGACTGAGCACGAGAAGGAAAAGATCTCTTGCCCATTCTGCGCCAGCAAGAACGTGGAGCAGGAGGCGACTGCATTCTTTGCGGTGACCTCAAGCAAGAGCTGAACTTACTCTACCTGCAGCGTGGACCAGTTCGCGAGCAGATCCTGCGTGGTGGCCATCAAGTGCTGCTTGATTAAAGGGATTGCCGTGGCTGCGTCCCGGGCGATCACCGCGTTCACCATCCGCTCATGCTCCTGCGCCGGGTTGCGGTCACCGGAAGAGTGCGGCGCCCACAACCGGCGATAGCGGTAGTATCGTTCGCTCAGCACCTCACAGAAATCCAACAACAAAGGTGAGCCGCAAGCGGCGCGGAGCGCCTCGTGAAACGCCTCGTTGGCAGCATTCCATTCATCGCTGAACGATCCTTCCGGGCGCAGCAGCGGCAAGCGGGACAGCTCATGGTGCCGGGCCACGATGTTTGCCTCCCATCGAACATCGCCTTTTTCCATGGCCATGCGAACCGCAATCCCCTCGAGTTCGCAGCGCACGGTGGTGATATCCAAAAGTTCTTCGGGAGAAACAGGAGCGACACGGAAGCCCTTATTGTTCTCCAGCACGACTAAGCCTTCCGATGCCAGGCGCATTAGAGCTTCACGGAGCTGGCTCACTCCAGCCTTGTAGTCCACACGCAGGGTGCGGAACAAAAGTCGCGCACCCGGTTTTAGCTGACAGCGGAGGATGTCCGACCGAAGCCGTCGAAAGAGCTCTGAGGTGCCGGCATCTTCTTTCTTGTGGTGGTTAGCTTCCTGCCGGCTCTCCGCCTGCCGCGAGAGATCTCCGTTGCGCGGGATCATAATCTGATTTTCCACCATTCTCTTTACCTTGAAATTTCTTCTCGTTAGCCACGTCAACACTTGAGCTGGACAATTTTCCAGTCTGGGAATGTCCGGCGACAATTTTTGATAATTCCGCTTGACATGCCCTCTTAGGCAAGAATATTATCATAACTGTCGCAAATATTCGACAATATAAATAAGTTTCGATAATCTGTTTTGTAATGATTGGCTCGGACGCTAGGAGGTTTCATGTCGACCACGCAACAGTTGCCCGGTACGAACACCGCTCTGACTCCGGCGGAGAGAGCGTATCGGCTTGACGGTAAAGTCGCGGTCGTTACTGGTGGCTGCGGAGGGATCGGCTCAGTCGTGAGTCAAGGCCTCGCCGAACTGGGGGCGAAGATTGCGATCAGCGATTGGGAAGCGGAGAAAGCGGCCGCTTTCAGCGACAGCCTGCGGGCCCAGGGGTTCGACTCCCACTCCGTCGCCTTCGACGTTCTCTCGGTTGCCGATACGCAGCGTATGTTCGACGAAATTGCCAAGCACTACGGCAAGGTCGACATTCTGGTGAACTGCGTCGGAACGCAACGAGAAGAGGCGGCCGAGTCGGTGACGGAAGAGGCCTTTGACCGCGTTTACAACGTAAACTTGAAGGGCGCCATGTTTCAGGCGCAAGCGGCTGCCCGCCACATGATACGGCAGGGCACGGGGGGCAAGCAGGTGCACATGGGCTCGGTGCGATCGCAACTGGCGTTGCGCGGGCGGGGATACGCGGCCTACTGCGCGACCAAGGGCGGGCTGGGAGTTCTCTGTAAGCAACTGGCCGCGGAGTGGGCGCCGTACAAGATCAATGTGAACGTGGTGGCGCCGACGTTCGTTCGCACTCCGCTGGTGGAACCGATGTTGTCGGACCCCGTTTTCTATAACGAACTGGTGGCCAGAATTCCGCTGGGGCGTTTGGCCTCTCCCCAGGATGTGATGAGTGCCATTGCGTTTCTGGTTTCTCCGGCGGCAGATTTTATTACGGGACAAAAGTTGTTTCTGGATGGCGGCCTGACCGCCACGCAATAAGCTCTCAGGCTGCTCACGCGCCCGCCAGGTTTGGCGCGTTGCCGCTTGAAACAGTTGTTGAACAGTTGGCTTGGGCTCCGCCGCAGATAACGGCGGAGAGAAAGGTTGAGATATGCCGGCAACGAAGAACGCAGTCATACATGAGGACAAGAAAAAGACCCACAATACATATTTAAACTGGCTGGCCACCGGAACCAAGACCATGTGGTGGCACGATTCGGCGGATCCGAAGGAGTTGCAGATCGGTCTGGATCGCGGCGCCGTCGGCGTGACGACGAATCCAGTATTGGCCAATACCGCGCTCAAAGGCAATCGTGAACTCTGGGCAGCGGAAATTAAAGCGGTGATGG
>Ga0116134_1000051_pt1 | contig 71678 bp, 65 predicted proteins | sample June2015DPH_19_5_FD_89737 | JGI IMG/M metagenome (GOLD analysis project Ga0116134, IMG submission 89737) | Peatland microbial communities from SPRUCE experiment site at the Marcell Experimental Forest, Minnesota, USA - June2015DPH_19_40 | ecosystem: Environmental > Terrestrial > Soil > Wetlands... | reverse complement strand
TAGCCCAACCAAGTGAAAGACCGTCTTAGCCAGATCGATGCCAATCGTATGAATCTTCTTGGGGACGCCTCCTGTTCACCCCTTATACCTCCGCTGAGGTTCAGGCGGCGGACCATCCCATTAGTTACTGCTTAGGCAACAATTCGGAAGGGGCCACTCACTTCTGGAAAGATCGGTGCCGACCTGTCGGCTTCGCGGACGTTTCTTTAGGTCTCGCGGGTGCTCCGAGCCGATGACGGCAAACCGGAAGTTGGCTTTCCGCGGGTGGATTCAGGCTCGAGCGTACTCTGCGCCCTCGAAGGGTCTGGGCTGGAACAGAAAGGTTCTAGAATCGTCTTCTAGCGCCGACCATTCAAATCAATCCTCTGCAGCTTGAGTCGTTCGTTGGGGCACACAGAACCGCACCCAATTGGCGAGCGGTTTTGTCGCCTTCCCAGAGGATCGCACGGTTTGCACCTGATTAGCGGCCGACTCTTCAAAGACAGCTTCGACAGTGCGAAAAACCAACTCCGTTCGTTGGTGCCGCTAGGCCGGCCGATAAGAATTCGCGCCGCAGTAAAGCCGCTGGCCGGATACCAATCGGTATCCGGCCAGCGTTTTCTTACTCGCATGTTTTGTTGCCTAGAACGTGAGCCGTCCTCCGACTTGGATGATGCGCTGTGTGCCTGCGGCCGAGGTGATCTTGCCGTAGTTGCCGGACGCGAGGCTTGCAGTGGGGTTGCTGAGACTGACCCAGTTTAAGGCGTTGGTGGTTTCGCCGCGGAGCTGGAACACCCATCCCCGCTCGAACTTAATGTTGCGGAAGATCCCCATGTCCAGATCTTTGAAACCGGGGCCAAAGAGGGTGTTGCGGCCTACGTTGCCGTCCGCGCCACCTGGGCCGATGCCTCCTTGCAAGCCGGGCCCGTTATGAGTGAAAGCTGCTGTATTGAACCACGCAGTCACCTCGTTAGACCCGGACGCAGGGGTGCAAACGCGGCAGCGGTGCGCGCTGAGCACGGGGTTTTGGCCGGGAACAGCATTCGGGCGCTGAGCGTTGCCGCTGTCATCGCTGTCGTTGGCCCCTGTAGTTGCCGAGAGCACCCCGCCGCTGTGCAGAATGAGAATGGGCGCGATCTGCCAGCCGTTGACCACTTCGCTGACGATTTTGTTGTCGCCGCGGAAGTAGTCGATGTTCCATGTGCCGGAGATGGCGGCGGCGTTGCGCACGTCGGCGTTCATACTGCCATATTCCTCCCTGAGTCCGCCGCCGAGGGCGCCCAAAGAGTTGTTGCTGGCTGTGAAGGGAGCGCCCAAGTAGCCGGGATCCTGCGGGTTCGCAATTCCATCTTCAGACCCTTCGAAGGTATCGAGCGCGTGGCTCCAGACATAGTTACCGCCGGCGCTGAAGTGACTGGAGAGTTGCTTGGTCGCCGAGATTTGCAGGGAGTGGTAACTGCCTGTCAGGTCTGACAGCAGATCGATGATCTGTGCTCCCAGCAGGCCGTTGCCGTTGTTGATGGCGGCCGAGCCTGTGGGACAACCCGCGATGGGGCAGGGATCGAATTGACGCCGCGCGGCAATGCTGTTTGCCGAAGTGCCGGGCACGACGGTCGTGCCGTTGATCGAGGTTGAATACGGCGCGTAGTTGGCGTCAAGAAAGGTGGACAGTTGGTGCGAGAGCGCAGATACATACGCCGCCGTCATTGTTACCCGGCCGGGCAACTGCCGCTGCACGGAAAGATTGAACTGGTAGACGTACGGGTATTTGAAATGCGGGGAGATGGCTTCGGTTGCGCCGCCGGGGCCCTCAATGAATGTGGGCTTGGCCGGCGTATAGGTGTACGGGAAGAGGCCTCCTCCCGGCGCGGTCGAGGGGAAATCTCCCGGCGTCGAGTAGATATTGGTGATGGAACTAAGGGGACCCTCGCCGCTCTGTGGCCGCAAGGCGAATGGAATGGCATTGCCGGGCTGGTTCCACTGGTTGCCGGCGACATTGCCGAAGAAGATACCCGCGCCGGCGCGAATGGAGGTCTTGCCGTCACCAAACGGGTCCCATGCGAAGCCGAGGCGCGGCGAAACGTGGTAGTACTTGGTGCCGATGATGCCGCGGCCGACGCCTGCGTCGCCGGGGAACAGCAAGCCCTTGGGCGCGAGCGGAGCCACAGTGGATTGCTGGCCGGGAACGAAGGATTCTGTCCTGTTATGGGGATCGACGGGAGGCGTATCGATATCCCACCGAATTCCAAGGTTGGCTGTAAACCGGGGCGTGATGCGGTAGTTGTCCTGCACAAACACCGCGTAGTGCCAAGTGCTCAAGTGCGTGGTGTACGGCGAGTCCTGCTCAAACCCTGAGGCTTGGCCGGTAACCCAGTCGGAGGTCACATTGCCGGTAGAAGTGGGAGCGGAGGTGGCAAAGCTGAGGCTGCCAAAGTTCAGCAGGTTGGCATCGAACATGGTCTTGTCCAGAGCGAATTCGCCACCAATAAAGAGGCTATGTTTACCCTTGACCATGCTGACCATGTCGCGCAGCTCATAGTTGTCGGAACCCGTGAACGGACCCGCATTGGTCGCAGTCGCCGAAAAATTGGTTTCTGCGATGGTGGGCAACGAGACCGGTCCCTGCATGAGAAAGTTCGAGCCGTACGTTGCGAGGGTCTGCGAAGCCGGGCCGGTAAACGGCAGATTGACGCGTCCGCCCGCTGCCCGCGTGTACGTGAGCCAGGTCTGATTGGCTGTGGTGGGGCTGAAGGTGTGAACGTCGCTCAGATTGATATTGGTGCCAGCCGAGACGTTGTTATTGATGGTCCACGGGACGTTGCCGCCCGGGGAGTTGCCCAGCACGTTCTTCGAATAGAAATAGGTCGCCGTCACATGGTCCTTCTGGCCGAGGTTCTGGTCATACTTGCCCAGGTATTCATTTTCCGTGGCCGGGATAGGGAAGAGACCCGAGTAAGCGCCGCCCCCTTTCGCCGCGTTGAGGGCGCCATTGGGCAGCGGGATGGAAGAGCCGAAGGTGTTGGATACGTTGTCGAGGTTGGCAATGGTCGTGTCCAGCAGGGCCTGGGGTATGCAATTTAGTTTGGCAACCAGGCAATTGGGGCTGCTGTTCGTTCCATCCACCTGGTTCGCGGCGACATGAGCTGTGCCCGGCGTGTAGACCGTGAAGGTGTCTGCGGTAAAGTCGCCGAGGCGCTCGGCCGCCGTAGGCGTGATGGCGCCTGTAAACACCGAGTCGGTGATCTGGCGCAAACCGCCGTAGCTGAAGAAGAAGAAGGCCTTGTCCTTCTTGACCGGCCCGCCGATGTCACCACCAAACTGGTTGCGGTGGTAAGGCGTAACGATGATATGGCCCGCGGCGTTGTGTGCAGGGGCCCAGCTGTTGGCGTTGAAGTCGGTGTTGCGGTTGAATTCGAACAAACCGCCATGAAGCTGATTTGTTCCCGACTTGGTGATCACCGAGACCACGGCCGCAGAGAATTGGCCGTATTGCGCGCCGAAGGCGCTGGTCTCCACGCGAAACTCCTCCACTGCGTCGGGGTTGGGCGACGGGTTGCCGTAGTTGCGCATGCCGGTGATGTTGTTGCCGCCATCCAGATAAAAAGCCACCGCCGCATTGCCCCAGTCGATGGAGCCGTTGATCTGCACATCCTCGACGTACAGCCCCGTGGCCATCGTGGGGTTGCCGGAGGGGTTCGAGGTGGAGCTGTTGTTGTTGGCCATTACACCGGGTGTGAGCGAAACCTCAGAGTAGATGTTGCGGTTGACCATGGGCAGACCGATGATATCGTTCGGCTCGAGGGTCACGCCCAATACCGGGTCAGACGTATTGACCTCCGGGGGAGCTGTAGAGACCGTGATGGTCTGAGTCGCCGCACCCACGGCCATCGTGATATCAACCGTCAACTCCTGGTCCACGTCGAGGGCGACATTCTTCTGTACAAAGCGCTCAAAACCGGCCGCCGTGGCCTCCACACTGTACTTACCCACGGGAAGGTAATCGATGCGGTACTCCCCGTAGCCGTTTGCCGGCGCCGACCGGGAGTACCCCGTATCCAGGTTCGTTGCCTTCACAGTGGCCGTATTGACCACTGCGCCTTGTGGATCCTTCACCGTACCTACGATTGTCCCGGTAATCTGCTGTCCAAACGCGGCGATGCTGCCTGTGATCAAAAAGGCAAGCGCCACAACGGCTCGCGCGCTCGCGCATCCTGCCAAACTACGTATGTTCATACTGCCTCCGAGGTGTTTCCTTGGTTGTGATTTCATCATTCCTGTGGTCGTGTATTCCGCGCGACTTTCTGAAGGCGCGAGCTTCGTTGAGACTGGATTGGCACCCGGCATCCCATGGCGTAACCCTGCGAGCTTTTAGACACTCCGACTCCAGCTCGCATTTTGCGCTCAATCTTGGCCCGCATACCAAAGCGGGCTAATACTCGGCCTTGCAATGTCCCACTTGCAAGTGACTCACCGTTTGGCTCGGCATGCCGAGCCTATCTCGCGTGGAATGTGAGCGTTAACATCGCAGTTTTTCTTGTGTCAAACGTCCTTGCAAGCCGGAAAACGGGCGAGTATGATTCGTTGAACTGGATGGGAATGAATAGAACCGATACAGCGCTGGACGGATGGCATCCGCAGACCCAGCAGGAATGCGACGCCGTTCTCCGCGAGTTGCAGACCATTTTAGCCAGTCCGCATTTTTCCAACAGCAAGCGCTATCCTGCCCTGCTCAAATACATCGTCGTGAACACATTGGCAGGCAAATCAGATCTGCTAAAGGAGCGGACGCTTGGAGTCGAGGTTTTCGATCGGCCCGTCACTTATGACACAAACGCAGACACCGTTGTGCGATACACAGCCGGCGAAGTACGCAAGCGTCTCCTGCTCTTCTATCACGAGGAAGGCAGAAACTCCGGCATTCGCATCTCTCTTCCGGCAGGTTCATACGTTCCGGTGTTTTTGCGAGAAGAGGACAGGCTCGAAGACCCTGTCGTTAACGGAACGCACGAAGCAGGACCTTTCCTGAGTTCTGAGGGACATGGGGATCTGGTAGGCGGAACGCAGGAATTCAGAACGACTTCAAAACCAGGAACAGGAGTTCGATCTCTTCCGCGGTCTTGGCCGCCAGAGCTTATCGGGAGCTCACGTCTCGAGCGTCGCAAAGCAATGCTCGGGTGGCTGCTATGGCTGACCCTAACAGTGCTGGTTGCGATCGGTGCGGGATTCTTCTGGACACATCGCTCAATCCATCCTCAATCGGCTGTGGACGAATTTTGGGTGCCGCTCACACGCGATCAGCGGTCGGTCATTATCTGCACCGGCAGCGTAGTGTTTGCGCAGGACAAGTATTCGGGCGTCATCACGGCAGGAACAAACGGAAATGTCGATTATCCATTTGTATCCATCCAATCTGCCTCGGCGATCGCGCAAATCGACGAAGCGATCGAGCGCTCGGGCGCGAGTACGCAGCTGATCGCGTCTCCCTGGACTACCCTGACAGATTTGCGCGAACATTCGATCGCGCTGATTGGTGCATACAACAACCAATGGACGATCCGTCTGCTGGAGCCGTTGCGATTCCATTTCCTGCCCGACCCACAGGCAAGAATTGTGGACGCGTTGAATCCAAAGATTGGTTGGGAGCGCGACCAATCGGTTCCGTATTCAAGTGCCGACGATTACGCTGTGGTGGCGCGGTTTCGCGATCCAAATGTCGACGGATGGGTGGTGGCGCTGGCCGGGCTCGGCCGCAACGGAACCGAAGCTGCTGCGCAGTTTGCCAGCAGCCCGCATTACCTGGAGCTTCTTGAGCAGCAGCTGGGCAGCAAGTTTGGAAACCGAAATATCGAGGTGGTGCTGAAGGTGGGCGTGATCAACGCCAAGACAGGTGCGCCTTCGATTATTGCAGTGCATACCTGGTGAGAGCCGGTAGATCTTTGGCGACATAGCGATCGAGTTCTGCTCTTCCGCTCAAAAATAAAAATCAATCTGCGCTTTAAATGACCAGCAAGACCTCCGCGTCCTACAATCATTTCGGTCCATTGCCGTCGACCCTACCGGAGAGTTCCGTGCAATTTCGTAAACTTTGTTCGCGCAAACTTCGCAGACACAGCTGCACTGCCCTCGCATTCATTGGGTTTCTTTTGCTGCTTGCGTGTTCTGCCGCAGCCCGCGCTCAGGGAGAACGAGCTCCAGTAGCTCCTCCCGGTGACACGCTTTCCACGGCAGGACCGCTGGCGCAAAATCTCTCTTCTAACATCGACAGGCGCGATCTCGCTAAGGCCCTAAAGCTCGTCGCCGACTGGCAACTCAAGCGGCTGCCCGCTGGCGCGCAGGTGGACTGGACGTGGGCCGCACTTTACACAGGCTTCATGGCTGTTCCGGACAAAGTCGCGGGCGACAGATACAAGCAGGCAATGCTGCACGTTGCCGAGCAGCTCCGCTGGCAGCCGGGCCCGCGCGGCTTGCACGCTGACGATCTGGCCATCGGTCAGATGTACATGGAGCAATACTTCATTCATCAGAACGCAACAATGATGGCCCCTTTGCACGCACGCCTCGACGCACAAATTGCGACGCCCGATCCAAGCGATCCAACGCGTCCCCTTTGGTGGTGGTGCGACGCGCTCTTCATGGCCTCGCCCGTTTACGCCGACATGGCTGCCGCCACCGGCGATCAAGAGTACCTCGCGTACATGGACCACGAGTGGGACGTCACGACCGCTCTGCTTTATGACCACTCGAAGCATCTCTATTTCCGCGACGCCTCCTATCTCGACAAGCGTGAAAAAAACGGAGAGCCGCTATTCTGGTCACGCGGTAATGGTTGGGTGATGGGCGGAATCGTGCGCGTGCTCAAAGAGCTGCCCGCCAACTCTCCGCTGCGGCCGAAGTACGTCGCGCTACTCAAGGAGATGGCGGCCGAGATGCTCTCCATCCAGGGAAAGGACGGCCTGTGGCGTCCCGGTTTGCTCGACGCCGATTCTTATCCCCTGCCTGAAATCTCCGGCAGCGCTTTCATCACTTACGCAATGGCCTATGGAGTCAACGAGGGCATCCTCGATCGCGGCCTGTATTGGCCCGCTGTCGAAAAAGCCTGGGCGGGCATGCTTACCCATGTCTATGCCGATGGACGCCTGGGGTGCATTCAACCCGTCGGCGCCGCTCCCGGAGCCTACACAGAGTCAACGAGCTATGTCTATGGCGTTGGCGCGTTTCTTCTTGCCGGCTCGGAGATTTATCGTAGCGCGAAGTAGTCGGAGAACCACCTTATTCTGCTTCTGTACCGATCCGATCGAGCCTCTGACCACGGTGAGGCGCGCCACACTTCTCACATAACGCCGCGGGGTTCTGGAATCAGTAGCAGGCATTGCTGACGAAAAAACTCCACTGCGAGATTCACTTACCGGCGATGTGCTTGACCAAGTCTGCGACTGAAATGAAAGTAAATCCTCGCGCACGCAGCCCGGCGACAATCGTTGGGAGTGCCTGTGCTGTAAAAATGCCGCCGTTGTTCACGTGCATGATTATGACGCTCCCGTTGCGCGTCAGAGTGAGCACCCTGTGTTCCAGGACCTCAGCCGTGTTGCGCGGGTTTGGATCCCCAGACACGACATCCCACATCACAGTCAGGACGCCAAGGCTCTTCGCAACCTTCACGAGCTTCGGCGGGCAGTCGCCGTAAGGAGGTCGAAAGAACGGCTGCGGAGTGCCTCCCAATTGCACGATGGTCTCCCAAGTGCGCTCGATCTCTGACGCGATAACCGGCTCGGTCAATTCGCTCGATTTCCAGTGGTGGTATCCGTGCATTCCGATCTGGAACCAGGGCACAACTGCAAGTCGCTTAAGTGCATCCTTGCTGTTGACCGCCCATAAGCCGGATACGAAAAATGTGGCGGGGATTCTTTCTTTCTGGAGGAAGTTCACGATCTCGGTTGAGAATTCGGGGCGCTCTTTGCGCGGGCAGGCGTCGAAGGTCAATGCGATTTCAGGCCGGGTACGGCTGCCGTGATAGAGAATGTCGACCGGGAAGGGATAGGGACGCCCCGTGCCGAGGCCGCCGTGGTGGAAGGATGCAGCATGATCGAGAACCGACTGTGCGGCGCCAAGTCCGAAGGCTCGGCCAAGAGCCATTGTGCCCGCGAGCTGAAGAAGTGTTCGTCGTTCCACGGGCCTGCGCTTGAATCCTTCCCATTCGAAATGTTCAACACGGCAAGTCTAAGTGTGCGCTGGGTTGTGAAAATTCGGAGCTTCCTTCTTTGCGAAGTGCGCCTCTTGTAGACCTTCGAGATTTAGTCTTCCCTTTGTCTTGAGGTCCAACAGTCCGGCGGCCAGGAGCTTGTACTTTTCCCCATTCGGCGCGGTCGCTATATAGACATCGGCATGGAGGCCAGACGGATCAACTGCCACTGCGATTCCTTGACCTTTCAATTCCGCGATCGCGTCAGCGACTTCTCTATCCATGAATTCCTCCCGCCTGCTGTCCGAGTGTGCGCGGCATCGCATGCCGAGCCTAAGCTCGCCTTGGCGAGCGAAGGTTGGTGGAGGCGGCGGGAGTCGAACCCGCGTCCGAAATCGCTGTCAGCCGGGAGAGTCCATGCTGTGTCCGATTCGATTGGATTCGCTCACGGCGCTTAAGAACGGACAAGATGCGACGAGAACTAGTCCGATGATCTCGCGCAAAACGACACGGACCGAGCCGTTCACGCCAGCCTACTGAATGACGTCCGCTCACAGCCCATAGGCGAAACCGTGGAAGACGGCAGCTTAGTTAATTAAGCTGCAAGTGCCAGATTATCGTTGGCAACTTTAGTTTTGCAGGCGATTACGGGTGCCCACACCCCGACATGCCTCCCATGCCGCAATCGATCCCGTCGAAACCGTGACGCCCCCTGAAGTGGAAGCGAACCGGAAGCAACCGGCTCGTGCTACATACACCTATTTTACGCTGATTTGCATTCCCAAGCCGGGCCGACGGTGATAGCGTGGCAGGATGCCTTGCAAGGCGGCGACGGAAAGGGAAATGGAATGGAAAAGCAAGTCGTTCGGCTGACGGTCGACCTGGTGGTGAATGACGGGCAACTGGAAGCGTTCAAGAGCATTGCCCAAACGATGACTGCGGTGAGCCAGGCAGAGCCCGGCACACTGGGATATGAGTGGTTCTCGAGCGCCGACGGAAAGCACTTCCGACTTGTCGAGACCTACGTGGATTCGAGCGCTCTAGAAGCGCACTTCATGGGACCGGCGGTGCAGCAATGGGTGCCCAAGCTGGTTGAGGTCTGTAAGCCAGTCGGATTCGAAATCTATGGCGACCCAGGTCCGAAGGTAACCGAAATAGCCGGCGGATTTGGAGCAGTCGTTTTCCAATACTGGATCGGAATCGGCCGTTAACATTCGTGCCACATGATGAGTGTGGCATCACCTCTGAAGGATGCTTTCTCTAGCTGGCCCGCTGACGCAGGATAAGGGCCCAGCTAAAAGTGGAAGGCGACGCCAACGCCAATGCGATAGTGCCCGGGAGCCGCGGAGCCTGTGGACGGCGCTTTGCTGTTCCCCAGGTAATCGCCCGTTGCACGCAGCTTGAGCCCGAGAAACAGAGGAAAATCCGCGCCTCCGCCGACGGCCAAGCTGGCAGCGTTGTAAGAAGTCGAAGGAAGTGTGGTTACAGTTGCGCTCTCAAAGGCAAGCCCGGCGAGGGCATGAGCAAAGACGCTGAAGCCCGCAAGGCCGACGGTTGCGCGGGGGCCGAACATGACGTTCGTTACGCGCTCGGAGAAGCCAGCCGGACTCTGGCTGTAATGCGAAACGTCGCCTTCGACGCCGAAGACCGAAATTGCCTTGACATGGAATGCTCCCTGCCAGCCATTCATGCCCGACGTATTTGGCGCGTACAGATTGGCGCCAACGCGGCTGTAACCGAAGTAGGCGTCCGCTTTGCTCGCAGCCCGCGCCTGGGCCGAAGGGACGAGCAAGAGCAGAAATGTCGCGAGAGATGCGGCAAGAATACGCAGCTTCATGATGACCCTCCTGGAATATTTATTTATTGCTTATCGAGGTCGATGGATTCGTACTCGTGGCGGGCGATGCCGGCGCGAATCTGCGCGGGCGTCCATCCCGCCTTGGTTTTGTAGTAGGCGTAGAAGCCTTCCTGGGCGCAGGTGGTGCACTCGGTGGAGTGCGTGTTCTCGTAGCAACTGTGCAGGCTGGTGTGGCCGAGGGCGCGATCGCAGCGGCAGTTGCATGGAAGCTGATAGATGACCGCCGGGACCTGCGCGGCCAGTTGATAGACGCGCACCTGCCAGTGAAAGCGGAAGTTCGATCCCATCAACTGCGCGCCATGAAGAATGGCCGGCAGGACATGCAGATCAAGCGGGGCCGAAGGATGGTAAGCCGGAACATCGTCGGCCGGATTCGACCACTGCGCATAGCTTGCTGCGGTTAATGTGCAGACGGCAAGGGTCCAGATCCAACGGGTTTTGAAGAAGTGCTTCATGATGGCGCCTCGACTCCTATCTTAAGGCAAAGTTGAAATCTCCAGAATCGAGGCGGCGGATCGTGAGTCGTGAATCGCGGGCCGTGAATCGTGGGTCGTGTGTGTAAGAGTCAAGGAGTGAAAGAGTTAAGGTGCGAAAGTGCGCATGCTCCGTTGGTGCAGATTGCGTGTTGATTTCAAGGGAGTTATGAGTCATAAATTGGACGTAATTGCGCGCATATTCTCGGCATTTCCGAATTCGCTTTGCTGATTCCAAAGGGGTTATCTTGCGAAAACTAGGCGAAACATCCCAAATTATTTCTTTATTTAATTTCCGCGGGGAGAACAGCAGGGCTAGCGGAGCTTGCATAGGTCGCTGCACGAGAGCCGATTCGAATTGTTTTGGAATCGCCATACAAGTTCAATTGTAGAGATTTGGAAGAATTAATCGGCAAACTTGGAGAGGCAGGGATATAAGGGCGTAGGAATCAGGGAAAGAACGACTTAGGGGAAGTTGGATCGACGATTCGGATGTCCAGGGACTTGACAAGGAGAACAGGGAGTAGACAGGGAGCGAGGGAGCAAGAGAGCGAGGGAGGTTAGGACGAATCAGGACGCGCAAAAAAAGACGGCACGAACGGTAAAGCTGTTCGTGCCGGGAGGCCAGTGACGCAAACTACTCCCGGCTGAGAGGGGATCTGACCGCCTCACAACCGGAATAAATACACGATAGCATAGATCGGCATAATTGCAAATACAAAAATCAAAATTTATTTTAGGCTCGCGCGGTCAACCTTTGCGGCTCGCAAGCATCTAAAAGCGGCTGAGAAAAGGGCTCATCACGCGGAATCTCGAGCGCCGATGGGCCAGGTTGTGGCGATGCGCAAGATACCTCCAGTGTGGGTAAAATCCTTAGAATAAGCTGCCTTCGCACTGAAAAGCGCCCGAGCCAACGATCGACAGCCGGGATGAATCAGGATGCTCATCCCCGCCCCAGCGGCATTCCCAAGAAGGAAGTGAGCGAACAGGGCAGCGGAGCTACGCGAACCATGTACCGCAATATGGGAAAAACATCGGAGAATCCGGAATTCCGGAGCGGATTCAGTTGGGTACCAAGGCGGGTAGTGTCTTAAATCTGCGTTGATAGAAAACAGCAAACGCTTGCTTTTTGATAGGTAAGCCTCTATGTTTGTGGCATGTCAGCCGAACGTGCCTCACTTCTCGCCCTCAAGCGCCTAATCACCCAAGCGGAGATGGTCTATTCGGATCGTGCGGTGCCAGCCGCGCAGCGGGAGAGAGGCGCAGAGCTATTCACAGCATCCCTGGCCCTCATTGGCGACCTGTTGAAGCAGGATCACTCATCGGCAGCGGCAGAGCTAGGCGCAAAGGGTGGCTCTCAGACGGCCAAGCGCGGCAGTGAATACTTCCGCCAGCTTGCGGCCAAGCGAAAGACTCGCGCCGGTGGCCGTCCCCACAAGAAATCCCTGTAAAATCTAGCCAACAAACGAAAAGCCCGGCGCGAGGCCGGGGCATTTCGATGGTGCGGCTGGTTACCCACATCGTAGCGCCCTCTTGCGCCTGAGGCAAGAGGGAAAGCTGTGCCATCTGAGCCAGAGCTTCCGCCAAAGAACGTCGCCACATTGAACGCTCTCACCCTCAAAAGGTCGCTTCTTCACGGTGAGTTGTCGGTGCACTGCATTAGTGACTACTTAGGGTGTTATGACTTGCCCCGCGCCAAGGACTTTCTTCGCACCTATGCGTGTTCGTTCTACGACTTATTGAAGGACGCCTACAGCCAAAGAATCTTTACATGGGATTACGAGGATTTGATCGCAAAAGAGGCGATTCAAATCACGATTACCTGTTGGGAAAGTTTCGGTGCTGGTCCCCCTGGCGCATCTTGGATTGACACGTTACACAAGGCAATTGTTCAGCATGTTGGCCGTTCATTGCGCGGTCATAGGGGCGCAGTTCAAGACAATCCCCCAGGGAATATCATTCGAACACCTTCCCCGCTGATGATTATGGCTCAGGCGGAAGCTAAACGAAAAAGCATGGAGCAGGCTCCGCCACCAGTTGCAGCGGAACAGCCTCAGGAACAAGAAGAGGTGGCGCAACGGGCAAAGCTATTATCCGAGTACAAGGCCGCAACTGGGGCATCGAACAAGAAAATCTATGAGGCGCGTAACTCTGGCATCTACAAACCGGAGTTCTACCAGTGGCTGAAAGGCAGATTGCCCGCAAACTCCACCACGGCAAAGAATTTCGAGACCTTCTTAAAAGCAAAGAAGCGGCCGATTCCTCGAAAACCTACCATGTAGACTTCGCTTCTACCATGGTAGGAACCAAGAGTCTACCATGGTAGACAAGTATAAATAACTTATTTTCTTCCACTTGCAAGGCTACCGTGGAAGAGTCCGAGACTCTGTTCATGCAGGGCAGAGTCCGAATCCGAGGGCCACCATACAGCCAGCCCCAACCGGGGCGTGCCCAAATCAACGCTTGACAAACAGCGAGCGCTTGCTGTATTCTTTAACCATGATGAACGAAGCACAAACCGCGCCGACTATGACCTGTGATGGCTGCTCTGTCGAGTGCCAGCGCTTCGGAAGGCACCGCAACGGCCTTCGCCGCTATCGCTGCCCGAAGTGCAAACGCACATTCACAGAGCAGCACCGGCGCGTCTGCGACACCATGTACATCTCTCAGGATCGCGCAGTGCTGGCCCTGCAACTCTTACTCGAAGGAAACAGCATCAGGAGCACAGAGAGAATCTGTCAGATGGACCGCAACACGATCATGAGCCTACTCCTGAAAGCTGGCGAACGCTGCCAGCGCCTCATGGATGAGAAGCTGGTCAACCTGGACGTGCGAGACGTTGAAGTAGACGAGATTTGGGGTTTCGTCGGCAAGAAGGAAGGCCATCGTACAGCGGCAGATCAAGACGCGGCAGAAATCGGGGATGCCTATTGTTTCGTAGCAATGGAGCGCAATACCAAGCTGGTCCTTGCGCACTATGTCGGCAAACGCAATGCGCCGTCTACGGAGCATTTCATCGCCAAGGTAGCTCGTGCCACTTCTAGCTTTCCCTATCAACTCACAACTGATGGTTTTCAGCCTTACATCAAGGCAATCAAGAGAAATCTAGCCGGGCGCGTTCACTTCGGCCAGTTGGTCAAGGTTTACGCCAGTCCGAGAAAGGGGGAGCAAAGGTATAGCCCGCCGGAAGTTGTGCGGGCTGTTCCATACCCAGTCATGGGATACCCGAAGCGCGACAGAATTTGCACGTCGCATATCGAGCGCCAGAATCTTTCAATCAGAATGGGGATGCGGAGAATGACGCGGCTGAGCAATGCGTTCAGCAAGCGCTGGTCACATTTGGAGGCTGCGTACTCGCTTTGGTTTGCCTATTACAACTGGTGCCGCGTGCACAAAACGCTTCGCGTTACTCCCTCCATGGAGGCTGGGATAGAGAATCATGTTTGGACGATTGCAGAGCTTATTTCGTTATAGACGTTGAAGTAATCACTGGTTGCGTATCCGTCTTCAATGGTTCAGATGATGCGGGCGCATTTACAGAGACAAACACAGCACCTTCCTCCATGAAATTCGTGCGAACCGCATCGATAAGCCCCCAACTCTCTGCATCTTTTGGTGAGAGGATAATCTGCCCGTGCATCGCCGCTTCAATATCTTTTTTCTTGTCTGGATGCACTATTGCGGCAATCACATTGAGAGACATTTGGTTCAAGTTATTGAGTTGAGCGAGTTGGGCTCCTAAACCATTTGCGTCATACGACGCATTCCCCATAATGTCCAGAGAGTTACCGTGGATGAGAAAACGTGCGGGATCTGGAAATGAATATCTATGTTTTCCTGCACAGAAGAGAAGCATTGCGGCAGAGTCAATAATCCCAGTGTTAAAAGTAGTGAGTTCCACATCTGGCGGAAGTTTCGTCAGCATATTGTAAGCCGCGAATCCAGACGCGGTATCGCCACCGTGGGATGAAACAACGATAGTGATCTTCTTCACGCCACGCGCAACCTGCGCATTGACGACGTTCACCAGAGCATTCATGGTCTCTGGTGCAATTGGAAGCATGAAGTTGATTACGACTCGCTCAGGAGGAGCGTTTCCAGGCGTCTGCGCTAACGTCGGCAACGTTGAGATGAGCGCCAGGATCGTAAGCGCGAGAATACGCTCTACGCTTTTCATGGCTACCTCAAATCGTCCAAATTCTTTGGATGCCCAGTTTGTACCTGCCGACCCGTCGGCGTCAATACCAATTTAGTAAATCCCTTTTAATAGTTTGACTGCAATTCCCAGAAGGCGTTAGTTGAAAAGCGAACGAAAGGCGAATATGGTATTCTTTGCGCGATTAACAAGAAATGTACCGCCAACGCACTTTTAAGACACTACCCCAAGGCGTACCGTCCGCCTGAAGAGCGCATTGACAGGGCGTGCCGTCGGGCCTACGAATCGGGTGTGATCTAAATTACGCTCATTCGGTTCTGTCGTCCCGAGTCAAGGAGGAATCCCATGACGGACGCAGCAGGCGGAAAAAACAGTGCCGGGGCGGGTCCGCATTGCGAGGAGCTGTTCGCGGACGGTGTGCCCCTCAACTGCTATCTAAACTACAATTCGCAATCCGAGCGGGTCGAAATTGTCCGGATGATGCCACCCGGCATTCAGGATGAACTGGTGAACGACTTCCCCGATGAAGATGCAGCCCGGGATTGGATCAGGCATGAAGTTCGCGCCAACAGACTGCCTTTGGGGGGCGGGTTTCTCGTGTCGCGGATTCGGAGACGCTCGCAATAATCTTCGTCAGGACTCCAGATCATCCTCAACGTAGAAGGGGAGAGTTGTCATCACCTTCGAGGCTGTGCCCTGGTCTCCCGGCTTCCGCATCCAGCGAAACGTCAAGACACCGTTTTCTGTCGCCACGGAAAAGATGTCGGTGAACGTGCGGAAAATCTCGCCGTCATATTTGTAAAGGGTGATGCTCTTCATCGTTTGACCTCTGGGCTGGATTATAGCCAGACGCTTCCGAAGCGTCCCGCATGGCCGACTCACTGCTACGGAGCCAAGCTCTGTGCCTGCGCAGCCAGGTCGAAGTCTTTCTCGGTGAGGCCGCCGGCAGAGTGGGTGACGAGCGCGAGGCGGACGCGGTTATAGCGAACGTCGATGTCTGGGTGGTGGCCGGCCTGTTCGGCGAGTTCGCCGACCTTGTTGACGAAGGCGAGGGCGGCAACGAAGTCCTTGAACTCGAAGCTGCGAACGAGCTCGCCGGATTCGATTTGCCAGCCGGGGAGTTTGGAGAGACGCGATTGAGCGGCATCAGGGGAAAGGATGGGCATATGACCTCCTGCAGGGGATGATACTCAGCAGGCAGGAGGAGTTGCACGGAAGACGGGAGCAAGAGGAGCCGCGAGAGCGATTCGGTGGAAGGCCGGTTTCAGATGGCCTGACCTGCTCTAGGGAAGCAGAAGCCCAGCAGGACCATGAAACCGATGGAGAGCACCACAAAAGAGACGACCATGGGGTAGAACGTTGGGAAACAGCCCATGTGAGACATGACTATCATGAGGCTGGCAAGCTCGACACTCATTATGGCCAACAGAGCCAGAAGTGCGGGCGCCAGCGCGTAGCCGGCCGGTTTCCTGCGGAAGAGAAGAACCGCGGTGATGCACAGGGCGGGCAGCAGAAACGCGAGATCGAGAATGTGCACGAAGTTTACGGGCTCGTTGGCGGCGAGGACGCTTTGAGGGACGATCCCTGCGAGTAGGGCTGTTATGTCTTCGCGCAGATCGAAAATGACGGTGGGAAGGGCTAGCACGAGAAACGCGATGGCGATGGTTTTTCGCGGAACACGAGGAACATAAGTGGCCGCGATCTGTTCGAGGGGAATAAAAGACAGATTGAACACGGTGGCGTAGAAACACAGGCCGAGCGTGGCGCAGTAGACAAAGACCAGAGCGTTGAAGTGCACGCCAAACGCGTAGATCACGAGGTTGTAAAAGAGGTAGCCCTGAGTGCCCAACCAGATGAGACGCGCAAACACCGATCCTCGCCAAGCTTTGAATCCGCTTATGAGCAGGACGGGCACGACGAGAAACAGATCGACTAGATCGCTGGCGATGGCACCGGCTCGGGTATAGAGCGTCTCGCGCGCATAGGTTGCCGGCCACCAGATTCCGGCGACGGCCGTGAGTGCGACCAGGAGGGCAATGGAGACAGTACTCCACAGAATCGGGTCATGAGGTTTTTCGGAATTCATGGATGGGTATACGAGTGATGCGGGGAGACGGTTCACGAAATGGCAATTTCTTTTGCCCTTGTGCGCGGGGTGGGGCCAGCAAGGTGGCAGGGCTAAAAGCCTGATAATTGCAGGCGGGAGCCGCAGGGCCTGATGGCCTGAGAAACAGTGGTCAGTGATCAGAGGTCAGGGGGAAGCTATGCGCCGGGAACCTGGAAGTCGACGCCGGCGAAGGTGTTGAAGCGCTTGGTTGCGGCGAGATCGATCTGATCGAGCGGAATCTGTTCGTAATGCTGGCAGTCAAGATCGGTGAGGACTCTTGAGGTCATGAGGTAATTCCGCACCGTGATGGGAGCGCGACCATTTTTGAAAATTACGGTGAGAGGCATGCCGGAGATGGCCGGGGCTGCGGTGCCAGCTTCTCCAACGGGCGCGGCATAGCCCTGGTTCGGATAGGGCGGGTAAAGAAGAGCCGGGCCGTTCTGATCAGATGCGTAGTTGCCGGGGGCTTGGTCTGGCTCGTAGCTGCCGGACTGAGATGTATCGGACGCGGCGGCCTCGGAATCATCCCAGTCGTCGAAGCCGAGATCGTAAGAATTGGGATCGTACAGATAAGGGTATCCGGGCCAATATGGGTAGGTGTTGACGACCCAGTTCTGGAAGTCGCGCCGGCGTCTGTCGAAGCGATCACGATCTGGATTCCGGCCTCGGTCGCGATCAAAGCCGCGAGAGAGGGCGGCAGCGCGCGGATCATAAGACAGCCGGCCTGCCGCAAATCGATTTCTGTTGTAGGGAGATCTCAGGCTCGAATAATTTCTCGGGCCCGAGTAGTTCTGAGGACCGAACGCTCGAAACCTCACGCCGGGGAAGGCGCCGTAGCGAACCGGAGGCGCAGGCCGCGCAAAGCCAGGCGATTGAGAGAAAGCAGGGTGCGAGAAGGCGGAGTGCGAAGAGAAGCCGGAGGCCCCTGAGAATCCCCGACCGCCAAAAGATCCGGCGTGGGCGCCGCCATGTTGCGCAAGGGCGGGCATGGCAAGCGCGAGAAGAGCGATCGCGGCCCAGAACTCCATGGGACCATTCTAGACCTAATCGGGATTTTGGGTGTTTTACGAGGCGGCCTGGGTGCGGGCCATTTCGAAGGTGGAGAAACGCATGTGCTGGCCGCTGATCTCGGAGCGAAGCTCCTGCCAAAGCTCATTGGGAATTTTCAAAAAGATTTCGACCACTGCGGGATCGAATTGCGTTCCCGAGCAGCGCAAAATTTCTTCGCGCGCGGAGTCAAAGCCGCGTGCTTTGCGGTAGGGGCGGTCACTGGTAATGGCGTCGAGAGTGTCGGCGACGGCAAAGATGCGCGCGCCGATGGGGATCTCGCGGCCAGCGAGGCGATTGGGGTAGCCGTTGCCGTCGTAGTGCTCCTGGTGGCAAAAGACGATTTCGGCCGCGCCGGCGAGGAACGGAATTTTGCGCAGCATGTTGTAGCCGCGGGCGCAGTGCTCGCGCATGAGCGTCTGCTCTTCCTCAGTCAATTTACCGGGCTTGCGCAGGATTTCGTCGGGGATGGCCATCTTGCCGATGTCGTGCAGGAAGGCTCCGCGCGCGATGATCTTGATTTCCTCGGGAGGAATGCTCATGGCGCGAGCGAGCGCGATGGCGTAGGCGGTGACGCGCTTGGAGTGGCCCTCGGTTTCAGAGTCCTTCAAGTCGAGCGCGTCGCCCAGGGCCTCAAGCGTGACGTCGTAAGAATGCTCGAGATCTTCCATGGCGTGGCGCAGCATTTCGGTGCGGGCGCGAACCATTTCTTCGAGGCTCTGGTGGTAGTTCTGGGTTTCTTCGAGCGCCTGGCGGTGACTGAGGGCGCGCTCGACGGTGTTCAACAACTGGTCGCGCTCAAAGGGCTTGAGGAGGTAGTCATAGGCGCCGCGGCGCATGGAGTCGATGGCGACGCCGATGTCGTGTACGGCGGTGACCATGACCACGGGAAGATTGGGCTGAAGGGCGTGAACCCGCTCGAGCAGGGTGATGCCGCTGACGTCGTTCATGACAATGTCAGTGAGCACCAAGTTGAAGGTGTTCATTTCGAGAACTTCGAGAGCGTCGCGGCCGTCGCAGGCCTGTTCAACGGTATAGCCCTGGCGCTCGAGGGCAGCAGCAATCATGGTGCGAACGGAGGATTCGTCGTCGACAACGAGAACGCGCGCCGGCTTCCGCGCACGTGCGTCGCCTTCGTTTCGCGGGCTTCTCGCTGTGCCCATCGCTTTTACGTCTGCCAAAGATAATGCCAAACGGCAGCCTCCGTTTTATTATGCCCGTGCGGCCCGTGAAGCCTGATGCAACTTCGGGTACCCACGCTGCACGCTTGTTCCAAACCCTCTTGCGCCGGTACTACTGCAAATTTCAAACTGCGAGACGTGGTTCCTTCCGCGCCGGTCATGCAGCGCGCTCGCCCCGGGGTTCCGTGCACTGGTGCAGCTTGCTGAAACGCTCCAATGGCCTCGGACTCGATACGCCGACGCCGTCACAAGCTTTTGACGCTGGCGCAGGCTGAAAGTTCCACAAAACTAACGAGATATCGCCTAAGCTTGCCGACCGCCGCAGTACTGACAGAATGGACGGGGGCAAGTCTTTTCGTGAGAGTATCATCCGGGTTATCCCGTCTCAATCACCCGAACGTGGCACCGTGTTGTGACGAACCTGTAGCATCACTGCCATTGGTGGGGAATGTCGCCCGCGGGCTTATGCTGAGTGATTTCAGCGTAGGCAATGGCGATGTCAGAGCTGAGGTTGGCGGGAATCCAGTTGCGGTCGCGCTGGGGAAGAGCCGGCGTAATTTGGCTGAGAGTCCTGCCCACCGCAACCTGTTGCTGGACGGCCGCATAAAGGTCTTGAAGGAAGAGCTTTTGGCCAAGGAGAATCTCGGGACCGCCGGCCTCGCCGTGACCGGGAAGAACGTGAAGAGGTTGGAGAGCGAGAGCCTGGTCCAGGACGCGCGGCCAATTGGCGAGGTTTGCGTCCCAAAGCTTATTGCGCGGGCCGTTGACGGCTGCATCTCCGGTGCACAGGATGCGCTCCTTTGGCAACCAGACAAAACCGTCGCCGCGGGTGTGCGCCCAGCCGAAAAAGTAAAAGCGAACTTCGCGGGTGGCGTCTTTGAGGACGAAGGGGCTGTCGCGGAAGACGAGTTGAGGGCGGGGAGCGTCCTGAAGATTGAGGGAGCGAACATCTTCGCGCTCGGCCGCAGTGGCGAGCCAACGCCCGGGTTCGTAGCGATCCATTTCGTCAACGACGCCCTGATAGCCGATGGTGGTGGCACCGGCACGCGTCCAGATGATGTTGCCATAGGAGTGATCGCGATGCGCATGAGTGTCAAAGACGAAACGCACCGGCTTGGGCGAGAGCTGACCGATCTGACTGACAAGTTCGAGGGCGCGGCCGGGATAGTTGGCATCGACGACGATGAGGTAGTCCTTCATCTCGATGACGATATTGTTGCAGTAGCCTTTGGATGAATCGCCAAGCAGGAACCAGACGCCGGGCGCGATTTTTTGCGCGATGAGCTTGGCGGGCTGCGCGGCCCGAGCGGGCGCCGAGAAAAGAAGAGCGGCAAGCACAAGGGACAGCGAAGGGGTGATGCGCCGGAGCATCAGGACTTCTTCGCCTCGCGCTTGGCGCGGCGAGCGCCGGCCCAGCCTTCCTTGGTGACCTGGCGGCTGCGGCTGACGGCCAGGGCGTCGGCGGGGACGTCTTTGGTGATGCAAGAGCCGGCGCCGATGTAGGCTCCGTCGCCGATTGAAACGGGCGCCACGAGCGTGGTGTCGCTGCCCACAAATGCGCCTTTGCCGACGCGCGTGACGTGCTTCGAGACGCCATCGTAATTGCAGGTGATGGTTCCGGCACCGATGTTACTGGCTTCGCCGATTTCGGCGTCGCCGAGGTAGGTGAGGTGGTTGGCCTTGGCGCCTTTGCCGATACGCGACTTTTTCAATTCAACGAAGTTGCCGACGTGGGCGTTTTCGCCGACTTCGTTGCCGGGCCGCATGTGAGTGAATGGCCCGATGCGCGCGCCGTCGGCGATGGTGGAATCTTCGAGGACGCAGCTCTGAAGAATCTGAACGCGATCGCCCAGTGTGCAGTTTTCGATAACGGAGAAGGAACGGATACGGCAGCCTGCGCCGACGCGCGTGCGGCCGAGCAACTGCGCGAACGGCTCGATGACTGTGCCGGGCGCGACTTCAACCTCGGGATCGATGACGCAGGTGTCAGGACGGTCGATGGTGACACCGGCTGCGACGAGGCGCGCAACCGCTGCCTGCTGCGCAGCGAGCTGCGTGGCGTGGCCGGGAGAGTTTGGCGGGGTTGCCGGTTGATTTGAAGTTGTATTCATTTCACTTTCTCCTGGGTTACTGACTTCTCCTGACTGAATGGCGGGCAAAGCCGAGAACCGATGGGAATGGCCCGCGATGGGGTCGCGTGTAATGAATCATTGCGGCGCACCTGCAGCCACCAGCGGGCCGAACGGTTGAGGAATGGTGATGTCAATTGAGATTGGCGTACCGAGGCCAAGGGCATCAAGGGGCGGTTTGATTTCCGGACCGTTTCCGACGACGAGGACGGCGAGCTTCTCGGGGTGAATGTACTTTTTGGCGACCGCTGCGAGATCGGCAAGAGAAACTTTCTCGAGGGCCGCGCGGTAGGTCTCGAGATAATCGGCGGGATAGCCATAGAACTCGAGTTCCTCGCTCTCACTAAGGACTTTGTCTTTGGTGTCGTATTGAAAGAGAAAAGAGTTGAGGATGTCGTCCTTGGCGCGCTCGAGCTCGGCTGCGGTGAAGGGCTGAGTGTTGAGGGCGGCGATTTCAGTGAGCGCAAGTTTGGTGGCGTCGACTGTTTTTTCGCTCCTGGTGAGGACGTTCACCTGGAAAGTGCCGGGGTGGTCGTAGGTGAGGCCGAAGCCTCCGCCGACGTCGTATGCCAAGGCTTGCTGGGTGCGGATTTTCACGAAGAGCCGGCTGCCGTAGCCACCGCCCAGAACTTCATTCATGACCGCGATTGCCGCCGCGTCGGGGTTGCGGCGGTCAATGCCAATGCCCACGATCTGCACGTTGGATTGGTTTACATCTTCCTTGTCAATGAAGTACACGCCGGGCTTGGGGCCGGGGAATTCATCGTGTCGAGGCGCCGCGGGCGTAACCGCAGGAAGACCTTCAAAGGCCGCGCGCATCTTGGCCTCCATGGCCGCAGGATCGAAGTCACCGTAGATGCCGACGATCAGTTTTCCCTTGAGCGTGCGGTCGTGCCAAGCCCCGAGATCGGAGAGCGTGACCGCTCCGATGGTGACCAGCTCAGGCTGGCGAGTGTAGGGGCTGTTCGCGCCGTAGACCAGCTTGGCCGACTCTCGGCCGGCGATCGCGTCCTCGTCGTCGTTGCGGCGGACGATTGCGGTGGCGTCCTGCTGCTTTGCCAGCTCGAGCTTCTCCGCGCTGAATTTGGGATGGAAGAAAAGGTCGATCGCCAAAGAAAAGACCTGGTCGGCATCGCCTTTCAACGAATCCCAGGAGATCGAGGTGGAATCTTCGTCGCCATTGGTTTCGATGTGCGCTGCTTTTGATTCGAGCAAGTCGTCCATGGCGTCGCCGTCCATGGTCGCGGTACCGCTGGTGCGCCACGCCTGCGAGTAGAGACCAGCCAATCCCACTTTGGCAGGATCTTCATCTTCCGATCCGCCAGGAACGAGCACCGAACCGTAGATAAACGGCAACTCGTGATCTTCCTGCAGAAAGATGACGATGCCGTTCTTCAACTCGATACGTTTGGGTTGCTGCGGATGAAAGGGGTGCAGCGGAGGAATGGGAATCTGCTCCCACGGTTTGGATTGCTGCGCGACCGACGAGTGGGGCAGCACGAGGAAGGCAAAGATCCCGGCGGCAAGCAGGTATCGCGATTTCGAGCTGGGTAGCGGTGCTCTCACGGCGCGCCACCATCCGATTTGCCGGCTGGGGGCGGCGCCTCGGTGTCGATCTCCGCGCTGGTTCGGTTGGAGGGCACAAAGATCCTATTTGCGACGCGGCGAATGTCGGCCTTAGTAACTTTGTCGATCTCGTTCAGTTGCAGAAATAGCTGGCGCCAGTCTCCGTAGCGCGTCTGGTATTCAGCGAGAGAATCGGCGAGGCCCTGATTGTCGGCGAGGCCGCGCAGAAGATCGGCGCGCGCACGTGTCTTGTACATCTGAAGCTCAGCATCGGTCACGTCGGCTGCTTTGAGCTTGTCGATCTCCTTGTGAATTGCAAGGCGCATCTCGGCGGGCGTGTGGCCGGGCAGCGGTTCAGCATAGAAGGCAAAGAGGCTGGGATACTTCTCGCCGGGGAACTGGCTGTAGCCTAGAGCATCAGCGGCAATCTGCTGCTGCTCCACGAGACTGCGATAGAGGCGGGATACGCGGCCATTGGAAAAGATGTCGCTGATGGCGTCGTAAACGGCGTCGTCGGGATCGTGGTAGCTGGGACGGTGATAACCCTCCATATAGAACGGCTGGGTTTGATCGCGAATGATGACAGACTTCTCGGCAAACTGCGGCGGTTCGACGGTGGTCATGTCCTCGGGCTTGGGGCCGGCGGGAACGCGGCTGAAATATTTCTCCAGCATCGGCAGATCGGTTTTGGGATCGACGTCGCCGACGATGGCGATGACGATGTTGCCGCCGACGTAGAACTTGCTATGGAAGGCCATGGCCTCAGTGGCCGTAATCTGGTTAACCTCACTGGGCCAGCCAATGTCGCTGCGGCCGTAGTTATGCGCGACGTACGCCGTGGCCAGAAGCTGCTCCTCAAGTCGCCCGGTGGGATCTGAATCGACGCGCATGCGGCGCTCTTCCATCACCACATCGCGCTCCTTATAGAACTCGCGCGGGACAACATCGGCCAGGCGGCTCGATTCCATCCACGCCCAGAGCTCGAGCCGGTTCTCCGGCATCGACCAGTAATACTGCGTGTCGTCGAGGCCGGTCCCCGCATTCAAATTGTCTGCACCGTTGGCTTCAGCAACCTCAGTGAACTGGTTGGGGATGACATATTTCTCCGCTTCGGCCTGAGCGTCAAGAAAAGCCTGATGCAGCTGGACAAGCTTTTTTTCATCGCGCCCAACTTGCTTCAGGTACTCGGCCTCATAGGCGTCGTTGGCCGCTTCGACCTTTGCGAGCGCAATCTTTTCTTGGGTGTAGTCGGTGGTGCCAATTTGGCTTGTGCCTTTGAAAGCGAGATGCTCGAACATGTGGGCGAGACCGCTTTCGCCCGACGGGTCGTTCACGTCGCCAGCATCAACGAATGTGGTGTAGCTGAAGACCGGCGCGTCATGACGCTCACAAATGACCAACGTGAGTCCGTTGGGAAGCACTTTGACGGTGATCCGTTTTTCGAAGCTTTGCAAATCCTGGGCCGAGGCGGCGGCGCCTGCCAGAAGAAGGACAAGGAGCCACAAACCGGTTGAAATGCCCGGGACTGACCTGTGCCGCATCCAACCTCCTCGAACCAGAACACTGAATTGAAGTTTGTTCGCTCTCTTCCAAGCTATTGCCCGGAGCCTGAGCCGTCAAACACGAAGGCGGCGAGAGGAATAAGCTTCGTGGCAGATGGAAAAACGGCCAAGGGTATAATCGGACGCATGGTGGCGAGCGCGGAAACCAGGGAGCAAGCGAGCAAAGGAACAGAGGAGCGACTGAGCGCGATGAGCGGCGCGGACCTTGGTGCGGCGGTTGCGACGGAAAAGCTCCGCACGCTCGAAGCACGGATTAGTGAATCAGGAAGCCTGATGGTGGCTTACTCGGGTGGAGTGGATTCGGCCTTTCTGGCGGCTACGGCGCATCGCGTATTGGGCGAACGGATGTTGGCGGTGCTCGCGGATTCACCCTCGCTGGCGCGACTGGACATGGAGCAAGCGTGCGCTTTTGCGGAGTCGATCGGAATGCCCTTGCGCGTGGTTGCCACCGATGAGCTGGACCGCGAAGAGTACGCGCGCAACGATGCGAACCGCTGCTTCCACTGCAAAGATGAACTGTTTCGGGTGATGGAGGAGCTGGGGGCCAAGTTGGGATTCGCGAATATCGCTTACGGGATGAATGCCGACGACACGCGAGATTTTCGCCCCGGCCAGCGCGCAGCCGAGGACCATACCGTGCTGGCACCGCTCGCCGAGGCAGGGCTAACGAAACTTGAGGTGCGGACACTGGCCAAGGCGGCCGGATACCCAGTATGGGACAGGCCGGCTGCGCCATGCCTGAGCTCACGCGTGGAGTACGGTCGCACGGTGACGCGCGAAGTGCTGGAGCAGGTGGAACGCGGCGAGGCAAGCTTGCGAGAGTTGGGCTTCAGAGAGATGCGCGTGCGCCATCATGGTGAGCTGGCGCGCGTGGAGATCGCGCGCAATGAGCTGCCGCGCGCGCTGACGATGGAGATGATGGACGCGATCACGGCGGCGCTGAAACAGGCAGGATTCAAGTACGTCACGCTCGATTGCCAGGGATTCCGCTCGGGGGCAATGAATGCGGTTCTGCCCGTCGAGGTACTGGCGCGGCGGGGCGCGTAACCTGCCGTCACTTCCCTTCTCCGGCATGAATTCCCTTCTCAGACCCGACACAATTCAGCCCGAAACAATTTAGAATCACAGGGCGATGAAAATCGGCTATCTGGAGTGCTTTTCCGGGATCAGCGGGGACATGTTGCTGGGCGCGCTGGTGGATGCAGGCGTGCCTTTCGACTTGCTCGCCGAGACGACAGCGGCGTTGAACGTCGGTGCGCATCTGGAGATGCGCAAAGTGAGCCGCGGCGGACTGGCGGCGGTGAAAGTGGACGTGGTAACGACCGAGGGATCAGGGATCAAGGGTCCGGAGTCAGAAGACGGGCATGGGCACGAACACTCGCATGGTGGCCACGCACAAAAGGCGCACGAGCACCACGATCATGAACACCACACGCATGAGGCGAAGCAAGCGGACCATGGCCACGAGCATGTGGAGCATCGGTCGCTCAAGACAATCCTTGGGATCATTGACGCCGCGCCGCTGAAGGACACGGTGAAGCAGCGCGCAGCACGCGCCTTCCAGATGCTTGGCGAGGCGGAGGCGGCGATCCATACTATCCCCATTGAGAAAGTGCACTTCCACGAAGTGGGCGCGGTCGACACGATCGTGGACATTGTGTGCGCGGCGGCGGGATGCGAGGCGTTGGGCGTGGACCGCTGGATGGCTTCGCCGCTCAACGTGGGAAGCGGCACGGTGAAGTGCGCGCACGGGACGCTGCCTGTTCCGGCACCGGCGACGTTGGCGCTGCTTGGCGGCGCGCCCGTCTACGCTGCGGGCCCCCCGATGGAGCGGGTAACGCCGACCGGCGCTGCTTTGCTGCGTATGCTCGAGGTGACCTACGGGACGCTGCCCGCGATGAGCGTGAAGGCGCGCGGCTATGGGGCGGGAGGACGTGACACGGCAGGCGAACCAAATCTGTTGAGAATTCTGGTGGGCGAGGCGCAGGAGACAGCAGAGGGCTACGACGCAATTGCGGTAATTGAAACGGTGATTGACGACGCGACTCCACAGCTTCTGGCTTATGTAAGCGAGCTCTTGCTGGAGGCGGGCGCGTGGGACGTTTACAGGGCGCCAGTGCAGATGAAAAAGGGGCGGGCGGGCGTGCAGATGATTGTGCTGTCGAGTCCCGAACTGATGCCTGTGCTGCGGGACCTGCTGCTGCGCGAGACAACCACGATTGGATTGCGCTGGCGGATGGAGAACAAACTGGCGCTGGCGCGCGAGTTTGTGGAGGTTGATACGGAGTGGGGGAAGGTTCGAATCAAGATTGCGCGCTGGCCTTCGGGCGAGGTTGCCAACGCGTCGCCGGAGTATGAGGTGTGCCGCAACATTGCGCGGCGGCATGGAGTACCGCTGAAGCGCGTAACGCAGGAGGCGATGCGGGCGTATGCGGAGACAGAACGCGCGACGACCGAAGAAAAGGGGCGCTGATGGATCGCTCGCAGATTGAAGCGGTTTTGAACGAAGTGCGCTCGGGGTCGACGAGCGTGGGCGAAGCGTTGGAACGTCTGCGTAATCTGCCATTCGAGGATCTGGGGTTTGCCAAGCTGGACCATCATCGCGCGCTGCGCACCGGTATGCCGGAGGTCATCTTTGCCGAGAGCAAGACGCCGTCGCAGGTGGAGACGATCTTCGCGCGCATGGCGAATGCCGGCGGAAATGTGCTGGCAACGCGCGCTTCGCGCGAAGTATTTGAGGCGGTGCGGGGCGCGGAACCGCGCGCGGAGTTCCACGAAGCGGCGCGGGCCATCACGTTGATGCAAACAGAGCCACCTGCTGGCAAAGGAACCGTGGGGGTGGTTTGCGCTGGGACGAGCGACCTGCCTGTGGCCGAGGAGGCCGCAGTGACGGCGCGACTGATGGGCAACACGGTTGAGCTAGTCGCAGACGTGGGCGTGGCGGGGATTCACAGGTTGGTGGCACAGCAAAAGACGCTCACCTCGGCACGCGTGCTGATTGTTTGCGCGGGCATGGAAGGCGCACTGCCGACTGTGGTGGGCGGGCTGGTGCAAGCGCCAGTGATCGCCGTTCCGACCAGCGTGGGTTATGGGGCGTCGTTGGGCGGAATAGCTGCGCTCCTGGGTATGCTGAACACTTGTGCGCCAAATGTGTCGGTGGTGAACATCGACAACGGATTCGGCGCGGCCTGCATCGCGTCGCTGATCAATCATTTGTAACCGCGCGCGCCTATGGCCTGTCGTAGAAGCGGAAGAATAGCGATGGCTTGGCAACAGGCTCCGCCCTGGCGACAAGCGAATCCGCCTGGGTATCGCTGAGCGGCGTGAACTCGCGGGCAAGATTTACGTTCTCTTCGAGCTGCGCGATGGTGTCGCAGCCGATGATGATGGTGCTCACCGGACGCGAGAGCGTGTAATACATGGCCTCACGCATGGTGAGGGTGCCGGACGTGGGCGCCGGAACCATTCCCTCCCACATGTGCGCCTGTACCGAGAGGGGTTCTGGAGTCCAGTTGGAAAGTAGGCGTCCGCGGGCGGGGACTTTCATGCCGATGATGCCCATCTGGCGCTCGACGGCTCGCGGCAAAAGCACCGAGTTGAAGCTGTAGAAGTGCGGGTCGGCAGCATTCATTGCCATCAGAATCGTGTCGAATGGATAGCGCTGGATGCCTTCGATGAGAGCGTCGGGGCGGTAGTGGCCCGTGAGTCCGAGAAAGCGGACGACCTTCTGCTCCTTCATCTCCAAGAGCGCTTCCATGGCGCCGCCTTTGGCGAAGACTTCGTCCACGTCGGTCATGGTGCCGATATCATGCAACTGCCAGAGGTCGACGTGGTCGGTCTGAAGAAGCTCGAGCGATTTCTCAATCATGCGCATTGAGCCGTCGCGGGTGCGCTCCTTGGTCTTGGTGGCGAGAAAAGCCATGTTGCGACGGTGAGCCATCACCTTGCCGACATACTGCTCACTCCAGCGATCGGGACCTCCGTAGATGGACGATGTATCGATGTAGTTGACGCCGAGGTCGAGAGCGCGCTCGACGATGGGCACAGCCACGTCGAAGTTGTTCACCTGCTCGAGAGCGGCCTGCCCGCCAAGTGAGAAGATCCCGACCTTGTAGCCGGTTTTGCCCAGATTGCGGGTGGGCATGGCGCTGGGCGTGACGGGATTCGAAGGAAGAGCGGGAAGGGTTTTGGGAGCTTCGGCCATTGCAGACTGCGCCAGTAATGCGGCGGTGACTGCGCCGCCGGCCTTCAAGAATTCGCGACGCCCTTGCCTGCGCGCGGAAAGCTGATCCTGATCTTTCATTCTTCCCCTCCTCAACAAACCGTATGACCCCATCATATTCCCGGGCGCAGGGAAGAAGAAGCGGGGTTTGGGCGAAATGAACGACTGGAGAACGGGGCAGCCCGGCAGAATAGGTTTCTGACGGTGGGTCGCACAGTTTTTTCTGGCGCGAGGCTTGCGGAGGGATTAGTCTTTCAGCACCACTACTCCCCGGAAAGAGGAAACTATGTCCACTGCTTATCCCCAGGTTGGGGGCTACCCGGCCCCACAATACGCACCCCCTGCCTACCGCCTTCACGACTGGATTTCGGTGGCCGTTGCAACCTTCTTCGGCGGTCCGCTCGCGGGAACCGTTCTGATGGCTTCAAACTACCGCAAGCTGGGCCAAGGCAATGAAGGGGTTCTCGCGCTCGTGCTGGGAGCAGCGGCGTCTGTGGGCTTGATCTACATGGCGCTGAAGACCACGATGAATCCGTGGGTTGCGACGCTTGTCCTGCTTGTTTGCACCTCGGCGGCGGCGTACCAGTTGCAGGGTGACGCAATCAAGACGCATGTCGCGTGGGGCGGGCAGCTCTATTCCAAATTGCGCGCTTTCGGTGTTGCTATCGCGACGGCGCTGGTTCTTGGCTGTGCGTTGATCGGTTACCTCGTCTACACCGGACAATGGCAGAGTTTCGGCGCGCGATACGGAGTCGGACCGACTGCGGTGACGATCGGTACGAAAGACCAGGTAATTTACTCCGGCACCGCGACGCAGGCCGATGCAACAGCGCTGGGCAACGCACTGAAGGCCGCAGGATACTTCCAGGACCGCGGTGTGAATGTGCTGCTCAGTAAGGGAACGTCTGGCACGACGATCGGGTTCGTGGTTCAAGACGGTTACTGGAACAATCCGGGCATTATGTCGCAGTTTGAGGAGGTTGTGCGTGGTGTGGCGTCGACTGTGGGCGGCTTACCCATACAGGTGCAACTGTTGAACAATACGAAGGTCGTGGAAAAATCGGGCACGGTGGGCGAAGTGGATTTCAGCGGCGGCGACGCCGTGATCTACGAGGGCACTGCTACCCAGGCAGATGCACAGGCGCTCGGAAACCAGTTTACGACGATTGGATTTTTCGAGGGCAAGGGAGCCAATGTGTTTTTGACGAAGGACAATGGGACGACGATTGCCTTCGTCGTAAGCGACGGCACCTGGAACAATGCCACGATGGTAAGCGACTTTGAAACCATCGTGCGCGGCGTGGCTTCGACGGTAGGCGGCCTGCCCATTGAGATGCACCTGGTCAACACCACGCTTGTAGTCGAAAAGGACGAGCCGATCCAGTAGGGGCGGTGACGGCGGGACGACCGCATTCCCAGGTCTCAATTTCGAGACCTGGGCCTCAGTTGATATTGCGCTTACGCCTGGGGCTGCGAGGATTGCGGCTGGTGGTTGTGGTGCGCTCGGCGTTGGGCAAGCATTTGTTCAAACTGCTGCTTCTGCTGATCATTCAGGAGTGCTTCGATTTTCGAGTTCGTATCCTGCCTGATGGCCCGTGCCTTGGTGTGGCGATCCTGCATGCTAAGCGAAGTGTTGGCGCGCAGAGTCTGCATCTGCTGCTGGCGCGCGGTGAGGATGGGCGTAATCTGCGCCACCTGATCGCTCGTCAATCCCAGGCGCTGACCGAGATGCGCGGCAAACCGGCTGGGGTCAAAGTTGCGGTGCTGGTCGCCGGGCTGCCCTTGCGGGGCGTTGGCAGCCGGCGCTTGGCTCGAGTCAGGCGCCTGCGCGAACATAACGCTCGCTGAAAGCAATGCGCCCAGAATGATGGTTGCCTTGGTTCGGTTCATTTGGATTCTCCCTTGTGGCCTTGAAAATTCGTGGCCGTTGCGTGTGTAGACACGCATGCGAGAGGGAAAGTTGCAATGGGAGCGGCGGGGTCAATCGACTAGTTGAAGTGGGTTAAATCAAGGACGAATACATGGGTCTAAGCGCTCGGTTTCTGCGTCTAACGCCAGCGCGAGACGCCGGCGGCTCGCGCGATGAAAATACCACGCACCGCCTCCGTTGATTCCCAGAATGAGTACGACGACCTTCAAAGTAAATGATGCGGGATTTCTTACGTCGATGATTGGAAAGATGGCCAGAATGACGTAGAGCAGCGTCATACCCAACGCTGAAAGTGCCGCGGCGCGAACTCCGAGCGAGGGCTTCTCTCCGGGAGCGAATAGTGGAATAGCGAACATGACCATGTTGGTCAGCGCCCAGAAGATGATTCCGCCATTCAGCAGAATCTGGAACCCCTCCTGCGCGCCAACGCCCGAGTTGGCGAGGATCGTCAGGACAAAGGATGCGGCGCCGACCGTGATGATGGAGCCGGTGGGCGTCTTGAAGCGCGGATGCAGCCGGCTCAACCATGCGGGCAATAGGTGGTCCCAACCGGCAACCATGGGAAGCCGAACCACGGCGTTGTTATAGATGCTTGCGCTTGCGCAGAATGACCACACGAGGAGCACGGCAGCAACTGCGGGAACGATCAGCCCCAACGATGTGCCTGCCGAACCACGGCTGAGCGCCTCCATTGCCGGAGAGACCAGATCCAATTCGGCTGGGCGCGTGAAGGCGAGCACGCAGCAGGTGCCCAGAATGTAGATGAATGCGATCAGCGGCCCGGCGATCCAGATGGCACGGCGCAGCGTGCGCGCTACCTGCGGATCGCGGACTTCGCCCGAAAACACCGAGCAGCCCTCAAGCCCACAGAATGCGCCGAATGCCATTTTGCCAGCAATGTTGAGATTGAGCAGGTTGACGGCGGGAATGACGAAGGAAACCGGAGCGGTAGCGGCGTTGCCGTGGATCCAGCGCGGCAGAGCGAATGCGAGCAACCCGACAAACACAAGAAGGAGCATGAAACCGCCAGAGTTGTGAATCCATTTGGCGAGGCTCAGTCCGCGCGCGGCCAAAGCCATCAACCCTCCGATCACTAAGGCAGCACAGACCGAATTCACAAGATGGTTGCTCGCGATCCACGCGCCGGAAGGTCCGGCCGCATAGGCCGCACTGTCGGTGATCATCGAGATCAGCGACGACAGCAGAAGGACTATCGAAGCCCAAGTGTTTAGAGCGACGAGAAAGCCGATCATCTCTCCGAAGCGGAGCTTGGACCATTGGTAGAGGCCGCCTTCGAGCGGCATTTCGTTGTTGAGATGGACGACGACGATGCCGGTGGGAATGTAGAAGAGAAAAACAGCGGGAATCCAATACATGAACTGCTCAGGACCGAGCTTGCCCGCAGTGCCCAGCCACGTAAGGCCGACGATGTAGGTGAGTTGCGAGAGGACGATGTCGCCCAGGCACAGCTCCTTGCGGAGTTCGCCGCTGTGGCGCTCCACCTCGTGCTCGGCTTCACGAAAATGCTGCTGAACCTCAGTGTCGATCATCGCCGCCTTTGGTCGCGGAAAAGTAGTTTTCGGGGATCGGCTCGGAGGTTCGCTGCGGGCAGAGTCAAGGGGGGACGAGAAAGCGCAGACACTCGAAGCTTGATCGAATGCTACTGTCAAGCAGCCTCAAGGTAAAGGAATTTGTTTGTGAAGTCTTGCAATGAACCTTGCAGCGATCAGCCGGTCGGATGAGACGATTCAACTCAAGTGCGATAGCGCGCTTTTTGCGAGGTGTTCGCTCGCCTAATGCGGGTACAGTTGTCCCGCAATTCGGATCCTGCATACGAGAGCGATTTACGATCGATATCTTGTGACCGGCCACCACTACCCGACGGCTGATCGCTCCGAGCTTTCTTACAGTCCAGGCTCAAATCAGCTCTGCAGCAACTCGTGCATTTCTCTCCAGTGGTAATTCTTTAGCTTCTCTGTCTGATTCTTCGCCGACTTCATCATTGCTTTCGCAATATCTTGCCCAGTTATGCCCTTATACTTATCGGCCTTCCAGGTTAGGAGAGGATTTAAAGCAGACCAAAAACTCATCAGTGCTGCTTCCAGCAGTGAACGTTTTTCTTTCCTGTTTCCCAAGATCATTGAGGGACGAAAGATATGCGTATGCTCGAAATTGAGCGCGATCACGTCCCGCTCGGCTTCGCCTTTGGTGCGCACATAGAAGAATTTCGAATTGGGATTGGCGCCAACTGCTGTGACCAGAAAGACCGATTTCGCCCCTCTTTCTTTTGCTATCCGTGCCGCCAGGACCGGATAATCGTGATCCACTTGGTAGTACTCTGCCTCCTTAGGCGAGTTTTTTTGGGTTGTGCCAAGAGCAAGGAAGACTTCATCCGCGGCGATTTCTGATTTCACACCCGCCAGGGAGTTGTAGTCGCCTATCAATGTCCTAAGCTTTGGATGATTGATATTCAGACCCTTCCGAACGACCGCGATGACCTGTCCGTAATCAGGGCTGTTCAACAGTTCGCCAAGAAGATGCGAACCTACGAATCCGGTTGATCCAAAAACAATGGCTCTCTTCATTTAACGAGACTCTGCGCTCAGGGCGGGTTTTCGACTGAAAAGGCCGCGCAACGCGCGGCCTTTTCGTTCAGGATGACAACTTGAACAGGCGATCAGCCGGCTTTTTCCAGCAGGCAGAGAGAGAGATCGCGGCGCTCGACCATATCCTTGGTGATCTCGAGATCGCGGACGCGCTTGTTCGAGGGCAGATGGTACATGAGGTCGAGCATGAGCTCTTCAAGGATCATGCGCAGGCCGCGAGCGCCGACCTTGCGGGCCATTGCTTCGCGGGCCACAGCACAGGCCGCTTCGGTGGTAAAGTGCAAGCGAACATTCTCGTATTCAAAGAGGCGCTGGTACTGCTTGAGGATGGCGTTGCGCGGCTTGGTGAGAATCTCGATGAGCGCGGCTTCGTCGAGTTCGTCGAGGATGCCCATGACAGGCAGGCGGCCGACAAACTCGGGAATGAGGCCGTACTTGATGAGATCCTGGGGCTCGGTTTTGCGGAGCAGCTCGGTATCACGATGCGAGCGCGTAGTGGCCTGATCGGCATCGGCGTCGGCAGTGCGGAAGCCGAGAGCCTTTTTGCCGATCCGACGGCCGACAACACGCTCGAGGCCGACAAATGCGCCGCCACAGATGAAGAGAATGTTGGTGGTGTCGACCGCAGTGAACTCCTGATGCGGATGCTTGCGGCCACCCTGCGGAGGCACATTGGCGACGGTGCCTTCGAGAATCTTGAGCAGAGCCTGCTGCACGCCTTCGCCGGAAACGTCGCGGGTGATGGAGGGGTTCTCGTCTTTACGGCCGATCTTGTCGATTTCGTCGATGTAGATGATGCCCTGCTGGGCGCGGTTGACGTCGCCGTCGGCAGCCTGGAGGAGCTTGAGGATGATGTTTTCAACATCCTCGCCGACGTAGCCCGCCTCAGTGAGCGTGGTGGCGTCAACAATGGCGAAGGGAACGTCGAGCATCTTCGCAAGAGTATGGGCGAGAAGCGTTTTGCCGGAGCCGGTGGGGCCGATGAGGAGGATGTTGGACTTCGAAAGCTCGACTTCGTTGTTGCGCGCCTTATTCATCTGGATGCGCTTGTAATGGTTGTAAACGGAGACAGCGAGCTTTTTCTTGGTCTGGTCCTGACCGATGACGTAATCGTCGAGGAAGGCCTTGACCTCAGTGGGCTTGGGGAGATGGCCGGCGGTGGTGGCGGGAACTTCGCCGCTGCGATCGTCGTCGAGGATGGAGTTGCATACGGCAACGCACTCGTCGCAGATATAGGCGCGTGGATAATCGCTGGGCGAGGAGATCAACTTGGCTACGGCGTCCTGCGATTTATGGCAGAACGAGCAGCGTAGCGCTTCCTCCGGCCCTGTGCGCGTCTTCATGGTGATGGCTCCCCCTGAAAGAGTTTAGTCCAATTCCTGAAATCCGGCTACGTACGGCGGGGCCGGGCTAAGTTCGGGGACGATCTATGATTTCGTCCACGATTCCGTATTCCTTGGCTTGCTCAGCGTTCATGATGAAGTCCCGCTCGACGTCGCGCTCGATGCGTTCGAGAGGCTGGCCGGTGTGGCGGGCGATGATGTTGTTGGTGATTTCGCGGATGCGAAGGATCTCGCGCGCATGAATGTCGATGTCGGTTGCCTGGCCGCTCAGGCCACCCATCGATGGCTGATGAATAAGAATGCGGGAATTGGGCAGGGCGAAGCGTTTTCCCTTGTTTCCGGCGAGAAGAAGGAACGCTCCCATGCTGGCGGCCTGGCCGATGCAGTAAGTAACGACGTTGTTCTTGATGAACTGCATGGTGTCGTAAATGGCGAGGCCTGCGGTGATGGATCCGCCTGGAGAATTGATGTAAAGAGAGACGTCTTTCTCGGGGTCCTCGCCCTGGAGGAAGAGCATCTGGGCAACGATGAGATTCGCGATCTGGTCGTCGATGGGGGTACCAAGAAAGATAATGTTGTCGCGCAGCAGACGGGAGTAGATGTCGTAGGCGCGCTCGCCCCGGCTCGTCTGCTCAACCACCATGGGAACCAATGCCATTACCTCGTTAGCTCCTAGCTTTCAGCTTTTGTCTTTCTGCTTTGTTGTTGCTGCTTCTGCTGTGTTTTCAAGGGTTCCAGCATCGGAGCCCCAAGTTCTTCGTCCATTTATGCGGGCAGGCGTTCATACAAAATGGAGGCGGTTTTGTCCCGTCTGAGCTGTTCCCTGATCCTAGCCAGTCCGCCGTCCTTGGTCAATCGTACTTTCAGGGCATCGAGGGGTTCGCGTGACTGGATAGATACTATCTGCAATTCCTTATCCAAATCCTCGTCACTGACCGTGATGTTTTCCTCACCCGCAATGCGATCGAGGAGGACATTTGTTTTGACTTCGGCCACGGCGCTGTCACGCTGGGCGGCGCGGAGGCGGGTGAAGTCGAGCTTGCGCATCTGTTCGGGCTGCATTCCCTGTGCGGCGAGGGCGCGCAGGCCACGCTCGAGACGCGTGTCAATCTGGTCCTGGACGAGCGACTCGGGAACGGGGAAGGTGAAGCGCTCGGCCATCGCGGCGAAGAGATGGTCCTTGGTTTCGGCCTCGACGCTGCGGCGTTTGCGGGCCTCGAGGTAATCGCGAACGCTTTTCTCGAGATCGGCGTAGCTCTCGTAGTGGCCGAGCTCTTTAGCGAAGTCGTCGTTCAGCTCGGGAAGAATGCGCTTCTTGATGGCCTTGACTTCGACATCGTAAGTGACGGTTTTGCCGGCCAGCTTGTTCTCGGCATAGTCGGCTGGATAGATGACTTCAAGCTTCAGCTCCTGGCCGGGCTTGGCGCCGCGGAGGGAGTTGGTGAAGGCCTCGACCGTGTCTTTGCCGCCAATTTCGACCAGGGTGTTTTCGCCCCCAATCGGTTCAGACTCAACGGGCTGGGATCCGGATTCGGTAGCGGCTTCAGGGGCGGCGTCGGTAGAGGCGTCGGCCGGGGTGGGCTGGATCTGGCCCTTGTAGGTGATCTCGGCCCAATCGCCGTCCTGGAGCGAACGGTCTTCTTCGACCGGCTCGATGGTGGCGCGGGAGTCGCGGAGATGCCCGAGCTCATGCTTGAACTCTTCTTCGGTGATTTCGACCGATGGCTTGTCGACCTTGACGTCCTTGTAGCCGTCGATGGAGAAAGCGGGGAGGATTTCGAAGACGGCCTTGGCGTGCAACGGGCCACCATCGTCGAGCGTAAGGTCGGTGACCTGGGGCTGGCCAACGGGCCTCAAGTTCAGCTCGTTGACACCTTTGTTGAAGCGCTCGGGAAGCAAGCTGTCGATGACTTCCTTGCGAATTTCAGCACCGAAGCGACGGCGGATGATGGATTCCGGCACCTTTCCGGCACGGAAACCGGGAATTTTGGCATATTTCCGATAGTTGGCGGCGACTTTGCGGAAAGCCGCGGCGACTTCGTCGGCGGGGACATCGATGACCAGTTCACGGGTGCAATCGGGGTTCAAAACCGGGCCGTGCTGATGGTCGTGAGTTGCTTCGGCGTGATCGTGTTCGTGCTCGGATTCAGCCGTTTCAGGTTTGCTTTCGAGGGTGCCGCTGGAACTCAAGATTGTACCTTCCGGGCGCGTTCGCCGATGTTGCGGCCACGGGCTGAAAATGAAGGAAATACAGCGCCGTTTGGCCGGTGGAATGCCTCTCTCAATGGTACGGGGGTTTCGAGGAAGGGTCAAACCGCGGAAAACAGGGAACAAGGGAGCGAGGGAGCAAGCGAACCAGCTATGAACGAAATCATGGAGCGGCCGGGGAACCGATGCGGAATCGGGTCAGCGCTCGGTGAGTTGGGGCTTGCGAACGTAGGGCAGAAATCGTGGATGGGCGGCGCCGCACTTGGCGTAGTTGGCGCGGGCTTCTTTGAGACTGAGCTGGCCGTTGACGGTTAGGCGGACGTCGGAGGCGTCTTCGTCTTCCTGACCGTCGTCCTCCCACCAGCAGACGGGACAAAGTTTGAGGGCGGCCGGGAAATCGAGAGTCTTGTTTCCGCAGCAGGGGCAACGGAACCGCACTTCGACCGCAGAACTCACACAAGGATGGACGGGAAAAGAGGGGTGCAGGATTACGAGAAGCAGCTCACAGTTCGTAGTTCGCAGTTCACAGCCGGCAGCGGGAGGGTCTGCGCGAACCGAGGGGTCAATCGGCTTCCTCTGCGTTCAAAGAAAGGCGTTCAGGCGCGGCCGGCGAATTCCCTGGTTTCGGTGTAGACCCTGACCTTCTCGCCCTCTTGAATGAAGAGAGGAACCTTGATCTCGAGGCCCGTCTCGAGGCGGGCGTGCTTGGTGACGTCGCCCGATGTGTTGCCGCGCGCTCCAGGCTCAGTGTACGCAACTTTGAGCTCGACCTGCGCGGGCAACTCCAAACCGATGGGGTTGCCGTTGAACTTGTGCAACTTAATCAGCGCGCCTTCGACCAGGAATTCCAGCGCATCTCCGACCATGCTCGGAGAGAGCGTGTGCGTATCGAAGGTCTCCTGGTCAAGAAAATGCGAGCCTTCTCCATCGCTGTAGAGGTAGGACGACTCGACAAGCTCCAAGTCCGGCTCCTTGAACTTTTCCTGGGCTTTGAAGGTCTTGTCGAAGACGGCACGAGTGAGCAGGTTGCGCATTTTGAGGCGGACGAGAGTTTGCCCGCCGCGGGCCGTGGGCGTGGAAATCTCGGCTTCAAGGCAGTAATAGGGCGTGCCTTCAAGCTCAAAGACCATCTTGCGTTTTACGGTGATTGCATCAATCAGTGCGGCCATGAATTGCTTAACCCTCTTCCGCTTCGCGCAGCTTGGCGATGACGGTGAAGTCTTCGAGCGTGGTGACGTCGCCCTTGATTTCGCCGTGGGTGGCGAGGTCGCGCAGCAGGCGGCGCATGATTTTGCCGCTGCGGGTTTTCGGCAACGCTTCGGTGAAGCGGATATCGTCGGGGCGAGCCAAGGCGCCGATTTCCTTCGTGACCCATTTGCGCAGCTCGTCTTTGAGCTCGTTCGTAGGTTGGTTGCCGGACTCGAGCGTGACAAATGCGGCGATGGCCTGGCCCTTGAGATCGTCGGGACGGCCAACGACCGCTGCTTCAGCAACTTTGGGGTGGGCAACAAGCGCGGACTCGACTTCCATGGTGCCGAGACGATGACCCGAAACGTTGATGACGTCGTCGACTCGGCCCATGAGCCAGAAGTAGCCGTCGGCGTCCTGGCGCGCGCCGTCGCCGGTGAAGTAGCAGCCGGGAACATCGGACCAGTAAGTCTTCTGAAAGCGCTCATTGTCGCCGTAGATCGTGCGGGCCATCGAAGGCCACGGCTTGCGTATCACAAGCAGGCCGCCGTGGCCGGCAGGGACAGATTCGAAGTGACCATTCGCATCGGGGCGCGTGACAACTTCAGGCTGGATGCCGAAGAAAGGACGCGTGGCCGAGCCGGGCTTGGTAGGGACCGCGCCGGGAATGGGCGCGATCATGATGGCGCCGGTTTCAGTCTGCCACCAGGTGTCGACGATGGGGCAGCGATTGCGGCCGACCTTCTCGCGATACCACATCCATGCTTCAGGATTGATTGGTTCTCCCACAGTTCCGAGGAGCCTGAGAGATCGGAGATCGAATTTGTCGACAAATTCACTGCCCCACTTGATGAAGGCGCGGATGGCGGTGGGGGCGGTGTAGAAGATGGTGACGCGATGATCATCGACGATCTTCCAGAAGCGCGAAAAGTCGGGAAAGTTGGGAGCGCCCTCGTACATGAGGACGGTGGCGCCGTTCTGGAGCGGCCCGTAGACGACATAGGAGTGGCCGGTGACCCAGCCGATGTCGGCCGTGCACCAATAGATGTCGTCGTCGTGAAGGTCGAAGACGTATTTGGCGGTGAGATAGGTTTGCACGGCGTAGCCGCCGGTAGTGTGGAGCAGGCCCTTCGGTTTTCCTGTCGATCCGGATGTGTAAAGGATGTAGAGCGGATCCTCGGAGTCCATGGGCTCAGCAGGACATTCAGGCGCGGCTTTCGCGACGAGGTCGTGCCACCAATGATCGCGGCCGGCAACCATGTTCACTGCGGAGCCGGTTCGCTTGTAGACCACGACGTGCTTCACGGTGGGGCAGGCGGGCATGGCCTCGTCGACGGTCGCCTTCAGCTTGATTTCGTTGCCGCGGCGGTAGCTTGTGTCCTGGGTGATGATGGCGACGCAGCCGCAGTCGGCAACGCGGTCGGCGATGGCGTTGGCGGCAAACCCGCCAAAGATGACGGAGTGGACGGCGCCGATGCGCGCGCAGGCGAGCAAAGCGATGGCGAGCTCGGGCGTCATGCCCATGTAAATGGCGACGCGATCGCCTTTCTTGATGCCGAGAGACTTGAAAGCACTGGCAAAACGCTGGACTTCAGCATGGAGCTCGGCGTAGGTGAGACGGCGAATCTCGCCGGGCTCGCCCTCCCAGATGAGCGCGGTTTTACTGGCGCGGGCCCCGAGCGCGTGCCGGTCGACACAGTTGTAGCTGAGATTCATTTTGCCGCCGACAAACCACTTGGCCCAGGGAAGATTCCACTCAAGAACTTTGTCCCAGGGCTTGAACCAATGCAGTTCCTTCGCTACTCCGGCCCAAAATTTTTCGGGATCTTCGATGGATTGCTTATAGAGAGCTTCGTATTCGTCGAGGCTCTTGATGTGGGCCTTGGCGCTGAACTCCGGAGGAGGAGGAAAGACGCGGTTTTCGCGCAGCGTGGAGTCGATATCCCGGTTGGCGACGGAAAAAGGCGTGGAAGACATGCAGGGTCCTTTAGTGGAGAGCGTTGGGAGTGCTATCCCACCCTTGGCGCAAGAACAACGTCACGCCAAGGATGGGGCACCCAGGATTTAGGAGCGGAAGAGGCCTCGGCTGAAACTTTATCGGGTGAGAGGCAAACAGAGCAAGTCGGCTGGTCAGCAAGCGAACAACTCGGCAGCAAGGATTCGATTATTTTGCGAACAGCCTCTTGACAGGGAAATCAACCGGCAATATATTTAGACAGCTTTCTAATTACATGATTGGCTAATTAACAATGAGCAGCAATGCGGCATTCAAGGCGCTCGCGGATCCAACCCGGCGGGAGATACTCGCCCTGCTGCGCCGGGGAGAGATGAAAGCCGGGGACCTGGCGGAACGGTTCGACATGAGCAAGCCCTCCATGTCGCATCACTTCGCGGTCCTCAAGGAGGCCGACCTGATCACCAGCCGTCGGGAAGGCCAGCAAATCTGGTACGGGCTGAATACCACGGTCGTGCAGGACTTGATGGCTTGGACGATGGACCTGCTCAAAGACGGGAATCACTCGAAAGGGAAAAGGTTATGACGCGAAAACTTCTCATCTTCGAATTGATGATGATTGCGGTGGCCATTATCGCGACGGTTCTGCTTTATCCGCACTTTCCGGCGCGCGTGGCCACGCATTGGGGCCTTAACGGCCAGCCCAACGGTTTTTCGCCCAAGGGCGCACTGTGGGTGCTCGGGCCCGGAGTCCTGATCCTCATCCTGGTTCTGGGCGCCGTGACGCCCTGGCTCTCGCCCCACCGCCTTGACGTTGATGCCTTCCGCTCCACATACAACTTCATCATGCTCGCCGTCTTCCTTATGATGGCGTATTGCTACGCGATTATCCTCTCGGCCGGAGCCGGTCTTCACATCGACATTGCGCACCTCGTGATCGGGGGCGCCTGCCTCCTCATCGCGGCAATCGGCAATGTGCTGAGCAAGGTGCGCCGCAATTTCTACATCGGCGTGCGCACGCCGTGGACACTCTCCAACGAGCGGGTGTGGTACGCGACGCACCGGTTTGCTGGCAAGTGCTTCGTGGTTGCGGGCCTGCTGGGACTGGCGATGGCCCTGGCCGGGGCGCAAATTGGGCCCATTGTCGTGATTCTGGCCGGTGCGCTGGCCCCAGTCATTTATTCGCTGGTTTTCTACAAGCGGCTCGAACACCGCGGGGAGTTATGACTCGGGGTCCAGGGGACCCCTCAGGCGGCGTTCACCAAGAGGGAACCTTGGCAGAAGCCTTAGCGGGGGGACCCAGAAAGAGCAAGTGATGGCGCGCAGGGACGGGCTTGCGCGTTTCTGCTAGGATGCTTCGCTCAAGAGGGGAATGACGATGAGAAGATTCATGATTCGTAGTTTGGCGCTGCTCGCAGGCCTGGTTTCGATGCTGGCTCCCGCGTGCCGGGCACAGGCACAACTGGCCGGAGACTGGCAGGGAACGCTGAACGCCGGGGGCGTCCAACTTCGGCTCGTCCTGCACGTAACGGCAGCCAAGGACGGAAGTATGACGGCAACACTCGATAGTGTGGACCAGGGCGCCTACGGGATTCCGGTGACCACGGTGACGCTCAAGGATTCCAAGTTCAGCCTGGTCGTCGATGCTGTACATGGAACGTACGACGGGACGGTCAACAAGGACGCGAGTGAGATTGACGGCACATGGTCGCAGGGCCAGCCGATCGATCTCAATTTCCACCGCTCCGCGACGCCTCTGCCGCCGCCGGCTCCGCCCAAACCCGCGCCACCGACTGATATCGATGGCACATGGACAGGCACCCTAAATCCCGGCACGACCGTGCTCCATGTGATCTTCAAAGTCGTCAACACGCAGGAGGGTCTGACGGCCCAGATGCAAGTCCCCGATCAAAGCCCGATCTGGATTCCGGCAACTTCAGTGACCCGGGTCGGCGCCACGTTGATTATCACCATGAATGGGATTGGAGCTACATTCGAGGGCGCGGTCAGCGGGGATCTGGGATTGATTGACGGCTCCTACACGCAAGGCAATGTCAAGCTTCCTCTGGTGCTGAAGCGAGCCCAGAATTAAGTTGAGTGGGCCGGGAGGTTGAAGCAGCAGAATCATAGGAAAGCACTGACGCAAGCAAGAAGCCCTGCTCATGGAGCAGGGCTTCTTGTTGAAACGTGTCGAGCAAATCGAGATTAGTGCGGCTTGGCAACTTCAGTGGCTGAAGAGATTTTGGCTTCGGCTTCGGAGATGACGCGGAGAGCCTCGTCGTAGGCTTCTTCGCTCTCGCCGGCTTCATTCCACATTTTCTGGCCGCGGTCGAGCTGCTGCTGGGCGCGCTGGATGTCGATCTCTTCGGGCTTGAGCGCGTCGGAGGCGAGGATGGTGACGCGGCCGGGCAGAACCTCCACGAATCCCCAACTGACGTTGTAGCGGGATTCGCCCTCGGGGCCGCACTTGTCCACGTCAGAGGCGCTCTCCGGCGCACAGTGCACAATGACGTCGCCTGCGCCCAGCTCGGCCATGAGCGGAGCGTGGCCAAAGAGCACTTCCATGTAGCCGGACTTCGAGGGCAGCTCGACCGCCGTGGCCGCATGCTCGAAAAGAGTGCGCTCGGGGGTGACGAGACGGACGCGGAGTTGGTTCGATTCTTCGGCCATTTGGAAAAGCTCCAAGCCTTTAGCTTTTAGCTATTAGCAATTAGCTTCATGTTGCGAATGCGAGCTAATGGCCAACAGCTAAGAGCTAACGGCCACCGTTCTTACACCGTTGCCTTCAGTTTCTCGGCGGTTTCGAGGACTTCCTCGATGCCGCCCATCATATAAAACGCCTGCTCGGGAACGTCATCGTGCTTGCCTTCGATAATCTCCTTGAATGCGCGGACCGTGTCGGCGATCTTGACGTACTTGCCGGGGATGCCCGTGAACGTTTCGGCCACATGGAACGGCTGCGAGAGGAATTTTTGCACCTTGCGCGCCCGGGCCACGGTGAGCTTGTCGTCTTCGGAGAGCTCATCGATGCCCAGAATGGCGATAATGTCCTGGAGATCCTTGTACCGCTGCAGAATGCGCTTCACGCCCTGCGCCACATCGTAGTGCTCGTCGCCGACGACGCGCGCGGTGAGAATGCGCGAAGTGGAGGCCAGCGGATCGACGGCGGGATAGATGCCGAGCTCCGACAGCGGACGGCTGAGCACGGTGGTGGCGTCGAGGTGAGCGAAGGTGGTGGCCGGCGCAGGGTCGGTGAGGTCGTCAGCCGGAACGTAGACCGCCTGGACGGATGTGACGGACCCTTTGCTCGTGGAAGTAATGCGCTCCTGCAGCTCACCCATTTCCGTGGCGAGGTTGGGCTGGTAGCCGACAGCCGAGGGCATGCGGCCGAGAAGCGTGGAAACCTCAGAGCCGGCTTGCGTGAAGCGGAAGATGTTGTCGATGAAGAGAAGCGTGTCGGCGCCTTCAACGTCACGGAAGTACTCGGCCACGGTGAGCGCGCTCAGGGCCACGCGGAGGCGGGCTCCCGGCGGCTCGGTCATCTGGCCGTAGACGAGGGCGCATTTCGAGTCCTGCCAATGGCCTGGCTTGATGACGCCGGACTCGGTCATTTCGAGCCAGAGGTCGTTGCCCTCGCGGGTGCGCTCGCCGACGCCGCCGAAGACGGAGAAGCCGCCGTGGTTCTTGGCGACATTGTTGATGAGTTCCATGATGACGACGGTCTTGCCAACGCCGGCGCCGCCGAAGAGGCCGATCTTTCCGCCCTTGAGGAAGGGCTGGATGAGGTCGATGACCTTGATGCCGGTCTCGAACATTTCCTCACTCGTGGATTGCTCGTCGAAGAGCGGCGCGGGGCGGTGAATGGGCATGCGCGTTTTTTCGCCGACGGGGCCGAGATTGTCGACTGGCTCGCCGATGACGTTGAGCACGCGGCCCAGCGTCTCCTTGCCTACGGGCATGCGGATGGGCCCGCCAAGGTCGATGGCATTCATGCCACGAACCATGCCGTCAGTGGCCTCCATGGCCACGGTGCGCACGCGGCCCTCGCCAAGGTGCTGCTGCACTTCGAGGATCACGTTGATGGGCGTGGGGACCGTGAAGCCGTCGCTGACGACGCGCAGCGCCTGATAGATGGGCGGCATGGTGGCTTCTTCGAATTGAACGTCTACGGCGGGGCCGGAGACCTGGATAACTTTGCCGATGTTTTCTGCCATAACTTTGCTTACCTAGAGCGCAGCTGCGCCGGAAACGATTTCGATGATCTCCTTGGTGATAGCGGCCTGGCGCACGCGGTTCATGTGCAACGTGAGGGCGTCGATCATGTCGGAGGCGTTGTTGGTAGCCGAATCCATCGCCGTCATGCGGGCCGCGTGTTCGGCGGCGACCGACTCGGTCATGGCGTGGAAGAGCACGGAAAAAATGTACTGCGGAAGTAGGCCGGCGAAGAGTTGCTCGGCGGGCTGCTCGTAGATATAGTCGACTTCGGCGGTGCCGAATTTCCTGGCTTCCTCGTCGGCCTCGGTGGTGTCGGCAGCCTCAATGTCGATGCCCGCCGAAAGGGCGGCTTCGGCTACGCGCTCCTTTTCTTCGGCGGAGGGCTCGGCGACACCGGTAATCTGAGGACTCTCAAGATCAATGAGCGGAAGCAGGCGCTCAACGACGAGGCGCTGCGCGATAACCGACTTGAACTCGTTGTAGACGAGGTAGGCGGCGTCAATCTCCTCGTGGATGTAGCGGGAGACGATCACATGCGCCAGACCCTGGACGCGTGAGGCTTCAAGCTTGACCAACAGGCCGGGATGATCGCCAGTGACTTCGACAGGACCTTGCCTTGGGCTGCGGACCTTGTGCAACTGCGTTAGGCTGCCGGCCGATTCACTGTCTCTCTGTACTGGCTCTTCGGTATAGCTAGCGGTCGGATAGCGGCGGCGCAACTGGTCGCGGCCTTTGCGGCCGATAGCCTCGATATCGATTTCCTTGTCGGGGTTGCCGGCGATGAACTGGTAGGCGGTCTTGAGAATGTTGGCGTTGAAAGCGCCGGCAAAACCCTTGTCACCGCTGATCACGATGAGCAAAACGCGCTTTTCCGGTCTCGTGAGGAAAAGCGCATTACAAAGATTCCCGGTTTTCTCGTCGTAGAGATCGACGCGGCGGCGGAGCGACTCAAGCACGCTGACGATCATGCGGGCGTAGGGACGAGCCGCGAGGGCACGCTCCTGCGCGCGGCGCAGCTTGGCGGCGGCGACCATCTTCATGGCCTTGGTGATCTGCCGCGTGTTTTTCACGCTGCGGATGCGACGCCGGAGATCGAGTACGTTGGCCATAGTTCAGTTCACAGTTCTTAGTTCGTAGTTCTTAGTTCGCGGTTCGTTGTTCTTCGTTCAAGCCGGATTGCTTTGAACTATGAACTACGAACTGTGAACTCTCCTTCATGCCTTTGCGGCGGCCGGCTCCTTCGCGGCCAGGTCCGCCTTGAAGTTTGCTGAATACTCCTTCAGAGCCGCATGCAGACGGCTGCGGAGATCGTCGTCAAGTGCCTTCTTTTGCGTGATGTCGGCGATGAGCGCCTGCTGCGAGTCGTCGATGTATTTGTAGAGGCCATCTTCGAAAGCGCGAATGTCGGAGACCTGAAAATCGTCGAGATAGCCCTGCGTGCCGGCAAAGAGAACCACCATCTGCTGCTGCCAGGTAAGCGGGTGGAACTGCGGCTGCTTGAGGAGCTCCGTGAGGCGGACGCCGCGGGCTAATTGTTTCTGCGTGAGCGGATCGAGGTCGGAGCCGAACTGCGCGAAGGCTGCGAGCTCGCGGTACTGCGCGAGGTCGAGCTTGAGCGTGGAACCTACCTGCTTGACGGCCTTGATGGCGGCCGAGAATCCGACGCGCGAAACGGAGAGGCCTACGTTGACGGCCGGGCGGACACCGGAGTTGAAGAGATCGGTTTCCAAAAAGATCTGGCCATCGGTGATGGAGATGACGTTGGTGGGAATGTAGGCGGAGACGTCGCCGGCCTGGGTTTCAATGACCGGCAATGCTGTGAGCGATCCACCGCCCCGCTTGTCGCTCATCTTGGACGAGCGCTCGAGGAGGCGGGAGTGGAGATAGAAGACGTCACCAGGGTACGCCTCGCGGCCCGGCGGGCGGCGCAGCAGGAGCGAGATTTCGCGATAGGCCATGGCGTGCTTGGAAAGATCGTCGTACATGACGAGGGCATGCTTGCCGCTGTCGCGGAAAAACTCGCCCATCGCGGTTGCCGCGTAGGGCGCGAGATAAAGCAGGGGCGCGGGCTCGGAAGCCGAAGCGGCGACGACGATTGTGTGGCCCATTGCGCCATGCTCGGTGAGCGTCTGCACAACCTGCGCGATGGAGGAGCGCTTCTGGCCGATGGCGCAGTAGATGCAGATGAGGTCGTTCTTGGCGTTGTTGATGATGGTGTCAAGCAGTACGGCGGTCTTGCCGGTCTGACGGTCGCCGATGATGAGCTCGCGCTGGCCTCGGCCGATGGGAATCATGGCGTCAATGGCTTTGAGGCCTGTGGCCATGGGCTCGCGCACGGGCTGGCGGTCGATGATGCCGGGGGCCAGTCGCTCGATGGGAAGGAATTCGGTGGTGGCGATGGGGCCCTTGTCGTCAATGGGCGCGCCGAGAGCGTTGACCACGCGGCCGATCATGGCGGTGCCGACGGGGACGGAGAGGATTTTGCCGGTGCGTTTGACCTCTTCGCCTTCCTTCAGCTCGGTGTAATCGCCGAGGACGACCGAACCCACCTGGTCCTCTTCAAGCGAGAGGGCGAGACCGGCGATGCCGTGCGGGAAGCTGAGCAACTCGCCAGCCATGACTTTGTCGAGGCCGTAGATGCGGGCGATGCCGTCACCGAGCGAGGTGATGGTGCCAACCTCGTCGACCTGGACCTTGGAGTCATAGTTCGCGATCTGCGCGCGAAGGAGTTGCGTGATTTCGTCTGCCTTGATTTGAGCCATTGTGCAGGTTCCTTGCAGTTCTTAGTTCATCGTTCTTAGTTCGCAGTTACGAGACTGCGAGGTTCCGGCTTCAGCCGGCAGTTAATGCATCTCTCAGGCGGTCGAGGCGGCCGCGTACGCTGCCGTCGAAGACCGTGGAGCCAATACGCACCACGGCGCCGCCGAGAATGGATGAGTCGAGTTTGAAACTGGGGTCGATTTTTGCGCCGGCAACCTTGATCAGTTCCGCGACCAGCGAACTGCGTTCGCCGGCGCTTAACTCGCGCGCGGTAACGATTTCGGCGGGGCGGATTCCCAACTGTTGCTGGAGAATGCTGCGATAAGCTGCCGCCACTTCGACGACGTGGCCGATGCGATCGTTCTGGATGAGCACGGCGATGAGGTTGCGCAGCTCCTTTTGCATACCGAGCGTCGCGTTGAGCTTGTCGAGAATGGCGATCTTCTGCGGCGCTGGGACAGCTGGATTCACAAAAAACGTGCGTAGCTCGACGCTGCCTTCCCAGGTGGCAAGAAAGTCAGAGAATCGGTGGTCGATGGCGGCGGTGTCGAGTCTGGCATCGGTTACGACGTCGGCGAAGGCTTCGGCATATCGAACAACAAAGGCAGGCATTTAGTTCTGGCCTCCATTGCCCGGCGCGTCGGCGGAAACACCGGCAACAAACTCGGCGATGAGAGCGCGATCGGTCTCGGGCGTGAGCGCGAGTTGTTTGGACGCCTGGTCGATGGCGAGATCAGCGGCGAAATCACGCAGGCCGCGGCGAATCTGGGCGGCAGCGACGCTGATTTCCTGCTCGGCCGCGGCGACAATACGGGTGCTTTCTTCGCTGAGTGCGGCCTTGATGCGCTTTTCGTCTTCCAGGCTGTCCTGCTCGACCTGCGCGCGGAATTTCTCCATCTCCTGGCCGAGGCCGGCGAGCTTGGCCTCGACAGCGCTGAGGCGGGACTGGGCGTCGGCGGTGGCCGCGCGCGCGGTCTGGAGATCCTGGCTCAAGGTCTGAGAGCGCTTGCGAATGATCCTGGGCATGATCCGGACAAGCGGAATGGCAATGGCGAAGAAGATGATGGCGAAGTTAATCGCCAGCAAAAGTGTAATCGTTGTTTCGAGGTTGAGATGCAGCATGCGGGCCAGCGATTGCACCACGGGCGCATGCAGAAGTTCCTGTTCCTGCTCTGCTTCTTCCTTGTGAGGCGGAGTGCCGGCTGAGTCCGAAGAGGGTGCGCTGGCGGCTGTTGAATTGGCTGGAGCGGCGTTCGACGCCTGAGCGGAGGCGCGGAAAGGCACGAGGGCCAGCGCGGCGGCAAAGACCGCGAAAAGGAAGAAGGTGGAGATTCGCATTCTCTGAAGGGGATTTCTCCAAACGCAGTTTCTCAATGGGAACCCCCGGCAGTTGCAGGCAGAACGGCGCGGACAGCGAGGCCGGCAAGATCGGCAGCGGCGGACTGGATCGTTTTGCGGGCAGAGTCGGCTTCGGCGTCGAACTCAGCCTTGGCCTGACGGACCTTTTCGCCGGCTGCCTTGCGGGCGGTGTCGAGGGCCGTGTCGCGCTCAGCGTTCCACTGCTTAACGCGCTGCTCGCGGAGCTTGTAGGCGTCGGCTCGGGCGAGGCGGAGGCGCTCAGCATACTCGGCGGTCTTGGCTTCAGCCTCATCAACCGCTTTGCGGGCATCCTCCATAGCGCCCTCGGTGAGAGCGCGGCGCTTGGCAAGCATGGCCGTAAGCGGGCCTTGCACCAGGAATTGATAGGCGATGACCAGCACGATGAACAGCGCTGCCGTCGGCATGGCGCCAATCAGATACTTTTCGATTGCTTGAAGGATGTCTTGCATGGAGGTACTGAAGTGCTGGCCCTCTTCACTGACAATTTTCGCATGTGGAACCCCTTTTTGTATCAGGGGCAAGCGAGCAAGTCAACGCGAGGAGGGCCGCCGAAACCGCATTCTGTGACACGAGTCACGAAACGGGAATTTCACATAAAAAAGGGCTTGCTATTGCCCAAAACAGTCCTACACTGGAATTACCACCTAGACCCGGTCCAGGGTCCAGCGGGCACCCGGTTTCGGGATATCCTTCCACTCCCGAGGCCGGTGGCCCGCCTCTTACTTTCTGGGGGCTTTCCCGATCCGGACTTCTGCGATTGAGGCAATCGGCACCCTCGCTTTCGTCCTGCTGAATTCCTTCGGCAAGAAAAACGCAAAGCAAGCCGTTCATTCTTTGAGAATCTTTGACAGTTTAGTTCTCACGGGGCATTTCCAGTTTGAGCCGGTGGTTTTTTTGATCGATGGAAACCACCATGCGGTTGACGATGCCCCCCATATTTACGTATCCAAGCGCGTCACTAATGAAGAGTGTGCGATGATGGACGGCAAGATCGCCGATGGTCAGGTCTCCGTCCAGCGTCGCTATCGAATAGCTATAGCTATGGCCCAAAATATCGCTCACCGTTCCCTTCCCCTCCTGACGATTCAATAGTTTGAGTTGCGGGGCAAGCTGCGTGGGAATGGAGACATCGGCGCCGGTGCCCCGCGCGCCTGAATCCAGCTTGGCCTGGACGGGAATGCCGCCAAGAACGACCGGAACGATCGGGTGTAGGTGCTCATCCGTATAGGCCAGCACCTGCTTTCCGTCCGCCTCCGGCAGGTCTTCATCCGCGACCGACAATCTGTCGCCTGGATAATCGAGCTTGAGCACTACGTCTTTGAACAGGCCCATGCCCAGCGTGCCCTGTCCGTCCTTGACCAGGGGGGAGCTGTTCCCGTAACCGATGCCGATGGCGTGATGGAATGGGTGTCCAGCCAACTGGAGCGTATCGATCCGCAGAACGTCCACGGGCGGACCGCTTTCACGACCACCGAAGTCGTGCATATGCGTTTGAGAGGTCATAGGCAAATTCAATTGGTGAGCCAGTTGCGGATCGATCAGAAACGCCGGTGACGATCCGGTATCCAGGCCGAAGCGATAGGGGCCTCGCCCGTTGATGCTCACCTCGACCCCTCCCTTGAAGGGAACGCCCTGAGAATCTTCCAATTTTGCTGTTGGAGTTGGCATAGGCGTCAGTAGCCCTTGAGCACGCAACCATGCTTCCAGCAGGCCGGGCCACTGATCGAGCACGGGATCGCCTTTGCCGAGGCCGCTTCCGTGAGAGCCGTTGGGGAAGACGTGCAGCTCCGAGGGAACTCCGGCTTTGAGCAGCTCCTGATAGAACTCGACACTCACTGCCGGCGAGACCGTCCTGTCGGCAAAGGTCTGGTAGATGAAGGTCGGCGGCGTGTCTTTCGTGACGAACAGAATCGGATCGTACTTCGCGCGGAGCGCATCGCACTGGTCCATGAGGTTGAGGATCTTGCAGTAACTCAGGAACGTGGTGTCCTTGGTGATGGCGTCGAGCCAGGGATAGCCAAGGACGAGATAGTCGGGTCTGCTTGATGCGCGGTCGATCGGATCCTCAGCATCGGGGTTGCCGGGAACAAATTGAGTTCCGGCGAGTGCGGCGAGGTGGCCTCCTGCGGAGAAACCAATCACGACGATGCGATTGGGATTGATATGGTAATCCGCAGCGCGGGCGCGGATTGTCTGGATGGCGCGACGCGCATCGAGAAGCGGGACCGGCAGCAGGTAACCCTGCGAGCTGAGGCGGTAGCTGAGGATGAAGGCGTGGAATCCGCGCGCCGTGAACCAGTCGGCCACTTCTCGGCCTTCGAGGTCGGCGGCGAGGTGAAGGTATGCGCCACCGGGAAAGATGATGACGGCCGAACCGTTATCGGTCCCCTGCCGAGGCCCGAGGATGGTGAGCGCGGGCGTGTCGCTGCACGGTTCACTCTTCGTTGCGGGCGATGTCACAACTCCCGGCGTCTTAGCTCCCGGCGGAGTTCCGGGCCAGAGGCGGATGGTCTGGATGCCGAGGAAGTTGTTGTCGGTACCGACAGTGGCGCAATTGGCCAACTGCGCGTGGGCTGCAGGGATGGCCGCCAATGCCAGGATCGGGGCGGCGATGAGGAATGCAAAGAGTTGCTTCATGGAAACCTCGGAGCGATTCGCGAGAAGTATAAGGCCGGGACCAAGGGACCGAGGGAACAAGGGAGCGGGGATAAGAGATCAGAGAACGGAGATCAGGCGCGGAGGACTCTTCTTCATCGCGAAGACTTTGCGAAAAAGTTTATCGATAAGTTAATAGTTGTTTGTTGATTGGTAAACATCCAAGCTATTGATTCTGTTGATCAACGTGACTTAAGTACTGGAAAAGTGAACCTAAATCAGGGCAATTTTCAAAAAAATTTCCGCGCGGCGATTTGCGCGACAGGCCCGCAGAGGCGGTGTGACGAGGGTTGACGATGGCCCCGTATTGAGGCCCGGAAACAGAATCCTGATTCAGCGCCATGAAACGAGTATGCGCCGAAAGCGGGAAATGATCGGCAAACTTGCGGAAAAAAGTGAAGAAGTGAGTAAGTGAAAAGGAATGAGTGAATTGGAGGGTACGCGAGCGAACGAATTTAAGCAGAGAGGGATTGACAAGAAAACGGGGACCGCGGCGAGTCGCCTGCTTCGCTCACAGCCAGATCGCGGAGTGGCCGGGGCAGAGGCTGGCGGCCTGGACGCAGAGTGTTTCGGCCAGCTCGGCGCCATAGCGGGCGAGATAGTACGCTCCGCCGTGAACGCGCTCCTGAAGAACTCCGCCGGGGTAAAGCGCGTTGAAGATGGAGTTGGCGTGGCGGGTGAGAGTGCTCTCGCGCTGGAGCTGGAAGTTGGCGGCGAGAGTGCGCAGGCGGTTCATCTGGTAGCGCATCTTTCCGGCGGCGGTATCGGCCGATTGGCCGAGGCCCTTGTCCTGCGACTGTAACCATTCGACGAGGGTGTTTAATTCGGCGTCGAGGGCGTTGCCTGCCGCGGCTAGTTTCTGTTTCGTCTCAATGGGCATGGATCGGGCGGCGAGGCGCAGAGCGAGCGTGGAGGCATTCTCCTCGGCAAATACCTGCTCGATGGAGAGATCGTGTTTGCGCAGTAGCTCGGCAATGGACGGCTCGATGAGGGTGGCGGAGAAACGCGCGATGGGCGGGGTTTGGCGGCCGAGAATGCGCTCGAAGAGAACGGTAGACTGCGCGAGGTAGGCGATCTCGGCGGGCCCGCCAACCTGCGCCGTTGTCCCAAACAGAAAATCCTGAAAGACAGGGCGAAGGAGTGCCGCAGGCGAGATGCGCTCGGGCTCAGCCGAGAGGATTCCGAGGAGATCGGATGTGGAGTAGGCCTGCTCTCCTGCGTGCCAGAGGCCCTTTGGCTCGGCGGCCGAGGGCGCGGTGCGACGAAGCGCGGTGCGTGCGCCGGATTCTTCATCGATGAGGAACAAGAGGCTCGACTGCGGAGCGACGGCGACCTGAACGTGATAGCCCGCGGCTTCAAGGGCCAAGCCGCGCTCAGTGAGTGCGGTGTGAAACTCGTCGGCGCGCTCGATGGCGGCGCGGAGGACGGGCGCGCCGAGGCGATGGAAGTCGCGGCCGGCGGCGTCGACGATGAGAAGGCCCTGCGCGGCGAAGAGTGTGGCGTAGAGATCGCCAAAGGCCTGCGCGAAGGTGCGGCCCGGCCTGTAGGCAGCGACGAGCGCGTTTGTGGTTTCGGACGGCCCGAGGAGCTCGGCAGCGCGTTCGACAAGGGGCGTGACGGATTCGTCGAAGATGATGCGGCCGGCGGGAATTGCGGATTCGGGAGCTTTGTCGTAGGTGAGCGTGGCTAGCTCGCGGCCGGCGGGAAAGGTGACGTGATCGACTTCGGCGAAATCGTGATCTTCACTTGCGAGCCAGAAGATGGCGACGTGGGGATGGCCCGCGGCAGTGGACTTGCGAGCGCGAGCGATCGCGGTGGCGGATTTGAGTGGAGAATAAAGAGGGCCACCGAAGAGACCCACCTGCTGGCCGGTGAGGATGGCGCCGGCGCCCTGGGCGAGTGCAGCCAGCGAATCTTCCGCAGTGGAGGAACGGTTTTGTTCGGCCAAGAGATGGACGAGCTCAGGCCAGTGTGCGGGTCGCGGCGGAGGTGCTTGCGCGATTTCATCCAAGGGCAAAAAGGAACGGAGCGCGCCGGCACAAAGGTCGAGAAAGAGGCGGCTCTGGCCCGGCATGAGAGTTACTGGATAACAATCGGCTTTCAAGGATTCGTTCACACGTGGCTCGTTTGGATGGGGTAAAAGCACTGGCGCGGAATTTTGAATTTGGTGCTGTGTTAAGGATGCCACGGCGGGGCGGGGCGATGCAGGAATGCGTCCTCTGCGACGGCGCTGCGACGCGGAAACGCTGCAACGTTCTTATCAATCTTTAGCAGCTAACGCGCTTTAGCAGCTAACGCGCGGCAAATGGCTTGCCACGCAGGGATGTGTAGATGCTATCGATAACGCTGAGGCTATTCATATTCGGCACTTCACCAACGGTCGTGGGATCGCCAATATACAGTGTCTTGCGGCCCGCAACAGTAAACGCCGGCCAAGGGGGAAGCCCCGGCCCGTTTGGATTACCAGACTTTGCGAAGTTGACCCAGTAGCTGGACATTTCCTGAGCCACTCTCCGATCTGCTTTGCTCCAGCGCCAAGGCTCCTGGTCCAGATGGTCGAAGACGTACCAAAGCTCCGCGAAGTGGCTCGCGCCCCAGCCCTCATACACCGAACCGGGCGGGAAGGGTGGTTGTTGTCGAAACGAGTAGAAATAGACAGGCATATGCCCGCTTGTGGCTTGCAGCCGCGCCCACGCCCACATGTCCCAACCAAAACGAAGATCCCGCTCCAAGTCAAGCCGGGCCTGCCGCGCCTCTTCGTCAGTCGAATGGGGATAGGCCGCGAAAAGAGGAGCCGGAAGCTGACCAAAACTGTGCTGAATATCGCTGTCGAAGGTGGCGGCTTTTACATGGCTGACATCCGTCAACGACCGCGCTTCCTCGGCGTTTGAACCTACAAGGAGCGGGACATCAAGTTGCTGCCCCGAAGCGAACGCGTTGTACGGAGAAATGGGAAGCACATACGGTTCGAGGACGGGGTGAACAATGTCGCCTGGATTGCCGGTGAGCCGGGCAGCCGGCAGCTGACGCAGCTCTCGAAGCGATGTTGCACCCAGCGAGTTTTCGTACTTCTCGCCGTCGCGTTCTGCGTTGGCTAGCGCGTATTTTGGCGCGAGTTCGAACGGTTCAAACAAGCCGCCGCTCTCTGCGATGGCACGTTGAAATAATCCCTCGGTCAGTGGCGAGGCCATCAGGATGCTCACCGAAATTGCTCCCGAGGATTGACCGGCAATGGTTACGTTGTTCGGGTTACCGCCAAATGCCGCAATATTCCTCTGAATCCACTCGAGCGCGGCAATCTGGTCCATCAAGCCGTAGTTGCCGGATGAGTGGTGCGGCGACTCTTTTGTCAGCTCCGGGAGCGCAAGAAAGCCGAGCGGGCCGAGTCGATACGCGATCGTCACAACAACTACGCCTTTATGCGCGAGCCTGTCTCCCCAGTACAAAGGCATCGAGGCCGCTCCGTTGGTGTAACCCCCGCCGTGGATCCAAACGATCACCGGCAAACGTTCCTTCGAGTTCTTCACCGGTGTCCAGATGTTCAGGTAGAGACAGTCCTCGCTGACGGCCGCTGGTGTCTCGCCGGGCATCGACACGCCGGTTTGCATACACGCCGGGGCAAACGCGTCCGCCTTCCGCGTCCCCGTCCAGGGTGCGACAGGGACCGGGGGCTGCCAACGCAAGTCACCCAAGGGAGGAGCCGCGAATGGGACGCCTCTGTATACACTCAAGCCGCCCTCGCGTATCCCGGATATTGCACCGAAAGTCGTCGAGGCTATAGGGATTTGGCCCGATGCGATGGAGGAGGTTGTTAGAACGACGGCAAGAAGGCCTGTGCCGATTGATAGCCTAGTGATTGAATTCAACGTAACGAGCCTCCCGGCCGCAGGATTGCATGCAATAACCCTGATGTCCTGCTGAGCGATACGGCTTGCAGTCAAGGATTGTTCCTACAGACGGCGCAATTCGAGAAAGAACATTTGATTGGCCGACGCTTGCGCCTCGTGTTTGTGACAAAGGATTGGATTGGCAGGGCCGGATTATGGCGGTGCGTATACTCGTGATGAATTGTGCTCAACGAATGTTCGCGACGAAAAGGGGATGAAATGGCGTCGAAATCGACGGGGAAAGCGAAGAAGGTGAAGGCGGGGAAGATCGCGAAGGCCGCGGTGATCGAGCGGGCCACGATCTTGAGTTCGGAGGTGGTGTACCAGTGTTCGCAGTTCCGCGTGCTGCACGACAAGTTGATTGAGCCGGATGGAAAGCGGAACGAGCGGGACGTGATTCGCCACAACGGGAGCGTGGTGATTCTGGCGATCGACAACTCGAAAAGCAAGAAGAATCCGTGGATCGTGATGGAGCGGCAATACCGGTACGCTGCGAATCAGTACCTTTGGGAACTGCCGGCGGGCAAGCAGGAGCCGGGCGAGGATGCGCTGGAGGGAGCCAAGCGGGAGCTGGCCGAGGAGACCGGATACAGGGCGAAGAAGTGGCGGCCGCTGGTTGAGTACTATGCCAGCCCGGGCTTTGTGGGCGAAGTGATGAAGGTTTTCCTTGCCGAGGGGCTCGAACCCGGCGCGGCCCATCCGGAAGAGGACGAGCAGATCGAGCTCAGGCTGGTAAAGCTCAGGGACGTTCTGAAGGCGATCGAAAAAGGCGCGATTCTGGACGGTAAAACGCTGAGCAGCGTGCTTTTATACGACCGAATCAAGGGCCGCCGAGGGAAGAAGTAGCAGGAAAAGCCGGCCATTCTCAGCAAAATGAGTCCCCGCAAATACCCATCGCCGCGTGTTCAGGCGGGGCTTCGGTGGGTTTCATTTTGTGGAACAAACGAAATCGAATCAACCTTTCGCGTCTTTTTGGCGTCTTAATAAGTATCGGTGGGACTTCCCTCTCATGGCCCGCCGTATTCCACAAAAAGAAAGAAGGCAGGAAGCTGTGGCTCAGTACAAAGGAAAGGTCAAGTGGTTTAACAACGCCAAGGGCTACGGATTCATCGGACGCGAAGACGGGCCGGATGTATTCGTCCATTACTCGGCAATCCAGTTGGACGGGTACAAAACGCTCAAAGAAGGCGACGAGGTCGAATTTGACATCGTTGAAGGACAGAAAGGCCCGCAGGCGGACGCCGTCATCCGCAATCGGGATAGTGCAAGCGCCCACAACGCCGCCTAGGCGTGGGTAGGGCTCCCGGGCGTATCCGCAAGACCGCCGCCCGGCGGTAAAGGGTGAGTTGTGCCCGTTACGCGCCTCCCAATCACACAGAATTGACAGCCGTCCCTTTCCGGGGACCACGAAGTTGCCGCGGTTTCACGCGCCGAAGTGTTTGCAGTGGCCCGGAAGGCCGCGAATGCTCCATACTGCTGGCGGAGCCAATCCATGGACAACAAAACAATGGCGCGGCTGTTGGCGGAGACAGCCGACCTAATGGAGATTGACGGGGCGGATAGCTTCCGCATCCGGAGCTACCGCCGCGCGGCGGATGCCGCCGAGCAGACGACGGTTGATTTGGTGGAGGCGGCGAACGATACGGCGCGGCTGCTCGCGATCGACGGAATCGGCAAGAGTATGGCGGCACACCTTCAGTCCATTGCCGCGACGGGAACGCTGCCGCTGCGCGAGGAGCTGCTGACCAAGTACGGGGCGGGCGTGCTGGAGCTGCTGAAGCTGCCGGGGATGGGGCCAAAGACTGTGGCGCTGCTGTGGGATGCGGGCGTGATCAGCGGCGCCAACAAGGACAGCGTGGGGCAGCTCGCGGAAGCGATCGCGGCGGGACGGCTGAAGGGCCTTCCGCGGATGGGCACGAAGCAGATCGAGAAGCTGCAAAAAGGGATCGAGGACTACAAGCGAAGCGTGGGGCGGTTCCGTATCGACGTGGCCGAGGAAGAGGCGGAGAGGATCGCGGCCTACCTGCTGAAACTCAAAGGGATTAAGAGAGTGACGCCGGCTGGATCGCTGCGCAGGGGGCGAGAGACCGAGGGCGATTTGGATTTGCTTGCAACGGGTCCGGCATGTGAGCCGGGAAAGACGCAGGCGGCAGTGGAGCACGTGGCCGCGTATCCCGGGATTCACGACATGATCGCCAAAGGCGAAAACAAGGTGAGCTTTCACGTGGACCAAGGCTTGCAGGTGGACGTGAGGCTGCTGCCCGAGGCGAGCTACGGCGCCGCGCTACAGTATTTCACCGGCTCAAAGGCACACAATGTGACGCTGCGGCAGCGTGCGCTGAAGATGGGCTACACGTTGAATGAGTGGGCGCTGGCGCGGCTTGACGACGGATCGACCGTGGCGGCCAAGACAGAGGAGGCGATCTACTCCGCGCTGGGGATGGACTGGATGCCGCCAGAGATGCGCGAGAACCTGGGCGAGATCGACTTGGCCGCTGAGCACGATCTGCCTCGCGTGGTCTCGCTCGGCGAGATTCGTGGCGATGTACACATGCATACGACCGCCAGCGACGGGCGCAACTCAATCGGAGAGATGGCCGAGGCGGCGCTGGCTTGCGGGTACGGGTATATCGCGATTACCGACCACTCGAAGTTTCTTGGCGTCACGAACGGCCTCGACGAAAAACGCGCGCTTGAACAGATCAAGCAGGTGCGCGCGGTTGACCGCGCGATGAAGGGGAAGATCCGCGTGTACACGGGCATTGAAGTGGACATCTTGGCGGACGGAGCACTCGCGCTGGACGATGAGGTGCTGGCGCAGATGGATGTGGTGATCGCCAGCGTACATTCGCGGTTTGAACAAAGCCGCGAGGAGATGACAGCGCGCGTGCTGAAGGCGATTGAGAATCCAACCGTGCGGATTCTGGGGCATCCAACGGGACGGCTGCTGTTGCGCAGGGAGCCATTCGCGCTGGATCTGCCGGCAGTTCTGAAGCGCGCGGCAGAGCTGGGCGTGGCCATGGAACACAATGCCGCGCCGGAGCGGCTGGACCTGAACGACCACGATCTGCGGCTGGCCAAAGAGCTGGGCTGCAAGATCGTCATGTCGTCGGACTCGCACGACAGCCGCAATCTGGGAAAGATGGGCTATGGCGCGAAGCAGTTGCGACGAGCCTGGCTCACGGCTGAGGATGTGCTGAATACGCGGGAGGCAGAGGGATTTCTGAGGGGGTTGCGGGCGAGGCCGTGAGGGGCTGGAAGCCGCTGTTGCGCGGCTTGACCCCCGTCCCCCAAAGGTCACCAGTCTTGAGCACAAAAGGATTGTGGCGGAACCTGGAGAAGCTTGGCTAATTGTGATCGATTGGGATTAACATTATCCCCAACGAGGTATGGCCGCCATGAGCTTGCTACAACAAGATGCAGCGGGAGTGGACGACGCCGCGCTGGGCGAAGAGTTGACCAAAGGGTCCAGTCACGTGGTGTGGGCGACCATCGCAGCGACCGTTGTGGTGAGCATCGCCATTGGGACTTACGTGTTCATGGAGCGGACACCGCCCATCGCGTCGGGAGAGATCGTAGCGGTTTGGGCGCATCCGCAACACACGGAGACATCGGGGCTTGATGCCAGCGGGGCGCCAATGGCCAAAGAGGAAGTGGACCAGGTGATGGTCTTCACCCAGGTGAAGCTCACGAACCATACCAACCACCCGCTCTACCTGGCGAATGTGCTCACCAATGCCACGCTCGCCGACGGCATTCACTCGAGCTACGCGGCCAACACAGGCGACTACGAGCGGATCTTCATTGCCTATCCGAATATTCCCGTGCCGCACAACGCTCCTCTATCGCCGCTGGACACGACGATTAACCCAGGGCAGACGGTTGAGGGCACATTTGTTTCGGCTTTCAAGATGACGAAACAGGATTGGGACGCGCGCAAGAAGCTCGACTACACCTTCAGTTTCCGTTACCAGCCAGCCCTAACGGTCGCGCCCCAGGTTGCGATCACTGAACAGTAGGCGGAACGGGCGCGCCCTTCGGCGTGGAGAGATAGCCCGCAACTTCATTTCTTGAATTGATGTTGTTGACCACGATCTCGTAAAGCGCCTGGTCCTTGCCGCTGTAGAACTGCAAGGGCTCGTTCACGTTGCGATCCTTCTTCTCGTACACTTTGTCGTCGGCATAGATGTCGAGCGTGAACTTGTTGTGCCTGGCGTCGGTCCTTTTCAATTCGAGCGAAACCGTGCCCACCGGCTTTTTCTGGCCCCTATCGAGCGAGAATTCATAGAAGTTGCGATCGCCTTTGTGCTCGAGCTGGACCAGCTCGTCGTGATTGCGGGCAATGATGCTGTTGGTACCGCTTAGATCTCCCTTTACCGACTGGAGCTCGCTGTTCGTGTTGGCCAAGTCGCCCTGCGTCTTGGTCAGGTCGGTTTTGACGCCACCCACATCCGTCTTCACGTTCGTCAGGTCGGTCGAAATTCCGTTGACCTGCTGCGCCGTCTGCTTCTCGGCGGTTTCATCCGCCTCCTCGCGCTGGACGATGGCTTGCGCGCGCTCGTCCAATTCTTTCTGCGTCAGGCCGACGGATTTACCGAGCTCGTCGGTGGCCACTTTCAAGCGGGCATTGGTCTCGCGCAGCTCGGCGGCCATTTGTGTGTCCTGCTGCTTGGAATCGGCCAGCTCTGCCTGTGCGGTGCTCAGCTTGCTGGTCAGGGTGAAGCACCAAACCAGGCTTCCAACAGCGGCCAGCAATGCGATGGCGATTGCCGCCAACAGAGCGCCGGAGTAAGTTCGGGGAGCTTCTTCAATTTCACTCATGTTTTACCTTTCGTCGACGGGCATTCTGTGTGGAGCGGATTTTGCCCGGAGTCATGATGGCATCTAGTCCGGTTAGACGCCGCATAAAGGGGAAATTGTCTCAGTCGATCCGGAAATCCCCATGATTCACCATGTTACTGATTGGACTGCCCCGGTAGAAGCCGGGTTTTCCAATCTATTCCCTCGGTGAATCTACAGGATAAATCGGATGGTTGAGGGATGAGTGCGCTTTCGGGCACATCGGTAACATCGCCCGGACGGCGGCAGCTGCCGTCCCACCTTCCGTGACAAGGATGGAACGGCTACGTTATAAACATCTTTACTGCATATTTCGGCGCCGGGCGGGTGCTGAGCGGCCCGGAACTCCACTACACCGTCCAAACTGCCATCGAAATAAAGGGAGAAGCAAAGGCTATGTCGACTGCTGTCGCAGGAAAGGGCCTGGAAGGAATCGTCGCCGCGAACTCCGGCATCTGCTGGATCGACGGAGAAGCGGGCATCCTCTCCTACCGCGGCATCGACATTCACGAGCTGGCGGAGCACTCGACTTTCGAAGAATGCACCTACCTTTTGTGGAACGGACTGCTGCCGAATGCGCTGGCATTGCGCGAGTTCCAGGCGCAACTGGCGCTGGCGCGGTCACTGGATCAGCGCGTGATCGACATGCTGCGCAGCTTTCCCACGTCGGCCACTCCCATGGAGGTGCTGCGGACGACGGTTTCGGCACTGAGCTTTTACGACGCCGACGAAAAAGACAATTCGCACGACGCAAACGTACGCAAGGCATACAACCTGACCGCGCAGATTGCGATGATTGTGGCGATTTACGACAGGCTGCGCAAGGGCAAGGAGATTGTGCCGCCCGATCGCTCGCTCACGCACGCTGGGAATTTCCTGTGGATGCTGAACGGGGAAAAGCCCTCAGAGACGGCCACTCGAACTTTGGATATCGCACTTATTCTTCATGCCGACCACGAACTGAACGCCTCCACTTTCGCAGCCCGCGTCATCGCCGCAACCCTCTCCGACATCCACTCCGCAATTACCGGCGCCATTGGCGCGCTGAAGGGCCCACTGCACGGCGGCGCCAACGAAGGCGTGATGCGGCTGCTGCTGACGATCGACAAGCAGGGCGCCGATCCGGTGGAGTACGTGAGGAACATGCTGGCGGCGAAGCAGAAGATTTCGGGATTCGGGCACCGCGTGTACAAAACGGAAGACCCGCGGGCCACGCACCTGCGCAAGATGAGCGAGCAACTGGGCAAGGATTCGGGCCAGCCCAAGTGGTTTGAGATGTCGCGGGCAATCGAGCTCTACATTAATCAGGACAAGAAGCTGAACGCCAACGTGGATTTCTATTCCGCTTCGACGTATGCCACGCTGGGCATCGATATCGATCTCTACACGCCAATCTTTGCGGTTAGCCGCATTGCGGGATGGGCCGCGCACGTGATCGAGCAGCTGGACGACAACCGCCTGATCCGGCCGCGTGCCGAGTACATTGGGCCGGTGTATCCTTCACCGTGGATTCCCCTGGAAGAGCGTCTGTAAGAAGAGGCGCGGCCGTTGAAGGTTAGTGGCCCCTTGTCCCGTCCTTTACGCTTTTTTTAGGGAAGGAGCGCGAGACTGGGAGCAGCCCTTAGGGAGAGTCCCGTTCATGGCGGGCTACCCGTGCCGTCGTGCCCAAAGGGCGGGGACTTGCGCCCCAGCGAGAAAATCACACGAACTCCGGAGGTCGATCCCAGTGAATCCAGGACCTATGCAGGCTCTGCATCTGAAGTTCAGGCAAAAAGCGCTCTTCCCCGGAATGGTGGGTCCGCTGCGGGTTGCGTTTGCCATTGTTTGGTTAGCTTTTGCCGTCAAGCCTTGCTTGGCGCAGCAGATGGATCCCGTGCGCGGACCGCTGGAATTGCAGGCGCCGGGACCATTTTACGAAGGCTCGAAAGGTGGGGGCACGTATGGGTATTCCATCAAGTCTGATTTTGGACGGGTCAGATCGTGGACCTATACCGATGGAGAGACGCTGAAGGGAAAGTGCACCTGGGTGACCGCGTCCCTTGCGGACGCGTCGTCGGATGCATCGGGGCCCGCAAACACGGAGATCAATTCGCCTCAGCAGAATCTGGCCGGTGTCTGGGATCTGGTCAATGGTCCGGGGTACTACGCCTCCCATGTTGCAGGCAACAAGATCCTGCACGGAACCTTCACCGGAGACAAGGGAACCACTCTTCAGGTTGAATCGCTGGACAACTACGCTGCAGTTGGCGTGGACAATCGAGGCAATTCTTACAAGATTGTGTGGTAGCAAGCGAAGCCGGGGCGGTCCCAGTAAAGGCACTCCAAACTATCGAGCCGATTTGGCAATTGCGCCGGTCAGCCAGTCGAGGGCCGCACCCTCGTCTTCAATCTCAATGCGAAGTTTGACGGTTTGAAGCGATATGTCCGCGGGTAGGGCCTGCGCGAGCGCGCCAATTCGGATGCGGTCTTTTTCCGTGGTCAGGAGGGTCGAGGCTCCGGCGGCGCGGGCAGCGGATTCGATGCGAGCGAGGTCGGCAGCGGAATAGCTGTGGTGGTCGGCGAAGGTGGTCCGGGCGGCCAGCTTTACACCCGAGGATTCGAGACCCTCAAAAAACTGATCGGGGCGCGCGATGCCGCAAAAGGCGGAGACAGGGCCGTCGAGTTGGGGGACTTCCATGCGGCGGCGGATGCGCCAGACAGTTCCCTGCCAGCCCATGGATTTAAGTTCAGCTTCAACTTCGGGCTCGTCCGCCGGGATTGCGATCACCTGAGCGCGCAACGCCGCACGCAATGGCTCGCGAAGATTGCCTGCGGGAAGAAGATGGTCGCTCAAGTCGCGGCGGCTGAGGAGCAGAATGTCGATGTCGCGGGCGAGCTGGCGATGCTGAAAGCCATCATCCAATATGTGAGCTTTGGGTCTGAGGCTATTTTCGGCATTTTGCGGCGCTTCAGCCGTTGCTTCCGCAAGCAGGCCGGCTTCGTACCGTTCGGCGGCGACAAAGACGAGGACGTGAGCTTCGCGCGCGATGAGCAACGGTTCGTCGCCGAATTCTTGCGCTGCCCCGCTGGGGTCAACCAAAATTGGAAGCGGGGAGCGGCGGCCATAGCCGCGCGAAAGCACACCGACATTCAGGCCGCGTGCAGTGAGAGCTTTGGCCAGCGCGATCGTGAGCGGCGTCTTCCCTGCCCCGCCAGTAGAGAGATTGCCGATGCTGACGACCCGCCAGCGGAGACGGCGAATCGGCTTGAGGCCCGTGCGCAATTGCAGATCGCGCAGCGCGAGGCCGAGCCGGTAAACGGGCACAAGTGGCCAAAGCAGCGGACGCGCGGCGGATTTGGACTTCATGACTCGCGCTCCTGACTGGAACTCGCGGCGAGCAACTCGAGGATGGCAGCAACGCAGCGATCGGTGGCGCCGGCATGCTTGTTGAAGACTTCTTTGGCGCGCGCACCCATGGCTTCGGCGGCGGAGCGATTGCTGAGGAGTTTAATCAAGGTCGAGGCCAAATCGTCTTTTTCCGTAATCCGGAGCGCGTCATGGCTGTGCAGGCTGTCGGTGATGGCGGCGAAGTTGGCGTAGTGCGGGCCCATGACGATGGGGACGGCGAACTGGGCGGGCTCAAGAGGGTTATGGCCACCCGCAGGAACAAGGCTGCCACCGACAAATGCAATCGAGGCCAGCGAGTAAACAGAAGCCAGTTCGCCAATGGTATCGAGAAGGACAATTTCACCGGGCCGGAGCGAGCGAGATGCGCGTACGGCAGCCGATGTCCCGGAGGTCCAACTGGAACGCCTGGTCCAAAGAGCGCCGGCTTTATCGAGAAGCGTTGCGACGGCGCCGAAGCGCTCAGGATGGCGCGGCGCGAGGATGAGGACAAGCTGCGGGTCAGTGGCAATGAGGCGGGGCCATGCATCCATGAGCGCGGACTCTTCACCTTCCAGCGTGCTGCCGGCGACAACAAACCGCAGACCGGCGGACATCGACTTTAGCCAGCGCGTGGCTTCGGTTTCCTGAGCGACACGCACGTCGAATTTGAGATTGCCGGCGACGGAGACGCGATCGGGCAGACAGCCGAGGGCGAGAAGGCGGTCAGCGTCGGTCTGGCTTTGAGCGAGCACGCGGCTAAGACGCGAGAGCATCGGACGCCACAAGCGGCGCAGCCTTCGGTATCGCGGCCAGGAACGGTTGGAGATGCGGGCGTTGACGACGGCGACGGGAATGCCGCGGCTGAAACAGCCATGGAGCAGATTGGGCCAGAACTCGGTTTCGGCAAGGATGAGCAAACTGGGCCGGAGCGCATTGAGATATGCCCGGACAGCCCAGGGCAGGTCGAGCGGGCAATAGAAGACGCGATTCGAGTCGAAGCGCTCGCGGGCCAGAGCCTGGCCGGTGCGAGTGGTGGTGGAGACGACGACAACGTGGTTGGGCAGCGCCGATTCAAGCGCCCTGACCAGGCGCGTGACGGCGAGAACCTCGCCGACGGAGACGGCGTGAAGCCAGATAACCGGGGGTTCAGCCAGCGCAGAGTCAGACGCGAGTCTCCGCGGAACGCGCCCCAGGCGCTCCATGAGCCCCTCGCGGTATTTGCGCGTAGTGGCCATGCGCCACAGCCACCAAGGCGTGCCGGCGATGAGAGCCACGAACAGGGCGAGGTTGTAGAAAAAAAGGATCATGCGTAAACGAACCGGTTTTCTGCAGGTCTAATCGTAGGGTGTCCGATCAAAGAATGATACAGTTGAGCGCGATGAAAATCTTGCGGGGAATCCCGTTGTTCTCGTTGCTTTGGTTGGCGCTGCCGGTTACGGCAAGTGATCGCACGCCGCCGCCGGTGCAGCCGGCCACTTCATTTCCGGCGGTGGAAGTTCATCAACAAGAGCACGTGGCGATTGCTGCCGAGCCCTACGATACCAGGGAAAAAGAGTCCATCTTCCGCGTGGATTACCTAAGCCACGACGTGATGCCGATTCGGCTTATCGTCACCAACCTGGGCGATCGGCCGATTTCGCTGATCGATGCGCGCATTCTTTTCGAGACGGCGGAAGGCGACCGGATTCGCGCCGCCGAGCCGGAAGATGTGGAGCGGATGATGACGCTAAAGGAGCGACAAGGATCCAAGATCCCGCTTCCTGCTCCGTTGCCACCGCTCCACGTAAAGCCAAAGGGGAGCATTCAGGAGATCGAGGCCGACTTTAATACCTTCGAGTACTCGGCCCTGGCGGTGGAACCGCACACTACGCGCGCCGGCTTCCTGTTTTACGACGTCTCCGGCCTGAAGGAGCCGCTGATGGGAGCAAAGCTCTATCTCCACGACCTGCGCGATGCGGACGGCAAGGAGCTTTTCTACTTCGAAATTCCCTTCGACAAGTATCTGCAATCGAAGTCAAGCCAGATGAATTAGCTGCGCATCGCAAAACCTGCCCGATGATTGCGCTCGTCCAAGGTTGTTCCTGCCCACCCTCGGGCGAAGATCCGCGAGATTCCGGGCAAAAAAGCATCTCCGGCTTAAAGACTGTCGTCATACAATATTGGCGAGAGTGCCGCGGTTTTTCGGATCGAGATCCGGAAACCTGCCGGTTCAATTCCCCCGCAAACCTCGCGCGGTGAATGTAATGTCCCCGACCGCGCAAATGATAAGCGAGGTCACAAGATGGCTTCTGCCCTGGTTCAATCGCAAAGAGATGGATTATTGGCGGCTCTCTTTGAGAGCTATCGAGGTCCGCTTTTTTCCGTTCGCATGTGGGACGGTTGGCAATGGACGCCGGCTGCGGGCGGGAAACCCGCCTGCACCATTGCAGTTGAGACGCCGAAGGCGCTGGCGGCGCTGGTGGCTGAACCGAATGAGGTCACCCTCGGCGAAGCGTTCATCCACAAGGAATTGGAGATCGAGGGGGACATCTTTGCGGTTTTTCCGGTTGCGGAACACGTACTGAATCGCCCGCGCCGGTTGAAGCAGCAAGTTGCAGAGACGCTGGCGCGCACGATCGCCGGCGCCGGCCAGTGGCTCAAGCATGGCGCGCGACACTCCATGGCGCGAGACCGCTTGTCCATTGCATACCACTACGATCAGCCGGTTGAGTTCTTCCGGCCGTGGCTGGGCAAAACGCTGGCATACTCCTGCGCATATTTTCGACGCGCGAATGAGTCTCTCGATTTGGCGCAGGCGCAGAAGCTTGCAATGATCTGCCGGAAGCTGCGCCTTAAACCCGGGGAGCGCTTTCTTGACATCGGCTGCGGATGGGGAAGCCTGGTTCTGTGGGCCGCCGGCTCAAGCAGCGCGAAGGCCCTGGGAATCACACTGAGCAATGAGCAGGCCAAAGTTATGAAGCAGAGGATTGAAGAAGCCGGATTGGGCGAGAGCTGTGCGGTTGAACTGCGCGATTACCGCCAGTGCGGCCACCCTTGCGAATCCTTCGACAAGATTGCAAGCATCGGCATGTACGAGCATGTCGGCCTGAACAACCTGCCGTGCTACTTCAGAACCGTGCGCGACTTGCTGAAGCCAGGGGGCGTCTTCCTCAATCACGGCATTGCGCGTTTTCCTTGCTCCTCGGTGCACCAGGATTCGTTCGTGGAACAATACGTGTTCCCCGACGGAAAACTCGTGACGTTGACGGAGACGATCGATGCGGCGCAATCCGCAGGCCTGGAAGTGCGCGACGTTGAGAATCTTCGCGATCACTACGAGCTGACTTTGCGCCAGTGGGTAAAAGGATTGCAGGAGAATGCCAGCGAGGTGCGGAAGTATGTCGATGAGGCGACGTATCGCATCTGGCTGTTGTACATGGCGGGATCGGCGGCGGCCTTCTTCAGGGGAGATATTGCGATCTATCAGGTGCTTCTGAGTCGGCCGGAACAGGGCAAGAGCCGGCTCCCGCTGGTTCGCGAAGACTGGTATTCTGCACCACCGCTTGAAGAGGCTGGGAGAAACTGAGTCGAGGCGTTTGCGGCGGGTGGGTGGTGCGAGGATGGGAGCTATTCGAAGTAGGTGGCCGTAGTCGTGTCGGTTTCCCAAATGGTGCAGTCTTTCACGCGCACGCGACCAGCGGTCATTCCGGCAAGCTGGCTATTGGTCTCATCGTAAAAGTACTTGGCGATGTTTTCGGCTGAGGGATTGAGCGTCGTGAACGGCTCAAGGTCGTTCAGCATCTGGTGGTCGATGCGATCGATAACGGGGCGGAGCACCTGTTTGAGCAGCTTGAAATCGAGGAGCAGACCGGCCTCGCCCAGCGTGGCGCCAGCCAGCGTGACGCGGACCTTGTAGTTGTGGCCGTGCGGGTTCTCGCACTTGCCTTTGTAGTTGCGGAGATAGTGGCCGGAGGAGAAATCCGCCTCGACAGTAACTTCGTACATTTGCGTCTGCTCAATCCTGCGCGGACCCTCGGCCCGCACTTCTTCATTCTAATTTGATCGGCTCGGCTAAGGATTGCGACGACGCTTGCTTCGCGCTGCGCGGCGGGTTTCTTCGCTGCGGCGGTCGACCTGCTCAAAGAGGTTGCTGAGAACGCCGACGAGGGCCGAAGCGAGGCCAGCGAGCAAGAGCAGCAGAGCCATAGTGCGCCAGAGCGAGGCGTTGGCGGGGAGGCCGGGCTGAAAGCTTGAGGGCACCAGCGTCATGACCCCGGAGATGAGGGCGAAGAATCCGAGCGTGGCGGCGAGGATGTAGAAGTTGCGGGACATACGTGCTGAGGAGCAAGCGGCTCGATCGGCCTGAAGCGATTGTAGAGCGGGCAGGTTCATGCCGAAAGCTCGCCGGAGTCGATGATTTTGACGCCGGCTTTGGCGAATTCGGCATCCATCGCGGCGACGGAGCCGTTGAGGTCGATGGCGCGGCAGGCATCGCGCAGAACGAAGGCGTCGAGACCGAGGCGACGCGCGTCGAGAGCGGAGTAGCCGACACAGTAGTCGTAAGCGAGGCCGGCGAGGAAGACGCGCGTGAGGCCGTGATCGCGGAGATAGTCGGCCAGGCCTGTCGGCGTGGAGCGGTCGTTCTCGAAGAAGGCTGAATAGGAATCGATCTGGGGGCGGAAGCCTTTGCGCAGGATCAAATCGGCCTGCGTGAGCTGGAGCGCCGGGTGGAACTCCGCGCCGCGAGTGCCTTGTACGCAGTGCGGAGGCCAGAGTGTTTGCGGGCCGTACGCGAGCTGGATGGAATCGTACGGCTGTTTGCCGGGATGCGATGCGGCAAAAGAAGAATGATTGGACGGATGCCAATCCTGCGTGAGAATGATGTGCTCGAAACGAGGCGCGATGCGACGAATGGGCGCGATAACCTCGTCGCCGCGCGGAACTGCGAGCGCACCGCCGGGGCAAAAATCATTTTGCACGTCGATGACTAGGAGAACGTCGTGCGCATCGATTTGCATCGGAGCTCCTGCCATCGATGAACCTCAAAGAGGCAGCGACCATTATTTGCGCGGGGCAAGGGTATATTTTTCGGTGATCGCCTGCATTACCGATTCGGTGACGGACTGGACAAGCACTTGAAGGTCTACACCAGAGACACTGCCGCTGGCATGGTTACCGTCGTACGGCGCATGTTTGAGCGCGATAGGACTCTGGACGGCGAGATTGGCGTCACTCAAAGGCGGCATATCGAGTGGGAATTCCGGCAGGCCGAGTTTTTTTCTTAGGGCGCGCAGATCGGCGCCGCGTTCCTCGGAGATGCGCAGGATGGGCGCACCAAGCTGCGCGGCGAGCATGAGCGTCCAGCAATAGGTATCGAGCACCTCGGCGCACCACTCAGCGCGCGTGACGGTATCGGCCCAGCAGACGATGCCGTGGTTGGCCAGCAGCATGGTGTTGTGATTCTTCACGTAGGGAAGAACCGTTTCAGCAAAGGCCTTGGTGCCCGGCGTTTCATAGGGCGCGACCGCGACGTTGCCCACGATGACTTCGAACTCGGGAATGATGAGATTGGGCGGGAGGCATCCCGTGATTGCGTAGGCTGTGGCGTGGGGCGGATGGCAATGGACAACAGCCTTCGCCTCGGGCACGGCTTTGTAGATTTCGAGATGAAGAAGCAGCTCGCTGGAGCGGGGTTTGCTGCCGGCAACCTGATGGCCGTCAATATCGGTGAGGCAAATGTCGGCGGGAGTGAGATCGAATTTACTGACCAGCGAGGGCGTGCAGAGAACGGCGTTGGGACCGATGCGGAAGGAGATGTTGCCGCCGTTGCCGTCGACGTACTGGCGCATCCAGAGCTTGCGGCCGGCGGCGCAGATTTCATTTTTGATGGATTTGGCTTCAGGGGAAGAAAAGATCGCGCTTTTGGCGGCGGGCTTGCGAACGGCTGAGGTGGCCTGGGCGGTTCGGCCATTTCGCGCGGTCGTATTGATGCTTTTCTTCTTGCCGGTCTTCAATGCTCTACCTCGGGTCCCAAGGAACATTCTAGGTTGCGGGGCAGGAAGTGTCGAAAGGGCGTGAAAGACGCGGAGATCGGGGCGTGTTGGGCGTGTAAGACACGTGAGACGCGCTGTAAGACGGCGTAAGACGGGAGGAACGGTGAATAGTGGTTAGTGATTAGCGGCTAGGCTTGGCATTTCTGAGGGGGTGCCCCCTCCCCCCTATCTCTGCAAACAAGTTCCTTGTATTCATGAGGTTGGCGTGTGGCCCTCTCTCTGAAGTCCTCATTTCAAAGGCGCCTATTTGCAGATTATAGACAGCAAAGGGGTTACGGCTTATTTTGGAGACCTTGTCTCCGCTATTCTCTCTTCTTGCACCGTTTCTGGTGCGTGAGACAGCGAAGAACTTCTCAGAGAAGATCTGGCAGAGAAACGCTTCTCAGGAAAAAAGGATGGGCGGGTCAAAAAGGATGGGCGGTCCGAGCGATGCCGGAATCCCCGCCAGCACTGCTCTGAACCGCCCGCCCCTCTGTTTGAAAGGAGATTCACCCAACTGAGAACAAGTGTAGCGAAACACGAGAAATAATCGGCAAACTTGGGGAAAAATAGATTTGGTTTGGAATGAGTGAGTTAGGGAGGAATGGAGTGGGTGAGGGAGTTGACAGGAAAAACAGCGGAGTTCGCCCGTCGTTGGCGGCTAGGAGTGCGGGGGTTCTGACGATGGGGTTCCGTCAAAAAAGCGAGTAACTTCCAAATAGCCGGTAGTTCGCCAGGAACGACAGAAGTGCCAGCTGGAACGTTCCGTCGGGCAAGCTCTTCTGGCGTTTGCGGGTTACGGAAAGGTATGGCATGCCAATACGGTTGGGCGAGAAGCCATTCCATTGACGTCCATGGTTGCCAGCAAAATCTCGAAATGAGGCAAGGCGGAAGCAGGTCCGGCATAGGATTGGAAATAGCGATCAAAGCTTTCTCTGTTGGTGACAAATTCCGCTGCGGCCTGGGTGCCTGCCAACGTGAACCCCTGAACTACAAGCATGTTCCCTGTTCCAGACAGGTTAGGGAGGAATGCGATCGTAGCCAGACCGCGATGTTGCGGGTCATGAGGATCGTATAGATACTCGCTCTTTTCGCCCGCCCTTGGTTTCTTGTTTTCTACCCTCAGAGCGCCGATGAGGTCGTCATGGTCGTGGAGCACGAAGTTCATCTGACCGACGATGACACTTAACCAGGGATCCGCCTCCTGCGATCCCGCCAGGATGAGGTTCGAATCCTTAAGGTCCTTGATCTCGAGGTCGCGCGCGAAACGAATCACAGTCCGATTGGCAATCGCTTCGGGGACTCGACCAATGGAGACTGCAAACTCAAGGTCACTCAGAGAGGTGTAACGGAGCTCCTCAACTGTATGGACCATTGCCAGATCGCAGGGCCCATCACAGTCCGGCGACTGTCTGTACGCGCCGCCTGCGTATTCAGGGAGACGAATGGGATGGCCGACCATCAGCCGGGCGATCACCAAGCTGCTATCGGCCGGAACGACGATGGTGTCTCGATCGCTTCGAAACAGTTGCGACCAGAGCTTATGGGATGGGGTCTGATGAAGGAGGGAATGGAATTTGGGGAAAGAGAGGATTGCCGCGGTAGCTATGGCTCCGGCGGCAAAGACAAACAACAACTCCCAAACTCTGGAAAGCCGATGCCAGGAGGGTTTTGGTATTACGGAGGAATCGGGTTCGACCAGAGCGGCATCGAGCTCGGAAGGCAGAGGTGACTTGGCTGCGGGCTCGGGATCGACCTTTTCGAACGAGGGAATATAGCTCCCCCGCGGAATGTTTACGCGCCACTGTTCCAGGGCACCCTCGTCCGCAAAATATTCCTTCAGCCGGAACCGAAGCCGGCTTGCGTGGGAACGGACGATGTTGTCGATCTGCGGGTCGTAACCCGACGTGCGTTCAAAGACTGCTTCCCCGATTGATCTTTCATTCAGGCTTGAGTCATTCCCCAGCAGAGTCTGCCGGCAGACGTGGAGGAGCAGTGTGGATAAGCGGGGAGAATTAAGGAAGCCGCGACTGGCTGCTATCCGCTGGACGAGTAGCCACCTGGGATCGTTTTCGAAGCCCTGTCCTGGCGATTTCGTGTTCAACGGAATCGAGTCAGAGTTCATGAGGCGGCGCTTTGAATCTTAGAACGCGGTCTATCCAGATTCAAGCACCGAGCCTCTCGCAGCAAGCTCGCTCGCAAGAAACCAGTGAACAACTGGTCCGACAATCGCCTGTACCGATAAGCAAACAAACATCTTCTGAGTCTTTACTGTCAAATCACAGTAAAACCACCTACCGGTGAATATTATCTTCTGCCACAATCGACGGGTTAAGAAACCAAATTCCTGAAGAAAACAGGAGGGGGAGTCCAGTCTTGAATCCAGCCGAACGCAAGCTGGCGATTAAAGCGTTGCGAGAGCAGTTAGATGTGCTTAGGATCGCGTGTGAAGGCTATTGCAGGGAATTCGACGAAGAAACGTCGAATCGGGAACAGCAGTCGTTGCTCGCTCATCGATGGGATGTCGCTCTCAAGGCACGCCGCTCGTTACAGTTCGTGCTCGATTGCTTAGAGCTAGAGGCGCAAAAGGAAACGCCAGAGGACGGTGCATTCTGCAAAGGCGGAAAATAGAGGCTGTCAAGTTCCTCGGGAACGCCGCCGTCGTTAGCCATCACCATCGGGCCTCGGCGATGCTGAATCTCCGAACTAGCGATTGCTGAATGATGCGAGAGGCACGCTGTTTTCCGTGTTCCGCCCGGATTGTTTGAATGTTAAGTCAGAGAGGAGCACGAGGTGTTGCAAAAGGCTGAACTCAGCGCTGAAGCTGATTCAGAGAACTACCTCGGAGGCTCCTCAGAGACGATATGTACTACATC
>Ga0116134_1000032_pt1 | contig 93750 bp, 49 predicted proteins | sample June2015DPH_19_5_FD_89737 | JGI IMG/M metagenome (GOLD analysis project Ga0116134, IMG submission 89737) | Peatland microbial communities from SPRUCE experiment site at the Marcell Experimental Forest, Minnesota, USA - June2015DPH_19_40 | ecosystem: Environmental > Terrestrial > Soil > Wetlands... | reverse complement strand
GTGCACCTGAAATACCTGCTTCGCAATGTCCAGCCCTACAGCCGCTACCACCTTCATGGTTCGTCCTCCTCGTGGTGAGCCTATCAACTCACCTCTACGAGGCGGGTCCATCCCATTAGGTCACAGCCTGTTCGGAGGAATACTGCGTGCAGGAGTCGTCGTCCAGGCAGACCTTCCCGGTCTAAGTCTGCCGCGAATGAGGTCTTCCATCCGAGCAAGAGCGTCGCTCAGAGATGCGTTCTCTCTAATGTCGCGCACTTCGTCGCGTTTTACCGCGGCCGTGTGAACCACCGCTGAGTTAACGAGCTTATCGAAAAAGCCGCAAAAGTATTGGAGTGCCCGGCGTTTTTTTTGCACCAGTTGCAATGAGAGAAACTGGTATGAAAGGAGCCTGGAATGGCACGAGGGAAGAGGCACACTCCGGAGCAGATCGTGACTTTGCTGCGGCAGGTTGAAGGGGCTGTTACGGACGGCAAGACGACGCTGGCAGCCTGCCGTGGATGCGGAATCACCGAGCAGACATACTACTGCTGGCGGAAAGAGTTTGGGGGCTGCACGTGGACCAGGCTCGGCGACTGAAGGACCTGGAGCAGGAGAACAAGAAGCTGAGGCGGCTGGTAGTGAACCTGAGCCTGGATAACCTGGTGTTGAAGGAGACATTGCCTCAGGAAACTTCTGAGCCCGGAGCGGCGGCGTTGTGCGATGGGCCGTGCCAGTGAGCATGGAATGAGCGAGCGAAATGCGTGCCAACTGGTGAAACAACCACTCGGCACGCAGCTCTACCGACCGACACAGCGTGACGATGAAGATGCACTTACTCGACCGAGGAAGTGAGCTAGTATATGGACGTGCCGCCAACGTGAGCTGATTCGATCGCTTGGCACTATGGAGGCCTATCGAGATTGAGTTGTGGTTGCAGCCACTTCCCCTTGTCCCATCTGATTGGAGTCTCAAGTTGTTGGAAGATATGAATGTTGAATCAGACCTAAAATGCGACAGCAGATGGCAACTCATCGAGCGAATCCTGCTCACGGATCCGTTCAGGAAATCGACTCGGCTCCCCGGGTTGCTGTGTTATCTTGCCGAACGCTCAATCCATGGCCAACTCAATGACCTCACAGAGCAGCGAATTGGAATCGCCGTGTTTGGCAAGCCCGCGGATTATAGCCCGACTGAGGATAGTGCGGTTCGTGTTCATGTACGCCAATTGCGCCTGAGGCTACACGAATACTTCCATAGTGAGGGACGAGATGAAACGCTTATAGTCGACCTTCCCAAAGGTTCATACTCGCTGGTATTTCACAATGGGGATCGCGAAGCCACTTTTGCCAGCGAAAGTCCAGTCGATATTGCAATTGCGCGACGGACAAGGATTCGGGTGGTGCTCCACCGGGTGTTCACCTGGATCGCACTAGCGGCTTCATTGGTCTGCGGAGCAGGCTGGTATGACGCGCACAAAGTAATTCAGAGGTCGCGAATTCTCCCTTGGCCCTTGGATGCCATCATCCAGGATGGGCATCAGACCACAATTGTCCTTGGCGACAGCAAATTAATGTTGAGGCTGACAGGGGACAAGGAAATTCCGCTAGAAGAGTTTCTAAGCCGTGATTATCTGAAGAACCTGATCACGCCGTCGATGTCAGAAAACGAAGCGCGACTGATCACCTACATTTCCCACTCTCAACTGACTTCATACGCGAATGTTGCCGCAGCGACTACTCTTGTAAAGCTTGCGGGATCCCAGAGCGATCAACTTACGGTCCGCGGAGCATCTGATCTTGGTCCGCGTGATCTTGAACAAGGAAACTACATTTTCATTGGTAGTCCAGCTTCAAATCCATGGGTATCGGTTTTTGCGAACCAGCTTAACTTCGAAGTGAATGAAGCCAGTGTTGGCGGAAGGCCGTACTTCCGAAACAAGAAACCATTGCCCGGAGAGCCAACCATCTTCCAAGGCCTTGAAACCACCGGCGCGGCCGGCGAAGACTTTGCGACCATTTCCCTATTGCCAAACACTAGGGGACAGGGAAGTGTCTTAATTCTCCAAGGTCTCATGCAGGAAGGAACCGAGGCGGCAAGCGTACTTCTCGCAAATCCTGTAGAACGCGCCAGACTGGAACAGGCAATAGGGGTTCACAGAAATCCCCGAAATCCGACATACTTTGAAGCGCTCATCCGGGCGCGATCAGTTGCCGGGGCCCCACTCTCGATAGATATCGTGTCAACGCGCATCATTCAGCCCTAACACCAGCAGATCCCTGAATTCCAGGGACTGTTCCCATCTGAACAACCCCCTTCACGACAATGAATACCATCGCTTTTCAGGCTACGTGTTGGCGATGAGGCGTTCGACGCGAAGCATCGCAGCCACTTGACTGGTCTAATCCATTTAGATTCATAGACATAATATCGAAGCCCCTTTGATGAGATTGCCTAATGAAGTGAAAACAATGTTTTCACTTTGTTTGCTTCGGCTATCCCTTGGCAGATTTCCATGCCTTGACTTCATATTGTGACGCTGCTTCCAGCGCCTCTCGGATGTGCTGATTCAGGGGGGACGTGGGTCGCAGCCGATTGACCGTTAAAACCGGCATTCGAGTGACCAGCGGTTCAACTTTCGAACCAAACTCAAATCGGAGGCTCCCAACAATGTCGTTCAAGTCGACGAAACCAGTTCTGGCGACGGTTTTTTCGCTACTGTTGCTTGGATTTTCGCACTCGCTCCCTGGACAGGCAGTGAACGCAACGCTGCTTGGGACAGTCACTGATGCCACTGGCGCGGTTGTCTCAAACGCCAAAGTCACCGCTACTGAAATATCGACCTCAGAGAATTTGGTGTCGACAAGCAATGAGAGCGGTAACTACACCTTTCCGGATTTACTGCCAGGTCGCTACAAAGTGACGGTCGAAGCAAACGGATTCAAGAAAGAGACCCGTGAAAACATTGATGTTGCGAGCAACTCATCCACCCGAGTGGATGTCTCCCTTGCTCCTGGCGACGCTTCCGAAACTGTTATTGTCACCACTGCTCCGGCTCTTCTTCAAACGGATCGTGCTGACATAAGCACTAAGATTGAAGCGGAAAACCTCGCCGATATGGCGCTTGGTACGAATCACAATTTCCAATCATTGCTCAACACCGTGCCCGGCGCGGCGCCCGGAATCTTCGAGCACTCGCAGTTCTTCAACGCGGCGAGTTCTCTTCAGACGGAGATGAACGGCTTGCCACTCATGGGCAATCTCTATCAGATCGAAGGCATCGACGATGATCAGCGCACTGGCCTTCTGCAGATCATCATTCCACCAGAAGAGGCAATTGCATCAGTCGACATTTCCACGGACAACTACGAAGCTGAACTCGGCCGCGCGACTGGCGGTGTTACCAACGTTACCCTCAAATCAGGGACAAACAATTTCCATGGTTCCGCATACGAGTTCGTCGAGAACAACGACGCTAACGCCCGCTCCTATTTCCAGGGCCCCCTGGGTCATTTGTCTTACAACTATTTCGGTGCTGCTATTGGGGGACCAATCAAGAAGGACAAACTATTCTTCTTCGGGGACTATCTGCACACTTCCGATCACGAAGCGATCGCGGAGGTCACCACCGTCCCTGATTCCCGCTGGTTCACTGCAAATTCAAGCGGCAATATCGACCTGAGCTCCGCCTATTCCGCCAGTGGTGCGGGTCAGATATACGATCCTGCTACGGGCAGTGGCTTGGCTAGTTCGCCGCGCACACCCTTTGTGAACAATCAAATTCCGCTAAGCAGGGTGAACCCGGTCTCACTTCTCATCCTGCAAGATATATACGCGGCTGCGAAGAAGAACGCGGTCACACCGCTGTATGCGGCAGAGACAGCGCCTTTGAACAATCTCGGTAACAACTACTCAGCGAACGTCCCATTCACGAAGACCATGGACAGCTTCGATCCAAAGGTCGATTGGTCGCCCAACGAGAAGAATCATCTCAGCGGCCGGTTCAGCTTTGCGCACATAGTTACCTTCCAGGCCGCCACTTTTGGAAGTTTTTTGGGTGGGCCCCTTGCGGGGGGAAGCTTTGAGGGTACAGGCCCCCAAAATGCCTACAGTACAGGCGCGAACTACGTGCACATTTTTTCGCCCACGTTCTTTACTGAAGCGCGGTTAGGTGTCGCCCATCAGCGCAACGAGTCGTTAGTCAGCGACAACGGGACAAGCGATGCAACAACCATTGGCATTCCCGGCGTGAATATCGCGTCACAGCCGTTCACGAGCGGACAGGCCGAAATCCTTCTCGGTGATTTCGGCGGAAACAACCCCCTGATCGGCTACTCCCCATCCGAGCCTTGGGTAAGAGCCGAGGCAAATATCGACGCCGTAAACATCTGGACAAAAATCGTTGGCAACCACACGTTCAAGGCCGGAGCGGACGTACGGCGCGTGCGAGACGACCTTCTGCAAGATCAGACCTTTGGACCGCGTGGCGCCTACACCTTTTCAGAAGCTCAGACCTCCAACGCGGGCGCAATCGGAACCAACGCTGGCAACGAAATCGCCAGTTTCCTTCTCGATCAGCCAAGCCTAGCTGGCCGCGACCTCAACACCTTCTTCCCCTGTTACCGGCAGTGGTGGTTCTTTGCTTTTGCCAGCGATAAATGGCTGGCAACCTCCAAGATGACCGTGGATATGGGCCTTCGCTGGGAATTTTATCCTCCCGCTACCCCGAAGGTCGCTGGTGGCTTCTCCAACTATGACCCCACCAATAACACCCTCGTGCTGGCTGGCTTGGGCGGCAACCCGTCGAACCTGGGCATGAAAACACAATACGGCTATTTCGCTCCGCGCCTTGGGGTTTCCTATCGACTCACAGACAATACAGTTGTTCGGGCTGGATTCGGGATCAGCTATGTGCCCTTCCCTGATAACGGCTATGCATACAACTACCCCATTCGTGCAAACAATGCCTATAACCCCACGGGCTCTTCACCCTATACGCCAGCCGTGCTGGCCGATGGGGTGACGGTGGCCACATTTCAGGCGGGCTTCCCGGCGCCTGTTGCGATTCCGATTCCGTCCAACGGAATTATCAACGTGTCTGGGAATTCATTGCTGAATAGTTCGTCGTTCTTCTATATTCCACCGACCTTTAAGAATCCTTACGCCGATTCCTGGAACGTTGCAGTGGAGAGGGCATTCCGTGGCAACTTTTCGCTTCAGGTCGCTTATGTGGCAAACCACGGAACGCATATGTCTTCGGGCCAGAACATCAACGATCCCAACACTTTTGACGGCGGCGCAGCCTCGGACCCTGAGGATGCTACCTTCGGACGCACTGCGTCCACCACTGAGTATTACCTCGGTTTCTCCTCCAATTACACTGCGCTGCAGACCCAGCTCACAGAACGCGCTTCGCACGGGCTGACGTTTATGTCCGCTTTCACATGGGGCAAGGGCCTGAATTACATATCGGACCCCGATGGCGGTGTACAATTCTTCACCAACTTTCGCAGAAACTACGGCCCAGATGACCAGGATCGGAAGACGAACTTTGAGCAGACCATGACCTACGACTTACCCTTGGGAAAGGGCCATGAATTCTTGAATTCCAAAGTTGGAGACGCCATTCTTGGAGGATGGAAGCTCACAGGGTTAGTCTCTGTCGTCTCCGGTCTGCCTTTGACCATCACTGCCAGCGGCAACTCGCTTAATACCCCCGGAACAACGCAAACTGCAAGTCTCTTAACGAAGTGGTCAACGACTCATCACGTTGGGTCCAGTTCACCCTGGTTCGACACAAACTCAACAATTCCTGGCACCTGGGGGCAACCGACCGGCTGCACCGGTGCGACGCCAGGATCTCTCAGCGGCGGCGTTTACACGCCGTCAACTTGCACCAGCCCCGGCCTGGGCAATACCGGCAGAGGGCAATTCCGCGGACCAGGATACATTCAAGACAACGCCTCCATTTTCAAGAAGTTCGCAGTCTATCGCGAGACTGCCGTTGAAGTCCGCGTCGATGCATTTCAGCTAAGCAACACACCACAATTCGCCAACCCGAACGCCAGCGGCGTAACAGCAGCGAGCTTCGGCACGGTTACGGGCACGGTCGGCAGTGGCCAGGGCGCTGTGAACGGTGTGGGAGGCGGCCGCGTTCTGGAGGGATCGTTTAAGTTCACATTCTAGATCGAATCCTGTCAGGTCCAACATTATTGGCCGGTCACCAATTCCGAAGATGACCGGCCATTTCACTCAATAATTCGCGGCAGTCCACTTTTCTCGGATCGAACGTTATTTAAGAGGACAAATAAAGGTGCAAACGAGGCGGAGTTTTATTCGAGAGGTAGTCGCGGCCTGCGCGACCCTCAAGGCAAGTCTGGAGCTCTGCGTTGCACAGCCGGCGAAGTCTCAATTCAAAATCTCGATTATCAACGATGAGATCTCAGCGGACTTTGACCACGTCTGCTACGTTGTCTCGCATGATTTTGGTCTGAGCTGGATCGAATTGCGCTCGATGTGGAATAAGAATTGCATTTCTCTGACAACATCCGAGATCGAAGAAGCTCGAAGGATTCTCACCAAATACAATTTGCGGGTCACAGATATCGCCAGCCCACTATTCAAAACCGACTGGCCCGGCGCCCCAAAATCTTCGAATAGTTCGACGGGGGACGTTCATAACGCAGTCGAGGTTGCTTATAAACAGCAGGATGAGATTCTCGAAAGATCAATCTCCTTGGCTAAGGAATTCAAGACAGGAAAAGTCCGTTGCTTTGACTTCTGGCGCATTGACGATGTTGCTCCCTTCCGTGCAGAGATCGATGAGAAGCTTCGCTCGGCCGCGGAAACTGCCGGTGACCATGGTGTTCTGCTCGTACTTGAGAACGAGTTCGAATGCAACACGGCGACCGGTCGTGAGGCTGCAAAGACACTCAATGCCGTCCAGTCCCCAAACCTAGCGTTGAATTGGGATCCGGCCAACGCCGTAATGCGAGGGGAGTTGGACGCATTTCCTGTCGCTTGGGAGATGCTCCCAAAGAACCGCATTCATCACTGTCATTGCAAGAATGCAGTCAAGAATTCCGATGGCAAGATTGAATGGTCACCGGTCAATAGGGGATTCATTGATTGGGCTGGGCAGTTTCGTGCTCTTAAACAGTTTGGCTATCAAGATGCTGTCAGCCTTGAAACCCACTGGCGCGGAGCGGGAACGCCGGAAGAATCAACCCGAATTAGCTGGGCCGGAATGAAACGAGCCCTGATGGATTCGGGCAACCTCTAGCTTTCGAGGACCGTGCTTAACGATTTTCGCTCGCAGATCTTGCGGCACAAGTGCGCTTTTCAAAGGAGATTTCAATTGGTCACTCGGCGTGAATTTCTCGATACTCTTGCGGTTGGGGCGGCCGGCCTCGCAATCGGGTCGACCGCCAAGAGTTATGGACAGATACTCGGCGCCAACGAGCGTCTTAACTTTGCGGTGATCGGCCTAAACGGTCGAGCCGCGGCTCATCTTTCGTCACTAAAGGCAAACAAGGACTCCGCGCAAATTTCGCATGTTTGCGATGTGGATGGGAATACCCTAAAAAAGTTTGCGAGCAATGTGCAGAGCGAGTTGGGCTATATTCCGATCACCGACACGGACTTCCGCCACGTCCTACAGGCGAAAGATGTGGACGCGATTACCATTGCTACCCCGGACCATTGGCACGCACCTATGGCGATCCTCGCATTAGAAGCAGGCAAACATGTCTACGTAGAAAAGCCATGCAGCCACAATCCTGCGGAGGGTGCTTTGCTTGTTGAAGCTCAGCAAAAGTTTGGAAAACTCGTCCAGATGGGCATACAGCAGAGATCATCGGCCCACACCATTGAGATTGTCGATAGAATCCACAACGGCCTCATTGGCAGGGCCTACTATGCAAAGGCTTGGTACGACAACGTAAGAAAGTCGATCGGCATTGGGAAGGAGGTACCGGTTCCGCAGCAACTTGATTGGGATCTCTGGCAGGGACCTGCGCCTCGTAGACCCTATAAGGACAACGTGCAACCTTACAACTGGCACTGGTTCAAAACCTACGGCACCGGCGAAGCTCTGAATAATGGCACCCATGAAATTGACGTATGCCGCTGGGCGCTGGGGGTCGACTATCCACAAACCATATCCTCAACGGGGGGAAGATATGCCTTCAAAGACGACTGGCAGTTTTATGACTCTCTTGTAACCAGCTTCGAATACGGCGACAAGATGATCTCTTGGGAGTGCAAATGCTGTTCCGGGATGAAATTGTACAACCGCGACCGAGGCTCCACGATCATTGGCACCACTGGCTCGGTGCTTATCGATCGCGATGGCTATGAAGTCTACGATCTCGATGGAAATAAGACGGCCGAATTCAAGACCGGCGGGGCAACCTCGTCCTCTGACCTCACTGGCCGCGACTCCATGACAGACGCACACTTTGCGAACTTCATCGCGGGAATCCGCAAAGGCGAGAAACTCAATGCGCCTGTCTCAGTTGGCAACGTCGCAGTCACGATGCTTCAGCTCTCGAACGTCGCCTGGGATGTGAACCGGACACTCAAACTCGACGCAAGAGACGCAAAGATAGAGCACGATCCGGAGGCGATGAAACTGTGGGGTCGCGAATATGAGAGCGGTTGGGCGCCGCATCTCTAATTCGCTCGCGAGAACTCCATTGAAACCGACTGGACACGGCACCTTGAGCGCCAGCAGGACTCGGTTGGTCAAACAGAATTGTTGCTAAATGGCAATCACTATCAAAAATACTCAAGGAGGAGTCCCTACATATGAAGCCATCTTTGTCGCGTCGCAATTTCGTTCAATCGAGCGCGCTTCTTGCCGCGGCATGCGCCACGACAAGCGCAATTCCCGCATTTGCGCAGTCATTACCGGCAAGTCGTAGACCCTCGCAGATTCATCTGGGACTTGCCAGCTACACATTTCGTGACTTTACCCGCACGCAACTGATCGATTACATGAAGCAACTAAACCTCGTTGATCTGAACGCCAAGGACGTCAAAGATCACCTTCCTTCAGATCCAACAGACGAAGGCAAGGCATTGGCGGACTATGCCGCGGCCGAGATCAAGCTCCATGCTGCAGGGACGATCTATTTCCCAAAAGATGCAGACGACGATATTCGCGACAAATTCGAATACTGCAAGCGGGCAGGGATTTCTGTCATTGTCGCTGGCGACCCAACGCCAGAAATCCTTCCCCGAATTGAGAAGTTTGTAAAGAAATATGACATTCGGTTCGCTATCCATAATCACGGACCTGAGGATAATGTGTGGCCTTCGCCGCTGGATGTGCTGAAGGCGGTGAAGAATCTGGACTCTCGGATGGGATGCTGCATCGATGTCGGCCACACGGTGCGTGCTGGCACAGACGTGGTCAAAGCTATCCACACTGTGGGGCCGCGGCTGTTTAACGTACACATGAAGGATCTAGCCAACTTCCAGAGTAAGGAAGGTCAAGTTTCCGTTGGAGAAGGTATCATGCCGATTCGAGGGATCTTCGAGGCCCTTATTGCGACTAAGTATCAGGGGTTCGTCGATCTCGAATACGAGATCCATGCCGATGACCCAATGCCCGGTGTCTCCGTCAGCTTTGCCCACATGCGCGGCGTTCTTGCAGGTATGGGATATGCAAACAACGGCTGATCCTCACAGGTATTTCGGTCATTGTCAAGCAAGACGGTGCTACTGCATTGGTTACATATTTAAATACCTTGGACCGCATGAACCCGTGGCTGATTACGTCGGAGGCCATGCATGAGCCGCATTGAATGGCTTACGATTGCGACAAATCGGACACTGGTAAAGCGCGGGTTTGACGGGGGACGTTCAAGTTGGAAACTCCATGCGGTCCGCTTAGAGGATGAACAACAGAAATTTTCCGATATTCCCAAAGGAACGGAGACTGTCTGTGGCATTTGGCGCCCGTGGGGATTCGACCTCAATTTGTTCATCAAAGACCGCTGCAAAACGTGTGAACGCATTCTCGCAAGAGTTCTGATTGGAACCAAACTATAAGCCGCTCGACTGTCGGAACTTTCCAACTGTTCGAGATGTTCCACGACAAGAAAATGTCCCACACATATCTGGATTGCCGTCTCAGAAGAAGGTGCCTCTGAGACGTCCGGAACTCGTCGGTCACCTTACGGTAAACTCCCGGAAGGCGGTCGGTTCAAGAAAGGCGTCTCGGGAAATCCCGCGGGGCGGGCAAGAAAATTGCCAGAAATCGGGTCGGCGGTGATGCGAAAACTCGACTCACCCCTGAGGATTACCGTGAACGGGAAGGAAACAGTCATCAAGAAGCGCGAGGGAGTCGCGAAGCAATTGGTAAATAAGTCTCTCCCCAGACATCTTGCGTCAACACGTATGGTGCACGTTTTGCAGCAGCAAGAACTCGAGAGGGCAGCAGAGCTGCAACGGCTCAAGTATCGGACAGCAGATGACTTTAGCGACGATGAGCTCGCGGCAATCGCTTGCGGGGACCTGAAAATCCAGCTGTATAAAGAATCCACTCCGGATGGCAAAGATGGAAAATAGCCCGGCAATCGCGCCAAGATCACGGGGGATAGAGTGTGAACGCAAGAGGGGCGCTCCCTAGAGCCGATTGAATGTGACATTTGCGTTGATAAGATGACCATCTGGAGTCTTCATTTTCAATTCACGCTCGATCGTGATTAAACGGCTTTCCCACTCAGGCGTGAAAGTTCCGTGATCGGTGAGAAATAAGTGGTATCAATAACCCGCATTCAATCCGATCTGCACGTTTGCTTGCGGCGCAGTGGCGATTTTGGCGGTACCTTTGAAAATGTTGCCGCTGATGATGGCGCAATTCACAGCCTCCTCCAGGGAAATGTGCAGTTTATTCTGACGAAACTCGCATCCCCGGATCAGGACCGTCCCGGAACTCGCCTGAATTGCGGCGCGATCTCCGTCCCTTCCCCATTGCACGAATGTGCAGTCGCTGAATCCCACGGTGCCTGTACCAGCGATCTTCGCAATCTGGTCGCAGGGCCCCCAAAAGGCGCTGTTGCTGAAGCGAACGACGCCGTGATGAGCTGGCCCTACCTCCACCATGGTTGGGTCAGTGCCATGAAACGAGGTGAATTCCGCGTTTGCGATGAGCAGGGCATACTGGGCGCTCTGTTCAACGAGAACCGCGCGGTTGCAATCATCTGCCCCGATTCCAAGAAAGTTGCCATTGCACTCTCCAGTGTCAGTCGCAATGAATTTATAGCCAACATGATATCCAAAGCAGAACGTGTTCAGAACATACTCCCAATCAGCCCGCCCGAAAATGAATGCTTCCCCGTTCTGCATTTGCCAGTCGTAAACTGCGCTGTGCGAGCTCCACCAGGGGTTGAAGTGAACGTTCTCGATGCGTCCGATATCATAGATAGCATCCACAAATATCCCGCGTCGGATGGGCTGGCCGGTAATGTTCCGTATGTTGTGTCGTTCGTTCATACTGGCGTCGATTCCCTGATAGGGATTGAGCAATTCCACATCGAAAATCGCGGGATTCTTCCCCCGCATGACGATCGTCCACGGATAGGGAACCGGCGCGGAGTCAGTGACCTGTTCGGGGTAGAAAATCGTGATCCCGGCAACGGAACTATTCGTGTTCAGCGTGAGAAACGGCGTGCCATCCTCGTTTCCCTTTCCCGCCGTCACCAGCAGGGCGGTGCCATCGTCGCCCGGTTTGGCAGCTCCCTGATCTCGCAAGCCAACGTGAGACGGCACGCAGGTGAAGGAACCGCGAAGCGTCACGCCAGCCGGAACGTTGATCGTTCCCCTGAAGAGATATCTGCCCGGCGGTGCGTAGACGGTCCCCCCACCGGCGCGGGAGACGGCGTCGAGCGCACGCTGAAACGCGGCAGTATCATCGCTCACCGCGTCACCCGCCGCTCCGAATTCTCTGACGCTCTGTGCGCCACATTCAAGATGAGCATGAACGGCGCCGCTCGCTTCTGACGGCGAGCTAAGCATCGTCATAACGCTGGCCGCGGTTCCTCGCGAAAGCAATTGCCGTCTCGAAGTCAACGCCGTCTCGCACGATTCCATCTCTATTCGCTCCTTTGAGGCTGTTTGCGCGTTATCGATCTGAAATGTCGCCCATCCCGAGCGTCCGGGCGCAGAGGTCGTCAAAGCATTCCAGACCAAAGCGAAGCAGGGAATTCCCGAAATGGCCGGACGAAGACTTGCTCGCCAAAGCTGATTTTCTCCTCCAGAGATTACATTTGGCGGATGGACATTAATGCCCACGGCGGTAGGCTGGTCTCGATGTGAAGTTTGCCCTCGGGATCCGCCCTAACGATCTCCTTCCGCGTGGTCCACGCCTCCTCTCGAAGCAGCTCTGTCTGTTCTTGATTTGGTGGTTCCGGTTTTCCCATCGCCTCCCAAGCTGCGACAGCATCGCCATGCTGTTTATCGAGAGTCTCGATGACAAAAGTTGCGCCGGCTGGCAAATGCGACAAATCCAAGGTGAAATCGCGCGCGCTGCCGCTATCATCGATTGCATCCGCGGCCTCCAGCGTGTTGCTCACCGGCAGCGAGACCTTCATCTCAGGCGGATAATTATAGGCCATAACGGCGATCCGCCCGCTCTCGCTGAAGCGAGTTATTATTCCTCCGGGGACCTGAGCCAGCTTCTGGTCGCCGAGTAGATTCATCAAGCGATACGCATGAAATGTCGGCTTCACGATCTCCTGATAGTTAATGAGGCCAAAGCCACCGTGGAAGATCGAGTCAGTATTTCTGTTCTCTTCAAAGACGTCGGTGAACACCCAGTAAGAAAGCGAATCTACCAGACCGATGCTTTCGAGGTTGGTCTTTGCAACGAAGGCTGCAGCCGCCAGAGAGTCATGTGAATGGTCCACGGGGGACGGACTCGAATTCCATTCTGTCAGTTCGATCTCCGCCTTAGGATATGGGCTGTGATCGATCATCTCCCGGAGCGCTCGAAGATCGTCACGTGTCGCATTGATACTCCGGCGATAATGCTGTCGCTGCGGTATCCCCGGCTGGTCAATAGCAAAATCCTGCGGATAGGGGTGAGTTGAGACAAAATCCACTGGCAGATGATTCTCGTGGCAATAATCCAGAAACTCTATAATCCAAATTGGACGCCATGGAATCGAAAAGGGATCGAATGGCTTTCCCGAACCTTCCGCCTTCTGAAGCGCCTCCTGATCCATATTGAAATTGCTGGTCGCGGGACCGCCGACCCGAAGCTGTGGGTCCACCGCCTTGATAGTCTCAACGGTCACTTTGTACAGCTCGAAATATTGCTGTTGTGATCCGCCTCGGAAGAATGACTCATACAGATTCGGCTCGTTCCACACCTCGAAATACCACCTGCGAACCTCGGCGATTCCATATCGATCGACGCAATGCTGGACAAATGCTTGGACTAATGCCGACCACTTGAGGTAATTGGACGGCGGACTGCCGTCGGCGCGCCACCAGAATGTCGTGCCATGCACGGTCGAAAGCTGAGCGGGCGAGAAACTCAGCTCGACAAAGGGGCGGACACCCTTGGCCAGCATGCGGTCATATAAATCGTCCACATATTGGAAGTTATAGATTGGATTTCCCTGCTTATCCTCACGATAGACAAACATGTCGTCTTGGAATATTCCATGAAAACGCACATATTGAAATCCGTCGCTCTTTGTTGCCGTCGCAAGTTCTTCCTGCCAAGTGGCTCGCAGGCCTTCGTTTGCACGACCAGCGCCGACAACCTTACTCCAGAAGTGCACGAGCGGCTTTCCAGGCGCTGTAGCGTCAGCCTTCAGATGAATTGCGGTATTGTCACCGGCGCCGGACGATAACGGAGCCTTGCCCGCAAGAGCGGCTGGAAGAAGGAACAATACGGCGAGACAGCCCGCATTTTCCGTCAGCCTACGACGGCTGACAGCTTCCTGTTTCTTCATTCTTCTATCCTCTAATCTGCATGGAATGCTGCCCAGCGAAGAACTACTACTGCAGACTGAGCGAGTCGTCGCTGGGCGACCCACCCGTTCCAATCAACGCCAATCAGAAGGAGAGTCGGGCGCCAATTTGCAAATTGTGCGACTGTCCACTGCTTATAATCCGGACCAGAGCGGAATCAGTTATAAGCCCGTCCGACTTTCCAAGGTCCCTGTTGCTGAATGTATTGTAAGCCTCGAACTTCAGCTTGAAGACGATGCCCTCATTGAATACTTACTTCCGATCCAGGTTCATATCCCAGATCGAATTACCTTCAGGCAAGGTTCTATCGTTCAGAATCGGTTGCTGGCCTGCCGGGCGCAGCGTTCACGTCGCGGGGCTTGCCCCCGAAGAGCGCTCTGGTGATGCCCCGGCCTTCGGTGATGGTGCAGATGCGTCTTTGTAACTGCGACGTAACCAACCTCCTCCAGTCGATAAAGACGACTGGAGAGTGTGCCCTTGTTCATACCGGTTTCGTGTTGTAGATACAGAAAGTCGGACCGGTCGACAGCGAACGGAAGTGCGACAGGTTGAACGAACAACGGCTATCGCAATCCTGTCGGAGGAGGCCCGCAAAGCATTGCGGAAGACGGTCGGGCGCCTGTCGGGTGATGCCGAAATCGATTCAGCGCTACTACCGCCAGCGAACCTGCAAGTTCGCCAGACGCAATGTATCGACAATTTCGAATGCAACACTTTAGTCAATTGAAGGCCCATCCGCATGAAATGGTCAATTAGCCTGATCGCATTTGGCTTTTGCAAGGTATCTACCGTTAGAGTGACTCCTTCGCCAATGCGCATTTGTTTTCATGAATTTATGGACACGTTAGAGTCAGACATAACCTTGTGTCTCGAATGACTTTCACCTAGAGTGATCACCGGGAAACTCAAAGTTATGCTTTGATTCACGACGGACTGGGAACGCTGGCATGACGCAGAGCGAAAGGCAGCGTCTCCCGAAAGAGCGGTTGCGGCTTTCGGCGCCGTGTCACTGTGGAATGCGATGATTACCGCTACACATCCGCGGAGAGTCTTTCTCTCGGAGGCTTCGTGGAACGACGACGATTCCTGACTTCTTCAATTGCGTTGTCCACAGTTGCGCTGGCGGGCAACGCCCTTGCCGCCTCCGGGCGGGCACGCCACGAGCGAAGTTATCAATTTGACCAGACCATCTCGCGCGAGGTGCTGGATAAGTATCTATCGCGCTCTATTTCGATGGAGGGCCTGCTCAACGGAAGAGGTGATCTCGACGACAACTTACGGATGCTCACCCACGTCGGCGCGAAGTACATCGGACGAAGCATCTGCCTGTGGGGCGGCGAGGCCAATTTGCTTCAGAATTTTGAACGCGCCAGGCAGCTGGTTCCGCAAGTCCGCGCAGCAGATCCGGAGATGATTCTTGAAGCCTGCATCTTTGAGATCGTCACAACCGATGTGGAGCAGGTTCCGGTGCCGGAATGGGCATTTATTGCTCTGGGGCTGCCGGTAGAGAAGCGCAATTTCCATTATGAGGCGATCCTTTATCCCGCGGCGCAGCGCAGGCGGTCATGGGGCAGCAACGGCGGCGTTCCCGATGTGAGCCAGACGGAGACTCAAATGTGGTTCTACTTTCTGGCAGCGTCGTATATCGATCTCGGTTTTGAAGGGATTCACTGGGGACAGATGGAGATCATAGATGATAACGATCCTCATCTCGACCACTATGCACGTGTCTTTGCGCTTGTTCGTGCCTATGCCGCGAAACATGCGCGGCGCAAGATGGTCCTCTGCAACGCGCACGTGCCCAGCGGCGGGCTAGTGCGCGACGGCGAACTGCTGCTCGACTTTCACGCGTTTCCGCTCAGAGTGAAGGAGGTTCCAGGGCATCCGCAGGAGGCGATTCTGCAGGTGGGCTATCTCGACAGCATTTTCCTGCGCAGCAAAGGCGGGAGGACTTACAGCGGCTGGCAGTGTGAGCATCTTCCTTACCTGGTGGAGCTCGATAATTATGGCGCAAGCAAACATCCTGGAGAGCCCGGACAAGGCAACGACTGGGTCTGGGGTTACGACGAGATCAGCTGGTTCGCGAACCAGAGCAGAGAATACCGCAGCGAGTGGCTGCGGTATGCGTGGAACTGGGTGAGGAAGACTGATCCGGACGGCTACCTGGAAATGCCTGGGAGCCGGACCGAAACATCGCCGCTCAATGACCGGCGTTGGTACTTTGCCAATGCGCCCAGCTCTGCCGTGCCAGAGGGGCTCGGCGATGAAGAGGCGATCCGCGCTATATGGAAGGGTGATCGGGCCTAGTCCGAATTCAGCACGGGGATCGAAGAAGGTGAATCTTCGCGTGGCAGAGTCCGATCCTCACGCCTTTTCAGTCAATTGCTGTGGTGTGCCGACCATAATTCGGAGGCAATCATGAGAATGCATTTCCGGGGCTGGGAATTCAGAAGCCGCTTACACACTTTCTTTCTGTTGGCGACGGTTGCGGCGAGTTTCTGTTGCGCAGCCACCGGCAAGGCACAGCGCATTGGAGTCACCTATGACGCAGGCGCGCAAACCGATGCGGCGCTGAAAGGTCTTTCGCCCGCTGCTCAGGCGGTGATGGAGCGGTTGTCGCGGATCGGCAGGCAGCCTGTGAACGACCTGCGTTATTACGCCGGAGACGCTCCAAACGGAGAGGCCGTGAATTTTGACGATTCCGGCTGGCAGACGGTTCAGTTGCCGTTGACCGCTTCGGTGGGTCCTGTGTGGCTGCGGAAGCAGATCGAAGTGCCAAAGACATTTGACGGCTACGATCCAACTGGCGCGAAGATCTGGCTTCAGGAACCCACGCGCGGCGGTGTGACCGTTTACTGCAATGGCCAGCGAATTGCCATGGGCGAAGATTTGGAGCCGATCGTCCTTTTCAGCTCCGCAAAGCCTGGAGAAAGGCTACTTCTCGCGATTCGGCTTGAAAGAACTGTCGCGCCCAAGCGTCTCAACCTCATGGAATTGCACATCGACTTTGCAGCAAATCGCCCGGACCCAAGCGTTCTATATACAGAGTTCCTGTCTGCGGCAATTCTGATCCCATCAATCTCGCCAGGGAGCCTAGCGGTTTTGGAGAAGTCTATCGTATCGGTCGATCTGAAAGCCCTGGATGTCGGAGACCAGGAAGCTTTCGACACCTCTCTGGGTAACGCGAGATCGGATCTCGAGCCCATAGGCAAGATCCTCAACGTGGCAACCTTTCACCTCACCGGGAATTCACACATCGATGCGGCGTGGCTCTGGCCGTGGACGGAGACAGTTGATGTCGTTCGGCGCACGTTTGGCACCGCAGCTCAGTTGATGGACGAATACCCGAATTACACCTACACGCAATCCGCGGTGCAGTACAACGAGTGGATTGCGGAAAAGTATCCCGAACTTGATGAAAGAATCGGACGGCGGATCAAAGAGGGCCGATGGGAGGTCGTGGGCGGCATGTGGGTCGAACCCGATCTCAACATGCCAGACGGGGAATCCCAGGCGCGCGAACTGCTGATCGGTAAACGCACATTAAAACAATTGTACGGTGTTGACGTCCGGATCGGCTGGAATCCTGACTCTTTCGGTTATAACTGGCAATTGCCGCAAATCTACAGGAAGGCAGGTATCGATTATTTCGTCACTCAAAAGATGTCGTGGAATGATACCAATCAGCTTCCACTCAAGTTGTTCTGGTGGGAATCTCCAGATGGAAGCAAGGTTCTAACCTATTTCCCTGATGGCTACGGAAACAGCAATTTCAGTCCGGTTCGCCTTGCGAACGATCTTGTCCACGCCCGGGCATTCGCTCCAGGCTTAGATGACTTGATGGACCTATATGGAGTGGGTGATCACGGTGGCGGCCCCACTCGTTCTCTCCTAGACGAGGGACTGCAGTGGATGGAGCCGGACAAGATAGTTCCGAAGATGAAGTTCGGAACAGCTCAGGCCTACTTCAACGACGTCGAGACGAGAATATCCGGAACCTCACCGGTATGGAATTATGAGACAGTGGCTACGGGCAATACGCACCTGCCCGCACCTTCTGAAGGACAAATCAGCATTCCAACCTGGAGGGACGAGTTGTATCTTGAGTTCCACCGTGGGGTCTTCACCACACAGAGCAATCACAAACGCAATATGCGGGAAAGCGAAGAACTGGTATTGAACGCGGAGAAGTATGCGTCGTTGGCGTGGCTAGAGGGGCAGCCGTACCCCACAGCGGAGCTCAATGAGGTATGGAAGAAAGTGGTCTTTAATCAATTCCACGATCTAGCCGCCGGATCCGGAATCGGCGTGATTTATAAAGACGCGCAGCAGGACTTTGATCAGGTGCGATGGGCTACGAAGGAGGTTACCTCAAATTCCCTGAATACCGTGGCAGAGCACATCAACACACAGGGCAGGAGTCATTCCGGCTCTGTTCCCCTATTGATCGTGAATCCGCTGGGATGGAGACGATCCGGCTTGGTTGAGACGGAAGTTCAAATGCCGAATTCGACCCCTGAGATTTCTGTTCTCGATTCCCAAGGCCAGGTTCTTCCATCAGAGGTGTTGTCCAGTGACAGGTCGACGAACATATTTCATCTTCTCATTGAAGCCAGAAACATCCCTTCGCTTGGATATGAGGTCATTCGGGTTGTGCCGGGCCGGCGTACCTTCGCAAGCGATTTGAAGTTTATCGGGACGACGCTCGAGAATTCTGAGCTCAAAGTGAAGGTCGATCCCAAGACAGGCTGTATCACCAGTCTGTACGACAAGAAGTCTCAGTTTGAGACCCTGGCTCCGAACAGCTGCGGCAACGAGCTGATCGCCTTTCAGGACAAACCGAAGATGTTCGATGCATGGAATATCGATGCGGACTTTGAGAAGTCATCTACCAAACTGGATAAGGCGGATTCAGTTCAGCTTGTCGAAGGCGGCCCTTTTCGTGCGGTTATTCGCGTCACGCGCTCCTGGCAGAATTCGAAATTTGTCCAGGATATCGAACTCTACAGGGGCGCGGACCAAGTGAATATCGTCAACGATATTGATTGGCACGAAACCCATGTCCTGTTGAAGGCAGGTTTCGACCTTGCGGCTTCGGCGCCGATGGCGACCTATGAAATTCCTTACGGGACCATAGAACGGCCTACTACACGGAATAACACCTGGGAAGATGCGAGATTTGAGGTTCCCGCAATTCGCTGGGCGAATCTTGGCGACGGTCGGCATGGGTTCAGCCTAATCAATGAGTCGAAGTACGGCTATGACGCAGCAGGTCACACTTTGCGTCTCTCCCTGTTGCGCTCACCGACCGATCCAGATCCCAATGCCGACCGCGGACACCACCACTTCAGCTACGCTCTGTATCCCCACGCCGGGGACTGGAAGCAGGCACTGACAGTGAGACGAGGCTATGAATATAACTACAAATTGCAGGCCATGCCAGTCGGTGTGCATGCAGGATCGCTGCCCCTCCAGCATGCCTTTATCACGCCAACTGCGCAAAATATAGTGTTGACTGCGGTCAAGAAGGCCGAAGACAGCAACGCACTGATCATTCGATTCTATGAGTGGGCCGGGAGGGATGGCGAAGTTCAGATTCAAATTCCGCGGGGTGCAACGTCGGCAAGACTGGTCAACCTGCTGGAACAGCCGGAAGGGGCTCCGCTCTCGATTAAAGGCGGAGACATAGTTGTTGTTCCTGCTCATCCATACGAAATCGTTACAGTCGAAGTCGATTATCCCGCTTGAACAATTGCCGCGGCGACGAGTTGCATGCGTGGGATACAATCCCCAAGGCAAGAAAAACGGAATAGGAAATTATGAGCGATCTGCTGCCAAATTAGCGCGAGTCGCCGCTTGATCTCTAAGCCGGTCCGGCACAGCAGTGCTGCGTACATTCACTTAATACCAAGCGCGGCGGTCGAGCGGCGACCGCATTGTTCGACTGCCCGACATCTCCAGCTAGCCATTCGGAACCGTCTTCCTAACCCAGTTCCAGGCATAACGCAGGCAGGCGCCCGATGCTGTTTGCTCTGATGTGCAAACCGAATGATCGCATCGTAACCCAAGACCAATTACCGCTTACCTTATCCAGCCAAGCCTTTAGTCGCGTAGTAAGAGTTCGAACATTGCGAGATCAGCCTGCGAAGAGGCAAATGATTGAATGAATAACGGTTTAGCCCATCCACTTTGAAACCGTTTTGAAACTGTTTCTCGGATGCCAGGCCCGGTCGCGGGACTTCAACGGAACGCCATGAAGCTAAAGTCTTCTTTGCAAGACTTTAGCCTCGATCGAAAGCGTTGCCTGTGTGTCGGCTGATTCCTCGCGAGGCACCGGAAAGGCTCAAAGAATGGTCGAATCAACCCAAATCCCGGCTAACGGCAGTACCTACCGTTACGGTGAGCTAGAAATGACAACTAATTTATTACCAGTAACGTACGAGGGCCGTTAGAACTCCTGCCTAACCTTGTCAGTCCTTCAAGTAGCGGCATAGGGTGTTGTTCGACGGCGAAGAGCCGCTCCGCCAGGTCACAAAAACTCGCTCGAAATTCAGGAGGACCAGATGACATTAACGAACACATTGCTTCGCCGCGCGATTGGAGGAATCGGGGAGTGCGCCCGGTTTATGGCCGGCACATCCAAAGAGAATCCAACGACCCGACAAAGAACTTGGTGCAAGCTCACCAATACGAGTTTGACGCTGATGGTGCTGTGCTTCGCAAGCATGTCGTGCTTCGCGCAACTTGATCGTGGGAGTATAGCAGGAATTGTTTCCGACCCGACGGGCGCCGCGATCACGGGAGCCAAGGTAACCGCCACCAATGTGGCGCTGGGCACGCAGAGCGGCACGATTACGACCGGTGCGGGAGTCTATACCATCCCGGATTTGCCTGCGGGAAACTATTCCGTTACGGTGTCGGCAGCGGGCTTTGAGGAGTTGATCCGCAGTGGAATCACGGTTTCGGTTGGAGAGACTGCAACTGTCAACTTGCAACTTTCTTTGGGTAAGGCCACTGCAACAATCCAGGTAACGGGAGATGCTCCCCTTCTCCAGACCGATAGCGCACAGATCAACTCCGAGGTCACCACGAGGGACCTGAATGAGCTTCCGATCAACATTAACGGCATCGGAGCTATACGCGATCCGATGGGATTTGCTTCCTTGCTGCCGGGATCGATCGGAGGCGGGTGGAACGATATCCATGTTCAAGGCTCGCCGGCAACAACCTACCGCGTATTTATGGATGGCCTGGACGACACCAATGCGACCAAGGGCGCCATCTCCGATGAGCAGCAGCCCTCGGTCGAGTCGCTTGCCGAAGAATCCGTGATGATCAACGATTATTCCGCCCAATTTGGTGAGTCCGGCGGCGGAGTCTTCAATTACACCTCGAAGTCAGGGACCAACAAGCTGCACGGGACGGCCTTCAACTACCTCGAAAATGAGGATTTGGACGCCGGACAGCCCTTCAACTACGTGAATGCGAGTACATTTCAGAAGGCTGACCCGGTTCAACGGGAGCTTAATTTTGGCGCTTCTCTGGGTGGACCGGTGGTGATTCCCCACCTTTACAATGGCCACAATAAGACCTTCTTCTTCTTCGCTTACGAGGAGTACCACAACACGCAAACCAATAACGACGGAACCATTACGGTTCCCACGCAAGCCTATCTCGCTGGCGATCTGAGCTCGAACCTGCTTGGTCCCATTGTGGATAACAATGGAAATCCGGTCCTGGACTGCTTGGGCCGGGCGATGTTAAACGGGCAAGTCTACAACCCGGCGACCACCAGAGTAGCGACTTGTACGAATGGTTCGACCGCGACGGTCCGTGATCCGTTCCCGAACAACTTTATCGGCGCGCCCAGCACATGGAATCCGGTAGCGCAAAAAGTTCTCACCTACATGCCTGCTCCATCTGGGGCCACTGCCAATGCGCTGACCAATAACTACCCCAATCTGGAGCCGAACAACAAATACCAGTACCTGACGAGCATCAAACTCGATCACTATATCGGCGAGAAGTGGCACCTTTCGGGCTACTATATGCACGAGATTGGGAACAAGGACAATGCGGACGATGGCATTAACACCGTGGGAGGCTCGACCCGCTGGAACCACACTCCCGCGCCGCAGTTGTATCTCAATGCCGACTACACGGCCACGCCGAATCTTGTGCTTCACGCAGGATGGGACTGGACGCGCCACGACGCCTTGCAGGATGCGGCGGTGCAGAACTTCGATCAGACGACTCTTGGGTTGCCCTCATTGGCGACTATGCCTGGCGGCGCTGCGAAAACCTTCCCGATTTTCTCGGGACTCACCGTCAACCATCAGAACGTTCCTCAGTTGGGCATCAACAACGCTCCCTTTATCGACAATGACTGGTACGACACAGAATCCGCGATCTGGACCCACGGCCGCCATACCTTCGACTTTGGCGGCGATTTCCGTCATCAACTCTGGGGCACACACAACGACCTGTCGGACGGATCTTACGGATTCGGTGCCGCTCAGACGTCTCTGCCCTCCGCGGCAGGCCAAAACCTTTATGGAGCAAGCCTGGGTGATGGTTTCGCCAGCTTCGTTCTTGGCCAGTTGGGTGGCGCGAGTATTGGCAACGACAACATTCAATGGTTTATCCGCATGGAGGGTGCGTTTTACGCGGAGGACACGTGGAAGGTAACAGATAAGCTCACGGTGAACCTTGGACTGCGCTGGGATCTCGAGCAGATGCAGCACGAACAGCATTACCGGGTAACCCAATTTAGTCCGACCGTCGTGAATCCGTCGGCTGGCGGCTTGCTGGGTGGAACCGAATACGAAGGGACTGGGGCCGGGCGTTGCAACTGCGTCTTCGAGCACTTCTATCCCTGGATGATTCAGCCTCGTGTCGGCGCCAGTTATCAACTGGATGCAAAGACCGTGATCCATGCGGCAACCGGATTCTACTCCGGCCCCCAGCTCTTCATGAATGAAGAAGGCTATAGCAACCAGGGATTCGGCTTTAACCAGGTGTTTCTCACCAGTCCCGGGAACGATCTTCCCGCCGGCCTGCTTTCCAATGGCATTCCATTCTCCCCTGCTGCTATAACAGCCACCGACTTCGATCCGGGCGCCTTCCCGAATCTTGGTTCAACCAATTCGCCCCCTAATTTCATTGTTTCGGACAATGGCCGTCCACCGCGTTTTCTGCAATCGACCATTGGCGTTGAGCGCCAGATTATTAACAATCTTTCGGTCAACGTGTCCTTCATCGACGACCGTGGCGTTTGGCTCAATTCTGACAACCTGACGAATACCACCAACGAGCTCACTCCGGCCAAGCTCTCGGCGGATGGATTCAATGTTACCAACCAAAGCGACTTCAACACCCTCACAGGGACGCTGCAATCGGCGATTCTGGCCGGCGTCCCTGGTGCGAAGCTGCCGTACCCTACCTTCAATGCGAGCGGCAACTCTCTGGCTCAGTCGCTGCGGCCGTTCCCGCAATTCGGCGGCATTGGTGACATGTACGAGCACGACGGCAATTGGTGGTACGACGCGCTTCAGGTCAAGGTCACCAAGCGTATCAGCCGCGGCCTGTCTGGCGGCCTCGGTTATAACTGGTCGAAGAATCTGGGGACTGTGGGAGCGACGTCTCCCACCTTCACCACTTCGATTTATGCACAGGATCCCTCTCTCCCGCCGAAGAGCCAGAAATCCTTTGAGGGCATCGACGAACCGCAAATGCTCAACTTCTACTTCAACTACGAGGTGCCGCGTTTCAGCTTTGAGCAAAGCGGCTGGACGCGTGCACTGCTCGCGGGCTGGACAGCCGACGGCAACTTCCACTACGCGAGCGGTTTTCCGCAACAGGTACCGAATACCTGGACGACCAACCTGGATTCGGTGACTTTTGCGAACGCAGCGACCGGTAACTTTAGCGTCTTTGCGAATCGCGTTCCGGGTCAGCCGCTCTTCCTGCAAAACCTCAATAACCACAAATCGGATATTAATAAACCTTTCCTGAATGCCAGTGCGTGGGCAGCTCCCGCCCTCGGCACCTACTCCACGTCCAAACCGTTCTATGGCGATTACCGCCAGGCCAGACAGCCGGGCGAGCAGCTGGGCTTCGGCAAGGTCTTCACGTTCAAGGAAGGCGTGTCGTTCTCGCTCCGTGCGGATTTCTTCAATGTCTTTAACCGCTGGGTATATCCGGGCTTCAACAATACGTCCAATCCCGCTGCGACGGGATCCGGTAACCAACTCTTCGGCGTCATGGCAGGGAGCATCACCAATGCCGGTGGAAACTATGCTCCGAGAAGCGGCGAATTCGTCGCGAGAATCCAGTTCTAAACGTCAACTTAAGTGAACTCCCAACCGACAGGCCAGATGAATCCATCTGGCCTGTTATCTTTAAGGAGAGGTTCTTTGCAGACCGCAAGCAGTGCAATCGGCGTCCAATGAAATTGGCGATTACGCGACGTGACTTTGTGGCCAGCTTGGCGGCACTAAGCGCAGGGGCCTGGGATTCCCGAGCATTAGCGCATGGCATGGCGACAGGGCAGTCAAGCGAGAGCATCCCTCCCAAGAATCAACTTCACGGCGCCGGGCAAAGGTTATCCGGGACAGGTCAACCCGCCGATTCGCCAATAACCTTCGAGAACACAATTGACGCGTCAAAGATACATTTCGTATTGAAGAACAGTGTCAGTCCCCAGCGCTACTCCATAGAGACAATGACGGGCGGCGTTGCACTCTTCGACTACAACAATGATGGGCTCCTGGACATCTTCTTTACGAACGGGGCAGAAATTCCGTCTTTGAAGAAGAGCGACCCCAGTTTCTACAACAGACTCTTTCGCAATAATGGAGACGGAACCTTCACTGATGTCACCGAAAAGGCTGGCTTAGGTGGTGTTGGCTACTCAATGGGCGTAGCGGCAGGTGATTTTGACAATGACGGATTTGTGGATCTGTATGTGGCCGGATTTAACCGCAATCAACTCCTTCATAACAATGGCGACGGGACATTCACTGATGTGACGGAAAAAGCAGGAGTCAGCGGCATTGTTCCGGGACTGGGCAAGCCTTGGTCCGTCACAGCAGGGTGGATTGACTACAACAACGACGGATTGCTCGATCTTTTTGTTGTGAATTATCTGGACTATTCGATCTCCACAGCTCATAGTTGCCAGACAGACAACATCGTTGACTATTGCTCTCCCAATGAGTATCGCGGAACACCCAATATCTTGTATCAAAACAATGGCGACGGCACATTCACCGACGTTTCGCGGCAGTCGCATATTTCCGAATATGTCGGCAAAGGCATGGGAGTCGCTTTTGCCGATTATGATGACGATGGGTTCACCGACATCTTTGTTTCAAACGACACCTTCCCGAATTTCTTGTTGCATAACAATGGCGATGGAACATTTACAGATGTCGCGCTCCTGGCCGGCGTAGCCTACAACGAAAACGGCAAGACTGTTGCAGGTATGGGAACTGACTTCCGCGATATCGACAATGATGGCAAGCCGGATATCTTTCACGCTGCGATGTTCGGTGACACCTTTCCTCTCTACCGCAATCTGGGGAATGGCCAATTTGAAGATGTCACAGACAAGACCGGTATAGCCGCAATGACGACCCGCTTTACCGCTTGGGGAACCGGAATTTTCGATTTCGATAACGACGGGAACAAGGATATTTTCGCTGCTGGCTCCGCAATTCTCGACAATTCGATGGAGGTGAATCATAAGCCGTATCCGCTTCCCAATTTGCTCTATCACAATCTCGGCAATATGGTATTCAAGGATGTGAGTGCACAAGCGGGAGCGAGTTTTTCCGTTCCGGCTGCACATCGCGGCGCGGCATTCGGGGATTTAAACAACGACGGGAAGATCGACATTGTGGTCACAGTCCTCAACGGAGAGCCGCAGTTGCTCATGAATCGGTCTGCGAATCATAATCATTGGATCGTTTTGAAGCTTATTGGCGTGGCCGATAATCGAGATGGATTGGGAACAAAGGTGAAGATAGCGACCGCGAGTGGCGTTCAGTACAATGAGGCGACGACAGCCGTCGGCTACAATTCGTCCAGCGACAAACGCGTGTACTTCGGATTGGGAAACGCGCCCGTGGTGGACCGAATTGAACTCGCCTGGCCCACGGGCGTGAAGCAAGTGCTCAAGAATGTGAAGGCCGATCAGATCCTGACAATCGTAGAAAGTGGCCTCTCTCAAAAGGCCGGGGCGTCCCGATTGAGTTCTCGGGTTCAATGGCCCGTGACCATCGGGCGCAAGGACCGCTTCGAACATGTGCGCGCTGGCACGTATTACTCTCTTGCACCCGGTGGCAAGCTTCTATGATCTGGCTTCTCGCACTCCAAGTCGCAGTCGGCCCAGCGCAACATTACGAGAGCGCAAAACAGGATTTTGCGCGACACAAATTCTCCGAGGCTGATAGCGAAGTCAATACAGCTCTTCATGAGAGCCCGTACATGGTTCCAGCCCTGGTCCTCAAGGCCCGGTTGGCCCAATTTGCGCACCGTCCAGATATTGCGAAGAGTTGTCTTATCACCGCAGTTACGGTTGATCCGACATCCGAAGAGGCGCAATTCTACCTCGGCTTGTTGTACTACGTGCAAAACGATTTCAAATTGGCGATTTCACCGCTTCAGACCGCCCAGACGCTCTCTCCCAAAAGCCCGCTGCCCGTGTTCTATCTTGCGATGACCCAGGAGGCTCTGGGAGATGAGGCCAAAGCGTTGGAGCTCTACCAGCAGGCAGAGCAGCTCTCCCCGCAGAAATCGCCGCAAAGCGCGTCGATTCTTGTAGCATACGGAAAGTTCCTGCTTTCACTTGGACGGAGCCAGGACAGTATCGAAAAAGATCGACGGGCCATTGAGGCAGACCCAGAGTCCCGCGATGCGCACTATGAATTAGCAAAGGGATTGGATCATAGTGGAGATTTCAAGAATGCCGCTCGCGAAGGAGAACGAGCCCTGACTCTGCCAGTGCTCGACACCAGCGATGCTCAGATTCATTTTCTCCTGGCAAATCTCTATCGGAAGTTGAATCAGCCGGATTTGGCTAAGGCCCATTTGGAGAAATTCGAAGCTGCTTCCCAGGCGACACGCAGGTGAGCTGTGCCTCGTCAAAGTGTGCCATGAACGGCGCAGAAAAAGAGACTGCAGTGTAGATGGAATGGAAGCAGCCATGCGGCATGGAAGATGGAGGCAGGCCCTCCGGGGAGCGGATTACAGGAAATGGCAGATGTGAGGCGCCGAAGTTTCTTGGCCTCGATTGCGGCCTGCCTTACCGGCTTGGCCGTCCGCCGGGCCATTCCCCTTGGCCTGCCCACCGGAGCGGGTCTGTCCCAGGCCGCTACGCCATCTGGCTCGGTGGAATCGTCGAACGCAGGGATGCAGCTCGACAGTCGACTTCAGGACTCCCAGCCGTCGAAGGACAGGTCCTACTGGTTCACCGATGTTGCCGGGCGCTCGCAGTTTACCTACCGGACCAACAACGATTTCACGGGCAGAAAGTATTTTCCGCAGCCGATGTGTGGCGGAGTTGCGGCGATTGACTATAACAATGACGGGCTCATGGACCTGTTCTTTACCAACGGCGCCAAGCTGCCGGAGTTGGAGAAAACCTCGTCCGCTTATTACAACTGCCTGCTGCAAAACAACGGCGATGGAACGTTTGAGGATGTGACCTCCAAGGCCGGCCTGACCGGATCCGGTCTGGGCTACTGTTTTGGTGTCGCCGTTGCGGACTACGACAACGACGGACACGAAGATCTCTTTATCTGCAATGCGGGCAGGAACGCTCTCTACCATAACAACGGCGAAGGAACATTTACCGATGTGACCGTCGGATCGGGACTCGAACATAAGCCAGAAAACGTGTTGAGCGTAGGGGCAGCCTGGCTCGACTACGACAACGACGGGCTTCTGGACCTTATCGTTACCAATTACACCACCTGGACTCCTCAGAACGATAAGCAGTGCTTCAAGGACGCCAAGCTCGAGGAGTATTGCGATCCGACAGTCTACAAAAGCATCGAGTCGAGGCTCTATCGCAACCTTGGCTGCGGCCGTTTTGAGGACGTCACCGAAGCCACCGGAATTGGGAAAGCTCTAGGCAAAGGAATGGGTGTCTCGATTGCGGACTTCACTGGCGACGGGTTGATGGACATCTTCATCGCCAATGACACCGAGCCCAATTTCCTCTTTATCAATCAGGGCGATGGAACATTTAAGGAGAGTAGCCTTGACTATGGCGTGGCCTACAATGAAGAGGGCGATTCCGTATCGGGTATGGGCTCGGACGCCAAGGATTTCGATAATGACGGCAGGGTCGACATCATTTACAACGACCTGGCCGGGCAGGACTTTGCTCTTTTCAAAAACGAAGGCGGAAAGTCATTCAGTGAAGTAACCTGGTTGACCAAGCTTGGCCCGCTGTCGCGGAATTTCTCGGGATGGAGCATAGGGTTCATCGACTACAACAACGACGGGTGGAAGGACATATACTCCGCAAATGGCGATGTCGATAACCTAACCGAGTCTTCCAAGCAACACGACACCATGTTCGAGAATGAAGGCGGCAAGACTTTTACCGATGTCACCGAAAAGATGGGACGGGATTTCGCATTTGTCGGCTACCAGCGCGGTTCAGCGTTTGTCGATTTAAACAATGACGGCTTCATGGATCTGGTGGTGACTTCGCTTGGCCAGAAGCCCCGCATTCTAATAAATAATGCCCTGGTCGAGAATCACTGGATCATGTTCGATCTACGCGGACACAAGAGCAATCGCGATGCGATTGGCGCCACCATCAAGGTGACCACCGGATCCGGCAGGATGCTCTATAACCACGTGACCACCAGTGTAGGGTTCATGTCGTCGAGCGATCGTCGCGCGCACTTTGGCCTTGGCGCTGAGACAAAGATCGACCATGTGGAGATTCGCTGGCCAAGCGGAATTGTGCAGCGGCTCGAGCATCCCGCCGTAGATCGGATCGTGGAGGTTGAGGAGCCCGCATCGTAGCCTGTGGGCTCTGGTGCAGCAGTTGCATTTGTTTCTCCATCGGAGACAAGAAGCACGTCAATCCCTCCGAGCAAGAGAGGAAGCAGGTTATTTCATCTCGTCAAACCGAGAAGGACAGTTGGATTGTCGAAAGGAAGGACAAAACTGGAAGTGGACTGTGATCCGTTTTTTGTAATCGCATTGATATCTCTGTGTATCTACCGTTAGCGCCGACACTCTTATATAGCCTTTGTTATATCAATAACATGCACAGGTGTTAGAGATTCCTGCTAACGTTGACGGAAACGGTACAAAGGCTTCTAGAGTAGTTAGGGGGATACTGATGCGAGAGGGGCAATATCTTCCGGCCGTTGATGCAGCGGAGTTGCAACGAGGCTGTAGTCGCGGATTCACATTTGCTGCCGACGAAGGATCATTGTGGGAAAGAGTGTTGAACCAAGGTAAGGATTGAAGTCAAAATGACGGATTCCAAAACGCTCCTCAGGGTTTGAGAATCCACGATTGTTCTCATTGGATGCCACAAACCCATCGATATATGAAAGGAATTCCTTCATGCAATCGGAAAGCTCTTCCCATTCCGTATTTTCTGCTTCGCTTTCCCGCCGAGATTTCATTTCGACGTCAGCGGTTTCTATCTTAGCGTTGACCGTCAGTCCTCGCCTGCTGGCTGATCCCACCGCAGAACCAGCCGGTAGCATTTCAGACTCTGCTTTCGAGCATGCGCGGCAGCGGGCTGCGGCCCTGGTGAGCCGGATGACTCTAGAGGAGGTGACTGGACAGGTAGTCAATGGCGCTCGGACGTTACCCAGACTGGGACTTCCCCGTTATGACTACTGGTCAGAAGCGCTTCATGGCGTCAACGTCAATGGGCCTATCACGTCGTTTCCTCAACCCATCGCGTTGGGTTGCTCTTGGAACGAGGATTTGGTTCGCCGAGTTTATACCGCGGTCTCCGACGAGGCCCGCGCGTTTCACAATAAGACAGGTTATGGACTGACATTCTTTTCACCGGCGACCGTGAACATGGGATTGCGCGACCCCCGCTGGGGCCGTGTCAATGAGAACTTCAGCGAAGACCCACTGCTCGTCCAGACGCTAGCAGTGCAGGCGACACAAGGAATGCAGGGTGATAATCCCAAGTTTCTCAAAACGGTTTCGTGCGCAAAGCATTACATCTGCAATGACACCGATGACGACCGCGATTATGCGGATGCGGCCCCTGACCGCCGTAGTTTCTGGGAATACTACACTCGCGGTTTTGAAGCTTGCGTGACAGAAGGGCGAGTCTTCAGTGTGATGGCTGCTTACAATTCACTGTGGGGTATTCCCTGTCCCGCCAATCAAATGCTATTGACGGACGTCCTCCGCAAGCGTTGGGGATTTAAAGGCTATGTTGTTTCCGATTGCGATGCCGTAGCTGACATCTACCAGACACACTGTTATGTACATTCAGCCCCGGAAGCCGCCGCCTTTGCGATTAAGGCCGGTTCGGATTTGAACTGTGGCAATACATTTTCGCAACATCTGATGAAGGCTTGCGAGGACAAGTTGGTGCCCGAAGAAGGAATACGCGCTGCACTGACGCGCGTTCTTACTGCCCGGTTTTTGCTCGGCGAGTTTGATCCGCCTTCGGCTGTCCCCTGGACAAACCTGTCGCCGGAGATTCTCGAAGGGAAGCGGAATCGGGAAATGGCACGGGAGGCAGCCCGTCAATCACTTGTTTTGTTGAAAAACGAGGGGAATCTCTTGCCACTTGATAAAAACAAGCTCGGGAAAGTCGCTGTCATTGGGCCCATGGCCAGCGCCTGCCATCTGGGCGGATATAGTGGACGAGCTACCCTTCTAGTTTCGCCGGAAGCGGGGGTCGCAACCGCCCTAGGCGCATCGCAGTATTCCGACGTAGTCCCGGCCGGAAATTATCTGAGCACCTCCAATTTCCGGGGACCAGTGGTGGCCTTTTCCAGCGATGGTGCACAATTGCTAACGAATATCCAACCCGACGATTGGGCCCAATACGGCCCTCTGGATTTCACCGGCAAAACCTCGATTGAGTTTGACCTTGCCGGCAGCGCGGATGGCGACATCATTCTCTATCTCGACAGTCTCGAGAACGCCCCCTCCCTGACTGTGCACGCCCCGGGCACAGGAGGGATGGACGCATGGAAGACGGTCAGTACTCCGCTGCCCGAAATCACAGGACTGCACGTCGTGTTCCTCAGATTCAGCGCTGGCATCCGAAAGCAATTTCTCAATCTTCGGTTGTTCCGGATCCTGCCGATCACGCCTGCGAAAGAGTCCGCAACCCAGATAATCTATGCTCCGGGTTGCACCATCGAAGGACCCAGAATTGATACTCTTTTTAAGGCCGCTGTGACGGCGGCTAAAGAATCTGATGCGGCCATCATGTTCGTCGGCGATAACCGACTGCTCTCCGACGAGGGCCACGATCGGGCCTTTCTGCAGCTTCCTGGCGCCCAGCACGATTTGATAAAGGCCGTTTTGGCCGTCAATCCGCATACCGTGATCGTGATCAACACCGTTTGCCCGGTGGCCCTCAATTGGGAAAAGGACAATGCTCCGGCGTTGCTTTGCGCCTTTTTCGGAGGTGAGCAGCAAGGCAACGCGATTGCGGATGTGCTTTTCGGCGACTATAGTCCCGGTGGGAAACTCTGTTCGACATGGTTCCGCGACATCGAGCAGCTGCCTAACTTCCACGACTATGACATCAAACATGGCAGGACCTATATGTATTTTCAAGGCGACCCACTCTATCCATTCGGGCACGGACTGAGTTACACAACCTTTTCCTATGAGAATCTCCAGACCAACAGCGGTCAGCTCTTGCCCAACCATAGCGTCACGCTGTCCGTAGACGTTTCCAACATCGGTCTTATGGCAGGCGACGAAGTCGCTCAATTCTATGTGCGTGTCGGCGGTACCCAGCAGCGTCCCATAAAGCAGCTGGCGGCCTTTCGGCGCGTGTCTCTGCAACCGGGCGAAAAGAAGACCGTGACGTTTTCATTACCGCACAACCACATCGCGCTTCGATACTGGGACGAAGAAAAAGAGCAATTTGCATACGAGCCAGGCGACGTGGAGTTGCTGATTGGCTCAACAAGTACCGATATTCGCTTGCGGAATCATGTCAGTCTGGTTTAGCGACTGGCCGCGGCTGTCACGAATACAATTACGAAGAGATATTTCCCACGAAATTTCAAGGGTATAGGTCTCATACGGTCTTCAATTTGTCGAGGTCCTGTTGTTTCAGTGCTTCATGTGATAATTCCGCCTGCTCCTGCGCAAAAGGCGAAGCTGGCGGAACCCAGGCCTCTTTCCGATAAGGTGCTGAGGCTCTCACGCGATTGAACAGTTTACAGTCGTTGGATGTGGACCAGGTGTGTGCGCCCGATAGCAGATTGGCGGCATCCGAGGTCAGTGCCATAGAAAACCGACGGGGGAGTCGATCGCATGGACCGGTTTCCGAAACGCTCGAAGGTTGAAGCTTACAGTACCGCGGCACTACTGTTGATTGGCTCTGCGTAGTCAGCTATCGCGCAGAACCGTAACCTGGCGTGGGTCGGGACGTGGGCAGCCGCATCTATGCATGATGGGTCGGGAAGAAGTTTTAACAAGCAAACACTGCGCCAGATTGTGCGCACTAGTGTTGGCGGTCGCTTCGCCCGCATTCACATATCCAATGAGTTCGGAACACAGCCGCTGATCATCGATGATGTACACATTGCCTTTCGGGATACCGGCTCAACTATTGTCGCTGGAACGGACAGGCAATTCCAATTCGCTGGACTTCCTTCTGTCACCATTGCCCCCGGGGCTACGGTTGTAAGCGATTCACTTAGAGTTCAGATTGAACCTCTCTCTGACGTGGCCATCAGCATGTATTTTCCGATGCCCACGGGACCCGCGACATATCATCCGGTTGGGTTTCAGACGAACTATATTGCGAGTGGAGACGTGAGTGGAGATACGGGCCTCTCCGACGTCGAAATGACGGAGTGTTATTATTTTCTCACCAATCTGGATATCCAAAACAAGGCCGCCAGCGGGTCGATCGTAGCGCTGGGAGCCTCCATCACAGATGGGTATGCGTCTGCTCCAGACTCAAATCGGCGATGGCCCAACGATCTGGCCAAAAGGCTGGCCCGAGCCAGGCTCAAAATCGGAGTCCTCAACGAGGGGATCAGCGGAAATCGGCTGCTGATCGAAGGGGCGGGGGAAAGTGCGGAAACCCGCTTTGACCGTGACGTTCTTGGGCAGCCGGGGGTTCATTGGGTGATCTTCTCCGACGATCCGATCAACGATCTCGGATCGACAAGACCTCCGCCTAGCGGCGACCAGTTGATCGAAGGCATCGACCGGCTGATCCTTCGAGCCCATCAGAAACAGATCAAATTCTACTGTTCAACTTTGACGCCATACCAAGGAGCTGGGTATTGGACCCAAAAGGGCGAAGCGGCACGTGAACAGGTCAACGCCTTTATCCGCAGCAGTTCAAGCGGATGTGATGGGGTCATCGATCAGGACGCCGCCACACACGAACCCACGCATCCGGAACAATTTCTCCCTGCATTCGACAGTGGCGATCATCTTCATCCCAATACGGCCGGTTTACAGGCTATAGCGAATGCTGTTGATCTTACTCTCTTTTTAGTGCCAACGGGTCGTGACAAGGACACGTGTCGTGAAACATCAGGTCAATGCAAGCACTAGAGTCGTGACGACAAGGTCTCTCTAGAATGTCTCCACTGCGTCAAACGGGAGTTTCCTCACCGTACCTACCGTTAGATGACCGCGCGTACCTTATCTGCTTTGTTTTCAACTACCAATAGAACCGTTACAAGATGCAACTAACCTCTCCAACACACTAATATCATGCGAAGCCGACGAATGACTTAAAGTGCGGCAGGCGACGCGATAATCGAACCCAAGGCTAAGAAGATCCGCAACCAAGGTTACCGAATTTCGGTTGCGGACAAACTCTGGCTCGCGACACTGCCGAGTTCGACCGAAATAGAGATACAGCTCTGAAAGGACATGACCGTGCCAAAGTTATCCCATGTGCTGGCATTCGATGTTGGTGGGTCCCACGCAACTGCAGGAATTGTCGACCTCGGTTCGTTGACGATTAGCTGTGCGAATTCTTGTGCAATCGACTCAGATGGGACAGCTGACTCCATTTTGGATGCTCTTCAGGTCCTCGGAAACAGCGCAATTGCAAAAGGACGTCAGCTCGGTGTCTCGGTAGATGGAATTGGGGTCGCAGCGCCGGGTCCATTTGATTATGAACGAGGCGTCAGTCTCCTGCGTCACAAGTATTCCTCCTTATATCAAATGGATTTGAAGCGGGAATTTGAAGGAAGATTTGGTCTTCAAAGAGACAAAATAGCTTTTCTCAACGACGCGCAGGCATTCCTTTTGGGAGAGATCCGCGCAGGATCGGCTAAAGGCGTGCAACGCTGCATTGGCTTGACGTTGGGCACCGGCGTCGGTTCGGCATTTTCTTTGGGCGGATGCATTGTGGAGGAAGGCGAAGACGTCCCAGCTGGAGGGGAAGTGTATTGTCTTCCCTGGAAGGGTCACACCGTCGAAGACGCGATTTCGACGCGTGCAATTCAAAACAGTTATCGAAAAATCAGTGGCAAAAACAGGTCGGTACGAGACATCTGCGTTGATGCACCCAAGGATTGGATGGCCAGGGCAGTTATGCAAGAATTTGGACACGAGCTGGGATTGGTTCTTAGGGACATCTGTACGACATTTCACCCAGAAGCCATCGTCCTTGGTGGCGCGATCTCAAGAAGTGCACATTTGTTTCGTTCCGCTGTAACGGATGTGATGGATTCGATCGAGGGCTGGTCAGGCGATACTCTGCAAATTTCGGCGCTTTTTGACGATGCTCCCTTGATTGGGGCTGCTATTCGATGCTTTCAAGCGCTTGAGCTTGCAGTGACCTTTTCCGTTTGCTCAACCGTCGATAACTAGAAAATCTCGGTTTCGGTTTTGTGGCGGGTACATCTCGCCGTCGTCGTCGTGGCTGTGGTGTTGCAGGAGGTGCTGGTTTGCTTTCCACCACCCCAAAGCCCACTGCAATTCCGAATTCAGTATGTGTTCTGTTTGCAGGCAAACTTTGCGGGCGCTCGCAGTTGTGCTCCTGCCGGTGGTTTTCCAAGGTTCGCTGCGATCGTTTTCAGCGCTTCGCGGTCCGGGCTCAAATCGGCAACCAGCTGCTTCAGCCGACGGTCCTCATCTTTCATCTGTGACGGCCGCTTCGCCTCACTTACATCCAGTCGGTAGTCGGTCACGCTTCGACTTCTGGTTGTAGAACGCGAATTCGCTGATCCCATTGCTCCGGGCAAAGATCCATAGCCTTCACCCCTACCGAGTGCTGATTCAATATCCCAATGATCTACTCTTGCGTATGCCGACTCTCCTTCGCATCACGAGAGAACTCCAGTTTTCTCTGGTCGAGTTTTACGGGAACAGGTCAGCAGAGGTGGAGTGTAGTTTCTAGGCTGTAATTGGTCTGGAACGAGAGATCGGGCACGAAGCTGAATCCAATTGTTAGCTCAACCTGCGGTTTGGGCTCTGGATCATTAGTGGGCAGATGCGCTCGGCAGAATGTGGCATGTCACCAGATCAACTTTGCTCGGAGAACCGGCCATCGTGTTCAAATGCAGCAATATCTCGAAATGCTGGAGTTGGCCGGTAGTGGAAATACCGCAATTTCGCAGAATGGTTGTGAAACGGTTGGAATCTGTGACAAGCTTTCCCGCTGCCTCCGTGCCCTCCCCGTTCGCTCCCGCAAGAAGGAGAACCTGCCCACTTTGGTCCGTATTCTGAACCAGAGCTATGATCGCATACGAATCTCCGGTGGCCCCGCCTAAAGCCGTTGGGATGTATGACTGTTGTTCATTTGGCCGTGGACGGGAATTGCGGATGATTTCTTGCCCAGAGTTGTTGTCAAAGACAAACCTAAAGTCCAATTGATCGCTAAAGAGAGAAGACCATGGGTTCGAGCGGGGACTTCCGAGAATGATGAAGTTGTCGTCGGTCTTTAGATCTGAGAGCCGAATACTCCTGGCAGCATGCACGTCCATTTTTTGTGATTTGGGTCGAACTGTCTCAGAAATATTGATGGCGATCGGCGCGTCGAGCGCGGCCGCCGAGTTATCTCCCAACAGAAATATTTGGCAGAAGCGGATTTCCTCGGGAGTCAGCTTATTGGGTTCAGGGATGTATTTGCGATTTGCATAATCAGATACCGAGATCTGACTGCCGGTGATTGCCTGAATAGCGACAATGTTGGGGTCACTGGTGATTAAATGTGTGGCATGTGAAGGGCTGAAAAGCACCGACCAGGGAAACATCGGTGCCGCGTCCGCGCGCGTAACGCGCAAGTAGACGACGCCCCCTACTGAAAGATTTATTATCACCACCAAAATCGCGAAGGACAGCCATTTTCGTCCGGATGAGTTTTGCGAGGGTGCTGCCGCTACTTGATCAGCCCTCGAAGCATTGATACCTGCTTCCCATTGAAACGGCAAAAACTGCGGATCGGTGGTTGCTGAATTGCCTGGATTTGCCTTGGGCTCCTGAAGCGACGCCCCCTCGACGACGGCCGCAGCGCCATGTGGTTCGTGGGTAATCTCAGGGATATACGACCCTGATGGGAGGCTGATCCGGAATTCGGAGGTTGCTCCGTATTTCCCGTAGTGCTGCAGCAAGCGCCTACGCACATCACTGGCCGTGACGCGAACAATCGCATCGTCGCCTGTGTCATATGACGCGGACCTCCCAAAGAGCTCCATTCCAATCACGCGTTCTTTCAGCGACTCGAAGTGGCCAGCGATCGCTTGGTCGACGATATACTGAAGAAATTGAGCGCTTCGGTGGCTTCCTTTAAACACCTCCCCTTCTATCATTTCCCTCAAATGCTGTTGCAAGGCCGCGATATCGCCTTTTGTTTCTGCGATCTTGGCGATCTCCGCTATTCGAACATCGGTTGGCGAGGGCGACTGCATCTTGAGAATCTGCGTGAACTTGATTCTCGCATTCCGTTTGCCGAATGTCCACATTTAGTGATTTCCCATTAAGGGTGAATTCGAAAAACGCTCTCCAAGCGCATTCCATTCTATGAAGTTGCTCGGCCAACTCGCTGCTTGACGACCGCTTGGAGCGTTCTGAATTGGTAGGGAAAAAGAGGTCTGAGCGGCCAATGACAGTAATGGCTGGCATGGTAACGCGATTCAATTCAATCTTCCTCGTTGTAGCCTTTTCACTGCGAGACAGCGTTAGCGCAATCGTCCGAGTTCGACCGATTCGATTGCCTTTTTAAAGGTATCTACTGTTAGCCGCTCCGATACATAATAAGTCCTTTATTTTCAATATAATATAGTGAGTCCGAGAACCGTGCTAACCTTGCCGCCGGCACCAACATTCCCTTAGCTTTGTTCGTGACCAGAAGAATTCTCGGAAGAAGAGCGAGAAGTGAAGAGACATAGCAATCGAAATGAAGGCGCGATCTACGTGCGGGGTCCCGCTTCAGAGCCAAGAAGCCAAAGCGAGCGGTCATTCTTCGGCAGTGTCTTTACGCTCTTCCTGGCACATGAACCAGGGACGGATCAGCAAGGGGGCTGGAGACCACAATATTCGGTCCATCTTGCATTCGCAATTGCAATGTCATTGACTGCCGGGCTCGTGTCAGGAGCTTGTTCGACGCCAACTCGGGCGCAAGGGGTGCTCCCAGCAGGACACTCGAATACCTTGTACAAACAGCCAAACGTACCTATAGAGAGGCGTGTCGAAGATCTTCTGAGCCGCATGACCCTGGAAGAGAAGGTTCGGCAACTTGACCTTTATTCCGGGGCAACCGCTTTGGTGGACAAGCATACTGACGGGACACATGCGACCGCAACAGCCAATTTCCTGCCGGATAAGGCCCGAGCCCTATGGGGCGATCTTGGTGTCGGCGCCATCCACGACCTCAATCCGACGCCAGAACAAGCAAATTCGATACAGGAATGGGTGATCAAACACAATCGTCTCGGAATTCCGGCGCTCTTCATCGAAGAGGGGCTGCATGGCTTCGACACTGGCACGGTATTTCCGGCTCCGATTAACCTTGCGTCCACCTGGAACCCCGAGACCGTCGAGAGAATTGGCGCAGCCATCGCTGCAGAAGCACGCTCAACCGGTGTGGACATGATTCTTGCTCCTGTTTTGGACCTCGCCCGAGACCCGCGCTGGGGGCGCGTTGAAGAAGATTATGGCGAAGACCCTTATTTGACGGGCCGACTGGGTGCGGCATTTGTGCGGGGAGCTCAAGGGAAAAGCCTGGAGAGTGAACAAAGTGTCGTAAGTGAGCCAAAGCACTTTGCGGGGCATGGTTCGCCGGAAGGCGGCACGAACACTTCGCCGGTGCATTTGGGCGAGCGTGAGTTGCGTTCGGTGATGCTCCGGTCCTTTGAACCGGCAATTCGGGACGCGAAGGCGATGGGAGTGATGGCTGCTTACCACGAAATAGATGGCATTCCTATTACAGCCGACCCATTCTTGCTCAAGAAGATACTTCGTCAAGAATGGGGATTTCGGGGGTTTGTGCTCTCTGACTTGGGCGCAATCCAGCGACTCTACACCGTCCACGACGTTGTCGCTACTCCGAGGGAAGCTGCATGCCTAGCCATCAAGTCCGGGGTCGACATGCAGTTCTATGACTTCGAGCACGATATCTTTCAGAAGGCTCTTATCGAATGTGTTCGCGACGGCTCACTTCCGCAATTGGACCTGGACAGGGCGGTCAAGTCAGTGCTGCGCGTGAAATTTGCTTTGGGTCTCTTTGATCACCCATTAACCGATCCCGATCTGCGAGCCCGAACTTACCGATCGCAGGCACATCTCGACCTCGCGCTCGAGTCGGCACGCCAATCCATCACGCTGCTAAAAAATGATGGTCCTCTGTTGCCGCTTTCGAGGTTGGTTCAGAGGATCGCTGTTATCGGACCCAATGGTGATGTAGCGCGATACGGCGACTACGAGAATGAGTCTAACGGCGAGCACATAAGCATGCAACAAGGCATTCGCCGGCTCGTTCCTGGAGCAACGGTCGAATTCGACCCAGGCACAGTTATTGCGTCGGCGATTGCCAAGGCGCAACGCGCAGATGTGGTCATCCTGGGATTGGGAGAATGGCAGGGTATCTCTGGGGAGGGGTTCGACCGTTCGGACCTCGGTCTTCCCGGTAATCAGGAACAATTGATGGAGGCCATTGTTGCCACTGGGAAACCTGTGGTGCTGGTGCTGGAGAACGGCCGGCCGTTAACAATCGGATGGGCGAAGGAGCACGTGCCGGCGATTCTTGAAGCATGGTACCCGGGTGAGTTCGGAGGCAAGGCCATCGCTGAGACCCTTTTTGGTGAGAACAATCCCTCCGGTCGGCTCACCATCACGTTTCCGAGCAGTGTGGGACAGCTACCGGACTTTTACAACTCGGACAGATCGCGCGTACGCAAATACGTGGATAATGACGGGGCTCCGCTGTTTCCATTCGGTTTCGGTCTCAGCTACACATCATTTCGCTATGACCACCTCGCCGTGCATGCCCCGGCGTCTGGAAGCAATGGAGAGGTTCTGGTCACGGTGCAGGTTACCAACGTCGGTGATCGCGAAGGGGATGAAGTAGCTCAGCTTTATGTCCGTCAAGACGTTGGCAGCGTCGAAACTCCGGATCGTTCACTCCAAGGATTCTCGCGAATTGCCCTTAAGCCGCGGGAATCGAAAGAAGTCACTTTCCATATTCCACTAAGGCAGCTTGCGGTGTGGGATGCCGACGAGAAATGGAGTGTCGAAGCGGGTAGCTACACACTATGGGTCGGCGGATCATCGCAAGGTGTGCTATCCACAGCATTTGTCATCCACCCGTGAAAAGAGATCTAAATTCTCGGCGACGAGCCGTTCTCGATCTACGATTTTTCCCGGCGCTGCGCAGAAGAGGAAAATGAATGAAAGCGATTTCAGTTACTCTAGCTTTGTCGGCCTTTTTGAGTAATTTCACGTTTGCCCAAGTACATCCACAAAAGACGCCCGTGGATTATGTTAATCCGAACATCGGAAGCATAGGGCAACTGCTCTCGGCGACTATCCCTTATGTGCAATATCCGCATGGCATGGCGCGTCTCTATCCCGTCACCACGCCAGGCATCACCGATCGGTATCTCGCCGATAAGATCTACGGATTTCCAGCCGGTCCGGCACTCCTCATGGCCTCGGTAGGAGACGCGGGTACGCGCCCGGAGGATTACGCGTCGAGTTTCGATCACGATTTCGAAACGGCGACTCCTTATTATTACGAGGCGGATCTGCAGAGTTGGGGCATCAAAGCGGAGCTGTGCCCGGCACCCGAGGCGGCATACTATCGCTTTACTTTTCCGGCCAGTAGACACAGCCATGTCGTCCTTAGTCTCGAGGACGACGCGGAAATTTCCGTGGTTGGGCCGAGCGCAGTGGAGGGCAGCGAACGGGTTGGGGGCACCGTCGCGAAGCTTGCGAGCGCGGACGATGACGCACGGGAATACTTTTATGTTGAGTTCTCCCATCCGCTGCGTTCCTGGCTGACCTGGCGAAACGGCCAACTGACGCACATGCTGAGACAGAGCGGCAGCGAGATCGGCTTTGTAAGCGACTCAGCGACATCAGCCGACGAGGTCATCGAGGTGCGCGTCGGTATTTCCTATATCAGTGCCGAGCAGGCACGACGGAATCTCGAACGCGAAATCCCGGGCTGGGATTTCGATCACGTAAAGACCGCCGCACGAGATGTATGGAACCGCATCTTGGGGGCTATTCAAATTGCCGGTGGAACCGAGAGGCAACGCACGATCTTCTACACCGCCCTTTACCATTCACTCTTGCGCATGACCGACATCACAGAGGACGGCAAGTATTTTAGCGGCTATGACGAAAAAGTACATGATGCCAACGGACACGATTTCTATGTCGATGACGGAGTATGGGACACTTTTCGTTCGGAGCATCCACTGCAGACGCTACTCGACGCTCGGCAGCAGGAGGACATTGTCCGCTCCTATATCCGCATGTTCCAGCAGAGCGGGTGGATGCCGTCATTTCCCTCCGCTGCGGGAGAACAGGCCGTTATGATCGGCCATCACGCCGCGGAGCTCATCCTGGACTTGTACGAGAAAGGCTATCGTGACTTTGATGTCGAGGCTGCTTATGCCGGCATCAGGAAGAATGCAACCGAGGCCACATTACTTCCCTGGAGCCGCGGCCCTCTCACTGCTCTGGACCAGGTCTACTTTGCGCAAGGCTTCTTTCCGGCACTCGCGTCGGGAGATCCAGAGACGACGGCCCAGGTCACTCCGGAGCGTCGTCAAGCCGTTTCGGTAACCATCGAAAACAGCTACGACGATTGGTCTGCCGCGCAACTCGCAAAGGCCCTGGGCAAGCAGGAGGATGCAGCATACTTTACAAAGCTGGCACATAACTACGAGAACGTCTTCAATCCGGCAACTCAATTCATGGCACCCAAGAGTGCTGACGGTAAGTGGGTTGAGCCCTTTGATCCCATCTTAGGCGGAGGACAAGGTGGCCGCGACTATTTCACTGAGATGGATTCCTGGACTTATACCTTCAGCGTTCAGTTCGATGTTGCCGGACTTATTCATCTATTTGGAAGCCGGGAGGCGTTCAACAGGAAGCTTGATCGTCTGTTTGTAGAGCAATACGGCACTTCAAAGTTTCATTTCCTGGATCAGTTCCCCGATGCAACGGGCCTGGTGGGACTTTATGCGCAGGGAAATGAACCCAGCTTTCACATCCCATATCTTTACGACTTTTCCGGCCAGCCCTGGAAGACGCAGAGCCGGGTCCGTCAGTTGATGGATATCTGGTACGGAGACGGTCCCCTGGGTATTCCGGGCGACGACGATGGCGGCGAAACCTCGTCGTGGTACGTTCTCAGCGCATTGGGCTTTTACCCAGTTTGCCCCGGCAGCCCGGTTTATGAGATCGGGAGCCCCATCTTCGCAAAAAGCATCATTCGTTTGGGCAACGGGAAGCTATTCACGATTCTTGCGAATCACGTTTCGAGTCGGAATAAGTACATTCAATCGGCTCAACTGAACGGGAAACCGTTGAACGTCGCGTGGTTTTCGCATTCGGCCATCGCGAACGGCGGCACTCTGGTTCTAGAGATGGGAGATCAGCCGAATATCCAGTGGGGCAGCGCGCCAAAAGATGCTCCGCCGCCCCAAATGGATATGGCTCAATAACAAGAAGTCACGATATGTTAACCCGCGATGCTTTCTGTTGCACCAACCGAACACGAATGCGGTGATTAACGTGCTATCAGCGCTAACAACGGCTATTCGTTGTCAATTGCTGCCGAGCACGGCTACTTACCCCATGATTGGGCGCAGCGTGGTTTTCCTTGACACACGGTAACCGGTCGATTCTATGTAACTGTGCGAAATATCATTGCGAGTGTCTGCCCTTGGTCTTTGCCGAGAACTGAATGGCAAATCCCAAGATGGGTTTTTCGTCGGACCGATAACGTGGCGCTCAATGAAAGTGCTGGCGGAATGAAGGACCCGCCAATGAGGCGACTATGAAGAACCTGATCAGAAACATTTCGTATCTTGGTTTGCTTTGCGTTTCGCCTACAGTAAATGTTCCGGCCCAATCTCCAGCACCCGGTTTAGCAAGCGCTTGGCATGAGAACAGATTCCAGGTCGATGTCGCCGGAGTTCTCGGCCGATCCTCCATCGTTTTAGGCCAACCGAATCTTCTGGCGGCGCAGGCGATGCCGTTGGGCAATGGACGGCTCGGTGTCGCCATCTGGTCTGACAACGGACTTACAGCGCAACTCAATCGGGCGGACACCCTCCCGGATCGTTTGTCACCGGGAGAAATTGTGGTCCCCGGGCTCACCACACTGACGCAGGCGAAGGATTATTCGGGGCGGCTTGATCTATACGATGGCGAATTCCGGGAGCACGGCGCCGGAATGACAGCTACCGTCTATGTACAGCCAAATACCGATACTTTGATCATCGACGTCACGGGAGCACCTCCCGGAGAACCGGAGAGCGCGCTTCTCAGGCTCTGGGCGCCTCGCACGCCTCAAGCAATAGTCAGGGGCCAGGTGGGTTTGCTTTCGCAGTCCTGGATTGACGAACTGACTCCAGGAGCATCCGGTCGGAGGTTTGGCTCACTGTCAGCGATTACAGCAGACGGGCGTGGTGTTTCGGTTGCCGTAATAGATCCTCTGACCGTCAGGCTTTCGTTCATGCCATATGAGGATGGTCATTTCCGGATCATCGTCGCGGCGCCGCACTATGATGGCAGACTAGATGCGCAAACCGCCATACAGCCGGCTCTTGCTGCGAGAACCGAAGCCGCCAACAAAACATGGTGGCACAATTACTGGAACCACGCTGCAGTTATAAAAATCACGTCGAACGATGGGTCTGGAGAGTACCTGGAGAATCTCCGCAATATCTATCTCTTTGCCGCGGCGGCCGAAAAGGGCGGCGAATATCCGGGCTCGCAAGCGGGTGTCGCGGACATGCTTTCGTCGGCGCGGGATGCGCACCACTGGGATTCGTCCGCGTTTTGGCATTGGAACCTGCGCATGCAGGTGGCAGCCAATATCGGCGCCGGGGTAACGGAGCTAAATGAGCCATTTTTCAATCTTTACCGGGAAAACCTGCCGGCGATCGAGAATTGGACGAAGACGTATATGGGCCGTCCCGGAGCCTGCATTGCGGAGACCATGCGCTTCAATGGGCAGGGCATCGAATACGAATCCAGTTGGCCCGGATTTAACGTTCCTGGAAAAATCGGCCGCGACTGCGATCTTTCGTTCACACCCTACTTCAACGCGCGTACTCTCACGACTGGAGCCGAGGTGTCGCTCTGGGTGTGGGAGCAGTATCTAGCTACAAACGACTACAAGTTTCTTTTCGACAATTATCCGATCATCGCCGCCTCCGCCCGCTTTCTTCTCTCCTATCAAAAGCTGGGGCCGGACGGGCTTCTACATACCGGCCCGTCCAACGCGCACGAGACGCAGTGGGATGTGACCGACCCGACCACTGACATTTCCGCGGTACTGGCCCTCTATCCAGTAGCCATCGAGGCAGCGAAGCTGGTCAACAGGGATGCAGATCTCGCAGAGGAACTGAAGGCGGCGCTGCCGAAAACTCCTCCGTTCCCCCGCACCCAACTAACCCGTCCGTTCACCTTGCTACCGCCTTCAGCGGATGCTGATGGGGTGGATATGATTGCGGAATCCTACCTCCCCGGCGCCCCGAATCATAACGGCGAAAACATCGGACTGGAGCCGGTCTGGCCATACAGCGTGATAGGAGATGCCTCACCATTGTTCGATCTTGCTAAGCGCACTTATCAGCATCGTCCGTCATCTCGCGGAGGTGGTTGGAGCTTCGATCCCATTCAGGCAGCGCGCTTGGGAATGGGTAACGAGGTAGGGGCGGCCTTGCTCAGAAGCACCGAGGACTCCGCGCGGTGCGTGAATGGCTTCACAGGCTGCGACCGCAGAGGACCAGGTGCCGGAACGGCGACCGCAACGGATTTGAATTCCAGAGACCTGGAATTCTACGTTGAACAGAGCGGCGTGGCAGCCGACGCGCTCCAGGAGGCCCTGGTACAGGATTATGACGGGTTGATCCGCATTGCGCCTGCGATTCCTGCAGGTTGGGATTTCGACGGCTGCGTCTGGGTGCGAGGTAAGACAAGAGTTGACGTGCAGGTGAGGGACGGTGTTCCGACGACTGTTGTGATTGAGTCAGGTATCGCGCAGCCGCTCAAGGTTCGCAATCCGTGGCCGAATCAGTCGATCGATGTCGTCGCAGGTGAAGCTGGAACAAAAGTTGTGGATGACGCGACCGGGTCTGTCCTTCACTTTAGAGCACTCGCCAGCACGAGTTACGTCATCGAGAGACACAGCATTCCGGCTGCGAATCAGCGCTTTGAATCCATTAGCGGTACGCCCGCAAGTTCGGCAAAAAGACTCGGACCGGTTCAATTGGGGCTCTTCGGCGTCGGCCAATAGTTGAATTCTCTCCATTGATCAGCATTGTTGCGACATTCGGAGGCGCGGTTGCGGCTCGAGCACGCTCCGGAATCTGCCGCTGCTGATCGTCGTGTTTGCTGTTGTGATGTCTTCCCTGACCGGTTGCGGAAGCGGAGGTGCAAGTGCGGGCGGAGCGGAGGCGTGGGACAGAATCCACCCCCAGTCACATCAACTGTGACTGGTGAAGGCAACTTCCGGCTCACTGTCCCACACGGCAACGTTGACCTTAACCGTGAATTAGCTTCGGGTGATATGGATCGTCTTTCGGTGAGTGCTCAAATTCCTACTATTGGTTCGAGTATGACGAAACCGAATGTAGTCGAAATTGTAGCCGTGAATGCCTCCAAGATCTTCTCGGATCCGCGGCTTTCAACAAGGTGGCCCCAATTCATTCAATATAAAACAGTTAGAAACACACGATTTCAATAGAATTCAATAACTCGCTGAAACTGGTTCGGGACCAGAGGGTCGACTCTAGACACCCCATTTAGAATGAGTCATTTACAAGTTTCCAGTTGTTGAATCTCGTGGATTCTGAGGGAATTTACAGCTACAGAATTGTCTACATTGCTCTGGTGACCGCCGTTGGTTCTTCTTTATCAGTCACTTGTGGCTCCGGTTACGTGAGATCGACCCCCCTGGGTTTGCACCAGGTAGTCGGCTTTCAGAGTGTGTGGACCGAAGAGGGGAACGACCTGGGACAGCGCCGCTTATATCGTCCGAAGTCAACGGATCAAATAAGGTCAACAACGACTTGGCTGAAGCCTGCACCAGACGGATCAGGAGTGCCGAGCTTAGCCTTCGGGATGGGTCCGAATTGCGATGCCGAATCCAGAATCCCAATCCCCCGGCAAAGCAGCGACAGGGGGTCGAGCGCGGTTCATGCGGCGTTTAAAAAAGCTCTCCGATATAGACACCGTAGGGGCCCAGCGCGATGGACTTGAGGGAAGCCGGATCGGCGGCGCCGGGAGATTTGAGTAGGGTCTTCAAGCGGCGGGGTTCGATGCCGACGCCGCCGATGGTTAGGTCGACAGTTTGTGGCTGGGCGGTGAAGTTGACGCTGACGACCACTTGCGGCGCGCCGGGGGCCTGGCGCATCCAGCTCAGGACTCTTGTGTTTCCGGTGTCGAGCATGATGTTGGCGCCGTTATCAAATGCCGGAACGGTCTTCTTGAGACGGATGAGGGCGCGGTACCAGTTGAAGAGCGAGCCTGGATCGTTCTGTTCAGCGGCGACGTTGATGGTGGCGGCGCTGGGCGGCACGGGCAGCCACGGCTTACCGGTGGTGAAGCCGGCGTTGGCTGTCGCGTTCCACTGCATCGGCGTGCGCTCGCCGTCGCGTCCTTTTTCCTTGGGCCAGCCGGTGATGCCAATGGGGTCTTTAACGTCCTGCTTGCGCGTGGGAGGAGTCGTCTTCATGCCGATCTCGTCGCCGTAGTAGAAGAGCGCCGCGCCGCGGCTGGCGAAGAGGATGGTGGAGATAACGCGCTCGATGTCAGTGTCGTGGACGCCGTCGCCGTAGCGCATGTCGATACGCGGGTTATCGTGGTTGTCGAAGAGCAGCAGCGGAATGTTGGCGCCGATCTGCGTCTCCGCCTCGATGAGCTTGCTGCGGAACTCCGTCATGTCGAGCTTGTTGATCATGCCGACTTGGGTGTCCATGGGTAGGTGAAACTCCGGCTTGTCGACCGAGCCATACATCTTGGCGAGCTCAGCGATGTTGGGCAGATAGGTTTCGCCAATGAGCACGCGCGTGCCGGGAAACGCATTCGAATCAAACTTGTCCATCGCGGCGCGCATTTCCTGCATTACCTCATGCACGCCCGGCTGGTTGTTGGTCTTCGACTCGTCCAGTTGCGGGTCGCCGTAGGCATTGATAATAGGCTTGCCGTCCTTGTTGTTGACAACGCCTTCATCGGTCAGCTTGGGGTCCTCGAAGAGGTCGACGACTGCGTCGAAACGAAAGCCGCCCACGCCACGCTTCAGCCAGAAGCGCATGATGTCCTTGAAAGCCTGGTGGACTTCGGGGTTGTACCAGTTCAGGTCCGGCTGCTGGACGTAGAACTTGTGGTAGTAATACTGCCGCGTCGTTGGATCCCACTGCCAAGCGGAGTGGCCAAAGTATGACTGCCAGTTGTTGGGCGGCTGGCCTTTGTCGGTCGCGGTTTCGCCCTTGCCGTCGCGCCACACGTACCAGTCGCGGTGAGGATTGTCGCGGGACGAACGCGACTCAACAAACCACTTGTGCTGGTCGGAAGTGTGGTTCATGACCATGTCCATGATGATGCGGATGTGGCGCTTTTGGGCTTCGCTCACCAGGCGGTCGAAGTCGGCGGGCTTGCCGTACTGCGGATCGATGTTGCGAAAGTCGGAGATGTCGTAGCCGAAGTCAACCTGCGGCGAAGGATAGACGGGCGTGAGCCAGATCGCGTCGACGCCGAGTTTCTGGAGGTAGTCGAGGCGCTCGGTAATGCCGTTCAGATCGCCGATACCGTCGCCGTTGGTGTCCTGAAAGCTGCGCGGGTAAATCTCGTAGATGACAGCGTTCTTCCACCAGTCCCGCTCACTCGCCTGAGTTGTGCTCTTTACTTCGTCTCCTGGATGGAGGAGCTCGTTTTGCGCTCCTGCGGCCAGCGCCACGGTTCCCAGAAGCAGAGCTATGGCAGAGGTCTCGATTTTTCTTAAAATCCAATGGGCCGGTTGCATTGCAATCTCCTCAATCTTGATTTTGCCGCTGAAATATCCGGCAACAACGGAACTCCGGTCAAATCATCACACGAGGTCTACTGCTTCTCAACCAGCCATCACGCCCAGTTCTTCTTCATGGAGCCGAACTCGATTCCGAACTGCGGATCAGTCCGCGTGTCTGCGATGCGATTCGGGATCTCAGTCCCGACTAACCCTTGACATTGATAAGGCATTCGGGAAAGCGGAGCGGAAAACAAATCTGCTTTATGAATTCAGATGCCAATTTGGACGAATTTTAGGGCCACGACGCAAAGACAAAGCCTAGTCCGCTAGCCTCTGCCGTTCGGCATCACTTACCTCCTCCTCGCCTCACGCCGCCGTCTGAGGATGAGGATGTCGACGGGATCAGACTGGTTCTAGCGTGACAGAAAGATCGTGTCCCAATACTTCAACTCCGGAACGGTGAATTCGATCCACTGAGTTCCAGACTCCACATAAGCTCTGAACGGCAAAGGATGAAATTGTCCATCATCCACATCCGGGGATGCCCAGCCTACTGAGCGGATTGTTTCGGGCAAGCGCACTTTTACCGGCACCTGATTGAGAAGCGGCGGCTCAGGACGCTTCATGTCGATATCACGCCAATGCGCGTCGCTCGATCCGAGCAGGTTGATGAAGTGAAGCATAGTCGTATCCTCGTTGCGGCGGGCTATCGTCCAAATTGTGTCCGGCACCGCCAGTGGATCGGCAGGCTCGCCATTGATTTTCACTTCAACAGAAGCGGGTTGCAGATCACCGCGCAAATAGTTTTCGTAAGCCGTCAAATAGTCGTAATAATGACGCAAGGCCGTGTGCAGCGCGGGCGAGACGGCGAGTCGCGTGTCTCCGGGGAAGTATTCACTCGAAAGCATGCGGTCTCCATCGCCAAGTTCAATGTGCCCGGCTCCGGAGGCGAAGATCGCAGCGTCAGTGAGAAGCACGCTGGGCGCGTTGAACTGTTTGGCCGCTGGCGGCGGGTCATCCTTTGATTCATTGCGGTTGACGTAGGCGGCAAAGACAACGCCGCCCCCCGGCCGCGCAAGATGCACTTGTTCAGCGGTTTCGAGGATGCTTGCGAAGGTCTCGTGGTCATCCCAAAGTTCGGAGTAGACGAATTCAGCAGACGAGTGCGCGACCTGATCCTGCCCAAGCGCATTCACCGTGTTAAAAACCACAGGTTTGCCTAAGTCTGCGTGTGCATGGTCGATGAAAGATCGGAAGCCAGCGATGTAATCCACCCTGGAGCCATCGAGCGCATATCCACCCTGGTCGCCGTAGGTGTCAACATGCCAGCCGTCGAAGGGATAGACTGCAAACAAATCGCGCATTTGACTGAATAGGTAGCGCTGCCATCCGGCATCGTTCTGGTTCATGTAATAGAGGAAGTGAGTCGACCATCCGGAGGCCTGAAGGGGCAGATTCTTGGCTGTCGCGGCGCTTCGTGGACAGTTCGCAGTGCTCCATGTCGCCCATCGCAGAGGAAGAGGGTTGGAAGGCCTGGTGAAGACGTCTTCATAGGCGCCATAGCTTGCGTTATAAGCCATCGCAACCATGTTGTAGCGGTGTGCCTGGGCAATGAAGTCGCTCACAATAGCGCCATCTACGGTGCGGCCGGCGATGTCGTTCCAGGTGGGCCGCGGATGCGCGACCGTACCAGCCAGAGGCTGGTCATGGCGATACTGAAAGTCGTAAAACTCCAGCCCGTTGATATGGAAGCGATTCAGATCGGCCATCCACGACTTTGGATCGGCGCCCTCGTCGGCGCTAAAGTGCGCCAGGTAACCGTACCGCGGGAAGATCTTCCAATCCGGCGAGATATCAATGGCGGTGCGCCGCTCGTCCAGGACTTGTCCTCCGTCACTTGTCAGCTGGACGTCAACGAGGTAACCCTGGAACGCCCGATCCGGCGCGGAGCAGGAAAGAATCTGCGGGCTGGCTGAAGCCGGGCTCAATTGGATGGGTTCGCAGGTTCCGGCGACGCGGTCCAGATGCCACAGTATCGCGGAGAGCCGCTCGGTTCCCTGAGAGGTGCCGTCCAGTTCGATAATTACTCGTACTGGCTCTGACGGCGCGTAGCGCGCCTTGTCGGGATATGCATCTGATATCCGCAGCGACGAGGGGTGCGCGGAATGAAGCTGGAAAAGCAAGACTGCAGTAAGAAGGCCCGAGAAGTTCATACTCCTAATATGCGTGCAGGTGTGCGCCTTCGCTCATAAAGGTTTGCCGAAGGATTTCCAAGGTTCCCCGAAGAATTTACGAGGATTCGGCTTTATGAGCTATTGGAAGTGGTCGACGAGCGTGAGACCGCTGGAAGCTCGAGCTAATTCGGCGAAGATCAGTTGCTTACCGTCCGGGCTCACAGACATTCCCGCCAGGGGCGTAGGATCCTGCCGCAGGACGTGGATGCTTCGCCCCATCCCGGTTTCCGGATCGACACGTTCGATTTCGAAATGTCCGTTCCGCTCGGTGAGCGAGAACAGGCTGTTGTTGGAGAGGGTCCAGTAATTCTGGTAACCGACCGGCGGACCCTCGAAAACCTTAGTTTCCGGGCCGCCGCTGAGCGGCATCCGCCATATGCCGGGCTCCGCCGAGCGAGTGAAATACAGCCAGCGGCCATCTTCACTTTCAAGGGCGACCATTCCACCACCGCTGGTCACCTGCTGGGCGGACCCGGAACCATCGGAAGGGATTTTCCATATCTGCCACGTGCCGGACCGCGTCGAGCTGAAGTAGATCCAATGCCCATTGGTCGACCAACTGGGGATAATGTCATTGTAGTTGCCAACGGTAAGCGCATGCGGAGGAGCACCCATCGTGTCGGTGAGAAAAATGTGGGCATACGAACCCGGCCTGGCGTCAAATGCGATCAGCCTGCTGTCCGGAGACCAGGCTGGGCTTCCCGCCGAATATCCGGAAGAAGTGATCTGGACGGGTTCAGAACCGTCGATATGAGCGATCCAAATCTCCTGTGAACCCGAACGCCAGGATTGAAAAGCGAGCATAGCGCCGTTCGGGGCGACATGCGGCGAGGAATCCTGTTCACTCGAGGTCAGAATGACAGCTTCGCGGTCTGAGTTCCCGTCGTTCAGATCCAACCCGAGGATGGTCCAGATTGCATTTCCGTGCGAGTACACGAGTAGGCCGCCTTGCTTTGCGATGGAAGGACCGTACGCGCCATCGCTTCCAGCAGGCTCATGCTCCGGTGTTCCGCCCTTGGCCGAAACGCGCCAGAGCGATAAACTGCCGCTTCGATTCGACGCGAACACAATGGCAGAGGCGTCTGCCGTCCATGCCAACCCGACAATGAGCCGGCCGTCTGACGTGAGGCGCCGAGCGGTTCCGTAAGGCAAATTCATTACGTAGACGTCGCGCGTTAAACTCTGCGGACCCCGCACAAAGGCCAGTTCTGTTCCGTCCGGTGAGACCTGCGGAGTGAAATCCCCATCCCAGCCCTGCGGCGGATTCGTGATGGTGTGTAGCTCTCGAGTCTGCGGATTCAACTCCACCAGTTCGCTTGGGGCTTCAGGAGAGCGTTTCTGGGGAAAAATGAGACTGCCGCTCTGAGTCCACGCCAGGCCGCCATAATCATCGACATTGTTGAAAGGCAGGACATAGACCTCGCGTTCCGAACCGCCAATTGCCGGGATCGTCACGACCGCGCTCCTGATGTCGTTGTGGCGAATGAACGCGATCGTGCGGCCATCGGGAGACCAGGCCGGGCTGAATTCATCGGAATCGCCCGAAGTGAGAGTCGCAGGTACCTCAGAGCCCAGTTGCTTTACATATATATGACCGTGCTGCTCGCCTTCCTTCCTCCACACGAAGGCAATGGCGCTGCCATCGGGAGAAAAGGCAGGCTGAAGCTGTGATCCGGGATAGGTAGTCAAAGGGCGGCTGACGAAGATCTCCGGCCGATAGGCGTGCCGCCTGGATTGCCACAAGAAGACGCCTCCAGCCGCAACGATAACCAAAAATGCGGCGGCCAAGATAGGTTTGGCGCCGGTGATACGCGCCAAGACAGAGTGCTGGCCACGTACGGATCCGGATGCGGATTCCACCGAGGCTGGAAGGGCGGCTCCAGAGACCTGAGAGTTGGGCCCGGCCACGGACTGTAAGCCGTTGCCGCTTGAAGGGTGGGAAACCGGGGCGATCAGGCGGTAGCCGACCTTCGGGATGGTCTCAATGATGTGTGGAGATCGCGGATCGTCGGTAAAGGCTCGTCGCAATTCGGAGATTGCCCGGATAAGGACATCTTCACCCACGAAAACGTCGGGCCAGACAGCGCCGCGAAGCTGCTCGCGGGTAATGACTTCTCCAGACGTGGAAGCCAAGGTGACTAACACCTGCATGACCTTCGGTTCGAGGTGAATGGTTGTGCCGTCGCACTCCATTGCATTAACGCGCGGATGAATGATCCACTCACCGATCCTGAAATCGCCTTGCACTGGGGAGCCTCGTCGGGATTATAGATGAGCGTGGCAGGGCAGGCACGGAGAATCTGGACCGTGATGAAAACGCAAAACTTACCGCAATCGGGAAAACCTCGTAAAAACGTCGCCCCGTATCCATGGTCAACTTCCACGGTCAATCTTAAGGTGGATGCCGAAATCGTTCTTCCAGCGGAAGGAATTCGAAGGGGTGCAGGCTTAGACATCCCGGGGAATGCTCGCCGTCAAGGGCAGGTAGTACGGGGCAGGCGTAAAATGTCGGTTGCTTTCACAACTCGGGCTCAAGATTTGGCACACGACTCGATATCCGGAGCAAGCTCCACGAAACCGTTGGCCATTGGGCTTGGCTGTGGCCGGGATCATGCGTCAATCGCCTCCGAAGATCTGCCGTTTACAAAGTTGCACTTGAAACCATCACAGGAGGCAATCTCATGATGAAATGGCACTGCGACTCAGAATCTGAACGCACAACCCGCGTCAGCGGAAATGCGCGACTTTGGACACACATCATCTTGCTGGCGTCGACCTGCTTTGCGGTCCTGGCGATCTCATTGCTGCCGACCAGCGCAATCGGCCAGACGCAGGCGTCGAGCGCAATGCTATCCGGCACGATTACCGACAAGACTGGAGCCGTGATTCCTGGGGCGACCGTGACCCTCACCGACGAGGATCTTGGGTTCCAACGCCAGGTGAAGACCTCGGACCTGGGACTTTACGTGTTCACGCTGCTGCAGCCGGGAAAATACTCGCTGACAGCGCAGAAGGCCGGCCTGAGCACGTACACAGAGAAGAACATCACGCTGCAAGTGGGTCAAGCGCTCGAGAATCCTATCCAGTTGGGCTTGGCCAGCGTCGCGGAGGTTGTCACTGTGACCGGCGAGCCACCGCAATTAAGCACACAGGACTCGAACGTCTCCACCTTTGTCGATAGCAAAGCCATCGTCGACCTTCCTTTGAATCAACGTAACATTGTGAGTTTGACGTTTCTCAATGCCGCGGTCACAAACCAGGCTCTGACGCAATGGCAGGGCGGGACGAGCGCCAACTCACCCAACGCCGATCAGGACCTCTCATTCCTGAACTTTGCTGGTAGCAGGTTCGGCGATACCGAATACCTTCTTGACGGTCACTGGGACACCGACCCGCAGTGGGGCGGAATCATTTATACCCCGGGCGTCGAAGAAACTCAGGAGTTCCGGCTGCAAAGCAATAGCTTCTCGGCCCAGTTCGGCTTCAGCTCGGGCAACGTCATCAACATGGTTACGAAGTCGGGCACCGACACCCTCCATGGCGATGCCTACGATTTCATCCGTAACAGCGCGGCGGATGCGCGGAACTACTTTGACCATGGTCCGCAGCCGCTCTTCCACCGGAATCAGTTCGGCGCCACCCTCGGCGGCCCGGTGGTTCTGCCGCATCTTTACTCCGGACGCAAGAAGACCTTCTTTTTCGGCGCCTATGAAGGCCTGCGCGCAGCCAATCCTGTCACTCAGACCCTCCAGGTTCCCACTCTTGCTGAGCGCGCCGGCGACTTTTCCGCTCTATTGGGATCGGCGATCACCGGTACAAAGGATTATCTCGGACGGCAAGTCTACGCCGGAGCCATTTATGACCCATATTCAGCTCGTGTAGTAACGGCAGGACACGTCGACCCGACCTCCGGCCTCACCGCTACAACCACTGGCGTGATTATGGACCCATTCGGCGGAGTCACCGGATCCGTACCCACAAATATGATTCCTTCGTCGCGGTTCGACAAACTCGGATCCACGCTCCTGAGTTACTATCCCAAACCCACCAATTCTGCCTCCACGAACAATTTCGTGTTCAGTGGACCCTCGCCTCAGCAGCAGGACTCCTTCACCATCCGGATCGATGAAAACATCAACGACGCAACACGTGTATGGGGACGTTTCTCGCGAAGGGATGAATTCAAGACCGGCGGCGTCGCCACGTTTGGCTCGAACGATGCAGGCGGACCGGGATTAAAAAATGGGGATAACCGCTGGGATTCCGCTCTCGGCTATTCCAGAATTCTGTCTCCGACCCTGGTCTGGACGGTCAACGTGGGCTGGAACAGATGGATCGAGACGAACGTGCCTCAGGGAAACCCATTCAACGTGACCCAACTGGGATGGCTGTCTTCACTTAATGTTGGAGGCGGCGTGTTTCCAAGCGTCAGCTTGAGCAATGGATATGCCGGGCTCGGCTCCGGATCTCCTCAGACGGCTCCCAGGGAAGCACGAACGATCGGCACGGACTTTACCAAAACTTCTGGCCGCCAGTTGTACACCTTCGGATTTGACTTCACTTCGCAGTACTACAATAATCTCTCCCCGGGCAACGCCAGCCTGAATTTCTCCCAAAGCGGGACGGCAGGATTCGATCCCGTAAACTCGGGCACGGTCGGCCCCCAGACTGGCGACTCCTTCGCTGCCTTCCTGCTGGGCGCCGGATCCGGGAATTTCCAACAGAGTGGATCGCAAACCTCAAATGCCAAGAAGATCGACTGGTATCTCCAGGACGATTGGAAGGTTACCGATAAGCTGACTCTGAACGTTGGACTCCGTTACGAGCTGCAGCCTTCCCCGACCGACCGCTTCAACAAGATGGCCTGGTTCGACCAGACAGCGGTGAACCCGATTGTATCAATGGAAACAACGGTGCCGGTCGGAGGGCTGTCTCCGGTTCCGATCACACCTCTTGGGGAACTTGTGTGGCCAAACAATGGAACGAACGGACGGGGAGTGATCACCAACAGTTACTTTAACTTCGCTCCACGCTTCGGATTTGCCTACCATCCGGCTGCAAAGTTGGTGGTGCGCGGAGCCTACGGAATCTTCTATCCGCAGAGAGCATCGGTGTCTTTTGATGCGAATCTGAACGGCTATTCGCAACAAACCTACTGGCAGGACAAGAACAGCGCGATTAGCGGTAATGCCTATTCCATCACGACGCCGGCCAGCCAGGCCTTCCAGGGCGGACTGTTGCCGATCGTAGGGAATGCCTTGGGCGGCCTGACAGGGGTTGGCGCGAGCATTAACGGCATACAGCACAATTGGAGCAGCCCGTATGTGCAGGATTACACGTTCGGAATCCAATATGCGCTCACCAATAACGATGTTCTTGACGTCGCGTATGTGGGGAATCGCGGACAACATCTTCCCGTCTCGGGGAGCCTCGACAGCAATCAGCTTCCGGATGAATTCATCACCCAGGCCGCCCAGGCGTACGCGGCCAACGGGGGCACGGACAACCCGCTCCTCGATGAAGTTCCGAATCCGTTCTATACTCAGACCACGATCACTGCAAACGGTGGATGCGGGCTGCAGGGCCAGACTGTCCAACGTTACCAGCTCGAGCGTCCTTTCCCTGAGTATTGCGATGTCTACAGTCAACAGGTGCCTGTCGGCTTTGACACCTACAACTCGATGCTGGTGACATGGACGCATCGTTTTTCGCACGGGCTCCAGGTGCTTGCCTCATACAACAGGTCGAAGTGGCTTGATGATGTTACAGGCAATTCGGCATGGAGCTGGGGCGCCTCAAACCAGGAATTCAGAGACAACACCAACATTGCCATGAACAAGTCGGTCGATGCGTCCGATGTTCCGAACAGCCTGGTTGTGAGCTACATCTACCAATTACCTATTGGCCACGGCCAGGCGGTTGGAGCGAATATGCCCAAGTCGGTCGACGCCGTCGTTGGCGGCTGGCAACTCAGCGGCGTCAGTACGTTCAGAAATGGAGTGCCTTTGAACTTGACAGACGACAACAACACCTCAAACTCGTTTGGCGGAGGACAAACGCCGGATCAGGTGCATACTCCGCACAGCGTGAGCCGGAAATGGAACGCAGCCGGGACGGGAATCATCGACTTCGACACGACCGCATTCCAGCAGGCCGCAAACTTCACCTTTGGCAATACAGAACGTAACCTCTCGTATCTCCGCGGACCGGGAACCGACCAGACAAATTTCTCGTTGCAGAAGTACTTCACCATCACTGAGCGCTGGAAGGTTCAGGTTCGAGGCGACGCATTCGACATCTTTAACCACCCGTATTTCACAAATCCCGATACCGGCTTGGGGGACTCCAACTTCGGTCTGATCTCGGGAGCATTCCAGCCTCGCGAGATTCAGGGCGCTGTCAAGATTCTCTGGTAGAGGGACGAAATTGTACGGGACCGAATTTTCATGCGGCGTCTGGGGAAATGCATAACCTGCTGATGTGTTTTGTCAGATCACCTATAGAATGCCATGCGGGCACGGCAGACACCGTGCCCGCTTTTTTCCGCTGCGCAAGATAGAGGATACTTGAGTTCATGAATTGGTTCGATCCGCCGCCGAGTCAGTCCCTATGCCGTCTGTTGAGAGAGCTCTGCACCGCGATCCTGGCTGTTTTTCTGTTGTCTTCGATCAAGGCCGAACAGGCGCCTGCATCCATGGGGTCGATCGAACAGATGTGGGCGGAAGCTTCCGCAGCGCAGCAGAGCCAGCAATACGATCGCGCGGCCGATCTGTATCGAAAGATCCTTTCAATACAGCCGAATCTTACGGAAGCAGAAGTCAATCTCGGCATTATGCTGCACCTGGCAGGAAAACCCCAGGACGCGGTTGCATGCTTTGACCACGTGCTGTCGAAGCACCCCGACCTGCTCGGCCCTAACCTGATCGCCGGGCTCGACGATCTCAAGCTGGACAATCCGCAGGCAGCGCTTCCGCACTTGCAAAGAGCAGTCAGATTGAGTCCCGAGAACATTGAAGCCCGGGTGGGCCTGGCGAACAACTATCTGCAGCTTAAACAGTATGCGGAGGCGCTGGACCAGTTTACGCGGGCGACAAAGTTGAATGCCGGAAATGCGGAAGCGTGGTACGGCATGGGTGCAACCTACTTGAGCATCGAGAAGGAGACGGAGAACGATCTTCATCGCTCCGCCTCTCCGTTTCGCGCGGTTCTTTTGGGCGAGTCGTATCTGCAACAAGGTCAACTCGACAAGGGGATCGGCATGCTCAGCTCCGTCGTAGCGAATTCGCAGACCGTACCCTGTGCCCGCTCTATTCTTGGTTTTGCTTACCTTCAACAAGCCAGATTCGCGGATGCCGAGCAACAATTCGACATGGATTGGAACATCCGCACCGGCGAAGGGTGTCTGCTTGGCATGCTCGGCACTGCGTCTCTCGATGAGAAAAAGGGTGACACACAGGGCGCACTCCGGGAGGTCAGCGAGGCTGCTGCGATCGACCCGGCGTTTGTTACGACGAATGCCAGCCTTTATCTGAGCAGTCTGACAGCGGGGGGAGAAGACAGCAAGGTCGCCCAAATCCTGGCAAGGCAGCAGCCGGTGCCTGCAGGATTGGACAGTCCGGAAAGCGACGCGAAAAGAGGTTATTACTCCGCTTGCGTCTCAAAGCTCGCTCAGAAAAAAGAGCAATTGGATGTGCCGCATCTCCGTCTCTTGTGCCTTTGCTCCTATTCTACGGGTCAAGACGAAATCGTCATGGCTGCAAGTAGCGGGATTCTCAAGCAACTTCCCTCGGATTCGGAAGCCCTATACTGGCGGGTGCAATCAACCGAGCGATTGGGCCTTGCGGCGATCACGAGAGCCAGTGTACTCAATCCCGATTCTGTCTCTCTTCATGCGCTGATGGGAGACCTGCTACAGGCCAAGGGCGATCTGACCGCCGCCGCTACCGAATACCGCAAGGCAATTGCAATTAAGCCTTCGTTCCTGGCCGCTCATCTTGGCTTGGCGCGCACTCTTAATTCCGATCACAAGACCGACGAAGCTGAGCAGGAGGTGCGGAGTGTACTCGATTTGAGCCCGGACGACGCGGAAGCCAATTACCTCATGGGAGAAATACTGGTAAACCGTTCGGCGCTGGCCAATGCTCTGCCGTTCTTGCTGAAGGCGCTGCAAGCGGCGCCGGAGGAACTCCCGTATGTTCACGCAGACCTGGGAAAGGTGTATGAAGACCAGGGCGAAACCGCGAAGGCGATCGCGGAGATGAAGCAAGCCGTGAGCGTGGATGTGGACGGGGGCTTTTATTACCGGTTGGGTCGTCTTTACCTGAAGACCGGAGACCGTAAGTCGGCAGAAGAAGCGTTAGCGATGAGCGCCAAGCTGAAAAATGCGACGGATGCCGCGGCGCAGTTTGTGAAATGAGTGCGTGTGGCCCAGCGCCCTTGGCCGCCGCGCGGAATTGTGTAAGTGCCGATAGCATGCGGCCTAGCCATTCTGGAAAGAGCCGATGAACTTCTAAGTCTCGACAATCGCCGCGCAGTGGATTCAGTCGCAGTTTCAAACGAAAGGCATACGTGTGCTCCACCATTGGATTCAACGAAGCATTGCAGTGTGGGCCACAGTAACTCTGTTGGCCGGTTGTGGACTGGTTTTTGGCCAAGCGCAGGGCGCTGTGGTTGCAATGGATCTCGGAGCCGCTCTTGACCACCCACCTAAGACTGGGGGCGATTGGGACAGAACGCTGAAACTCGATCGTTTTCTGCCCGCAAATGGAGTGCTGGTGCAAACTACGCCGACTGCGGCATGGGTGGCGTGGGATGCCAAGGCCCTCTATGTTCGCTTTCGCTGCGCCGACCCCGATCCCGTGTACCGTCATGGAATCCGGCTGCGCCGGAGCGACCGCGTCGAAGTCGGAGTGTTGCCGCCCAGAGCTAATCAAGATGATCTTTGGCAATTTACGATCGACGAATCCGGCGAAGGCTTTGTGACCCACGGTAAGAACAAAGGCGCATTGCAAGGCACAACTGTCGCGCTGAACAACACGGAGTGGGTCGCGGATTTTGTAATTCCATGGGACAGGCTTGGCGGAATGCCTAAAGAGGTCTTTCATATGCAACTCTCCCGTGTGCGATTCATCACGGGAGAGGTGCTGAGCCCTTCGGCGGTTGATTTCCATGATGGACCTGTTTCGACTGACCTCGCGCCCGCTGCAACCGACCAATTTATGGAAGTAAGATTGGGAGGCAGCATGAATTCGCAGACGGCGGACTTCGGACTCATCGCGTTGCCCTCCGGAATCCGGCGATGGGAACGGCGCACTGCGTTGCGTCGCGCAACTGATGCGGAATTGACGCAGATTCAGCGTCTGCAGCAGCAACTCGAAGCAGAGCCGACTTCTGAAACTAATCTTCCCGATCGGGTCCGTCTGGCTGAGATTTGGTACGACCTTCTCGATCAGGAGGGCTTCAGTTTCCATCCGGAAAGCGGAACGTGGATTCTCGGTTCTGGCGAGCTTGACCCATGGACGGCGCGACATCGATTCAACGACGCGTTAGCGAATCGCGATATCGCCACGGCGTGCCAGATTCTCGATTCTCTCCTCCGGCATTTCAGTCGTGTTTCGCAATCGTGGTTTGCAGACGGCGTTCCGGGAGATGCGAGGGAGGACGCATGGACTCCGGTTGAAGCGATCGAGAGTGTGAGGAACACATCGGATCAAATTGTTCTGCGTGCTCGAGCAGGCAAAAGAGAGCTTCAGTTGTATATTTCGTTTCCATCCACCGGGGGTGTTCGGCTGCATGGGCCGGATACGGGTTTCTTCTCTTCGCCTTCCTCACTGCCGATCAAACTGACGAAAACAGCGGATGAGATTCATACAACCTCGAAGAGCTTATCCGCCAGTATCGAATTACATGGGGATTGGCGCATCGATTTCTTCTCCGAGGGAGAGCGGAGAGCTTTCTGGAGTCTCGGAAAGGGTGATCTCCTTGTGCACGAAAATCGTGACGGCCGAATGGAAGGCTTCGATTTGAGAGGTGGCCTGAGATCTGGGGAAAACATCTTTGGATTGGGCGAGCGCTTTGATTCCTTCAATCAACGTGGCAAGACATTGACTCTTTGGCAGTTGGATGCATGGGATTCGCTGTACCGTGGAGGTCTGGAAAACCAGGCGTACAAACCGATTCCACTCTGGCATAGCAGTACAGGTTACTCCGTGTTTTGGAATTCGAGTTATGAGATCAGAGCAGATTTTGGCAGCGCGCGAGAAGACCGGTACAGAGTCGTTGCACATGGACCGATCTTTGATCTTTATCTCTGGCCGGGCGACTACAAGAACGTCCTGAAAGAATACACGTCTCTCACAGGTAAGCCTTTGCTGCCCCCGGTGTGGGCGTTCGAGCCGTGGATGGGCGGCGGCGGCGAACGATGGGCAAGAGATCGGGAAAAGACACCCACAGAGACCATGCTGGATGTAATAACCGAATTTCGGAGACTCGATATTCCTCACTCAAGCATTTACGCCGAGGGCGACGGGAGTAGCGATCCTCTGCTCTATCGAAGACTTGATCCGTTGCAGATTCGCGTGTTGACGTGGGGACGCAGCCAGCCGCTCGGATGGACGAGTGAGCAGATCAGGCACGCCCTTCCCGAGACGTCGGCTGACCGGCTTCCGCTGATGAAGTTAAGGGGTGGCTCCGTATATGGCTTTCCGGCCGGCCATATTCTCGCGGGGCAATTCCCATATTTCGACTTCACTGATCCCGCAGCGCTCGATCTGCTGCGCGTGTACTGGGCGCAGCGTCTGGATCTGGGCGTGGCCGGCACTATGGTCGACTTCGGGGACCTGGTTCCGCGTGATGCGCTGTTTCACGACGGCAGCACCGGCGAACAGATGCACAACTGGTATGCCCATCTCTACCATCGGTACATGCACCAGGTATTCGAGGAACGGCGGGGTGACGATCATGTATTGTTTTCGAGAGGAGCTTCGCCGGGAAGTCAGGCCGATGTGTCGCAGATGGCCGGGGATCACGCGTCTAACTTTCGCGGGCTGGATGAATCGATCGCGGGTGGGCTCAGCATCAGCGCTTCGGGGTTCTCGAACTGGGGCGCGGATGTTGGCGGATACGAAGGGAAGCCAGATGAGGAAGTGTACGAACGCTGGATCGAATTCGGTGCATTTTCTCCATTGATGCGTTTTCATGGAACAGAACCGCGCGAGCCTTGGTTCTACAGCGATGCAGCTATCGCAACATACAAGAAATATGCGTGGCTCCGCGAGAATCTTCTGCCATACATTTACGGATCGGCGCAGGATACGCATGCAACCGGTGTGCCACTGATGCGCGCGTTGCCTGCGTTGGCTGACGATGAATATATGTTCGGCGACGATTTGCTTGTAGCCCCTGTACACACGCCCGGCGAGCACCGTGTTATATCCCTGCCCGAGGGGAGCTGGACGAGCCTCTTTTCCGGTTTGTCCGCGGCCGAAGGAGAATACGAAATGCACGTATCGCTCGATGAGATTCCCGTTTTCCTCCGCGCGGGTGCGATGGTTCCGATCCGTGTTGCTCCGGACTTCACGCTTGGGGAATCCATATCTGCCGGCAGTGTCGCGGCACTGCTGGTCACACCACCTGATGCGTACCCGACTTCGCACGCCTGGAAGCTTCCCGGGAACAGCGTCGAAACAAAACTTGAGAACAGTTCTGAAGGCACTGGGTTTCGAGTGACGATTGATGGATGGCAGGACCTCCGCTTCCTGTTGATTCTGGGCATTCAGGGACACATCGGGAGTGTGACAATTGACGGACGCCTGCTACCGCAACTCGATACGCGACTGGCAGACTCGTTCCCGCCGGGATGGCAGCAGATTGATGCGGGCAGGATCGTTGTACGTCTTCCTGAGGCTCCGAATCATACAGTGCTCCTTTCCAACCGAAAGGTGCAGTAGTAGCATTGCGATATTTGGCAGCGGCGAAATCCCTGGAAAGAGCGAGATCGAATTGCCGCAATACATGGTCCTGGTCTTACATTATGACGATGGTGCAATGGGAAATTCGCAGGTAGTGTCCAGAGTTTTTCGTACTTTGGATCTTTCTTGTTACCTCGATTGTGGGGGGAGTCATTTTGCTGCAGGCTCGTGGTCTTCTTTCCGGCATCCTATGTGTTGCTTCCATTCTCGCTATCGAGTGCCGCGCACAGCAGGGCGGCATGGGCGGCATTGCCTCTGGATCGGCAGCGGCTCCGGTGTACGACGCCCAGAAGCGGCCCATCACCGCGGGCGGGTTCGTCGACAAAGGGCCGGTGATCTTCGAAGACGTTACGAAACAGGCGGGGCTCTCGGGTTGGCGTCACAAGATGGGGGTTCCAGAGAAAAACTTCATCGTCGAGACCAACGGCTCCGGCGTCTGCCTTCTGGACTACGACAACGACGGCTGGCTGGATATCTATCTCGTCAACGGCTCAACGTTCGATGCGCTTGACGGCAAAGAGGAGCCGCCCCACGCAGCGCTTTTCCACAACAACCACGATGGCACCTTTACCGATGTGACCGCGCAGGCCGGCGTGGCCAACGACCGCTGGGGATATGGATGCTCAGTGGCTGACTACGACAACGATGGCTGGCCCGATCTTTTCGTGGGCAACTACGGCAAGAACCGGCTCTACCACAATAATCACGATGGAACATTTACTGATGTTGCTGAAAAGGCCGGCGTGCAGCTGGGCAACTGGTCGTCCGGCTCGGCATGGGGAGACTACGATGGCGACGGACTTCTGGACTTGTATGTCGCCGGGTACGTGCACTTCGACCGCGACAACCTCCCAGTAGGCGGCAGCAAGAGTGTGGGCTACGCCTACTGCCAATATCGCGGAGCATCGGTAAATTGCGGCCCGCGCGGCTTGCAGGGCGAGCCCGACCATCTCTTCCATAACAATGGCGACGGCACTTTTACCGATGTGACCGTGAAGGCCGGCGTCGAGGACAAAAATCGCTACTATGGGTTTACATCGATCTTTGTGGACATCAACGGAGATGGCAAGCCAGATCTGGTGGTAGGCAACGACTCCACGCCGAACTATCTCTACATCAACAAGGGCGACGGAACCTTTGAGGACGACAGCTACCTGTCGGGTTTCGCACTGAACGCTGACGGACGCGAGATCGCTTCCATGGGTATCGCTGTCGGTGACTACGAGAACAACGGTCTGATCGACTTCTTCGTCACCGACTTCGGCGACGACTACAAGGTGCTCTTCCACAATGACGGTGACGCCAGCTTTTCCGACGTGAGCTATAAGTCGGGAATCGCGCAAACCACCATCCCCTTCGTCGGATGGGGCGATGGCTTCATCGACTACGACAACGATGGGTGGCTCGATCTGTTCATGGTCAATGGCCATGTCTACCCACAGGTCGACCAGCACGACTGGGGCACCACATTCGCCGAACGACCACTACTCTTCCACAATGTGCCTGATCCAAGCGGCAACGGACGCAAGTTCGAATATGTTCCGCCGGTCATTGGGTCAGGGCTGGCCGATGTGATTCCGGCGCGAGGAGCGGCATTCGGCGACCTCTTCAACAATGGCAAGATTGACGTGGTGATCAATCCAATCGACGGCCCGCCGGTATTGCTGCGAAATGTGAACCCCGATCATCATCACTGGGTGGAGATGAAGCTGGTCGGCGGACCCAAAAGCCCTCGCGACGCCACCTGCGCCACCGCCTATCTGACCGCCAATGGCATGCGCCAGCGCCAGGATGTGCTGGCCAGCGGAAGCTACATCTCCGCCAATGACCGCCGGCTTCATTTCGGCTTGGGCGACGCTACCGACGCTGGCTCTGTCGAGATTCACTGGCCCTCAGGCGCGAAAGAGACCATCAAACTGCCTGCCGTGGATCGTATTTATATGATCATTGAAGGAAAGGGGATCATGCGCACGCTCTGCGGTGGCAAGCCCTGCGATGCGAACGCCGTTGCCGTCAAGCCGGCAAACTGAAGCGAATGGTAAGGTCGGGCGGGGAGGTTCATGTCCCGTCGCCTAACTCAGTCAATCCTCTCTCGTCCCCCGCCGATAGCTCAGGGTTTGTGACTTCGCCGTCGGGCAGCGTAGTCTCCCCGAACCCGCCTCAAGGTATGTCGTCAATGAGCCCAATTCCAGTCCACACGGACAGTGCGGGATTGACGGTAACGAGTTTGGTCGAGGATGGCCCCTCCGGAACCCTGTTCATGAGCCACAAGAATCTTTGATTCGCCAGTGGAACACGTCTGTAAGTCGCTCTGAGGATTTCGCCCGGATGGGGCTTCGGCACCATGTTAAACGTGGTTCGCTAAAGTCTCATCTGGGCTATTCACGTTCTTGTTCGAAGGAGCCTTGAAACGATTGAATTCTCTCTCCAACAGTGCGGGGTGCGCAGCGACAATCCGCGACACCGATTCGTTTTTTCCCGTTACTTCGCCGCACAAAATCGCAGACAAATTCATCTGGACTGACCCCGCGAAATGAGACACAAGTGTAGTCGAAATTGTGGCGGTCAAGGCCTCCAAGAGCAACGCGGAACTATAGCTTTCAACAACAAGGCTGCAAACCGTTCAATATAAAATAGTTAAGAACGCGTGATTTCAACAGATTTCAATAATTGATTGAAACTGGTTCGGGACCAGGGGATCGACCGACACGCATAAGTGTTCAAATGTCGGCAAGTTCGCAAGTTTAACGAACCAGTTTGCTTCACGTGGATGGAAATCGGCACCTTGGGCAGTTGCCCCAGAGCTGCTCCCCTCACTGGATCGGGATCAAAGTCAAACTGATGTACGATGTTGTTGTTCCGCTCGGATCCGATCGGCGGAACACACGAGTTGCTTCCGTGCGGGCTGCTTGGAGGTGATCTCGTGAAACTGTTCAACAAGAACAACTCGAAGTACTACTGGTATGACTTCACGGTCCGCGGCGAGCGCTACCGCGGGTCCACCAAAGAAACCAACGAAACGAGAGCGCAAAAGGCCGCTGCTCTCAAACTCGCTGCCGCTGTTAAGGGCAGCAACCCGCTCGACAGGAAGCCGCCCACGCTTCGTGAATACTCGAAGAATTTCCTTCAATGGGTGGAAACGGGGCGGCTCGAGTCCGACAGCCGCCGCTATTACAGAAACGGCTGGCGACTTTTGGAGCAGACGAAGATCGCGGGAATGCGCATGGATCAGATCACCAAGGACGAGGTCGAGAAGCTCAAGTTTCCCGGTTCGGCCTCGAACGGCAACAACGCCCTGCGGACGCTGCGGAGGATGTATTCCAAAGCCAAGGAGGACAAGCTGATCTTTGAGGTTCCGGACTTTGCGCTCTTCAAGGAACACGGGCGGTCACTGCGCCTGAACGACGATGCGGAAAGGAGACTCTCAGGGGTGGCCGAGCAGCCGCTGAAGGACATCATCGTGGTGATGCGCGACACCGGAATGCGCAACGCCCGCGAACTCTATTGCATGCGGGTAGAGAACGTGGACTTCGATGCCGGAACGATCTTCACACCGGACAGCAAGACGGAGTCCGGCCGCCGGTTCATCCCTATGAGCGGCCGCGTGAAACAGATTCTCACGGAGCGCTGTAAGGGGCGGAACGAGGGCTGGGTGTGGATGTCGCGTTACAAGGGAAAACACATTGGGGAAGGGATGGTGTACCGGCAGTGGGCGCGGGCGAGGCAAGCCGCGGGTCTGCCGCGCGAGCTCGTCCTCTATTGTGCGCGCCACGACTTCGGCAGCTTCGTGCTGGCGAAGACCGGCAATCTGAAAGCTGTTATGAACGCAATGGGCCACGGTGATGTACGAAGCGCCATGGTCTACCAGCACCCGGAAGGGGAAATCATTCGCAACGCGTTAAACGCACGGCACATTTCGCGGCCCACCGTGCCCAACGACAATCTGGCAAGTGCTTGAAGTAACCTGAATTGGTTCCCAAATCGGTTATTCGAGAATGCTGATGCCGGATCAGTAACCCAAGTCGGCCTGGCGACTGGAATCTCGTGAACAATCTCTGTTGTAGATCGCAGTTGCCTACTGCGTTTCGCAGGACGGGTCTCCGGGATTACTTGCGCCGGCTCTTCCCGGGCTTAGAATCTGGGAGATCGCGGGCGCCAGCAAGTCTCGAGATCTGCTTCTCCACTTGGGTCGCCTTTGATAGAAGTTCGGCCAGCTGCATGCTCAGGTCTCGGAGCTCGAACGTGGGCGTCTCGGGTTGAAATAATTCCTGCTGTTCGGTCTGCTTAGGGGGCCACCTGACTGTTGTCGTCACGAGCGGAGCAATTTCAATCTCTAGCAGGCCTTGAGCGCCTGTTCGGAATTCCGCGGACGCGCTGTCATAGACAGTCATCGCCTCAAGCTCTGTCAGCGCAATATCGCTTTTGGGGGAATCGAGTAGAGCTTCCTCACGAAGGACCTCCCTCAATATCCTGCGGCCCAAGCCAAATGAGAAGGCAAACAGACTTCCACGGCGTTGCAATCCCGAACATAGGCCATACCAAATAACCGCGGTTGGAAACTGGTCGAGATGCGGAGTCAGCAGGAATATGTAGTCTAGGGTCCCCGGCCCAATTTGGCTCGCAAGGAAGCCACAGAGAAAGCTGGCTAGTTCCGGATCCTCGCGCCGGCCATTCGCAAGCCACGGGAGGCAATCTTCGAAAAACGTTACCCTCATCTCGCGCGGGCCCTGCATACGACTCACACTGATTCGCAAATATTGGCTCTCCCATGATGAGATCGTGCAGAACGGCGCCGAGCTGGTAAAAGGTGACTGCACGCCACCCGTCCGGAGAGTCTTCCTCCTCCCGAACTAGGAATTCCGGAGGGCTGTATTGGAGAGTCCCCACAAAGCTTTGCTTTTCAGTGTCCGTAAGACCGGTCACGCCAAAGGGGCGTAGCACGCCCAGGTCCAATAGGACCGCCTGCTGGTAATCTCGGCTCACGGCGATATTCCCGGCTTTGATGTCTCTATGCGCGAGGCCCAGGCTCTCGAGAAAGCGCGCGGCGCTGGCAACCTGAGAGATTATCGGCCAAATCCGCGCGGGGGGCACGGACTTCAGGACCGAGCCAAGGTTTGGTGCATCGACCAGATCCATTGCGACGAAAAGATATCCAGTTTTCGCGCATTCTCCGCCGCCGAGAATCTTGATCAGATTCGGGTGGTGTCGTCCCCGCAGCTGAAGCTCTCGCTCAATCCGAGCAAGTTGGGTTGTTTTGCCATAGCGTTCGACCATTTCGGGGTCGAATACCTTGACGGCGGCGAGTCCCCCATCTCCAGCGGCGCGAAAGACTACCGCTGATTTCCCCTGGTCTATGCGGCCTTCGATCCGCCAATCGCCGACTTCTCTGCCCACAAGTTCGGTCTCTATTCTCTTCGCAACGATGGTATCCATCTGTCCCCCGTTCCCGTGACATGTTGCACGAGGTTCGACTGCTGAATAGAGCGAGTTTTATTCATCATAGACCGCTCGGCGGCTCGCCCGCCGCCCCCGCGCCGCACTGCGGAAGAACAGCGGCACATCCAACTTTGGTAATGGGAAGTCGGCATGGCAACCCGAATCCATGGCCCGTCTTCGGTTGAGGCTCGCAGTTGCAATCGGCGTTCTGCGGGACTAATCCTGCCGTCGCGCAGAGCACATTCAATGAGCGCGGCGAGATGCTGGCGTCGGCCGCGATCCAGCGGCGATTTCTACGATTACGCGAGTGACATTATGCTGGGTGACGGTGCCGCACCGTGCGAGCTTTGGGTCGAAAAGAGCCAGGTTTATTCCGTCACCTATGGAGCTGCGATAGATAACTCCTTTATACCCGCAGTTCTTTATGAACTCGCAAAGATACTGACTTGGGGTGTAATCAATAGCGGCGGCTTGCGGAAGAACGGGTCGCGTCAGTTCGTCGCCTAACCTTTCTAGAAACGGCAGATCGTTCCGCATTCTTCCAATGTCGCTGGCATCAAGGAGGAATGGCGACACCATTTTCCTTGGGTGCCGCAAATCAACAACCCTCAAGCCGCGCCGCGTTGTGAAATCTGCGACGCACGCCACTTCGCCAGTGTGAGGACGAATCTCAGATATGGCCGTTATTGGGTTCGACCCGAGATACAGATAGGGAATGCCCGCGGGATTAGCTCGTCCGTGTGATGCGGTCCGACTGGGAGGAGCGCCCATTCCCCGCGCAGAGAAAGGCCGGTCACTCGTCTGAATTCGTGCCCGATACCATTGAGTCGGAACTTCATCAGCCTCGAGGGTGAGGTATGAGAGAAGCGTCTCCAGACGATCAAGATCGATTGTCTCCTCTGGAAAATAGCGATTGTGATGCATCAACTCGTCGCGAAGCTTCTCCCATTCGCTTAACCGGTCAATGGTGGGATCGTTTGCGGGAACAAATCTCTGCCGGACGGTTCCGCTATCATTTAGGATTTCGGCGAGGAGATCCTTGGCTCGTGAATTATCCATTCTCGGATGCTGAAATAGTCCCCAGTCTTCGCGGAACCAATGAACAAGTAACTTACCCGTAGCGTCCTTACGATATGCGCTCACCAAGCTCTCAAAATAGATGGCAAGATTTCTAGGCGCGACCACTGGTACTTTGTTGGTCCTGCAGTAAGAGCACCGCCCTCTCGCGGTTGAGTGAAGCGGAATAATGTTTCGGCGCAAACCGCGATCACCAAAGCACTCGGCGCAGCAATTCATGGTAATTATGCCGTCTTCCGAAAATAGTCAGCCAAGGTTTCAATGTGGTGATTCATCGATAGCTTCTTTATGTGGCCCAAGCCGGGAAAATGCCCTTGCCTGTGAAGATCCATGAACTCCTTCACCGCACTTGTCTCGAGGATCTTGGAGTTTCGCTTGTCAAGGACGCGCATCATCTTCTCTAGTGCTTCGGCAAATTTCCCGGCCGGGTCTGTCGGTGTATCCCGCCGTTCGGACACAAAGTGATGGATCCACATCGAGTCGTCCTTGTCGGGGTCGATAAATGTCAAATGGATCGCGACGGCATAGGCTGGCCCACCAGTTTCGCTGTAGTCGTCTCCTACGATCAGGAAGTCTCCGAACCCGTTCATCCCTTCATCCTGAAAAGTTGCGTGAAGGTCTGAAAAGGGCTCAAGCGATTCGTAGTCTCGATTGCGCTTTCGCTCGAATCCGTCCCTCAGTAGAATTCTGAGGCCGCCGCTGAAATGCTTTTGATAGAGCTTTCCGCAATAGTTCTCAAGAAAAACATGGCGCTGTTTATTTGACTGCTTACCCAATGCCTCGGCCAGTTTTTTTGCCTCTCCAAATCCTGAGTGGATCAGAACGGGCGAATGTGACTTGTGGTCCCGGTAGCACCTCTGGGCTTCGGAAGTGCTCGTACTTTGCCTCAGGAGGATTCCGGCCGAAATACCGGGTAGATCCAGGTACTTTTCCTTAAGCAGTTGGCTCAGCGCGGCTCCAGAATCAGCCAGATCACCGTGATGTGGATTAACTATGACAATGGCGTGGCCGCCGGCTTCTACTACAGCGTCAAGTGCTCGATTCAGGCCGCCAAGGTCGTCTCTGACGGGCTCGATGATCGGGCAAAACCCGGCTTCCTTGAAGACGGGAGCCATTTCCCGAATACAGAGGAGTTCGTACTGCTTGCCGCGAAAATAGGGATGATACATACGTTCAAGCCCACCCCAAGGCGTCCTTCAACGGTGTGTTCACTCCGGCGACTAGCCGCTGGTGATCCGACTTGCGCATTGGAACTGACAGTGCTGCTGTTTGGAGAGACGGGGGGAGCTGATCAACCAGCGCCGAAAGCGGTAATAAATTGCGCGTGCGCTTCAAGACACGAACCATTCCTTCTTGCGCTTGGATTGGATCGAGTTTCACAAATGCATCGCGCATGACTGCATACAGCTCAGTATTTGGAACACGAGGGACTGAGACGCCGAAGGAAGCAAGTATCATGCGCGCTTCCTCCGTCCGAATCGAATCGAAGATTGCGCCAGGCGAGGTTCGCTCGGGTTGGTCGATGGCATCCCGCAGTGTCGAGATCCGGTGGCGACTATTGAGGCAGAGTATTCCAACAAAATCCGGGGCGGTATCAACTACGGAACTGATGTGACCCTCAGCGGCGATGACATAGACCTTGGCGAACACGGTCGCATACGCTGCAATTTGGCGCTTCAGCCTAGCGAGGGAGTCGCGCTCGGATTTTACCTCATAGACAGTCGCGGTTCCATTCAGGATTGCAACGTCGGCTTTGCAATCGCCGACCCGAAATTCGTTGATCATCGACGCAGTTTGGAGGGAATGCGTCCCGAGAAGTATTTTGTGGGTAAGGGCCGACTTATAGATGTATTCGTGCCGGTAGCCCTCGCGCTTCAATAATGAGAACGCATTCTCGAAGACGTTAGAGACCCGCCTGGAATGCGACATCAACCGGAGCAATCGCGATTGGGTTACAAGTCGCGCAAATAGCGGGGATCTGCCACTTCTGGCCAACTCGCGCACGACGCTCGACGAAAAAAGTCTTGAGATTGCGGCTAGTTGATCTGTCGCAAGATTGACCATTTTCCCTGTATGGACTGTGTCTCTCATCGCGGCCGCCTTCTCTTTAATTCTAGCCCCGTCGCCGCTGATGGCTGGCCGAAATGTTTCAGGCAGTTCCTTTAGTTTCAACCAGATCTTCCACACCTCGCCGGATTACTACTCGGAGGCCGGCATGGCGCCAGTTTTCCGGCAGTGATGACGCCGGAAAGCCTGTAGAATGACCCGGAGGGCGTTTCCGAATCCGACCCGTCAACTGTGACGGCGGCGATCCGAGGGAGAAACCAGCATCTTCTGGGCGAGAGGACAGCCCTTTCTGACAATTGGCGAACAGCATGTTTTGCCATCGCGGCACACTGACCGCACACCGGAACCGGGCCTCCCGGCGGACTGGCGCGCCCCGCGCGAGTTGGATTTACTGATGGCCAGTCAGCCTAACACAGAGTTCCAGTCGCGGTTACCCCGCTATAATCAATCCGATTCACTGAGATAGCTCCTGATGGGTCTGTGACTTGGGATCCCCCGAGCTTCTCGCGGAGCTCCCCAAGAATGATCGGCTCAGAGGCCGTACCGCGCGCAGGCCAGATCGTCGGAGTGAGGCAGCGACTCTACCTGGTTGAGCAGGTAGTCGGTCCTGTCAACCCAAGCGACTCCACCCTCGTTCAACTCTCCTGTGTTGATGACGACGCCCAAGGGCAGCCCCTCGAAGTCCTGTGGGAGCAGGAACTGGACGCCGAAGTTCTCTCAGGAGAGGCGTGGGAATCCATCGCTGCCCGAGGATTCGACCCGGCAAAACATTTTGCAGCATATCTGAACACGCTTCGTTGGAACTGCGTCACCTCAACCGACCCCAAGCTGTTGCAGTCGCCATTCAGAGCCGGGATTCGCCTGGATGCGTACCAGTTGGAGCCCCTTCGGAAGGCGCTTCTGCTGCCGAGGGTGAACCTTTTCATCGCGGATGACGTGGGCTTGGGCAAGACGATTGAGGCCGGGTTGATCGCCCGCGAACTGCTTCTGCGAAAGAAAGTGCGCGACATCGTCGTCGCCTGCCCCCCGTCGATGCTGTTGCAGTGGCGCGAGGAGTTGGATAGCCGTTTCGGGCTTCATTTTGAAATCCTCGATAAGGACTACATCCAAAGTGTTCGCCGGGAGCGCGGGTTTGGGGTTAACCCCTGGACCACGAACTCCCGGTTCCTCATTTCTCACCGGCTGCTGATCGATGAAGCCTATGCGAGCCCATTTGCTGATTGGCTGGGAACATTCCGGGCTGGGAGTCTCCTGATTCTGGACGAAGCGCACCACGCCGCTCCTGCCAGCGGCCAACGATATGCGATTGATTCTCGGATCACGCGAGCAGTTCGCGATCTCGCCCAGCGCTTTGAACACCGACTCTTCTTGTCGGCGACTCCTCACAACGGCCACTCGAATAGCTTCTCGGCCCTCCTGGAGATACTCGACCCTCAACGCTTTTGTCGTGGGGTCAAGGTCGGCAAGAAGATGCTGGACGATGTGATGGTTCGTCGGCTCAAGGAAGACCTGAGAGAGATCGTTGGCGGATTCCCTAAACGCGAGGTTGTCCAGGAAGACATTGAGGGGTTGCCAAGCGATGCACCCGAATTACGCTTGGTCGCTCTCCTGGACGAATACCGTCAACTTCGGGAAAAGCGCCTCAAGGTGCCTAAGGAGATAATCGATCTTCAGCTCGGTCACAAGGTGAAGACTCCAAATGGGACAGCATACGATAGGACGGCATTCTTGGACGAGCGCCGCGAGATGATGCAGAAATGGGCTGATTTTCTCGACGTTCTCAAGGCTGAAATCCTGCAGTAGGCTCTGCCCCCTTACCTGAAGCGCCGGCGGTATCCGTCGGCGCTCCTTTTTCTGGTTGCCACGCCATTTGCCCGGTGGTCTGAGGTGGAAGCCTCAGGCTTCTGCTTGAAGGAGAAAGATCGAAATGCGCAGAGGAGTTCATCGAAACGAGCGAACATCCACATCGATTGAGGCAAGCTCGTGTCCAGGTGTAGCGCGGATCGTGATCATGGGTGACACCCACGGTCAGCATCGTACCCTCGACGTACCCGTCGGGGATTTCCTGATCCATGTCGGAGACTTCACGTTGTTCAACCGCAGTCGCGAAGAAGTTCGCGACTTCAATCAATTTCTTTTCGAGCTCCCGCACCGTAAGAAAGTCGTCATCCCTGGAAATCACGATTTCAAGTTTGCGGAACCGAAATGGCGAAAGCTCATTTCGGCGGCAACCTTATTGTTGAATGAGGGTGTCGAAATCGACGGGATTAAGATATGGGGCTCGCCGCTCACGCCATCGAATTTCGAGAGTTTCGGAGCAACGAGTGAGGCCGATTGCGGACGCATCTTTTCCCGAATTCCGGCCCAGACTGACCTGATAATCAGCCATGGCCCGCCCCACGGCGTCCTTGACATTGCAGGTAGCGGCAACCGGCATCAGGGATGTCCGCACCTCCTCGCGGCCATCCGCCGCGTTCGGCCGGCGCTGCACGTGTTTGGGCACATCCATCAGTCTTACGGAACGGCGTCTCTGAACGGAACCGTATTTGTGAATGCCGCCTTGGCAGGTCCGGGATACCGTCTCATTCGACAGCCGATCGTGGTCGAATACGACCGGCTGACCCGCAGTGTCCGGCGGATCGAGTAACGGCGGAGGCATTCCGACCCGGTTGGACGGACAACCCGACGTCTCGGCGAAGACTCGGCCCACAGATGACGAAGGTACTGGACTGGTGGCGTGATCGCTCGCACGGATAGCCCACGCCCCCTATACCCCTCTCAAAAGCCGCTTGCGAGCGCAAAGAAGATGGGCTATGATGCACGAGGTAAGAGCCCACCGGCCGGTCCCAACCGCGCTCTTTCCCCGAACCAGCCGCCGCGTACGTCGTTAAAAGGCAGCCCACCGCCGTTCGGGGCAACTTTTCGGGCAACTCCGAAAATCGAATTCCCTAAAAACAGAAAAACTCCGCATTTTCCGGTGTTTTTCGCGGGCTTTTCGATCCTTCCGCCGCACTTTAAGAGTCCTACCTGAGGAGCCAATCTTTTCCCCGCATAAATACTGCACAGCCTCCAACACCTGCATCGGATTGCTTCAGGAACGGTTTTATCGTCGAGAATCAGTCGCTGATTTGCCGGCCATCGTGTTCACGTCGCACAGCTCGCCCGCGCATAGTGCGCTAGTGATGCCTTTGCCCTCTGTGATCGTAAAAATACGGTCCACTGCGGGCAGCTTTAGGATCTCTTTGGCGCCTGATGGCCAGTGAACCTCCGCCGTTCCGGCGTCCGTGGCGTCTCCCAGGCCGAAGTGGACACGCATGTCGTTCGAAGAAAGATAGCTGCCACCGCTCAAAACGTCCTCGCGCTGGCGGATTCCGTCGGCGTTGAGGTACACAGTCGCTCCAACGGCATCGCGGGGGCTTTTGGATCCGCCGATCAGTTTGATCTCGACCCAGTGATGGTGATCGGGGTTCACATTGCGCAGCAGTACCGGGACTCCGTCCATATTGTTGACGATGACGTCGATCTTGCCATCATTGAAGATGTCGCCGAACGCTGCACCGCGGCCCACCATTAACTCCGCGAGGCCCGTGCCCTCAACCGATGGGACCAGTTCGAATTTGCCGTTCTTCATGTTGTGAAAGAGCAGCGGGCGCTGGGCATAGCTTTGACCCCAATCAGGGTGCTGATCCGCCTGCGGATAAACGTGCCCATTGATGATGAGCAGATCCTTCCAGCCGTCGTTGTCGTAATCGAGGAATCCGTCTCCGAACCCGACAAACGGTATGCTTGGCTGCGCGATTCCGGCCTGATAGCTGACATCGTCGAATAGGCCGGTTCCGTCGTTCCGGAAGAGCACGTCAAAGTCGTCGGCAAATGTCGTATTCACTACCGACAAATGCCCGTTGTTCTCATAGTCTCCAACGGCGATACCCATGTTGGCGACTTCCCGCCCGTCCCCATTCAGCGCATAGCCGTTCAGATAAGCGTCGTCTTCGAATGTTCCATTCCCCTTGTTGATGTAAAGATAGTTTGGCGTAGAATCATTGGCTACTAGCAAGTCCGGCTTTCCGTCGTTGTTGACGTCTGCGAAGAGGGCACCCAGCCCGTAATAGCCATTGGGATCGTCGACGCCCAGCTTCTTGCTCACGTCGGTAAAGGTACCGTCGCCATTGTTGTGGAACAAATGATCATGCTCGCCTTTCAGCCCGCGCGGGCCGCACATGACATGCACTCCACGAAATTGGCAAACCAAAGAGCCGGCCTTCCCTCCCGATTCAGTCAATTCGGCAAGATCGAGTTGCAAGTAACCGGCTACAAACAGGTCAAGATGGCCATCGCCGTCGTAGTCGCCGAAGGTTGCACCTGTTGACCATGTTCCGAGCGCCACCCCCGCCTGCTCGGCAACATCTGTAAAAGTTCCGTCGTGATTGTTGTGGTAAAGCCGGTTTTTTCCGTAGTTGGTCACATAGAGATCGGGCCAGCCATCGTTGTCGTAGTCCGCAACCGCGCACCCGAATCCCCAGCGGTCATTGGCCACACCCGCCTTTTGCGTCACATCAGTGAACGTACCATCGTGATTGTTGTGAAAGAGAGCTGCATGCGGAGGAGCAGCTTTGCCCGCCAGAGCATCGTAGGTCGAGCCATTCACAAGGTAGATATCGAGCCAGCCATCGTTGTCGTAATCCAGGAGGCAAACACCGGGGCCCTTGGCCTCCACGATCAAACGCTTTTCGGGAGTGCCGGCCGTATGATGCCACTGCGTGAGGCCAGCCGCTGCAGCGACATTCTGGAATACGATGGGGCCACTTTTGACGAACCCTCCGGCGGTGATGGGACGGTGCTGACTGTCGAATATGGCCTCGTGCGGACCTGCAGTCGCCATTCCGCCCTGGGATGTTTGCACTTGATTCCCGGCGCTCCCTGCATTCGATTGCGAGGTCGCCTTGTCCAAGGACGGCAATTCTTGGGCTGATAATCCAGATGCCATAGTGAAAAGGAGAGAGACTAGACAATGGATCACAGGAACTCTATGGACTTCCCGCTCTTTTGCGCAAAACAGCATCCATGTGCTGGGCAAGACGAGGACACCCTCTCGGATGTGGTGAAGATGGACAACAAGTCCCACGTGCAAAGGCCTTTCCGTTGATATGACGAGCGATGCCTGGAATTCCGCAACTGCTGGCTCATCTCGCCTGGTAAGGAAAGCGCAGCGATTGAAGGGTCTTGCCTTCCGTATTTCTTGACATTCCAGCCATCTCGATTATACGCAGGACGACAAGGTTAAAGTTAGCGGTTGCTTTCGGGCATCCGGGCAAATTTCTGACGGGTATTAGCGGAGTGTCGTTGGATTCAACGGCGCGTTGTATCGGAACTACCGCTGTAGCTCCCGGAAGCGCGGTGCTGTATTCCACCTGTTTGTCGAACACAAACTACACATTTTGTTGGAGAGCGCTCTCGAACAGTACCGTACTGTACCTTGCCAATAACCATAAAGTTAGCGCTTACTCCATGGGTGCTTGAAAAGGGTGTGCCCGTGGGGGTCTGTTAAGGGGGAAGGTCACCCAATCAATCGGTCTGCGGAGGCTCTTGGTCTTTCATAAAGGACCTGGGGCCATACACGAGCGAAATCAACTGAGGACAAACTTAGGAGGCAGAATGACCAGGTTACGTTTTGTGGTTTTGGCGGTCTTGATGACTGCCATCGGGCTGGCGTTCCTTTCGAAAATGCATGCGCAAGGCAAAAGCATAACCGCCTCGCTGTCGGGGACAGTGACCGACCCTTCCGGGGCAAGGGTGCCCAAAGCGACTTTAAAACTCACCGACGCAGACCTTGGAATCGTCCGGCTTGATACGGCCGGCGCGGAGGGAGACTTCACCTTCGCCCTGCTTCCGTCGGGCACCTATGTTCTTGAGGTGAGCGCGCCGGGATTCAAGACGACCCGGCAAAACGGAATCGTTCTCGCTCAGGGAGACACGGTGACCATGTCGGTGAGCCTGACCATCGGCGCCACCGAGCAAGTCACCGTCAACACGACTGGGCCGCTGCTTCAAACCGAGGACTCGAGCATCAGCACCGAGCTCACAAGCCAGCAGATTCAGGAGCTTCCGCTGAATCTCCGGAACGACCTCTCCTTTGTGACATTGAACTCCGCCGTGAACACACAGGGCTACCGGCAGTTATTGGCAGCGGGCGGCAGTGAAGATACCGCAGACCAGGATTATTCGTTCCTGAATTTCGGTGGCGGTTATTTCGGAACCAACCTGTTCCTTCTGGAGGGCGGATACGACGTAGCCCAAGGCTGGGGAGGAAGCCAGTATGTGCCCGCTCCGGAGGACACGGACCAAGTCAAAGTAACCAGCTACTCATTTTCAGCCGAATACGGATTCAGCACCGGCAATGCGATCAGCATCACTACTAAGGCCGGCACCAGCAGCTACCATTTCCTGGCCGACGAATACTTGCGCAACCAGGACTTGGACGCCAACCTTTATTTCAACAACCTCGCCCACCTGCCCAGGGTTGACGATCACCGGAACCAGTTCGGAATCGCCGGCGGCGGGCCGCTCTACATCCCGGGCATCTATAAACAGCGGGACAAAACCTTCTTTTTCGCCAACTATGAGGGCCTGCGGCTCAACGGCGGCCTCACCTACGGCGCCAATGTACCGACCACTGCCGAGTTGGGTGGTAACTTCTCATCGGAACTCACAACCACTCAGGTCGGAACCGATGCGCTGTGCCGGCCGATCTACCAAGGGGCGATCTACAACCCTTATACCTCCAGATCGGTCACGGCTACTTGTGCCACGGCCAATGCCAGCATCGGGCAAACCGTTAACATCCGCGACTCCTATCCGGGAAATATAATTCCCACAACCGGCGTGGGCGCAATCGACGCTCTGGCAAACAAAATTGCCACGGGAAACTACTGGCCGGCGCCAAAGAACCCGGGCGGCGGCTACAACTTCAACACGGTGACGAGCGCGCCGACCTCCTCCAACGAGTGGGGAATCCGCATTGACGAAAACATCAACGCAAACAACAAGATCTACGGGCAATTCTCGAAAAAGCACGAGGGAAAGGTCCAAACGGGAGCCTTTTACGGAAACGATATTGCGGGTCCCTATGTGTTCGACCCGAACAACCGCCTGTTTGGGGTCCTGGGCTATTCTCACGTCTTTACGCCAACTCTTGTTCTCAGCACCGACTTGTTCTTCACTCGCTTTGCCGCGGGGAACGTAGTCCAGGGCTACCCGTTCAAACCTTCCTCGCTGGGGCTGCCTGGGACTCTCGATTCCTGGACGCCGCAGTTTCCGCAGATTGAGTTTGGAAACACCTTTAGCGGCCAGGGATCCTATGCTCCCCTGGGAGCGACGCAAAACTCCGGCGAAGCCACGTTCCCAGAGAATAATGGCAGCCTGAACGCCGACGTGAACAAAAGCTTCAAAGCTCATTCCATTTCGGTCGGGTACCTGGGCATTTGGCAAACCACGGACGGCGGCAGGTTGACCCCAACTGTATTGAATTTCTCGCTTGCCATGACGGCAGGTCCCGACCCGTCGAACCCGGCGACAACAACAAACGGAGACGGGCTTGCATCCTTCCTGGCGGGCGCCGGGAACTCCGGGATCGGCTCAGCTGGATCCACTGGCTACACCGCGTTTGCGGCGACGACCAATTACCTGCACGGGATGTACGTGCAGGACGACTGGAAAGCCAACCGGAAGTTGACGTTGAACCTCGGCTTCCGCTATGAAATCCAAATGCCGGCAACTGCGCGGCATAACCAGCAGGCGTATTTCGATTTCAACGCCCTCAACCCGATCAGCGTGACGACTGGCATTCCGGTTTATGGGGCAATCGTCTACAACAATCCGGGGAACCGCGGCCTCTATGAAAAGAACCTGTTCGACTTGGAGCCCCGCCTTGGCTTTGCGTACGCCATCTTGCCGAAGCTGGTGATGCGCGGCGGCTTCGGTTTGTATTACGCGAGAAACTGGTATGGCGGCTCCGGACCGGACCCGGGATACTCGACCTCAACGGCATGGACTTCTTCGCCCGACGGGGTCACGGTGACGACGCCCCTTGCGCAGGCATTCCAAACGGGACTTGTGCCGGTGACGGGGGACTCGTTAGGGAGCCTGACGAGCGTCGGGCAGAGCCCCAGCGCCGTGAATCCATACCGTCCCGATCCTCGAACCAAGGAGTTCAGCTATGGGTTCCAATATGCTTTCACGAACAACGACGTGCTGGATGTCGCCTACGTCGGGGGCCGCGGAACGCGTATTACCCTCGGCGGCATGAACTACGGTCAACTGGATCCAAAATATCTTTCCATGGGGTCGGCGCTGAATGGCTCGGCGGGCACGAATCCGTATACCGCCGCGTTGAAGTCCCTTGGACTTACTGCTATGGCTTGCCCGTGGACTGTGGCGCAATCCCTGGAGCCGTATCCGGAGTTCTGCGGAGGCGTCTCAGCCACAGACGAGCCGGTTGGAACCAACAACTACAACGCCTTGCAGGCAAATTTCAAGCATCGTTTTGGGGCAGGCCTGGTCTTCACAGCCTCCTACACCTACTCGAAGTTCCTGTCCGACGTGGCAGGACCGGAGGAATGGGGATCGGTCAACGGCGATACCGGTGGCTCTGGCATCCGCAATTACTACGACCTGAAAGCCGATTGGACGGTGGACGGCGAGGATATTCCTAACTCCCTGGTCTTGAACTATGTGTATGAATTGCCGTTTGGCCAGGGCAAGAGGTTTGGCAGCGGCATGAACAAGGTCGAGGATGCAATCGTGGGCGGCTGGCAGGTGAATGGAATTACTACCGTCCAGAGCGGTTTCCCGATGTCGATCGGCCCCAACGGGAACAGCTCAACCGTGTTTGGCGGCAGTCAACATGCAAACCTGACCGGACAGCCTTTCAGGACCGGTACCTGCGGCAACGGCAAGCCCGGTAACCCGATCATTTCCGTGGGAACGAAGTATTGCTTCTTCAACCCGGCGGCCTTTACACCGCCGCCCGCATACACCTTCGGCACCGGACCACGCTACTATTCCAATCTGCGGGCCCCGCGATATGTGGATGAAGATCTGACGTTCGCAAAGTGGTTCAATTTCACGGAGAAGTTCAGGCTACAGTTCGCTGTCCAGATGTTCAACGCTTTCAATCACCCCAATTTTGGCATACCGGACTCCGGCGTCGGCGATGGAACTATGGGTGAGAGTTCGTCCACGCAGGGAGCGAGAGAGATGCAGGGGGTGCTGAAGATAACTTACTAGGGCCGATCTATGCAATGAACCGTAGTGGCACTCGGCTTGACGATCGCGTTCACGAACCCATATGTGAACGCGATCGTCTTCGCGGAAGAGCCAAAGCTGACTGTCAAATCCCTCCGGGCTGAGGGCCGTATGGCTCAGTCCGGAGGGATTATTGCTTCTTGACGGACAAACGCTGAAAGCAAATCAGTTTTTCAGACGTTTTCGAAACGCCGTGTCGGGGATTCGAAGGATGGGCATCCAGTTTATGGAAGGATTGAATCGATGAACCGCAGGCTGTTTCTAACGAGCGGAATAAGTATGATCGCGCTGTCGCGGATGGCGAGGGCGCTTGGAAACTCGCCGTTTTTTCAGGGAGCTATTCCGAACGGTCCGTTCCTTCCATATTGGGAGTCTTTAAAGTCCTATCGTTGCCCGGAGTGGTTTCGGGACGCGAAATTCGGAATCTGGGCCCATTGGAGCCCGCAGTGTGTACCTGAGCAGGGGGATTGGTACGCGCGGAATATGTATATCCAGGGATCAGCTCAATATGAGTACCATGTAAAAACCTATGGACACCCATCCCAGTTTGGATACAAAGACATTTGCCATCTGTGGAAAGCAGAAAAATGGGACCCGGAGGCACTGATCAAGTTATACAAGCGCGCGGGAGCAGAATACCTCGTAGCTTTAGCGACTCACCACGATAATTTCGATTGCTGGAATTCAAAGCACCAGCCATGGAACTGCGTCAACATCGGTCCCGAGAAGGACATTGTGGGCACCTGGGCCAAGGTCGCGCGGTCTAACGGATTGCGATTCGGGGTGAGCTATCATGGGACTCCGCATCGAGTATGGGACGAGTTTCTTCCCGTTCGCTACAAGAGCGACACGACCGGGCCGCTCGCGGGAGTTTCTTACGATGGCATGCAGACGATTGCCGACGGGAAGGGCAAGTGGTGGGAGGGCAGGAATCCCCAGATGATCAACGGGAAGCCCCACGCAAAGGGCAGCCCATGCCCGGAGTTTGTCCAGCAGTTTCTCCTTCGCGTGCAGGACGTTATTGACAGCTATGCTCCCGACATCTTGACCTTTGACGATGGAGCGCAGTTTAACTTCGACCGCGGCGGACCGGGAGCTCCGGATTTAGGTGTTTGGCTCGGGATCCCGGACCTGGCGCCGGAAATCATGGCCTATTACTACAACAAGAATGTGCAGGCGCATGGGGGCCGTCTTGAGGGAGTTCTCGACCTGAAAGAGGTTCCCGAGCCCGTGTGGGGAACCCTCACTCGCGACTTTGAAATGACATTGGCAGACACGCTGCAAGAAAATCCATGGCAAACGGAGGCTTGTATTGGGCATTGGCATTACGATCGCAAAGTCTTTGAGAACCACACTTACCAGAAAGCCTCTTTGATGATTCCTCTGATGGTGGACGTCATCAGCAAGAATGGCAATCTCCTTCTTAGCATTCCATTACCCGGGCATGGGCAGCCGGACAGCGATGAGATCGCATTCCTGGGAGAACTTGCTGATTGGCAACAGGTCAATTCCGAGGCGATTAAGGGGACGCGTCCCTGGACCGTCTACGGGGAGGGTCCTGCTACAGAAGCGGCAAGGGAGTTGCCGATGTATCAGTTGTCCGGACTTAAGTTCCAACCCACAGACATACGATTCACCACGAGGGGTGATGTCCTATACGCTATCGCCCTCGGCTGGCCGTCGGCTGGAAAGATAGTGATCAAGACACTTGCTGAACACTCCGCGAACTACCCTCGCCAGATCCGAAAGGTAGAGCTGCTTGGGGCGAAATCCGAGTTGAGATGGATGCGGACAGCACAAGGTCTTGAGATTCAGTTGCCCGACGAACCGCCGTGTCAGTATGCTTTTTCGTTCCGGATCCAGAGTTAGTTGATTCTGCAAGCCTGGCAACGAAAGCTTCATAAGGCCATGCTGACGGTAGTGTGCTGTGGGATACCTCCGCCACAACCTGTAGCATGGCCCTTTCTTCACGCCGACTTAGTTTTGGGTTTTGAGGACGGGCGCCTACCAATAGCGCACGGCTACAACAGTAGGCGCTGTAGGAATATCGTTGACGACCTTTGTCTGGAGGACAAATTCCACGTTCTCACTCGCCCATGTTTTTGGAGCAGATTTGATCAACTCTCTGATCTCCTGCGGGCTGGTGATAAATTCAGCAGCCGCACGAGTGCCGCTTTGAGTAATTCCGGCAATGGCAAAGAGAGGTTCGCCGGTCTTCGAGTGAGGAATTCGTGCCACTATGGCATAATCGACCAGCAATTTGCCATCTGAGGAATAGACCGACACCCAGCTTCGCTTCGCGTCGGATCGATCCCGGATCGTTAACCCAGGACCCAGCACGAAGCTGAGATCGGCGGTCATTTGCATCGTCCAGCCATTGTTGAATGCGCCGATTAAAACGGACGGAGACTGGAGAAGATCTCCAAAGACGACGTCTTCTCCAGACCGGAGATCGAAGCTCCGCTGGTTACGCGTCAAGAAAGTCGCCACGGCGACATTGGCCGACACGTCTCCGAGAGTCACATAAGTATTTCTTACGGCGGCAAGATCTCCCGCACTGAATTTTTGATCGGGAGTAAGCGGAATCAGAAATTCATGCCCCTGTGCATCTAATTGATCAAGCTGGTGGGTAGACCCGTATTTTTCAAGGAGCTGGACGGTGGGCAGGTAGACCGGGTTTGACCCGGTGTAAATCAACACCGGTTTCCTTGTCGATAAAATAGGTTCCCAGAATTGGTCGACAGGACTCTTTGGCCAAAACAGAAATAAAGTGGAAGCCAGAAGAAGGGCGCAAAGTATCGAAACAACCCAAAGTGACCAGCGTTGTCGAGGTCTGATGTTTGAACCAGTCACCGCGGCGGGGAAGGAGACTTGAGGAAAAGCGATGGGAGCCAGCCCAGGCCCTGCCGCCAAGTGATGGACGGTTTCGGCGGTATCGCTCTCCGATTCTGCCGCCAGCGCCTTGGACGAACTTGAAAACGAAGCGTGGTAAGAACCTGGATTGATTTCGATTCGGACGGCACTGTTGACGCCCGGTCCGACGTAGAATTGAGCAAGCCTTTTTCTGAGTTCTGCCGCCCGCGCTCGGACGATCGGATCCGAGTTTGTATCGTAGTCTGGACGCCTATCAAAGACGTCTGCCCCGATCACTCTTTCTTTCAAGAGTTGTCCGTGCCCGGATAACGTCTGGTCAACAATGTATTTCAGGAGCCGCTGCGATTGCTTACTCGAGCGAAAGGGAACACTGATTAGGATTTCTGCAAGCGCCTCTTGAATCCGTGCCGCAGGAATTTCGTGAGGAGCAGCCCCTCGCTGGAGGGTATCGTTGGACTCAACGGTGTGTTCCATCTGCCCCCCCGAGGGAAGTCCCCATCTGCGCGGTACTGTACTCCAGCATATTGAAGGTGACAAGGTCCATATTTCGTTCGAGAACGCTCTCGAACAGTACCGTGCTGTACCTTGCCAATAACAATAAAGTTATCGCTTACTCTCAGTGCGCGTCAACTAGCGCTCTGGGCTGCTGGCAGCCCGGAAGCCTCATCTCAGGAAGACTCAAATTCCCTGAATTGTGACTGGGCGCAATGAAGTCAGTGTCTTGCAACAAATGAGGGGGCTTCTGCAAACGTTTCGGGCCGCAATTTCGTGATGGGCCAACTGGCGAGTTCTTCGCTCTTTTTCCGCTGCCGAACTTAAGGTCCATCGTCGTCAGCACCAGGCTGCAACATGTCCACGCAGGAAAACATTGTTCAAAGAGCCGGAGACTCGGTTATATAAAACGTCATGCTGAAGATATCCGCAATATTCGAGCAAGACCGGGATCCATTCGTGGCGGCACTTCATCAGACTGACAAGGTTGATGTGGGCGCAACCCGGTGGAATGGGCATTCAATATCCATATCTATTCGTAGTGCCCACATAAAGCGGGCCGTTCTGGCGCTATGCCTGGCCGTTCCATTCACGAACCTCAACGTGAGCGGAACGGCGCTGGCGCAAGATCACGAACAGGTTCTTCAATTTCTTCTGGATGATGCTGCTGCCGCACAGTCGAGGGGAGATTTTAGTGACGCGGCGGAATCGTATCGCAAAGCGACTGAACTCGAACCTGCAGTTCCAGAGTTCTGGGCCAATCTGGGGCTCATGTATTACCAGGCAGGAAAATCTGCCGAAGCTATTCAGAGCTTTAAACAGGCGATACGCCTGAACGCGACTCTTTATGTTCCCCAATTGTTTCTAGGCATCGAATACCTTAAAACCCAACGGCCGGATGCGGCCCTGCCATTGCTCGAAACTGCCACCCGGCTCAATCCCAAAGATCCGCTTGCTGAACTCTCTCTGGGAAACGCATACGCCCAGCTGAACCGTGCCGATCGCGCTGCCGACGCCTTTCGGAGAGCAACACAGTTGGCTCCAAACGATGGGAACGCCTGGCTCGGCGTCGGGACTGCCTATTTGCAACTGGTGGACAGCGATGCGCGTCTCATGACTTCGACTTACAACCAATCGCCGTTCGCCAGCCTGCGGGCCGCGGAGACGTTTGCCGAAGAGGGCAAACTCATTCAAGCTGAAAACGCGTACAAGATTGCAACGGATTTTTCTTCGCCCGCACCATGCGCTCATGCCGAGTTCGGGATTACGCTGCTTCGCGAGAAGAAAATCGCAGAAGCGCGTGAGCAATTCGGAACAGAAACCCGGACCAAAAGCCACTGCGGATTAGCGACCCTGGGCATTGCTGTGGCAGAGGCTGCAGAAGGACATCCGGATGATGCACGCAAAGCGCTGGCCGCGATTGCGGCGAACGATTCCGGATTCCTTCAGTCGAACCTGTATCTATTCCGCGGCGCCTTATCGACCGACCAGACGAATTCGCTGGCTGATCTGTCACGAAAGCACCAGAGTGACGGAGATTCCACAGTTGATCTCGGATCGATCATTGAACAGGAGCTCCTTTCCGACACGTTGCCCGCGACAGAAACCGATGAGACGGGAACGACGCAGGGGACACGAGGATCGGTGCCGACAGATGCCGAAACGCTTTATGCGGCGGGGAAGTATGCCGCCTGCAATCAAGTTCTGAAGCCGGCGCCGGAAAAGCTGGACAGCGCGCAACAGCAACTCCTTGCTTCCTGCTCGTTCTATGCAGGTGATTTCCTCACGACCGCCAAGGTCGCTGAGCGCCAAAAGGCGAACCCCGCGACGGTGGTGCGTGGTTTGTACTGGGAGACCAAGGCCGGCCAAAAACTGGCGATCGCCGCGCTGACACGGGCCAGCGAGATCGATCCAAATTCTCCCCGGATGCATATGTTGACGGGCGATGTGTTTCGCCAAAAGCGACGCTGGAGCGAGGCCGAGGCAGAGTATCGCAAGGCGCTCGCCATCGATCCGGCGAGCCGCGGAGCGCGCCTCAGCCTGGCGATTGTTTTGTTCACCGAACTGAAAACTGATGAAGCACTCGCAATCGCCAAATCTCTCCTGGCGGAGGCGCCGGATGACCCTGAAGCGAATCTGCTGGCGGGCGAGATCCTGGTGCAGGGGCATCAATACGAGGAGGCCGAGCCGTATCTCACCAGGTGCCAGAACCTCGATCCGGACATGATGCCCCGACTTCACGTACTTCTCGGACAGGTGTATGCGGCAACGAACCGAATTCCAGCGGCCATCTCGGAATACAAACAGGGATTAGCAAGCGATGGGGATGGCAGCATTCACTACCAACTGGCCCGGCTGTATGAAAAGTCCGGCGACAAGGACGCTGCTGCAGAAGCGATTCGAGAATCGCAGCAGCTGCGCAGGCGCTGGGACGATCAAGCGCATACAGCTATTGAACAACTTCCGACAGACACGACCCGGCAGTAAACCATTGCATGAGCCCCACGAAGACCAAACCGCCTGAGCAATTCGAATACGCGCTGAAGCGCGATGGGATGATTCGCCAAGCAGTTTCAACCCGAGATTCATCGGGTTCGTGCATATTCTTTGGCAATGATTCAAGGAGCGACACCTCATGTCTTCTTTCAAATTGCGAGCCCTTCTTGTTCCTTTCAGCGTGACTGCGTGTATTGCCGCCCTCACATTACCATCGCTTTCCAATGCACAAGCAATCGAACGCAGCAAAGATGGCGTCGCACTTCACTCTGCGAGTGGGACGCTTCGCGTAACCATCTGCTCTGAGCGAGTCATCCACATTTTCGCCGGCGTAACCGATGAGATTTCGAAACCGATCGTGCCAACTGTGATCCGTCCGTGCGGTGGAGTTCCGTTCACAGTTTCCTCGGGTGCCACGACTGTATCGATCAAGACAAGTGCGCTGAGAGTTGAGGTCGACCGCGCAACGGATTCCGTGCGATTTCTGACGGCCGCTGGCCAGCCTGTGTTGAGCGAGCACGAGCACGACGGACGTACGATCACGCCTCTCGATGTCGACGGAATGCACACCTACGAGATTCGCCAGGACTTTCTTTTGTCCCCTAACGAAGCTCTGTACGGATTGGGGCAACATCAAGAGGGATTCCTGGATCTACGCGACATCCCGGTCCGCCTCCTGCAAGCAAATACGAATATCTCGATTCCATTTCTCATTTCGACGAACGGGTATGGACTGCTGTGGAACAATGCGGCGCTTACGGATTTCAATCCGCCGACAGAGGTGATTCATTTAGACGAAAATGGCACGGGTACATTTCAGACGGGTCCGGAAGGAGAATATGGCTTTCTACTCAGCGGCAATGGAAGAGGGAAGCTTCAGCTCAGCGTGAATAACGAAAAAGTGATCGACCTTAGGAACATGTGGTTACCGTGGTCCGCAGGTGGAAAGATACAGTTGGCGGCGAATACAAGCTACAAGGTGACCGCCGAAACAGGAGGCGGCACGGAGCTCTCGGTGCGTGCTCCATCAGATACCATGGCTTTTCGATCTCAAGTGGGACAAGGGATTGATTATTACTTCATCTACGGACCGGAACCAAATCAGGTAGTTGCTGAGTACCGGGAATTCACGGGGGCTGCTCCGCTGCTACCCAGGTGGGCTTACGGCTTCTGGCAGTGTCGTGAGCGCTATTCGAGCCAACAGCAGGTTCTGGATACCGCCGCGGAATTTCGTAAGCGGAACATTCCAGTCGATGTTCTCGTTCAGGATTGGCAGTATTGGGGTAAGTACGGCTGGAATGCCATGAGATTCGATGAAAGTTCTTATCCGAATCCTGAGGAGATGATGACCGGGCTCCATCGCCAGAACTTCCACATGGTGATCTCAGTATGGGCGAAGTTCGGTTCAGAGACAGCAGTCGATCACCAGTTTAAAGATGCCCATCTGTTGCTTACAAGCGCTGCGAGTACCGGAGAGCCAGGAGAAACGAGAGAGCCTGAGAACTGGGCGGATCTCTTCGACCCGGAGGCACAGAAACTCTACTGGTCCGACATCGACCACAATTTATTCAGTGATGGATTGGATGGATGGTGGCTGGATGCTTCTGAGCCGGAAGGCGATCCTCTCAAGGACGACAATACTTACCTGGGACCGGGAAGGATCGTGCGTAACGCATATCCACTGTTTGAGACTTCGGCAGTTTATAACGGGCAGAGGGCCACAACCGAAAGTAAGCGGGTCGTGATCTTGTCGCGGTCGGCATATGCCGGGCAGCAACGCAATGCATCCATATCCTGGTCAGGCGATATCTCAGCGAATTGGGAGACCCTACGGCGGCAAATCCCAGCCGGCCTCAGCTTTGCGATGTCTGGTTTCCCATACTGGACGACAGATATCGGAGGCTTCTTTCGTCCAGCCGACCAATATACATCGGCGGATTACCATGAATTGCTGATTCGATGGTTCCAGTTCGGCACGTTCTGCCCCATTTTCCGAATTCATGGATATCAATCCAAGACTGAGATGTGGAACTACGGTCCAGAGGTGGAGAAGATCCTGACTGAATACGATCAACTTCGTTATCGCCTCATGCCTTACATTTACTCCAGTGCCTGGGGCGTCACCAGTCGCGGAGAGGCTGTAATGCAGGCGTTGCCATTTGTTTATCCTGGTGAGCTTGCACTAAGAGATGTCGATGACGAATTTTTGTTTGGTAATTCTCTATTGGTCAGTCCTGTGACCCAGCCGAAAGCAGAGAGTCGCAGGGTCGTATTGCCGGCGGGCAACGACTGGATAGACTTCTGGTCTGGAAAGTCCTTTCACGGTGGACAGACGATTGTGGCAGCTGCCCCGTTGAATCAGATTCCGATCCTGGTGAAGGAAGGCAGCATTGTTCCTATGGGGCCCGTAGTGCAGTCCACTGCAGATGCGGATGACCCGATGGAAATTCGCATTTATGGCGGAAAAGATGCTGACTTCCTGCTTTACGAGGACAGCGGGGATAGCTACGCATACGAGCATGGCGCCAGAGCAACGATTCGCTTGCATTGGGATGATCGTCGCAAGACTCTCTCGATTGGAGATCGCTCGGGCGCGTACCCGGGGATGCGAAGCGAGCAAAAACTCCACATCGTGTTGGTGAAAGAGGAGCACGGTATCGGAATCGGGCCGGAGTCAGAGGTGGATCGTACAGCAACTTACGCTGGACATCAGATAACGATCGTTCTCAGGAAGGCAGGTTAAGCGGGGGCCATTGCCGTCGTTAGGACGGCGGTCTTAGGATGCGGGTTGCGTCGTTGTCAGGTGGAGACGTAGTGAGCGTTGAATCATTAGCGACGACACAACCAATGATGAATGTCCATGCGAATCGAGTTCTCCAGCTTTAGCCGACTGATCATCGACCAAGACCGGCAACCTTCAGTTCGTGCTCCGAGCGCTCCGTCTCCGCAAGGAACATATCCACTTCGGATTCAGCGAGGGAATTATGAGATATTTCCGGATACATTTGGGAATTGCCGCGATGTTGTGCTGCAACTGGAGTGTTCAAGCTCAGCAGAAACCGACGTATCTTGATCCAAGCCTGCCGCCCGAACAACGCGCGACTGACCTTGTGGGCCGCATGACGCTTGAAGAAAAGGCTTCGCAATTGATAAATGGCGCCCGCGCCATTCCGCGGCTTAACATTCCGGCCTATAACTGGTGGAGCGAGGCACTTCACGGAGTAATTGACAACGGCGTAACCGAGTTTCCTGAGCCGATCGGCCTGGCCGCGACTTTTGACGTGCCGGGGATTCATGCCATGGCGACGGACATCGGCGTCGAGGGGCGCATCAAGCATGTGCAAGACGTACGCGCTGGGCACACCGGCATAATGGGAGGCCTGGACTTCTGGGCTCCAAACCTTAACCTTTTTCGCGACCCGCGCTGGGGGCGTGGCCAAGAGACCTACGGGGAGGATCCGTTCCTGATAGGCCGCATGGGTGTGGCTTTTGTCACCGGCATGCAGGGCGACGACCCAAAGTATTATCGCGTAATTTCGACGCCCAAACACTTCGTTGTGCACAGCGGCCCGGAGCCGACGCGCCACTTTGCGGACGTGGACGTGAGCAAGCACGACGAACTCGACACGTACGAGCCCGGCTTCCGGGCGGCAATCGTCGAGGGCAAGGCTGGATCGGTGATGTGCGCATACAACTCGATCAACGGAGAGCCGGCATGCGCCAATGAATATCTATTGCAGGACCAGCTACGAGGGAAATGGGATTTCCAAGGATACGTCGTCTCCGACTGTGGCGCAGTCCGCGATATTTTCTCCGGCCACCATTACCGGCCGACGCTGCCCCAGGCCGCGGCGATTTCGGTCATGCGCGGTATGGACAACGAATGTTTCGGCGCCAGCACCAACCTCAACGATTACGACTACAAACCATATCTCGAGGCCGTGCAGCAAGGCTTTCTTCCCGAGAGCGCGATGGACACCGCGCTCATTCGCCTTTTCACAGCGCGGATTAAACTCGGCATGTTCGACCCCCCGGAGATGGTCCCCTATTCCAAGATTGACGAAAAGGAGCTCGACAGCCCCAAGCACCGCGATCAGGCCCGCAAGCTGGCTGATGAGTCCATGGTGCTCTTGAAGAACGATGGCACGTTGCCGCTTAAGGCGAGCGACATAAAGATCGCAGTCATCGGGCCTCTCGCAAATCAGACCAGAGTTCTGCTCGGCAACTACAACGGTACTCCGACGCACACCGTTTCTATTCTTGAGGGCCTTCACAAGGAGTTTGCGGGCGCCACCATTCAGTACGTGCCCGGAACACAGTTCCTGAGCCTCGATGCGGACCCCGTCCCCGCTTCGGCGTTGACTGTGGACGGCAAGGCAGGCATCAGAGTGAGCTACTCCGAACTCGACTTCAGCGACATCAACCATCCTGAGGCCATGAAGCCGCTGGCAGAGCGCACGGAAGCGACACTTAATGCCGCTGCGCAGCCATTGCCCGCTGAAGTTGTCAACGTTCGCCCGCTCAGTATCCGCTGGGAGGGCGAGATTACCGCGCCGGAGACGGGTGACTACAGTCTTGGCCTCAAGGCCAGCGGCTTTTTCCGCTTGCAGCTGAATGGCAAAGGCGTTGCCTCCGCTTTCGGAGGCAATCCCAACGAGGCCAAGCTGGGACGTGTGCATCTTGAAGCCGGCAAGCCCGCTGCTCTGCGCGTGCAGTACTCCCCGATGGGAGACGGAATTCCCAACTCCACGCTGGTCTGGTCGAAGCTCGATTTGAAGCCGCAGCCCGAGGCCATTACCGCGGCCAGGGGTGCCGACGTGGTGATTGCCGTTCTTGGCATCACCAGCGAGTTGGAAGGCGAGGAGATGGAGGTGAACGAGCCCGGCTTCCAGGGCGGCGATCGCACCAGCCTCGATCTGCCCCAGCCGGAAGAGGATCTGCTCGAGGCACTTGTTGCCACCGGCAGGCCTGTTGTCCTCGTGCTCACCAATGGCAGCGCCCTCGCGGTCAACTGGGCCAAGGACCATGTCAATGCCATTCTCGATGCGTGGTATCCCGGCGAAGAAGGTGGGACCGCAGTGGCAGAAACCCTCTCCGGAAGAAACAATCCCGCGGGCCGCCTGCCCGTGACTTTTTACACCGGCGTCGAGCAGCTTCCGTCCTTCGAGGACTACTCAATGAGAAACCGCACCTATCGCTACTTCGAGGGCACACCTCTCTACCCCTTCGGCTACGGCCTCAGCTTTACGACCTTCTCGTACAGCGACCTCACGCTGCCCAAAAACGCGGTGACTGCCGGCCAGCCCATCACCGCAGAAGTTACCGTGACCAACACGGGCAAGGCGGCCGGCGACGAGGTGGCTGAGCTCTATCTCAGCTTTCCGGATGTCGCAGGCGCGCCGATCCGCGCACTTCGCGGATTCCAGCGTCTGCACCTCGATCCTGGCCAGTCGGAAAAGGTGCATTTCGACCTGAAGCCACGCGATTTGAGCATGGTTACCGAAGTGGGCGAGCGGATCATCCCGGAGGGCAAATACTCTTTGTCGATCGGCGGCGGGCAGCCGAATAACGGCGCTCCAACGGTGGAAGGGACCTTCGAGGTTCAAGGCTCTTTCGTGCTGTCTGAATAGCCCTCTGACTGATGCTCGACCTGCAAGGCTTATGCGTTCGCCAGACCGAAAGATTTGGTTAAGATTATCGATAAAGTTATCGCATACTTTACGGCAGTTATGGTATAAAGAGCTGTGCCCACAACGATGAAAGATATCGCGCGTGACCTCGGTGTTTCGGTGGTCACGGTTTCAAAGGTGCTCCGAAACCACGAGGACATCAGCGAAGCCACGCGGAAGCGAGTTCTGGATCGTGTGAAGGAGCTTGACTACACCCCCAACCTAGCTGCACGTGGTTTAGTCACCGGAAAAACCTATCTGGTTGGGCTTGTGGTGCCCGACCTGTTGCACCCGTTCTTTGCCCAAGTGGCAAAATCGCTTTCAAGGGCACTTCTGAAGAAAGGTTACTGCCTTACCATTTCGACCTCGGAAGAGGATGCCGAACTGGAAAAGCACGAGATCACCCGGCTCCTGGGGCGCCGGCTGGATGCTCTCGTCATCGCCTCGTCATCCACCGACCCTTCGGTATTCGCGCGGATCCAAAAACAAGGGCTGCCCCTGGTTTTGATCGACCGTAATCTCACGGAGCTGGGTGCGAACTATGTTGGCACCGACGACGAGGCGGTCGGATTTTTGGCTACGGAGCATCTTATTGAGGTCGGGTGCAGGAGAATTGCCCACTTGCGCGGGCCTGACAATAGCCCCGGGGCCGGGCGACTGAAAGGCTATCAAAATGCCCTTGCCAAGCACGACATGAAGTCCGCGCCGGGATATGTCTCTATGCCGCGGCTAGTGGATGTGCAAAGCAGGGAAAGCGGCGCCGAATTGATGCTGAAATTGCTGGCCTTGAATCCTCGCCCCGATGGAGTGTTTTGCTATAACGACCCCATGGCAATTGGAGCCATTCATGCAATTCTCGATGCGGGATTAAGAGTGCCTGCGGACATCGCGGTTATCGGATCCGGGAACCTCCATTACGATTCTGAACTTCGGATCCCTCTATCGAGCATCGACCAGCAGACCGACACGATCGGCGAGCGCGCAGGACGCTTGACGTTGTCGTTATTGGAATCCAAAACTCACCCGCGCAACAAAACCATCATCATCCAGCCTCAACTTGTGGTTCGGGCTTCGACCGATAAGAAGGCGACGGATGATCAGTCGTCCGTGCCATTGAATACGGCGACGGGCACGAACCGGCATGCATAACCACGGGTTAGTGCCGGCCGTTGCCAGATCCCCGAAACTGCTGTCAACCTATCGTGCCGTTACGGTGGGAGCTGAGGGCAGGCGGCAGGTCGTTTTTGAGGACAGTGCAGAGACATGAAAGGTGATGGGGTTGGACATCGTTTCAGTCGCTGGAACTCGAGGCGAGAGATGATTTCGGGAGATTGCGCTTTATGGTGAAATCGGGAGTTTTAAACCCGAGGATCAACCTGCTGTTAAGCCTGGTCCGTCATACCAACACGCTGGTGATTGCGGACCGGGGATTTCCGTATTGGAAGGAAATCGAGACGATCGATATTTCACTGGTGGATGACATACCTCGGGTTCTCGATGTATTGGCCGCCATTCGCGGAAACTTCAACGTGGCCAGAGCATTCATGGCTGAGGAGTTTAACCAGGTAAACACACCTGAGACGATCGTGAAGTTCGAGTCGTCGTTGGCCGGAGTGGCTCTTGACTTCGAGCCCCACATCAACCTGAGGAAACGAGTGCCGCAGGCCATAGGGATCATTCGAACCGGTGACACGATTCAGTATGCGAATCTCGTGTTGGAGTCTGGCTAGCCTTCACCCTGCTTTTCTAATCACGAATACTGCTTACGCCTTTCCGATGAAATACTGCTCGGCCCTGCGGCGCTTCGCTCGGCGTATGTCGCAGTGTCTATCAACGTCTTGCTCTCCAAGCTACCAGCTCTGGACGGGAGTCGCGCTCTAGCGGCTGAGTGCTGCTTCACCGTCAGCTTTTGGGCTCATTCGGATTCATTATATGCGTTTACAATAACGATACCTTTATCGTATACTCTCGGTTGGCCAGGCTCATAAAGAGGGTAAGAAATGCGACGGCAGGGCAGTTTTGGGATCTCGGCTGGAGATTCTGTTGATCCATCTTTGGTGCCTCAGAGAACTCTTTACAGTGGGGCGACGATGCCGGCGATTGGTTTGGGCACCTTTGGCTCCGATCACGTCTCTGCAGCAAAAGTCGCGGAGGTGGTGAAGGGCGCTGCCGCAGCAGGCTACCGGCATTTCGATTGCGCATCGGTTTACGGCAACGAAAGCCATATCGGCACGTCGTTTGAGGAGATTCTTTGCTCGGGGGTTCGGCGCGAAGATCTTTTTATCACTTCGAAGCTGTGG
>Ga0116134_1000029_pt1 | contig 100906 bp, 86 predicted proteins | sample June2015DPH_19_5_FD_89737 | JGI IMG/M metagenome (GOLD analysis project Ga0116134, IMG submission 89737) | Peatland microbial communities from SPRUCE experiment site at the Marcell Experimental Forest, Minnesota, USA - June2015DPH_19_40 | ecosystem: Environmental > Terrestrial > Soil > Wetlands... | reverse complement strand
GCGCAGTTGAGCTCTTCGTGGACCTGGAGTCCGGCTGACCCGAACACCGACAATCCTTACTTCGAAGAGTTCGCAACGCAGGGTCAGAATCTCTTTCAGGCCGCAGGCGACGACGGCAAATGGGGAGCACGTTCCGAGATCTATCCGGCAGACGATGTGTATGTCACCTCGGTTGGCGGGACGGACCTCACCACCAGCTCCGCGGCCGGACCCTGGGGTTCTGAGACCGCCTGGTCCGATGGCGGTGGCGGCATTTCGCCCGATAGATTTGCCATTCCATCCTGGCAGACGGCCGCGGCCGCCGGCTGCGCAAGCTGTTCGCAAACCTATCGCAACGGCCCTGACGTTTCGGCCAACGCCAATTTCACTTTCTACGTCTGCGCCGACCAGACCACGTGCACGGCCAACGAGTATGGTGGCACCAGCTTTGCCACGCCGATGTGGGCCGGCTATCTTGCGCTCACCAACCAGCAGTCCGTGGCCAACGGCAACAAGACGCTGGGCTTCATTAATCCCAGCCTGTATTCGATCGGCGCCGGTTCAAGCTACGACTCGGACTTCCACGACATCACCAGTGGCAGCAATGGCTACTCGGCCGCAAAAGGCTACGACCTGGCTACCGGTTGGGGCAGCCCCGACGGCAGCGGCCTGCTCAATGCGCTCGCTGGAATCGTAGCTGCGCCAGGCTTTAGCCTGAGCGCTTCGCCAGTGTCAGTTTCGATCGTGCAGGGCGGTTCAGGCTCCTCCACCATCACCAGCACGGTGAGCGGCGGTTTCAATGCTGCGGTCGTGCTGTCGGCTTCGGGCGAACCCTCGGGCGTGTCGGTCACCTTCGTCTCGCCGGGCTCGATTACCGGCACGGGCAGCCTGGGCATGTCGATTGCGGTCGCATCGGGTTCAACCGTAACGCCCGGTACCTATCCCATTACCCTGACCGGAACCGCTGGCAGTTCGGTGAAAACAACCACGGTGAATCTCACGGTCACGGCTCCCGTCGCAGCCAACTTCACCATCTCCGTCTCGCCGAGTTCGGGATCCCTGGATCAAGGACAGAGCGGGTATGCGGTCGTGACCACAACCGTCTCCGGTGGGTTTAGCTCGGCGATTTCGCTGAGCGCCGCAGGCATTCCTTCGGGCGTGACCGGCAGTTTCAGTCCGAATCCAATCGCCGCACCAGGTTCGGGCACGTCGGACTTTACGTTGACCGTGTCGAGATCCGCCAGAATAGGCACTTACCCGATCACGATCACCGGAAGGGGCGGAGGCATTACGCATACCACTACCCTTTCATTCAAGGTGCAGCGCTAAAGCAACCGAGAGTACAACCGGCCCGGGACAGGCAAGCCCACCATAAAAAGGGGTCCGGGAATGTAACTGCGATTTCCGGTAGATTCTTAAATCTGCGTTGGTGCTTGAAAGCGCTCAAGCGCACGAAAGCCTCTCCTGTGCGGAGAGGCTTCGTGGCAGATCAGGGAATCCGTTACCTTGTTTGGACACGATACCCCGCGGCGAGAATAGGCCTCCGTGATGACTGTCACGGGCGAGAGCACACTAAGAAGACACCACCCGAGTTCCGGTCAAAGTGTGCCTTCTGCGTAGCCAGCAGGGAGTTGCAGGTACATTCTCCCTGCATTTTCAGGGCTATGCCATTAGAACCTGTGAAATTGCGGTGGAAACTGCGGGGACTGTAGACGTGTTTGTTGCGAAATCGGCGGCTTGCGGAACTGTATACCTTTGAGCTTGCTTTCTGACCGCATGGCATCCCCCTAATGAAAGCCGGGTGCCAACGGTCTATCGTCTAGGGCCGCGAGTTTTCCCCCAAAAAGCGGCCTGACAGGATTGGCTAGGACGCGCCGCTGGCCTTTGGGTGATGGTTCCCTATGGCCGTGCGATAGAGCGCACAATGTCGATTCGCCTCTGTACCGCAAACCGGCGCAAGTGAAGCGATTGATTCCGGGTTAGGAGTACTGGGTCAAGTGCCAGCAGAAGAGGCGCAGCGCACAGAGCGGCGCGATTATTCGAGTAATTTGATGGTTGTGCCGAAGCGGTTACGGAATCGGAACAACTGTCGTATTGGACGGCACGCTTTGGACTCCGGTGGCGTCAACGCTCTCCACAATGTAGTCGTAAGTCTGGCCGTTCGTAACGTTCGTGTCCGTGTAGGTCGTTTGAGTCGTGGCGGTCGAATTCAATTGCGTATACGAAGAGGCGCCGCTCGGCGATCGAAATACGCTATATCCGGCGACTGGGTCCGTAGAGCTTGTGGGCGCATCCCAGGTCAAGTTGACCTGATAGGAAGTCGCCGCTCCCGTTCCAGTCAGGCTGATTACCGCGGAAGATCCCGTGGAGGAGTTGCTGGAGATGGTCAGCTGTCCTGTCACCGTCCCAGCCGCGGTGGGGTCGAATTCTACGCTGAGGGTGGCCGTCTGATTGGGGTTCAATGTGATCGGGAAGTTGACTCCGGAGACGGTGAAGCCGCTTCCGCTCACCGTGGCCGTGCTCACTGTCACCGCCGCGCCACCGGTTGACGTCAGGATCAGTGTCTGCGTCGCCGGGGAGTTCAAATTCACATTGCCAAAGGCAATCGTGTTGGCATTCACTCTGAGCGTCGCCGCCGTCTCGCCCAGTAGCAGGGCAAAGGTCTCCGCCACACCGCCCGCACTTGCTGTCAGCGTCACCGTTTGCGCCGAACTCACCGAGGATACCGTGGCTGTGAAGCTGGCGGTTGTGGCTCCCGCAGCGATGGTTTCGCTGGCAGGGACGGCAACGGCTGAGTTGTTGCTGAACACGCTAACCTTGAACCCGCCGCTCGGCGCTGCCGCGTTGACGGCTAATGCACAACTGTCCGTCCCCGCTCCCGTGAACGACGAGCTTGTGCAGCTTAGGCTAGTCAAGGTCGGCGTGCTCGCGGAGAGTCCCGTACCGCTGAGATCGACCACCATTTTTTCGTCCGTCGAGGCATTGCTGGTAATCGTAAGGTGACCCGAAATCGTGCTAGTCGCAGTCGGAGAGAATTCAACGCTGAAGCTATATTCGCCGCCGGCGGCAACCGAAACTGGAAGGCTACCTTCGCCGCTGACCGAGAAGCTCTTTCCCGACACGGTAATCTTCGAAACTTGCACTGATGCCGTGCCCGTATTCTTAAGAGAAATGCTCGTGCTGGCCGTTCCTCCTATCGATACTCCTCCAAAACTGACAACGCTCGGAGATGCCTGCAGGGATCGTGCTCTTGTAGCCGCACCAGCAGTCTCGCCACAGAATGAGAAGAAAATCAAAACGCAAAACAAGGGAATTCGAAGGCCGCGGCCTAGCTGCGCGACGCGAGCACGCAGGTGGGTGTCGTGGTAATTCGACCGTGAAGAACGGCCACAAGCCGTCCTTGCCGTTGTCAATTCATCTCTCAACGGCGCGCAAGGAAAAATGTCGCGCAATCGCATCATTTGTGAACCTCTTTAAGGGTCGTGTTGTTTCATGGCTCGCAGCCATGGGATTCCCGCCGGCTGGATGCTCGCATTGAGTCAACCAGCTCGCTCATTTGGTGCCGATCGTCAGGACAAGGCAATGCGATAGGCCACAACGCTCTTGTGCCTGGACGGCAATCGCTATGTAAATGAGTCCTTGAAGAACTCGCTCAAGACTGATTTCAGCGGGGGGTCAGTAAAACTCTGATCTACCGGTCGCAATCGTCAAGGGCGGAACTTTCTGACTTGCGCAAACGACGTTGTGAAGCTCCCGCATCTATGCTTCGGGGCTTTTCGGATATGCAACGTGCGCCTTGGTTAAATGAATTTATCTGCATGACCGAACCGAATCGTTGACACAGCCGTCCGTTCTTTTGAAACCTTCGCTCGCAACCAACGCAGATTCTCATCCAAATTGAGGATAGCTGGAGCAATATCCAAACGTGATTTTGTAGTTTATAGTTGCAATTCTCGCGCCAAACCAATCGCATCGGGACCGATTCCTCCATACTCCTCATACAAATGATCTTCAGCCCCAGCGAGCGGAAAGGCCGCGAATCGTTCCCACATGGAGCGGCCGCCGAGCGTGTAAATTGTCCCTACCTGTGTATAATTTTGCTCACACCAATAAGGAATTCGGCCCTCCCGCTATTCCGCTTGCGCCTCCACAAACACCCTTCGTGGCAACGGTCTCCGACAAGTGCACTTCTGATTCGGATCGGGAGGATTCGCTTCCATGACTTGAGACACAGCGCCGTCTCTCGCATGATTGCAGCGCGTATCCCAATCCCAATCATTGCCAAGGTTGTTGGGTGGTCCACTAGCACAATGGCGAAGATGGCCGCGCGTTATGGTCACTTCGGAGTTGAAGAATTGCGCAGCGCCGTGGAATCATTCAGCATTCCTGCAAACTTGCAGATTGCGTCGGGGTACTCGCAATTGTCACCGCAATCAGAGCGCGAACGGGAGATCAACATTAACTGAATTATTGATTCTTTTGGTGGGCAGTGAGGGACTCGAACCCCCGACTTCCTGCTTGTAAGGCAGGCGCTCTAACCAACTGAGCTAACCGCCCACTGCGGTGCTTTTCTCATGATAGCAGCGCGCGAGTTCAATCCGGTCCCCCGCGCAGAGCCGTACCCGACGTCTCATCGGCGATGATAGAAATGGGCCAGTAGATCAGCCAGAATCGTGAGGGCAATGCAGACCGATGCGGCAAAGACGGCAATCCCAAAATCGGCGGTCGTCGTAGGCGGCGGCGTGGCCGGCATGAGCGCCGCGTGCGCCCTGGCCGAGGCCGGGCTGAGCGTCAAGCTTGTCGAGCGCCGCGGTTACTTGGGCGGCAGGGCCAGTTCGTACCGTCATCCAGGCGTCGACGAAGTCATCGACAACTGCCAGCATGTGCTCTTCGGCTGCTGTACAAATCTGATTGGCTTCTACCGACGAATCGGCGTTGACGACCGCATCCATTGGACCAACTCGATGACCATGATCGAGCCCGGCGGCCGGCAAACTCGCCTTGCATCTTCTCCGTGGCTGCCGGCCCCGCTGCATGGCCTGCCCAGCCTGCTCGCTGCTAAAGCTCTCACGCGCGAAGACAAAAAGGCTCTGGCGCATGCGTTTCGCGCCTTCATGCGCCCCGTGCCTGCTGATTCCACCGAGACTCTGGGCCAATGGCTCAAGCGCAACGGCCAGACTCCCGGCGCGATCAATCGCTTCTGGCGCCTGGTGATTGCCAGCGCGCTGAACGCGGATGTGGACGAGATCGCGCTGACTTACGCGGCGAAGGTGATCCGCGAGCTATTTCTCAATTCTGCCGCAGCTGGCAGCATGGGAATGAGCTCCGTGCCGCTAAGCGAGCTTTGTTCCGGCGCGGAGCAGTATCTAAACGAACACGGCGGCGAAGTGCTCTTTAACGCAGGCGTCGAAGGCGCGGCGTGGGACGAGGAGACGTCCCAATGGGCTTTGTCAACGCGAGCGGGCCTGCAGGTCGCTGACTTTCTGGTGCTCGCGCTCCCGTTCGAAGCTACGGCGAAATTGCTACCGCTCATGCCCCCGGCGGACGGGGTCGAATTGCTGGCCTCTCAAATCGCGCGGCAAGAGCATGGGCCAATCTGCAGCGTGCATCTGTGGTTCGACCGAGACATTACGACCCTCGACCATGCTGTCCTGCTCGATCGCCAGATTCACTGGATGTATAACAAAAGCCGGCTGCAGCCATGGCGCAAGTCGAAGGGCAGCTATCTGGAATTGGTCGTGAGCGCCTCGCAGGAGTTTGCGGCACTCAGCAGGGAAGAGGCCATCGAGCTGTCGGTGCGCGAACTCGCGGAGTTTTTCCCGGAGATCGCTGCGGCAAAGCTCGAAAAAGCTGCACTGGTCAAGGAAGTTCGCGCAACATTCACCGTTCCGCCGGGAATCGATGCGGCGAGGCCCGGTGCGGTATCGCCATGGCCGAACTGCGTCCTCGCCGGCGATTGGATTCAGACCGGCTGGCCTTCGACGATGGAAAGCGCCGCGCGCAGCGGCCATTTGGCTGCGGAGGCCGTATGCGCCGCAATCGGCAACCGGCGGAGAATACTGGACCTCGATTTGAAGCCGCGCGGCCTGATGCGATTTGTAAGAGCAGCCACCAGCTAGAAGCTTTCTCTCAATGCGCCAGCAAATACACGCCAATGCAGACCAGCCCCGCGGAAACCCAGCGGCGGCGGTCCACATTTTCCTTGAGGAAGATTTTGCCGGCGACCGCGTTGGTGACCAGCGTGAGCGAGGCCGAGGCCGGCGCGACAAGGCTCAGGTTCAGGTGATTGAGCGCAAAGAGCAGTGAGAAAAACGCGATTGCGAGAAAGAACACTCCGGCAAAAAAAAGAGGGCAGGTGAGAACGGCGCGAATGGCGCCCGTCAGGCCCGATCGCGCTCGAATCACGTCCAGGTCGCCGATCGACTTCATCGCAGCGGCAGTGAGCACTTCGCCCGCCGTGGATGCGAGCACGATCGCCGCGATCATGGCAGCGGCCGTCCATGGATTTGTCGTTAGGGTGAGCGGCGTGGCTGGAATCGTCATCGCGTCTGTGCCTCCGTCGCGACGGGTTCTTCCAATTGCGGCTCCGCGGTTTCAGGAGACGGGCGCTCGGTGAGGGCTGGGCCTTGCGCAACGAAGCCCACGCCAAGAGTGATGAGAACGATTCCAGCCCAACGCTCGAGCGAGATGGTTTCATGGAGCCAGAATCGTGAGATGAGCGCCACAATGACGTTCCCAAAAGCCGTAGCAGGTAAAACAAAGGTCAGGTCGGCCCACGAAAGCGCTGTCAGATAGCTGGCAAAGAAGCCGATCAGCAGTGCTATGCCCGCAGCGATCCAGGGAGTGAAGACCGCGGCGATGAGCGCGCCGGGATGGGCCAGCGAAATGGCAGGCATTGTGGTCATGCCGCGAGCCAGGCAACTGTCGCCAAGTGGGGCGCAGAGGGAAACCAACCCCAGGATCAGGTATTGGCGCGGCAAGAGTTTGTGTTGAACCATCAGTCCAGTATCTTGCAGTTTCGATGTAGAAGGCCTAAAGAAATCGAGGGCAGACGCATTTGCGCTGCCCTCGACATTGCGACTCGAAAGTCGTTTACGCGCCGGCTCCGGCGGGGGCGGTAGGCGCTGCCTGCTGGCTGCGCGCCACCTTAACCATCTTGTTGCGCTGCGCACGCAACTTAAGAAACGCCTTGGCTTCGACGTACAGACGAGGCAGATCGCGATTCATCATCGCCTTCCACACCACGCGGAAAGCGGCCTTGGGACGGAAGTAGTATTCGTCGTAGAAACGGTGCACCATCTCCATCACGTAATCGGTGGGCAGCCCGGGGTACTCAATGTGCGCCATTTGATGGCCGCCGCCGTCTTCCATCTTTTCGTTGGTGATGAAACCGTTGGCCTTGGCGTACTCGTAGAACTCTGTGCCCGGATAGGCGTGCGCAATGGAGACCTGGATGGTTTCCACGTCGAGGGTCTTGGCGAAGTTGATGGTGTTGCGGATCGACTCTTTCGTCTCGCCGGGCAGCCCAAGGATGAAGTCGCCGTGAATCGTGAGGCCCAGGTCGCGGCAGTCCTTCGCGAAGGCCCGCGCGCGCTCGACGGTTGCGCCCTTTTTGATGTTCTTGAGGATCTGGGGATCGCCGGACTCGAAGCCGACAATCAGCAGCCGGCATCCGGCTTCCTTCATGGCTTTCAACGTGTCGTAGTCAGTGGTGACGCGCGAGGTGCAGCTCCATGTGAGACCCAAAGGCTTCAGCTGTTCGCAAAGCTCGATGGTGCGCACCTTTTGGATGTTAAAGGTGTCGTCATCAAAAAAGAATTCCTTCACCTCGGGGAAGTTCTCTTTCGCCCACTTCATCTCCGCTGCAACATCTTCAGCGGAGCGCTTGCGCCAGGCGTGCCCACTCAGAGTTTGTGGCCACAGGCAGAAGGTGCACTGCGCCGGGCAGCCGCGCGTGGAGTAAAGCGCGATATATGGATGAAGCAGGAAGGGAACGTTGTAGCGCGTAACGTCAAGGTCGCGCTTGTAGGTTTTTGTGGCCCAGGGCATCGCGTCAAGATTCTCGATCTGCGGGCGATCGGGATTATGAACGATCTTTCCATCTTTCTTGTAGCTGATGCCGAGGATCTCGTTGAGCGGCTTGCCCTGCGCGAACTCCACGACGGAGTAGTCGAACTCGCGACGGCAGATGAAGTCGAGCGCGGCGCATTCATTCAGAGCGCGTTCGGGATCCGTAGTGACAGGCGGGCCAACGAAGGCAATGCGAAGGGGCGGATTGGCCGCCTTGATGGCCTCGGCCAGGCGCTGGTCGCCCTCCCATCCGACGGTCGAAGTAAAGAGCACCAGGAACTCGTAATCCTTGCAAATCTTGATCGTTTCCTCGGCGGAGACGTGGTGCGGCGGCGCATCGAGCAGCCTCGAACCCTCAAGCAGACCAGCAGGATAGGTAAGCCAGACCGGGTACCAGTAAGACTCGATCTCGCGAGTCGCCGGCCAGCGCGAACTGGCGCCGCCATCAAAGTTCTCGAACGAAGGGGGGTTGAGGAAGAGCGTTTTCAGGGGCATTGGCATCTCCTTCATTCTACCATTCGGGCTGTTTTGTTAGACGCGTAGGCCCGGAAACAAGAGGCCTTGAAAAAGCATCGGGGCGCGGGCGATTCAGTGCCATTAACCCAAGCGGAATCAATGTCTCAAGCGGTGTTGTGAATACGTTGAACACGCCGTCAGAGGGGTTGCTTCGGGGGTACCCGAGCGCAATTACTTCGCGTGGAGCTCGTCAAGCCAGTCCTGCATGTGGCCCAGGGCGCGCAGTAGGCTTAGCCGTGCCTTGCTCAGGTCGAACCCGGAGTCGAGCGCGTCAACATACTTCTGGCGTTCATCAATGCTCGCCTGTTGCTCAGCGGTGGGCGATAGCTGGGGCGCCGCGCCGGGAGTACCAGTAGTGCCATTGCCCACTTCAAGTTGAGCAACCACGCTCTTCAACTGCTCTTCGGCAATCTGCTGCTTCAGGCTGGCGACTTCCGCCTCGGCATCGAGCTCGCGCAAACTCGCCGTCAGCTGGCTGATCTGAATGTCGTTCTGTTCCTGTGCCTGCTCCGCCTCAACCTTGGCGCGGAGAGCCTCGGCTGCGGAGACTTTTGCCTTTGCGCGAACGGCAAAGTCGAAGAAGGGAACCGAAATCTGGAGACCGAAACTCACGTTGTTAGGCGTGAAGTTTTTGTAGTAGGTGCTGTAATTGTTTAGCTCATTGGAATCGTAGTTATAAACGGCGCCGAATCCGATCGAAGGGCGGCGCCACGCCAGGTCGGCTCCCTTTGACTCCAGCAGCTTGGAAAGCGCTAGGGCATTCGCGGATTGAATGCTGAGAAGAGGCCTCGGCACTTCGTCGGCGGAAACGGCAGGAATCTCGGGAATGCTGGCGTGATCGGGCACAATGGAGCCGATGGGTAGGCCGGTGAGCGTGGCAAGCTGCTTGGCCAACGTCGCGGAACGAGTCTCGAGGTGCAGGCGGCTCAGCTTGAGCTGCGCCGCCGTCAACTTTACTTGCAGCAGGGAGCTAAGTGGATCGACGCCGGCTTCGGTGCGCTGCTCCTCAATGGCGATGAGACTGACAGCATCCCGCTCCTGCTGGCGTACAGCTTCGAGTTCGTGCTGGACCGTGTCCATCTCAATGTAGTCGGAGGAGGCGTCGAGGGCGACCTGCTCCTTTGCATCCTTGAGATTCAAATTGGCGGCCTCCACGCCGGCCCGTGCAGCTTTGGTGTACTGGCGCTGCGAGAAGCTGAGAACCAGCGACTGCATCGTCGCGTTCCCGACAGAAGGCTGGCCGGTTGGGAAGCCGTGAGAGTAGCCGATTTGGGATCCGATGACAAAGTTGGGAATATATGCGTCTTCAGTCTGCCCGAGCGCGGCCTGCGCCTTTTGAAGGTCTGCGTTCGCCAGTTTTACGGCAGTCGAGTTTTCCTGAGACATCTCAACCACGGTGGTGAGCGACACCTGCGCCTGCGCCATGGTTGCCGCGCAGGCGAACGCCAGAGCTGCCACGGCTTGCGCCGCGCACACCAGCGATTTTTGTCGAGACATCAAGAGCGCTTCTCGCATGAATGATTCAAGCTTGGGCCGGATTAAACTCTTTCGCCATCTGCGCCGCAATAGCCAATTCTGACTTGGCGCCCGCGGCGTCGCCGAGCTGCTGCTTCAGGCGCGAGAGCAGAATGTGAGCAATGAATGCCGGTGCATCCTCGGTCGTCGACGAGCTCGACAGATAATTCTCGAGCATCTGCGCGGCAAGCGAAGGATTCCGTTTGGCTGCAATGAGCACGCCCGCGCCGTCATAAAGGGCAAAGCTCGAATTCTTGTCCTTCGCTACCGCAGCGATGCAGCCTTGAATAGCGGAGTCCACATTGGTCCACTGCTGACGCGAGCGGTAGAAGTTGGCCAGTACAGTCCAATAGTCGGCAGGCTCCTTAGCCGCCGCGACCGCCTGACGATATTCGTTCTCGGCCGTCGTGTAGTCCTTCTGGGCCATGGCGATGTCGCCGCGCAACTGCTGAGCTCGCGCGGAGTCGACTTTGTCGAGTTGGGAAGCGATTGCCTGCGCCTTGTCTGTACCGCCACCCGCGATTCCGGGGGCTTGGGCATAGTAATCGCCAAGATCTGACAAAGCGGGGCCATTTTGCGGATTGAGCTTGGCCGCGGTCTGCATTTCTGAAAGCGAGTGCTTCGCGATTCCGTATGCGGAAAGGAAACTCGCGTGGCTCGCCTGCCGGCCCAGAACTCGCCCCAGCCACATGTGATCGTCCGAATTCTGCTCGTCCAGATTCACGGCCTGCTGGCAGTTTGCCGCCGCCTGCGACCATTGCTGAAGGATGAATCGGACACGGCACAGAAGGTTCTGCGCTTCTGCAGCGCCATCGCCCGAGGCCGGTAGCGGCGCGAGCAGAGCAATGGCCTCGTCTGCCTGGCCGGCTTGCAGGTATGTATTGGCCTGCGTCAGTGTTGCGGAGGAGATTTGCGCGTAGCCCGCATTCGCTACCGCTCCCGTGAGGCAAGCTAGTGTGAATGCGATGGCCGACACGGGTGAGCGCATCACCGTTCTTCCTTGATCGGTACGCCCTCCTGCAAGGGCTGCCCGTTGGTTGTTCCGATGGCGACAGTGTCGCCCACTTCGAGCCCGGAAAGAATGGGCACCTGAGTCAGATTTGGGGTTCCGATCGTAATCGGAGCGCGCACCAGCTCGTCGTTCTCGACCTTGAACGCGAAGTATTTCCCGTTCTGCTCATGGAGGGCTTCGCGAGGCATGCTCAAAGTGTCGGGCAAGCTCGAGGTCGTCACGGTCAAAGTGACGTTCGTGTCGGGCAGAAGCCCATCCGGCGGTGCATCGAAATCGATCAGGGCCTCTCCAACGTTGCGTGTCGTATAAGTGACCACATCGGAGGGGAGGCGAGATATGTGCCCGTGCCACTCGACACCCGGCTTGGCATCCCAGCGAATCACAACCGGTTGCCCAACGGCCAGCCTACCCAGGTCAGGCTCGTCAAAATAGCCGCGCACGCGCTCATTGTGAAGATCCGCGATTTCAAGAAGCAGGTTGCCGGCTGCGGAGAATTCCGATGGCGAAGCATCCATGCTGTAGATGGTTCCGGTGATGGGGGCGCGAATTTCAGTCTGCGATTCGACGTGCTGCGCGGCGTTCAGTGCGGCTTTTGCATCGGCCACTGCAGACGTTGCTCGCGCCATGTCCTCTGGCGAGAAACGTTGGCGAGCCCTTTGTTCGGCAGCCGTCAGGCTCGCCTGGGCCGAATCCAGCCGGTTTCGCGCCGCAGCCACCTCGCTTGGCGAGGCCGCGCCTGTCGACGCTAGCTTAATCAGCGCGTCAAGATCGCGCTTGGCTTGTTCCACAGAGAGTTGATCCTGCGCGATCTCCGCGGCCGAAGCTTGCCGTTCGGTCAGCGTGCCGTTGTGCTCTACCGCTATGGAATTTGCCAGAGCATTCCTCAACGCACTCTCCGCGCTTGCCACTTGTGCCCTGGCCGCCACATCGTCCAGGGCGACGAGGAGCTTACCGGCAGGAACAGTGTCGCCTTCCTGCGCGTACACGGCTTTGACCGTAGTAGCAATCGGACTGTAGAACTGATAGTTCGCTACGGGCTCGACACGGCCATTGGTGCTGATGGTGTTGACCAGCATCGCGTGTTCCACGGGCGCCACGCGCACCGGCAGCCGCTCGCGCAAGAAATAGCGCGCCGTGAAAAATACGGCAAGCAGAACGACAACTGCGGCGGCCCAAAGCCACCAACGGCTTATTTGCGATCTTGCTTCAGCCATGCAATTAACCAGAGCTAGTATATAAGACTCAAAAACATCGGATAAGAAACGGCAAAATGAGCCGAACCTTCATCGCGACCCTTCGTTGAGCCTCGTACAATACCGGTATGCCGGCAAAACCGAGATATACCGACCAACACGCCAAGGCCGGGCTGGACTTTGCTTTTCCGGCCATTGAGACCTGGCAGAATCAGTTTCCCGGATACGAGATTCAGATCGACGATCCGGAGCTGACCTCGGTCTGCCCCAAGACCGGCCTGCCCGACTTCGGAGTTCTGACCATCCGCTACATGCCGCGCGATCGCTGTCTGGAATTGAAATCGCTCAAAGAGTATCTGTTCAGTTACCGGAACCTCGGCATCTTTCAGGAAAACATCGTGAACCAGGTCCTGGAAGACGTAGTGAAGGCCTGCAATCCTGTGTGGGTCGTGGTGAAGGGCGAATTCCGTCCACGCGGCGGAATCGGCTCAACCATCGAAGCGCGCTGGCCTCGGCCGCCAGCCTAGGTCAGAAGCGCCGGTTGGGAGATCGCGTTCCTCTGTGATATTCGTGAGTTCTCTGGTGTCTCTGCTTCGCCCTGGAGATTCTTGCCAAACGTGACCCAGCGTGCGCGCTCCAGCATCAGCCCTGCTCTGGGCACAGTTGTGCTGCTTCTCGCGCTCAATCTACTGAACTACATTGACCGCTACATCCTCGCCGGTGAAGTCGCGCCCATCCAACACGAGTTTCACGCGAGCGATCAGCAGATGGGCGCGCTGGGCACTGCGTTCTTCGTCTTCTACATGATTGCCGCGCCACTGACTGGCTGGCTCGGCGACCGCTATCGGCGCAAGCCGATGATCATTACCGGCGCGGTCCTTTGGAGCTTGGCCACGCTTGCTGCGCTCTGGATTCACAGCTACACGACGCTCTACCTGCGCCAGGCACTCGTGGGGATTGGCGAAGCAACATTTGGGATCTTCGCTCCAGCTGTGCTCAGCGACTTTTATCCCGAGCGGGAGCGCAACAGGGTACTTTCAGTGTTTTATGTCGCGATTCCGGTAGGCGCGGCGCTCGGTTACCTCGCCGGGGGACAGATTGGCTCACATTGGGGCTGGCGGGCGCCGTTTTTCGTGTGCGCGCTGCCAGGGTTTCTGGTCGCTGCTCTCTATGGATTGATAGGACGCGAGCCGGAGCGGGGCGCAAGCGATCGCGTCCAGGCGAATTTGAAGCGCGCCACTGTGTTGGGAATTATTCGGAATCCGGCGTTTTTGACGGCGACCTTCGGCCTTGCGATGCTGACGTTTGCCATGGGTGGAATCTCGTGGTGGGTCCCGGAATTTCTGCGGCGCTTCGCGGGTATGTCGATGGGAACGGCAAGCCTCACCGTCGGCGTGACTACGGTGATCGACGGGATTGCCGGAACGCTGGTGGGTGGGTGGATCGCCCAGATGTGGCTGCGCAAGAATCATCGCGCGCTCTATCTTCTTTCAGCCTGGAGCGTGGCGCTGACGCTGCCCTGTGGGGTCATGCTGTTCTTCGGACCGCACAAATGGGCGGTGCCCTCGCTGTTCGCGGCCGAGTTCTTTCTCTTCCTCAACACCGGGCCGCTCAACACGGCGATCGTCAACTCGGTCGCCGCGCCCGTTCGAGCGACGGCCATTTCAATCAACCTGTTTTGCATTCACTTCTTTGGCGACACGTTTTCGCCGCAGGTCATCGGCGCCATCAGCGACCGCACAAACCTCAGCATTGGTTTGGGCGCCACCCTCGTGTTCCTGGTGATCTCGTGCAGCATTCTCTTCGCGGGTGCGCGGTTTGCGCCGTTGCTTGATGGAGGGGAGCAGGTGAGCAAGGTAGCAGGATAGCGCGTCAGCGGAACTACTTTTTTGGCAGTGGCTCCTGATCGCGGGTGTTCATGAATGCGCGGCGGCCGCCCTGCGGGCGAAGGTTCGGATCGCGGACAGGTCCGCGCTCTTCGTCGGCTGAAAAACCGCGGGCGAGAAGGGGATTGGGTTTGAACTTCGGCGGGCCACCGTAGAACTGGCGCGCGTGGCTCAAGACCATGCCCGCGCCGCCATGCATGGGCTGGACGATTCCGCGAATCTCGACGTCGGCTTCGCGATACTTCTTGAGCTCGCCCACTTCGCTGCGATCCTCAGGCAGGCTCACGACTGTGAAGCGGCATTGATCATCGGGTATCTGAGGAGAGCAGACGTCGAGGAAACGCGAGCCATCAGGAAGTTCCACCACATCATAAACATGCACGGAAATACAAATGTCTTTATTGAGCATTTTTGCGGCCTGGTCGAGGGGCACGCAGGGCTTGGGTTTGGCGGCGAATGCCAGCGTTGGCGCACAAAGAACCAGAGCGAAGCACGAGAAGGATTGGCGGATGCGCATTGGCAGGCTCCCGTGAGGACGGAAGAAAGCTTAACGCGGAAGCTGCACGAGCCGATGTGATGGTCGTCGCGACCACTTGGCAATTGGGCAAATAGTCAGGAACTAGAGGCTAGCGGCTGGGAGCTTCAATTTCAGCGTGCGCCGACGAGTTCGCCGGCCTTGGCGCTCTGGCCGTAGTGGCTTTCGACGTAGTGGTCGAGGATCTGCTTGAACTCGGCCACGATCGTGTCGCCGCGGAGAGTGGTCGAAAGCTTGCCGTCGATGTATACAGGCGCGACGGGATCCTCGAACGTGCCGGGCAAACTGATGCCAAGATTGGCGTGCTTGGATTCGCCAGGGCCGTTGACAACGCAGCCCATGACGGCGAGCTTCAGCTCCTCGACGCCGGGATACTTCTTGCGCCATTCGGGCATCTCCGTGCGCAGGTAACTCTGGATCTGCTCGGCGAGCTCCTGGAAGTATGTGCTCGTGGTGCGGCCGCAGCCGGGGCAGCTCGTTACCTGCGGCATGAAGCTGCGAATGGAGAGCGACTGAAGGATCTGCTGCGCAGCCTGGACCTCTTCGGTGCGGTCGCCGTTGGGCTTGGGCGTCAGCGAGACGCGGATCGTATCGCCGATTCCCTGGAGCAGCAGCGGCGCGAGGCCCGCGGTCGAAGCGATCAGGCCCTTCGAGCCCATTCCAGCTTCGGTCAATCCGAGATGCAGCGGATAGTCGCAGCGGGCGGCAAGCTTGGAGTAGACGTCGAGCAGATCGCGCACGCCAGAGACCTTCGCCGACAGGATGATCATGTCGTGGCCGAGGCCGTAGCGCTCGGCGGCAGCGGCAGACTCGAGCGCGCTTGCAATCATCGCCTCAATCATCACGTCGCGCGCGGCAAGCGGCTCGGCGAGCTTGCTGTTCTCGTCCATCATTCGGGTCAGCAAACTCTGGTCAAGAGATCCCCAGTTGACGCCGATGCGGACAGGCTTGTGGTTCTCGACGGCGCACTCGACCATGACGCCGAAGTTCGAATCGTCCTTGCGGCCGATGGAAACGTTGCCGGGATTGATGCGGTACTTGGCGAGGGCGCGCGCAGTGGCTGGATATTTCTTGAGTAGTATGTGGCCGTTGTAATGAAAGTCTCCAATGATCGGGACACGCAGGCCGCGCTTTTCTAGACCCTCGACAATGTGCGGAACGGCTGCCGCGGCGTCTTCATTGTTGACCGTGACGCGAACCAGCTCGGAGCCGGCGAGAGCGAGCGCCGCTACCTGATCGATTGTGCCCTGAACGTCGGCCGTATCGGTGTTGGTCATCGACTGGACGACGACGGGAACTTCCCAGCCGACTCGGACGTTGCCGATGCGGACGGTTGGAGTTTTTCTGCGACCGATCTCTGCCATACCTCCAGTTTACCGAAAAGCAGTTCAAGAACAGTTCACAGTTCGTAGTTCACAGTTCGCAGAGGACGACAAACAGTGAACAGTGGGCAATGGATTTTGGACCGTGAGTGAGAGAGTGAATCATTAAAGGAGCACAAGAGCCAAAGAATGAGGGAGTTAGAGGGTGAAAATGCACATGTTGAATTTGGGGACCTGCGTGCTGATTCCAAGGGAGTTACGGGTCATAAATGCGGCGTAATTCGATGTCATTTTTCGAAGTTTCTGAAATCTGTTTGTTGATTCTAAACAGGTTAAGTGGCGAATATTCGGCGAAACATAGCAAATTTTTCCTTAATTATTTTTCTCCGTGGTCGCGAGATAGTGAACAGGGGACGGAAGAGCAGGGATTAGGGACCGAGGGAATAGGGAATAGAGAAAGCGCGCCGGTCAGGCGTGGACGGCGACGGGTTCGGTTGTGGTGGCGGGAATCTTCTTCAAGAGTGCGGCGATGGGCATGGATTTGCCGAAGAGCCATCCCTGTGCGTAACGGACGCCGCGCATGCGGAGGAACTCGGCCTGCGCTTCCGTCTCGACACCTTCAGCAATGGTCTGGAGGTGGAGCGAGCGGGCCATTTCAATAATGTGAACGACGACCTGGCTGGTTGCGCCGTCGGTGTTGATGGTTTCGACGAAGGCCTTGTCGATTTTGAGCGTGTCGAGCGAGAGAGATTGCAGGCAGGCGAGCGAGGAGTAGCCGGTGCCGAAGTCGTCGATCGAGACGCGGAAGCCACGGCTGCGGAGCGTGGCGATGAGCTGGGCGGTTTGGGAGTCGTGGAGGAAGGCGCGCTCGGTGGCCTCGATGCCGATGTTGTGGGGCATAGCGCCGGTGGCCTGGAGCAACTGATCGAGCTGCGCGAGGGTGCGGCCGGAGCGGAGATCGCCGGCCGACATGTTGATGGCGACTTCGAAGTCGGGATCGATGGCGAGGAATCGAGGCAGATCGTGGGTAACGATTGCGAGAACCTCGGAGGTGATGAGATGGATGAGGCCGCGATCCTCAGCGAGCGGGATGAAGTGGTCGGGGGGAATGTTGGCGAGGGGGCTCTTCCAGCGAATGAGGGCTTCAGCACCGATGACGCGGCGCGAATCGAGCTCAACGATGGGCTGATACTCGACGTAGAATTCCTTGCGCCTGAGGGCGCGGCGGAGGATGGCGGGAAATGAAGTGCTGAGCTGGCAGAGATAGTTGACGGCCCATGCGAGGAGAACTCCGCAGAGCACGCCGATGGGGGTGAAGATGAGGGCGAAGTGGCGGACGTGCTGAAAAGCATAATGCTCGGGGACTGCCGCGACGACGGCGAGATCCCATTTGGCGGAGCGGACGCGGGAGACGAGATAGCCGTGGTCGAGGAGGGTGGCCTCAGTGCCCGCGGCGATGGGATTGAACCAGGCGGGCTGGAAGCTGTTGCCGAGAACGGCGAGGCGGTCGCGATTGGGGGCCGAGGGAACGAAGACGGAAAGCTCGACATCGGAGCCTTCCATGGGAATGTCGGTGGGCAGGTTGGGGTCGACAATGATGGCGAAGCCGCCGGCGGCGAAGACGTCGAGCGGATGCCATTGCTGCGGCGAGAGATTTACGTTGAAGTACTCGGAGACGCCGCGGGAGGAGATGAGGCTCGGCTTGCCGAGAGAGACCGGAGTTGTGACGCCCTGCGAGGTGCAGAGAAGCGTGTTGCCGGAGGTGCGGCCGGCGGCCTGAATGTAGCTGGAACCAAGATCAATCTGGCGGAGGAGATCGATGTCGCTGGGAGAGCAAGGTGTGAATTTTGCGATGTCGATGCGGTGCTTGGCGACGGCAAACTGGTTGGCGGCTTCTTCAACGCGACGAAGAGAGTCGTGCGCATAAGCGAGGCTGAGGGATTTTTGGGCGGCGAGACTTTGGTGCCAGGCGAGGTAGATCGAAGCCAGGATTGGCGCACAGATGGCGGCAAACCCGACGGCGAGCGCAAAAGCGATGCGTGGCCGATGTGGCAATTCGAAACCTCTCCTGGGGCGGCTTTTTAGGGCCCGCTGAAGATGATAACGGATGGAAAACGGGGTCAAACGGACCTATGTGGGGGTGGGGATCACTCTTTTGGTGCAGGAGGAGGGGGTTAGTTGGTGTAGATGCGGACGTAATCCACGAGCATTTGGGAGGGGAAAGGCGTGGTGCTGTCGGGTGGGCCGGGCCAAGAGCCGCCGACGGCCAGGTTGAGGATGATGTAGTTGGCCTGGCCTGAGTCATAGGGCCAGACTGCGCCACTGAAGCTCGCGATACTGGAAGGCGTGTAGGTAATGTAGGGCTGGGTGGGATCGTCGACGTAGTAGGCAACGCTGCCCTTGCTCCAGATCATGCCGTAGGTATGCCAGCCGGAAGCGGTCTGGCCGGAAGGGAAGTTGTATTTGGTGCCGATGTTGCCGCCGGTGAAGCCGGTGCCGTGGATGGAGCCCTCGTTCCAGTCGGGAGTGGCAGGGGCGTTGATGCGCTCGAGCACGTCCATCTCGCCGCATGCGGGCCAATTGACCGTGGCGATGTTGTTACCAAGGAGCCATGCGGCCGGCCAGAATCCCTGGGCCTCCGGCACCTGCGCGCGGAATTCGATGCGGCCGTACCGAAAGCTGAAGAGGCCTTGCGTCTTGAGGCGCGCCGAGGTGTAAACGCCGGGCGAGGGCTGGGCGGCCACAATGTGCAGATAGCCGTCGGTGCCCACATAGGCGCTGGGCGCGGCGGAGTTGCATGGGGAACTTGACGAGCCCCACGCACAGTAATCTTCAAGCTCGTTGTTGCCGAAGCCGCTGTTGCCAGTGTCGTAGGTCCACACGGCGGGATTGGGCTCGGCGTTGGCGGCGGTTGCGTTGGAGAATTCGTCGCTCCACACGAGCGTTCCGGATGGGATGTTGGAGGCGAAATTTTTGGTGGCGACGGGGCTATTGGAGTCGCCGGGCGCGGCGGCAATGGCGTTGACGGTGAGGTTGGATGCGACGAGAAGAGGCGCCTCGTAAATTGGCGAAGTGGTGGTTGGGGCCGATCCGTCGACGGTGTAGTAAATGGTTGCGCCCGGCGTGGACGAAGACAGCGTGATGACGACGGCTCCGTTGAGTGCCGGGGTGGTGGCGATTGCCGGAGCGGCGGCGGAGGGTTGATTGGGCGAAGAGCCTTGCGCCGAAACTGCGCCACCGCAGCCAGCCGCGATGAGAATGCCTGCGGCCAGTGCACACCCGAGCTGGATTCGTATGAAATTCGACATGGCGTTGGTCTCCACTATTGCTCCACAGGTCTATTCTCGCGCAAATCGTCGTCAGGGATTTGAGGTGAGGGATGGCGCGTGCTCGAGGTTGCGCTGGAAGCGAAGGACGTGGACGGCGATTCCCCAGACGGTGTCGGTGCGGTCGAGGCCGTCGGGGGTCCACTGATCGGTTTTGTAGAAGCGCTGGGCGCGGAGGTTGTCTACCAAAGTGAAGAGGTAGGCCTGACGGAGTCCGAGAGAGACCAAGTGCGCGCGGGCGGCCGAGACTAGAGCGACACCGACGCCGAGGCCCCAGGAGTGAGGATCGACATAGAGAGCAGTGAGCTCGCCGTGGTTGGGAAGGTCGGGCTCGTGCGAGGGGGCAGTGGTGGCGAAACCGTGGACGATGTTGCCGGAGACGGCGACGATGGTGTGGGGCTTGAGAGGATCGGAGTTGGAGAGATCGTATTTATCGGCGCGGTCCTCGGCGCGGAGATTGTTGAGATAACTGGCGGGGAGGATTCCGCTGTAGCCGTGCTGCCAGGCGCGGACGTGGACGCGAGCGATGGCGAGAGCGTCGGCAGGCTGGGCGGGGCGGAGAAGCATGGAGCGAGTATCGCACGAGGGCAGTGATTAGGGGTTCGAAATGCACGAGGGCAGTGAAGAAGTGAAGGAGTGAAGAAGGACCGAGTTGGAGATCCAACTTGAAGGATGCGGCGGTGGATGGGTTATAGTGGACGGGTTCCCGCTGCTGAAGAATTTCCCCTGAGTTAACGCAGATTCCCCGAAACAAAACTCAAATTGAGAAGTGACTGAGGAGGTCATTGTGGGCGAGCACCCGACACCGGACAAGATGATGCAGATTGGCATGGGATTTATGGCCTCGAAGACGCTACTGAGCGCCGTGGAGATGGGACTGTTTACGGAGCTGGCGCGAGGGCCCGAGGGATTTGAAGCGGTGCAGGGAAGGCTGGGGCTTCATCCACGGTCGGCGCGGGATTTTCTGGACACGCTGGTGGCGCTGGGGTTCCTGGAACGGCGCGACGGAAAGTACTCGAATACGCCGGAGACGGACTTGTTCCTGGACAAGAAGAAGCCGTCGTACATTGGCGGGATTCTGGAGATGGCGAACCAGAGGCTGTATGAGCACTGGTCGCATTTGACGGAAGGGTTGCGGACTGGGCTGCCGCAAAATGAAGTGCGGGGCGGAGGCGCGCCGGTGTTTGAGGCGCTCTATGCCGATCCGGCGCGGCTGAAGGGGTTTTTGAAGGCGATGACTGGGATCAGCCACGGGTCGGCGATGGCAATTGCGGCGAAGTTTCCGTGGAAAGAGTACAACACGTATTGCGACGTGGGGACGGCACAGGGCGATACGGCGGCGCAGATTGCGTTGGCGAATCCGCACCTGAGCGGGATGGGGTTCGACTTGGCAGAGGTGGGACCGATCTTTGAGGAGTACGCAGGTGAACTGGGACTGAATGGGCGGCTGAAGTTTAGGGCGGGAAATTTCTTTGAGGAAGCACTGCCGAAGGTGGATGTGATTGTGATGGGGCACATCCTGCATGATTGGGATTTGCCGACGAAGAAGATGCTGATCGGGAAGGCGTATGAGGCGCTGCCGAAGGGCGGAGCGTACATCGTGTATGAGGCGATCATTGACGACGATCGGAGCAAGAATGCGTTTGGATTGATGATGAGCCTGAATATGCTGATCGAAACGTATGGCGGGTTCGACTACACGGGCGCGGATTGCCAGGGATGGATGAAAGAAGCGGGGTTCAGCCGGACGCGGGTGGTGCACCTGGTGGGGCCCGACTCGATGGTGGTGGGAATCAAATAGGGCAGGGGTTAGGGAATAGGGACCAGGGGTCAGCTCGAACCACGGGATAGCATGCCCCGGCGCCAAAGGGAGGATTGGCGGACGCGACGCCGGCACGGGATGTGCCGGCGTTTGTGTTTTACGGCTATGGGTTGCAGGTTGATGGCGGAAGGGTAGCAGGCTTGCCGGCCATGGTGAGCAGGTCGTAGCTCGCCTGGTTGTAGATGTCTTGCAGAGACGGCGGGCCCGGCGTCATGCTCGGGAGAAACGTCTGGCAAGTGTTTGCTGGATCCTGGGCGTACTGCAAGTCCTGAAAGTCGACCGCTACATACTGGATGGGAGCGTTGCGGATGGGCGGGATGCTGGTCGAGCCTCCGAAATCGGTAGCGTCGGGCGTTGCGTCAAAGAAGACCGTGAAGGTGTTGAATGCCGCCTGCTCGAGCGTGAGATATTTGCAGTCAGCCGGATTCAGATTCATCGGGGAATAATTAGGACACCCCTGCTCCAGAATGGTGCTTTTGCTCGAGACCTCCAAATCGAATTCTGCTCCGCCGAGTATCGGAGGGTCGGGCGGGGGCGAGAGGGAGGTGAGGACCTTTATACCGGCGACTCCGATTTCGCCCGTATTAGTATCGGTGCCGGCCGTCATTCCTCCCACCTGTGTAGACTTTTCGTTGCGGCCACGCGCAGTGACAAAGTAGGAAAGAATTTCGGTCTTTGCTTCGCAGGACATTGGGCTCTCGGTGGCGGTAGAGCAGTCGACGGCATAAAGCGTGTTGTCAGGATGCACGACGAAGGGGTAAGGCTGCTCTGGAAAGTCATCGGCTGCATCGGGATTGCTCACGATGGTAATGCCGTAAAAGATGGCTTCGTAAGCGTCGATCGCTTGCTTTCCGGCATCGATGAAGACCTGATCGGAGTTTTCGTATCCGGGCCGAAAGGGAAAGGAATGGTGGATGAGTTTCTGCCATGCCTCGTCCGCGGGTAGCCCTGAGACCTGCGTTGAGCCGTTGGCCGTCGTGGGAAGGATCATCTCATTCGATGCACACATTGGTCCGGCGATGGAGATGCTAACGAATGCCGGATTGGAGTTATAACGCGCGTTAACGTTGACGAGGAAGTCGTCCCAGGCGAGGAGGTAGAGCGGGTTCCAGGGAAGGGGCAGAACTGGAGGGTTTCCATCTGCGCGCTTGGCCTCGGGGAAATTGACGAAGGTCGCTTTGCCGCAGTCTAGGGGGGCGGTGCCGCTGCCAGTGAATAGGCCATCGCACGAGGGGATCAGATTCAACAGCCAGATCGGAGCGTCAGTGCCGGCCGTAATGTTGAGCGCCACCGCCTTGTGCGCGGCGTTGGCCTCCGCAAAAACGTCGTCGGCATAGCTCCAATCGTAGCCATCAGGGCTGGTAGTGCACGAGCGGTTAATGGCGCACAGCGGGTTATCGAGCTCAATTTGGTCCCAGTGCAGACCGGCGATGATGCCGGAGATGGCCGGGTTGGCCAGCAGTTTCGCGTAGAAGCAGCGGAGATAAGTATGAAGATCCGGGGATGATTGCGCGCACCCTTGATCTTGCGAAGTCCCGCCATACAGATTTATCACGTCGAGAACGTCAACATGAACATAGACGCCGAGGGGTGTACGCGCATTGATCGGGATTTGCGCATGAGATGAAGGCGGCTGCGCGATGAGCGATGCGAAGCACACGGCGAGGAAGGTGATCATTCGGGACCGGCTCGCGATGAGTGCGGTACGGCAGGGCATCGACGGAACCGCAATACTCTGAGTGCTTGAATCGACTGCGGAGTGGGATTCGGGCAGGAATCTCATGGCAACCTCCGGGGTGGCAAAAGTATAGCTTAGGTGGATTGCGATTTCGGGCAAATACTTCCGATGGGATCAGGCTGAGACTGGGCCGCGATGACGCCCCACGGACGAGAAGGTTTCCGTGGGGCTTCGGCGGCGGGCTGTGCTGCTTTGCGGCGGGAGTTTATTTTAGCTATTTAAATCTCAATTTTGACTGGCCAGGTCTTCCAGATGCCGGTGCAATAGTCGCGGATGGCGCGGTCGGAGGACGGACCCGTTTTAAAACTGGCGAAATGGAAGATGCGGTAATCTAGGCGGATGGAACAAGCAACGGAACAAGCATTTGTCGGCGGATCGGGCATGCGGGCAGCTGCGGGCGCGGCGTTGCGGATTCGTGGGCTGAAAAAAGCGTTTGTGGATGTGCAGGCGGTGGACGGGATCGATCTGGAGGTTGCCAAGGGGGAGTGCTTTGGATTGCTGGGGCCGAACGGGGCGGGCAAGACGACGACGATTGAGATTTGCGAGGGGTTGACGACGGCGGACGAGGGAACGGTGGAGTTGCTGGAGCTGAATTGGATCAGCGGCGCCGATGAGCTGCGGCAGCGGATCGGGATTCAACTGCAAGAGACGCAGTTTCCGGACAAGTTGACGGTGGAGGAGGCGCTGCGACTGTTTCGGAGTTTCTACCGGCGCGGAATCACGGTGGATGAATCAATCAAGATATCGCAGCTCGAAGAGAAGCGGCGGTCGCGCGTGGGCGGGTTGAGCGGCGGGCAGAAGCAGCGGCTGGCGATGGCGACGGCAATGGTGGGCGATCCGGAGCTGCTGTTTCTGGATGAGCCGACAACGGGACTCGATCCGCAGGCGCGCAGGCATCTTTGGGATTTAGTAGAGGAGTTGAAGCGGGAGGGGCGGACGATTATCTTGACCACGCATTATATGGAGGAAGCGGAGCGGCTGTGCGATCGCGTGGCGATTATGGACCATGGCAAGGTGATTGCGATGGGGACGCCGAAGGAACTCATTGCGACTGTGGGCGGCGAGGACATTGTGGAGTTTGCGGTGGGTGCAAAGGCAGCCGCGGCTCCTCCTTCGACTTTGATAACCGGCGCGAATTCCGCTCAGGATGACAGCGTGCCGGGAACGCCCGCACGCGCTTTGGTTGACGCGGAAGTGTTGAAGAAGATTCCGGGAGTGCAGGCGCATCGGGTGGACGAGAATCTGCACCAGCTTTCAGTGAGCGAGCTGCACACGGCGGTGCCGCGGATTTTTGCGGCGCTTGAGGAGCAGGGACTGCATTTGAGCGAGTTCAGAACGCACTCGGCCACGCTGGAAGATGTGTTTGTGCGGCTGACGGGAAGGAATCTGCGCGATGAGTAGCCTTGAAACCAGCAGCCTCTATCAGTTAACCGCAACGCGGCTGAAGCTGACGTTGCGGGAGCCGGAGGCGATCTTCTGGATTTTCATTTTTCCGATTCTGCTGGCCATTGGGCTGGGGATTGCGTTTCGCAATCGTCCTGCGGATGTGCTGCCGGTGGGTGCGACGACGGAACAACTGACACAGGCGCTGGCTTCGGACAAGGGACTGAAGGCGACAGAGATGGACGAGAGCGCGGGTGTGCACGCGCTGGCCGTGGGGACGATTGTGCTCTTGGCCGAGCAGAGCGGCGATGGGGTGGTGTACCGGTACGACAGTACAAATCCCGATGCGCGGACGGCGCGGATGATTGCAGACGACGCGATCCAGAAGGCGGCCGGGCGGCACGATTCAGTGACGGCCGCGAACGAGCTCGTGCACGAAACGGGCTCGCGGTACATCGACTTTGTCGTGCCGGGATTGCTGGGAATGAACTTGATGGGATCGGCGATGTGGGGATTGGGATTCTCGATTGTCGACGGGCGCCAGAAGAAGTTGTTGAAGCGGATGGTGGCTTCGCCCATGCCAAGGTGGCAGTACCTGACGGGATACCTGCTGTCGCGCCTGGTGATGCTGGCGATTGAAGTAGTGGTGTTTCTGGGATTTGCCAAGCTGGTTTTTGGCGTACCGTTCCGCGGCCCGCTGTGGCAGCTCGGACTGCTTTGCATCCTGGTCTCGCTGGTGTTTTCGGCGCTGGGGCTGCTGGTGGCGTCGCGGGCGAAGACGATGGAAGCGGTGAGCGGGCTGATGAACCTGGTGATGCTTCCCATGTGGATTTTGTCGGGAGTGTTTTTCTCAGCGTCGAGATTTCCAGCGATCGTTCAGCCGATCGTTCGCGCGCTGCCGTTAACGGCGGCGATCGATGCCATGCGCGGAAATATGCTGCAGGGCACGCAGCTAGGGCAGTTGACGATGCAGGTGGGGATCCTGCTGTTATGGTTTGCGCTGCCGTTTGCGGTTGCGCTCAGGATCTTCAGGTGGAGATGAAAGAGGCAGGGATCAGGCGTCGGGGATGAGAAAAGCGGCTTCGAGGGTGCTTGCTTCCGGTTCTTAACTTTGCATTCAGTGCGCAGGGACGGCGGCAGGGTTGGAATAGTAGCCGGTGCGCGTGCGGGCAATGAGGCCGGGCTGGTCGAGCCGCACTTCAATGTGGTGATATTCGTTGGGCTTGTCGGCAGGCAGAGGGTCGAAGGTGATCTGGTACCAGGATTGCGCGTCGACAAGAGACTTTTGGATTAGGCCAGCGACATCGCTATTTCCCTCGAAGACAATACCGCCGCTCTGAGTGGCAAGCACTTGAAGTCCAAGGTTGCCAAACTGTGACTGGTAGGGTTTGGAGACGCCATTCATGAAGGATTTGTAGTACTCCTGTTGCTCCATCGATCCAGATACGCCAACGGGATTGATGTTGTACAACGTGAGATCGATCTGCCTCAGCTGCGTTGAGAAGTCAACAATTTCATCGAAGATCTGCTGTTCCTGGCGAATACTCAGATCCATATGAGGGCCCGAGAAAAGGGGCCAGCCCGGCGAAATCCAAAGGATCAATTTGCGGCCGGGAAGCTTGGCAGCATAGGCGGTGATTTGATGAAGAGCCCCGAGGCAGATTTGAAGGCGTTCATTGTCGCCCCATTGCGAGTCGCGGGTGATTTCGCGCAGGCCGATCACCTGGCGATCCAAGCCGTCACTGAGGGCGTTTCCGTCGGTTGAGAAGCCAGTGCTGGTCTGAATGCCCTTATCGGTGAGGACGGCGATGGAGACGGGATGAGCCAGCGTTCCTTCATTCGCCTTGAGGAACTTTTCCGTTTGCTCGCGCATATAGGAAACCAACGAGAAGGGTGTGTTGACGGAATCGATGAAGAGGATGACTTCGACGGGCTCCTGCTTCGGCGTGACGACCTTGAAAGCCGTAATAGGGCGTTGAGACTTGTTGTCGAGGACGGTGAAGTTCTGCTGGGCGAGGTTGATAATGGGCTGGCCGGATTTGGTTTCGACGACGACGTCAAGACGGATTTGCTGCGATGCAGGCGCAAGGGCTGGCTGCGGGGCTGAGGTCGACGGTTGCTGAGCTGGAGTTGGGAACGAGCCCACAAGAGATGCGGCGAAGACGGCGCAAACAGACTTTATAAATGTCATGCGGAGGCTCCGATTGGCTGGTTGCGAAGAGTGACCAAACGCGCGGCCAGCGCAGAAGTTGATCATACATCAGGCGTGAGGAGGCTGGCCGGGGAGATTCGGAAGCTGAGCAGCATCGGCTAACCTTCAACGGAGCACTCGAAGATGCGAGCGATTGATTAGTAATCAGGGCCGCCGGCGGTGGTGTTGGAATAGTAGCCAGTACGGGTGCGGGCAGTGAGGCCAGGCTGGTCGAGCTTGAACTCGATGTGATGGTACTCGTTGGGCTTGTCGGTAGGCGGCGCATCGAAAGTAATTTCGTACCAGGAATTCACATCGGTGAGGCATGTCTGAATCATTCCCGCAACGTCGTTGTTGGAAACGAGCGCCAGGCCCCCGGATTGGATAGAAAGCACTTGAATACTTAAATCGGCGAGTTGCGTTTCGTCGGGCCGAGTGACACCTTTCAAAAAGTTCTGGTAGTAGTTGGCCGTGAACGTCGATTGGCCGGTTCCGACCGGATTGATGTTGTAAAGCGTGATGTTGTTTTGCCGCAATTCGCTGGAGAAGTAGGTCACGTCGCCGAAGATGGCCTGTTGCGCCTTCGGAGTAAGAGAAGAATAACCAGGGCCGGAGGCCAGAGGAAAGCCCGGCGAGATCCAGAGGATCACTTTGCGCCCCGGCAGGCGGGAGGCAAATTGGGTGAGTTGATGGAGGGCCCTGATGCAGATGGTGAGACGATCTCCAGCGCTCCATGCATCGCTGCGGGTGATCTTGTGAAGGCCGATCGTGCGCTGTTCCAGATCGTCGCTCAGCGCCAGTCCGTTGGCTGAGAAAGCCTTGGGAAGCTGGACGCCGTCATCGGTGAGGATTGCGATGCTGGTGGGATGGGCCAGTGCGCCTTCGTTCTCCTTGAGAAACTTTTCCGTTCGGTTGCGCAGGTCGGCGACCAACTCATAGGGTGTGTTGACGGCATCGATGAAGAGGATGACTGAGACGTGCTGCTGGGAGCCGGTCACGATTTTGAAGGAAGTGACGGGCCGCGGAGACTTGTTGTCGAGGATGGTGAAGTCCTGCTGACCGAGGGAATTGACGGGTTGGCCAGACTTCGCGTCGACGACGACATCGAGTTGGATGGGATGGGAAGAAGCCGAGGGGCTGGGTTCCGCGGTGGGAGGAAGCAATTGTTGAGCGGAAGCTGGAAGAGAGGCAGTAAGAGATGCGGCGAAGACGGCGCAAACAAACTTTAAAGCGGACATAGCGAGGCTCCGATTGCTGCTTTGGAAGAGTGACCAAGCGCCGCGGCCCGTGCAGAGATTAATCATACAGCATGTGCGGGTGGTCCGGACGCTCAGCAGATGAAGGGTGACGGAGCCGGTAGAATGATCGATATGGATTTAGCTGGGCAGAAGCTCGACGCGGCGGAGACGATTTTCGCCGGAAGCCGGTTTGCGCGCGCGTGCCTGCGCAAGCCGGTGGACCGCACGCCGGTGTGGTTCTTGCGGCAGGCGGGACGGTACATGCAGGAGTACCGCGACGTACGCAAGCATCACACGCTCGTGGAGATTTGCAAGAAGCCGGAGCTGGCGTCGGAAGTGACAATTACCGCGGCGGAGAAGCTTGGCGTGGATGCGGCGATCATCTTTGCGGATCTGCTGCTGCCCCTGGAGCCGATGGGACTGGACTTCGAGTTCCAGGCAGGTGAGGGCCCGGTGGTGCATAAGCCTGTGCGGACCGCCGAGGACGTGCGCGCATTGCGGACGGATCGCGCGGGGGACCTGGCCTATGTGGCGCAGGCGATTGAGAAGGTGGCCGCACATTTTCGCGACCGGCTGGGGGTGATTGGATTCTGCGGCGCGCCGTATACGCTGGCGAGCTACATGATCGAGGGAGGCGGCTCGCGGAACTACATCCACACAAAACAACTGATGTACCGCGACCCCACTGCGTGGAGTAGCCTCTTGGATAAGTTGGTAACTGTTCTCACAGCGTACTGCCGGTTGCAGGTGCAGGCGGGCGCGGACGTGATTCAGATTTTCGATAGCTGGGTGGGATCGCTCTCGTTGAGCGATTATAGGGCGTACGCATTCGAGCCAACGAAGCGACTGGTGCGTGCGGTGCAGGCCATGGGTGTGCCGGTGATTTACTTTGGCGTGGAGACGGCTGGGTTGCTGGAGCAGATGGCAGCGACGGGAGCAGACGTGATTGGCCTCGACTGGCGGCAGCCGTTGGACGAGGGCTGGCGCGTGGTAGGACATACACATGCGGTGCAGGGAAACCTGGATCCGATCACTTTGTTTGCTCCGCTGGAAGTTCTGGAGCAGCGCGTGAAGGAGATTCTGCGCGCGGCAGGCGGTCGGCCGGGACACATTTTTAATTTGGGGCACGGAATCGTGCCGGAAACGCCTGTAGAGAATGTGCAGGCAGTGGTCAAGATGGTACGCGAGTTCCGGCTGGACGGCGCGCATGCCTAAACAAGCGGTGTTGCTGCTGGCGCATGGAACGCCGGAGACGGTGGAGCAGATTCCCGAATACCTCCGCAACGTGGTGAGCGGGCGGCCGGTGCCGCAGGCAGTCGTGGAAGAGATTCAGCACCGGTACTCGCTGATCGGCAAGAGCCCGCTGACAGAAATTACGATGGCACAGGCGCGGCTGGTGGAAAAAGAGCTGGCAACTGGGGGCGAGCCGATTCCGGTGTATGTGGGGATGAGGAACTGGCGGCCATATATTCCCGAAGTCGTGCGGCAGATGCGCGCGGATGGCGTGGAGGAGGCGGCAGTGATTTGCATGGCGCCGCAGAACTCGCGCACCAGCGTCGGGCTCTACCGGCGCGCGGCGGAAGCGGAAGCAGGCGGCCTGCGCATCGATTTTACGGCCGGGTGGGCGGAGCATCCGCTATTGATTGATGCGTTCGCCGAGCGGTTGAGGCCAGCATGGGCAAAGCTGAGTACCGAGGTGGGCGAACCCGTGCCGGTGCTGTTTACTGCGCACAGTGTGCCGACGCGAACAGTGGAGGCTCCGGCGGCTGGCGCGGAAAGCGCAGAGCCGAGACTCTGGCCGGGTGAGGCAGCTGATCCCTATGCGCAAGATGCGCGACGGACGGCGGAGCTGGTTGCGGCAAGAGTGCCGGAGATTCCGCGATGGTGGTTTGCGTTCCAGAGCCAGGGCGCGAGCGGCGGACCCTGGATCGGCCCGAGCGTGGAAGAGACGTTGGACCGACTTGCCAGCGATGGCGTGAAGGCGCTCATTCTTCAGCCGATTGGATTTCTCTGCGATCATGTGGAGATTTTGTACGATGTCGATATTCACTTTCGCGAATATGCCGGCAAGCTGAAGATTCGCCTGGAACGCCCGGAATCTCTAAACGCATCAGAAACGCTAGCAACGGCCGTTGCGGATTTGGCGGGAAATGGATTGCGGAGATTGCGGGACACAAAGGGATGAAGTGCCCTGGCAGATGAAGATCGGTGCGCAGGCTGGAGCTGGGATCAGGACCGGAAGAAATTTCGCGCCAGGAAGATTACGTTGGCTGGGCGCTCAGCCAGGCGGCGCATGAAGTAGGGATACCATTCGCTGCCGAAGGGCACGTAGACGCGGACTTTGTAACCCTGGCTGACCAGCTTGCGCTGCAGATCGCGTCGCACCCCATACAACATTTGAAATTCGAAGTGGCTGGGGTCGATTCGGGCCTCGGTGGCATACGCCTTCATTTTGCCGATAAGACCATCGTCGTGCGTGGCCAGCGCGTGGTAAATGGGGCTGTCGATGAGCATCTTCGCGAGCCTGAAAAAGTTGGCGTCAACATCAGTTTTGCGCGGGAACGCGACTTCAGAAGGTTCTTTGTAGGCGCCTTTGCAGAGGCGAACACGAATGCCGTCGGCGAGGAGTTGCTCGATGTCGGCCTGCGAGCGATAGAGATACGCCTGGATGACGACGCCGACCGCGCCGCGAAGGCCGGCATGCGAGTGAACTCGGCGCACTATATCGAGCGTGTCCTGCGTGAGGCGCGAGTCTTCCATGTCAATGCGCACGAAATTCTGCGTAGAGCGGGCGTGCTGAACGAGGTTTTCGGCAATGGACTCTGCCAGCTCAGGGGATTGTTCGAGGCCCATTTGCGTTAGTTTGACGCTGATGTTGGCGTCGAGTCCGCGTTCGGCGATGGAGTCGAGGAGGCGATGATAGACGTCGGCGGCGCGGTGCGCCTCGGTGGGTGAAGTGACGCTTTCGCCGAGGGAGTCGAGCGTGACGGAGATGCCCTGGAGATTGACGGCTTCCGCGACGCGGAGAGCGTCCTCGGGCTGCATGCCGGCGATGAACCGCGCGTTGAGGCGGGTGCCCAGCGCGGAGTGCTCGAAGAAGCGGCGAAGCGGACGATTGTGCGAAAGCGCAATAAAGGCGGAACGAAGAATTGGCATGACTCGCCCCTGCTCGAGAGCGCGCCCGAGAGACCGTACCGGGCCGACAAGCTAGTTTCGCACATGGGGACGGAGAAAAGTGTGGCGGCTAACACGTTCGTGTAACCCGATCTTGTGGATTTGCGGTGCCTGAATTCGGCGCCGGTGAACGCGAATTAGCGGACTTCAAAGAGCGCGCAGCCGTGGGGCGGAAGTGTGACACCGATCTCCTTTGACTCCTTCAGTGTTGAGTCTTCCCACACATTGCGCGCAGAGTGCTTTTGGCCATCGAGTCCAAGTTGACTCCATGTCGTGCGCAAAGTGGCAGGGACGTCCGCGAGATTGAAGAAGGCGAGGTACTCGGCGTAGCCGCGATCGCCGGGCTGACCGATAGAAGCGCGCCAAACGCGGGCATCCTGAAAGCCGGGGCCGAGGGCAGTGACGTCGACGGGACGGCTGTAGGTGGCGTACTGATCGATGAAGATGACGGTCTGATTGGTGAGGAGGGAGCGCGTGAAATCGTCAAGGCGGGTGAGGTTGCCGCCAAAGATGAGTGGGGAGCGTGCGACGGCCCAGAGGGTGAACTCGGTGCGCTGCTCGTCAGGTCTGAGGCGCGATTGGCGGGCCGGTCCCATGCCCGGCTCAGGGCCGAGCCAGCCGTCGGGGAGCATATCGGCATCAGGCCAGTTGCCGGGGTTGGTGTACACATACCACTTGGCGAGCACATCGAAGTCGCCCTTGAGCCCGAAAGGATATCCATCTGGAGTTTGGTGCGGGAACTCCCATCCGTCCCAGTGATCGTTGGTGATGCGCCACATCTGCGCGTATTCGGCGATCTCGGATGCATGGTTAAGTTGCGTGGGGCCGGGCGAGAGCGAGAGCACGATGCGCCGTCCGGATTTGCGGATGGCTGCGGCAATCTGGCGGATTTCGGTGATCCGGTAAGGATGGTCGGAGATGCAGTCGACCTTGAGGAAGTCGAGGCCCCATGAAGCGTAGAGGCGAATCATCGAGTCGTAGTAGGCTTGGCCGGCGGCGTTGTCTTTAATGCCCCAGTTGCCCTCGTCCCAGGGGCAGGGAGAGGTGAGGTCGGCGGCATCGGCGGCGTGAAGGGATGTGCCGGCGATGGGCAGATTGGCCGCGACCACATAGCGGGGAATGCCGCGCACAATGTGGATGCCGAATTTGAGGCCCTGTGCGTGGAGCCAGTCAGCCAGCGGCTTGAAACCTGCACCGTTGGCTGCATCAGGAAAACGCGCGGGGTCGGGAATGAGAAGGCCGTGGGCATTCCAGATATATTTGCGCTCTTCGACGGTGTGGCCTGCGGGATTGGTCATGTACCAGCCTTCGTCGATGACGGCGTATTTCCAGCCGAATTGCTGGAGCGATGCGAGGATGGTGGCATTGGCCTTGAATTGATCCTCGTCAATCGTGAAGCCGTAGGAGTCCCAGCTGTTCCAACCCATGGGCGGAGTGGAAGCGACTGTTTGAGCGGGAAGAAGGGAAGAAGCGAGAGATGCGGTGGCGAGAAATGCAAGGGATATGAGGGCTGGTTTACTCATGGGGAAAGGATAAATCAGCGGAGTTAACAAGTTAGCGTCTGGCGCGGCTGACTTCGAGGGAGTTGGCGGGAAACGCGGGTTATTCTAAGCGAAGCGCGGCCAGAGACAAGAGAAGGCCGGCCAAATCCATATAAAGACTTGGGGTCCATAAGGAGAATTCATGATGAAGGCCCGCGGGGCCGGTGTGCGGTGGGGAACTTTTGCGCTGAGCGTTGCTGCGGCGTTTGCGGCGTCGCCGGGCGTGAAGGCGCGAGCCGCTGCATCAATAGAAAAACCGATGATCGTCGAGGCGCTCTTTGTCAGCGACATTCACTTTGAGCCCTTTTGGGATCCGGCGAAGGCTGCGCGGCTTAAGGCTGCGCCGGTGAGCGAGTGGAGCGCGATTCTGGCGGAGCCGTCGTCGGCGGATCAGGCGGCGCGATTCGCGGAGTTGCAGAAGACGTGCGGGGCGCGCGCCACAGATACGCCGTATCTGCTGTACGATTCGAGCCTGCAAGCGATCCACAACGACGCGCGCGGAGCAAAATTTATTGTGTTGAGCGGCGATTTGATCTCGCACGATTTCTCGTGCGTATTCAAGACAATTTTCCCCACTGACGGGAGGGCGGAGTACCGGGCGTTCGTGGAGAAGACCATTGACTACGTTATTCGCAGTTTGCGCGGCGCGTTGCCAGGCGTGCCGGTGTACGCGGCGCTGGGCAACAACGATTCGGATTGCGGCGACTATGAGCTCGATCCGGATAGCGCGTTTCTGGCGGACAGCGGCAAGGTCTTGTTGGCCGATTTTCCGGCCGGTGAACGAGCCGAAGCGCTAAAGACGTTTGGCGAGGGAGGGTTTTACAGCGCGAGATTGCCGTTGCCGCTGCGGCGTGTGCGGATGCTCGTGCTGGACGATCTGTTTATGTCGCAGCGGTATACAGCGTGCTCAGGAAAGCAAAATCCCGCACCGGCAGCAGCGCAGATTGCGTGGCTGGAGCAGCAACTGGACGCCGCGCGGCGGAGCCATGAGAAGGTGTGGGTAACGTCGCACATTCCGCCAGGCGTGAATCCCTACGCGACGGCGACCAAGGTGCTCGACCTGTGTAGCGGAGGCAACCCACAGATGTTTCTCTCTTCAGAGGCGCTGCCGGAAGCGATGGCTCGTTATGGCGACGTGATCACGCTGGCGATTTTTGCACACACACACATGGACGAGATGCGGATGCTGGAACCGGAGGTGGGCGCTTCGGCGCAGGGCGTCGCGCTGAAGATGGTTCCTTCGATCTCCCCGATTAACGGAAACAATCCGACGTTCACGGTGGCCGAGATCGATGCGAGGACAGGCGAATTGAAGGACTACCAGGTTTTTGTGGGGTCGAATCAGACGGGGATCGATACCGAGTGGAGCGAGGAATACGACTTCGCGAAGGCTTACAAAGAGCCAGCGTTTACGGCAGCGACCGCGGCGGATTTGATCGCGGGATTCAAGGCCGATCCCACGGCGAAGGACCCAGCGAGCCAAAGCTATATCCGGTATTACAGCGCAGGCGGGGGGTTGAGGGCGCTCGGGACATTTTGGCAACCGTACACGTGCGCGTTCAGGAATGATGGAGCGGATGCGTTCAGAGAGTGCGTGTGCAGGGGGAAATGAGGCAGCGAATAACCAGCAGGGAGTAGGGTAAGCAGGTCAGTGACTCAGAACAAGTTTTTATCGTGACCATCTAGCGGGTCCAATGTATCAGGGAAGGTGTGTCGCCAGCGGCCCATAAGCCAATGAGTGTGAGTGCGGCAGCGGCCAGTACGACCAAGGCGAACCGCAGCATGGGGTGATTTTCTGCGCGTGGGCCAATGAGCTCAAATTGCGGGGGAAGTTGTTGGCGCCCAGGTAGTGTCGGCGCGTTTTGCCCCAGGATCGTGTTCGAATCGGTCGAGGCCACAATCTTGGGCCGGGAAAGTTCCGGGTAACGATCTGAAAATTGCCTGGCCGAGAACCATCGGTTGGGGCTCGTCACAGTAAAGTACCCGGCTTGCGCCACCGTGAAGCCCCGGCGAACGACAGAACGGACGATATTCATCGCGTCCTCCTGGATCATTCACGGGTGAGTTTACGCCGATTTCTCAGCGAGCGCTAGCAGCGGCGGAGTGGCGGAGGCGGGATGGCGCCTCTTCTTTTTGGGCGAAGTACTCGTTGACGGCGGCAGCGGCTTTGCGGCCTTCCGATATTGCCCAGACAACCAGCGACTGGCCGCGTCGCATGTCGCCGGCGGCGAAGATGCCGTCAACAGAAGACATGTAGTCTGTGGTCGCGATGTTGCCGCGCTGGTCGAGCGCGAGCCCAAGCTGCTCGATCATGCCATTGCGCACAGGACCGAGGAAGCCCATGGCGAGAAGGACGAGATCGACGTCGAGTACGAATTCGGTTCCGGCCTGGGCTTCGAACTTGGGCGGCGGCCCGACGCGAATACAGTGAAGCTGCTTGACGTTGCCTGCGTCATCTCCGGTGAACTTTACAGTATTGATGCTCCAGTCGCGATTGCCGCCTTCTTCGTGCGAGCTTTCGGTGCGAAGTTGGAGCGGCCAGAGCGGCCAGGGCGTTGAGGCGGCGCGCTCGGCGGGCGGACGCGGCATGATTTCAAACTGGTGGACGCTCTTGGCGCCCTGACGATGGCTGGTGCCGAGGCAGTCCGCGCCGGTGTCGCCGCCGCCGATGATGACGACGCGCTTGCCGCTGGCGAGAATGGCGGCCGCAGCTCCCATCGATGCGAGGAGCTTTTCTTCCGAATCGCCCTCGTTGCGGCGATTTTGCTGCGGCAGGAACTCCATGGCGTAGTGGATGCCTTTGAGCTCACGTCCGGGGACGGGCAAGTCGCGCGGATGCTCGGCGCCGCCGCATAGAAGGATGGCGTCGAATTGTTCGGTAAGAGACTCGACGGGAATGTTGACGCCGACGTGCGCGTTGGTCTGGAAGATGACGCCCTCGGCCTTCATTTGCGCGATGCGGCGATCGACGATGTGCTTCTCAAGCTTGAAGTTGGGAATGCCGTAACGAAGCAGGCCGCCGATGCGGTCATTCTTCTCGTAAACGGTGACGGAGTGGCCGGCGCGGCGAAGCTGCTGGGCGGCGGCGAGGCCGGCGGGACCGCTGCCTACGACAGCAACGCGCTTGCCGGTGGCTTGCTCGGGCGGCTCGGGATGGATCCAGCCCTCGTCGAAGCCGCGCTCGACGATGGAGCGTTCGATCAATTTGATGGAAACCGGCGGCTGATTGATGCCAAGCACGCATGCGGCTTCGCAGGGTGCGGGGCAAATGCGGCCGGTGAATTCAGGAAAATTGTTGGTGGAATGGAGGCGGCGGACGGCAGCCTGCCATCGATTGTTGTAGACGAGATCGTTCCAGTCGGGGATGAGATTGTTGACCGGACAGCCGGTATGGCAGAAGGGCACACCGCAATCCATACAGCGAGCGCCCTGCTCGCGCTGCTTTTCTTCGGGGAACGGCTCGTAGATTTCGAACCAGTCGCGAATGCGCTCGTCGGCCTTGCGGCGCGTGGGCTGCTCGCGATTGATTTCCAAGAAGCCCGTGACCTTACCCATGTTTCGCCTCCGCTGACGCTGCGACCAGCGTGGGTGTGGCGAGCGGGGAAGTGTAGACGGCTTGCGCGCGCTCAACACCGAGAACGCGCTTGTACTCATGCGGGAAGACCTTGATGAAGAGCGGCTTTGCATCGGCCCAGTGCTCAAGGATCCATGCAGCGCGAGGACTCCCGGTCAGGTCGCGATGGCGCGCGAGCAGCGCGCGAATTTGTTCGATGTCTTCGGAGTTGGTCAGCGGCTCGAGATCCACGCTGGCCTGGTTGCAGCGGCGCGTGGCGAAATCGCCCTGATCGTCGTAGACATAGGCGATGCCGCCGCTCATGCCTGCGGCGAAGTTGCGGCCGGTAGAACCGAGAATGATGGCGAGGCCGTTGGTCATGTATTCGCAGCCATGGTCGCCGACGCCCTCGACAACAGCCGTTGCGCCGGAGTTGCGGACGGCGAAGCGCTCGCCAGCGATGCCGTTCAGGAAGACCTCCCCGCTGGTGGCGCCGTAGAGCACGACGTTGCCGACGAGAATGCTCTCCTCGGGCAGGAAGCTGGAGGTCTTGGGTGGATAGGCGATGATGCGGCCACCGGAGAGGCCTTTTCCGAGATAGTCGTTGGAGTCGCCTTCAAGCTCGAGCGTGACACCCTGCGGAACGAACGCGCCAAAGCTCTGGCCTGCCGACCCGCGGAATTTGAAATGGAGGGTACTGTCCGGCAATCCCGCGGATCCGAAGCGGCGCGCGATTGTGCCGCCCAACATGGCGCCGACCGTGCGGTGCACGTTGCGAATGGCGAAGCTGGCAGTGACGGGCGTCTGCGATTCGAGCGCAGGCTTGGCCTTGGCGATGAGGGCGTGATCGAGCGCAGGGCCGAGGCCGTGATCCTGGCAGGTGGTGCGGCGGCGCGCAACGCGCGAGGGAAGCGGCGGTGCGTGGAGGATGGACGAAAGGTCGATGCCCTTCGCTTTCCAGTGAGCGTCGTCGATGTGCGTTTCGATCTTTTCAACGCGGCCGACCATTTCGTCAACGGTGCGGAAGCCGAGCTTGGCCATGTTCTGGCGCATCTGCTCGGCGATGAAGAAGAAGAAGTTGATGACGTGCTCGGGCGTGCCAGTGAAGCGCTCACGAAGGGCTGGATCCTGGGTGGCGATGCCGACTGCGCAAGTATTCAAGTGGCACTTGCGCATCATGATGCAACCCATTGAGATAAGGGGCATTGTGGCAAAGCCGAATTCTTCTGCGCCGAGCAGGGCGGCGATGACCACGTCACGGCCAGTTTGGAGTTTGCCATCAGTTTGCACGCGGATGCGGCTACGCAGATCGTTGAGGAGAAGAACCTGTTGTGTTTCCGCGAGGCCGAGCTCCCATGGCAGGCCGGCATGCTTGATGGAGCTGAGGGGCGAAGCGCCGGTCCCTCCCGTGTCGCCGGAGATGAGCACGACGTCAGCATGCGCCTTCGATACGCCGGCGGCGACGGTGCCGACGCCCACTTCGGAGACGAGCTTGACGGCGATTCGGGCCTCCGGGTTCACGTTCTTGAGGTCGTAGATGAGCTGCGCGAGATCCTCGATCGAATAAATGTCGTGATGCGGCGGAGGCGAGATGAGGCCGACGCCGGGGATGGAGTGGCGGATGCGCGCGATTTCACTATCGACTTTATGGCCGGGGAGCTGGCCGCCCTCGCCGGGTTTTGCGCCCTGCGCCATTTTGATTTGCAGCTCGGTGGCGTTAACCAGGTAGTTGGTGGTGACGCCGAAGCGGCCGCTGGCGACCTGCTTGACGGCCGAGCGGCGCGAATCGCCGTTGGCATCGGGCTTGAAACGGGCTTCGTCCTCGCCGCCTTCGCCGGTGTTCGACATGCCGCCGAGGCGATTCATGGCAATTGCGAGGGTTTCGTGGGCCTCTTTGCTGATCGACCCGAAGCTCATGGCGCCGGTCGTGAAGCGCTTGACGATTTCCTTGGCCGGCTCGACTTCTTCAATCGGAATCGGCTCGTCGAGGTACTTGAGCTTGAGCAGTCCGCGTAGCGTGCAAAGGGTGCGGTTCTGTCCGTCGATGAGGTCAGTGAATTCCTGGAACGTCGCTGGGTTATTGTTGCGGACGGCGTGCTGCACCTTGCTGATGGTCAGCGGATTGAGCAGATGGAATTCGCCGCCTTCACGATATTGATACTGGCCGCCGACGGCAAGATCTGTCTCGGAGTCGGTGAGGGGCTGGAAGGCGTACTCGTGCTTCAACTGCGCTTCGCGAGCCAGCACGCCGAGGCCGACGCCTTCAATGCGCGAGGCGGTGCCGGGGAAATAGTCCTCGATGAGCGAGCGGTTAAGGCCGACAGCCTCGAAGACCTGCGCGCCGCGATAGCTTTGCAGCGTGCTTATGCCCATCTTGGAGAAGGTTTTGAGCAGGCCCTTGTTGATGGCCTTGATGAAATTCTTCTCGGCGTAATCAGCGGAGATCTTGTCGGGCAAGAGGCCGCGGCGCTTGAGATCGTGGATGGTCTCGATGGCGAGATACGGATTGATGGCGCTGGCGCCGTAGCCGATGAGCAGGGCGAAGTGCATGACCTCGCGTGGCTCGCCGCTTTCAATGATGAGTGCGACCTGAGTGCGCTTTTCTTCGCGAACAAGGCGGTTGTGAACGGCGGCCATCGCCAGCAGGCTTGGGACCGGCGCGTAGGTAGGATCAACGCCGCGGTCGGAGAGGATGAGCAGCGAATAGCCGGAGTCGACGGCATGCGAGGCGCGGTTGCTCAGGTCTTCAAGCGCGTGGCGCAGACCCTTTTCGCCATCCTCGGCGCGGAAGAGCGCGGGCAGCGTCGTGGCGAGAAGATCGCCTGAAGAAACGCGGCGCAGCTTTTCAAGATCGCGATTGGTGAGGATGGGATGGGGCAGTTTGAGAGTGTGGCAATTCTCAGGCGCCTCATCCAGAATGTTGCGCTCGGTGCCGATGTAGCTGATGAGCGACATCACCAGCTCTTCGCGAATGGGGTCGATGGGCGGATTGGTGACCTGGGCGAAGAGCTGCTTGAAGTAGTTGAACAGAGGCTGCGGGCGGTCGGAAAGACAGGCCAGCGGCACATCGGTGCCCATGGAACCCACCGGCTCCTGGCCCTCGGCGCCCATCGGCGCAAGAAGGATGCGAAGATCTTCTTCGGTGTAACCGCAGGCACGCTGGCGGCGGAGCAGCGTCTCGGGATTGAAGGCGATGACGCGCGGCGGCTCGGGCAGCGAGTCGATGGTGACTTGCTGCTCCTTGAGCCAATCGCCGTAAGGTTGGCGAGAAGCGAGAGACTTCTTGGTTTCAGCGTCGGAGATGATGCGCTGCTGCACCGTATCGACGAGGAACATGCGGCCGGGCTGCAGGCGACCTTTCTTGAGGATGTCCTCGGGTGGAGCCTCGATGACCCCGGCTTCGGAAGCGAGAACAACGAGGTCGTCCTTGGTTACGATGTAGCGGCCGGGACGCAGGCCATTGCGATCGAGTGTGGCGCCAATGACGCGGCCATCGGTGAATGCGATGGCGGCTGGACCGTCCCACGGCTCCATGAGCGACGCGTGGTACTCGTAAAAGGCGCGCTTGTCCTCATCCATGTCAGGATTGCCGGCCCAGGCTTCGGGAATCAGCATGGCCATGACATGGGGCAGAGACCGGCCGGACTGGAAGAGGAATTCGACTGCGTTGTCGAGGGAGCCGGAATCGCTGCCGCCGGGAACGACGACGGGATAGAGCTCTTTGATTTTGTCGCCGTGTAGCGCGCTTTCGAGAACCGACTGGCGCGCATTCATCCAACTGACGTTGCCGCGGATGGTGTTGATTTCGCCATTATGCGCGACGTAGCGGTAGGGGTGAGCCAGCGGCCAGCTTGGGAATGTATTGGTGGAAAAGCGCTGATGGATGAGCGCGAGCGCGCTGGTGACGAGGGGATTGGCGAGCTCGAAGTAGAACTTCTCAATCTGCGGGGCCAGCATGAGGCCCTTGTAGATGATGGTGCGACACGAGCAAGAGGGAACGTAAAATGTTTCCTTGTCCTCAATCTCGGAGGCGAAGATTTCGTTTTCGGTGCGGCGGCGAATGCGATAGAGAAGGCGCTCGAAGGCATCTTCGTCGAGGCCTTTGGGGCGGCCAATAAAAAGCTGCTCAATGTAGGGCTGAGAGTTGCGGGCTTCGCGGCCGATGGCATCGCCATTGACGGGCGTGTCGCGCCAGCCGAGAACTGTACAACCCTCTTCCTGAGCAATGCGCTCGAAGACGCCTTCGCACTGCAGGCGGTTTTGGCGCTCGACCGGAAGGAAACACATGGCCACGCCGTAAGCGCCGGATTCTGGCAGCTTGATGCCCAGCTCGGCGCATTCCCTTATGAAAAATGCGTGGGGAATCTGGATGAGGATGCCTGCGCCGTCGCCGGTCTCGGGGTCGCAACCAGCCGCTCCGCGATGCGTGAGGTTGATGAGAACCTCAAGCCCTTTGCGGATGATTTCGTGACTCTTCTCGCCCTTGATGTTCGCGACCAGCCCCATGCCGCAGGCATCGTGCTCATCGCGAGGATGATAGAGGCCTTGCGCTTGCGGCGGGCGGAGACGGCGATTCAAAGATCCCATGGCGTCCTTTGCGAGCAGCTTTTTGTGTTGCGACAACCTGAATGCTGTGAAGTACACATCCACTCTGCGATTCTGAGCACGAAAATCGCCTTGCCAGTAGATCGAGAGATTGAGGTGAGCAGAGCCGGCCGCATCCCGGAGCTGCGCTGCTTTTAATATAGCGAAAAACCGCCGTCAATGCAGTAGCTCCTTTCAGAATGGGGGACGGTCAGACAGGAAGGGCTGCGCTATCAAGAGGATTCCGGCCGCCGCGGTCTTTCGACCGACGCTCACGAGACCTCGCATGGGCCGTGTTTTCTATCGTATACTCGGGGTCAATGAAGCGCATGAGCCAGACGATCTTGGTGACCGGCGGCGCGGGGTTCATCGGCTCAAACTTCGTTTTGGGCTGGATGAAAGCCGGCACTCGCTCGAAGGCGAGCCCAGTGGTGAATCTTGACCTGTTGACCTACGCCGGAAATGCCGCGAACCTGGCGCCAATCGAGGGTGATGATCGTTACACCTTTGTGCGCGGCGATATTTGCGACGGGGAACTTGTCGGTTCGCTGCTCAGGAAATACCAGCCGCGGGCCGTCGTTCATTTCGCGGCTGAAAGCCACGTCGACCGGTCGATTGTTTCGCCGGAGGGTTTCATCCGCACCAATGTGATGGGCACGTTTACGCTGCTTGAGCAGGCGCGGGATTATTGGACTGGGCTGGACGAAGCTGATCGCGCGACGTTCCGATTTTTGCATGTGTCGACGGACGAGGTGTACGGGTCACTGCGTCCGCACGATCCGGCATTTAATGAGGATACGGCGTATGCGCCGAACAGTCCCTATGCGGCGTCGAAGGCAGGATCGGACCATTTGGCGCGGGCGTACTTTCACACGTTTAAGCTACCGGTGGTGACCACGAACTGCTCGAATAATTATGGTCCGTACCAGTTTCCGGAAAAACTGATCCCGTTGACGATTCTGAATGCGCTGGAGGGCAAGCCGCTGCCGGTGTATGGTGATGGAAAAAATGTGCGCGACTGGCTGTATGTGGAGGATCACTGCGCGGCGATTCGCGCGGTGCTCGCGAACGGGCGGCCAGGACAGACGTATAACATTGGCGGAAACAGCGAACGGGCGAACATCGACGTGGTGATGGCGATCTGCGACCTAGTCGACGAAATGAGGCCGGAACCAGGTGCCGCACCGAGGCGAAGGCTTATCACATTCGTTCAAGACCGGCCGGGGCACGACCGCCGTTACGCGATCAACGCCAAGAAGATTCAGCGCGAATTGGGATGGAAACCGGCGGAGGGATTTGAACGCGGTCTGGGCAAAACGGTGCGCTGGTATTTGGAAAACGGCGATTGGGTGAAGAGCGTACGGACCGGGGCCTATCGCGAGTGGATTGCGAAAAACTATGGGGAGCGGGCCCAGATTTGAGGCTCGCGATGAGGATCGCACGATGAAGGGGATCATTCTGGCCGGCGGATCAGGAACGCGGTTGTATCCCGTGACCCACGTGGTTTCAAAGCAGCTGCTGCCGGTGTACAACAAGCCGATGATTTATTACCCACTGAGCACACTCATGTTGGCCGGGCTGCGCGAGATTCTGATCATCTCAACGCCGCAGGACACGGGGCGCTTCAAGGATTTGCTGGGAGATGGGAGAAAGTGGGGCCTGGAGATCAGCTACGCCGTGCAGCCCAGCCCCGATGGATTGGCGCAGGCGTTTCTGATCGGCAGGGAATTTATCGCCGGGCAGCCGAGTGCGCTGGTGCTGGGGGACAACATTTTCTACGGGCAGGGCTTCTCTCAGCAATTGCAGTCGGCAGCAAGGATCAAAGAGGGCGCGACGATCTTTGCGTACCCGGTGGAGGATCCAGAGCGGTACGGCGTGGTGGAATTCAACAAGCAGGGGCGGGCGGTGAGTATTGAAGAGAAGCCGGCGCATCCGAAATCGCGGTATGCGGTAACGGGGCTGTACTTTTACGACCGCGACGTGGTGAAGATTACCGAGACGCTGAGACCCTCGGCGCGCGGGGAGCTGGAGATCACGGATCTGAACCGGCGCTACCTGGAGGCAGGGAAGCTGAAGGTGGAGATCATGAGCCGGGGCATGGCGTGGCTCGACACAGGAACGCACGATTCGCTGCTTGAAGCAGCGCTTTTTGTACACACCGTCGAGCGACGGCAGGGTTTGAACATCGCGTGCCCGGAGGAGATCGCGTACCGGCAGGGATTCATCGACGCCGGCCAACTGGAGACGTTGGCGGCGCCGATTGCGAAGAGCGGCTACGGGCAATACTTGCAGGCGCTCTTGCGCGAGCCGTATTTTGCCGCCAGAACCGAGTAACCATGAAGATCGAAGAGACGGTGTTGCCGGGCGTGCTGGTGCTTGCCCCGAAAATCTATCGCGATGATCGTGGCGCGTTCTCTGAGACCTTCAATCTGCGCCGCATGATGGAGGCGGGTCTGCCGACGCAGTGGGTTCAGGACAACTTTTCAGTGTCGCAGAAGAATGTGCTGAGGGGGATTCATTATCAGATCATGCAGCCTCAAGGAAAGCTGGTGCGCGTGACGCACGGAGCGGTGCTCGATGTGGCCGTGGACCTCAGAAGAAGTTCGCCGACACTCGGCAGGCATTTGGCAGTGGAGCTGAGCGGAGAAAATGGCAGGATGTTGTGGATTCCACCGGGATTCGGACACGCATTTCTGGTTCTGAGCGAAATCGCCGGCTTCGCCTACAAGGTAACCGATTATTATTTACCGGCGGGCGAACGGACGATCCTGTGGAACGATCCGGAACTGGGGATCAAGTGGCCGATCGCCGCGGGCGACGCGATCGTGTCGGAAAAAGACGCCAGGGGAAAGCTGCTGCACGACGCGGAAGTATTTGCTTAAACTGAGCCGGGAAGCAAGCCAAAATCAAACTTAAACAGGAGAGAGTGCGTGAGAGAGAACCTGTGTGTGGGTGCGTCTGCCGCGGCGTTGCCGGGCTGGATGGGGAGATTGACGAGACGATCAGGCGATGAGACACCGAAAGAAATGACCGCACCGCATCCCGTCGACGAAGTCTTTGGCAAGGTGCCGGAAGTCGCGATCGGCTTCTGGATTATCAAGATTGCCGCGACCACGCTGGGCGAAACCGGCGGCGACTCGCTCTCCATGTCGCTGAACCTGGGCTACGCAACGAGCACGATTATTTTCTTTGTGCTATTTGCCGTCGCAGTCGGGGCGCAGATTCGGGCGCGGAAGTTTCATGCATTCCTGTACTGGGCGGTGATCGTGGCGACGACGTTGACGGGGACGACGATGGCGGATTTTTCCGATCGATCGCTCGGCATCGGGTATCTCGGCGGGTCGCTCATCCTGTTCACGCTCGTGATCGCCGTGCTGACAACGTGGCGGCTGAAGATGGGGTCGATTTCAGTGGAGTGCATCACCTCGCCGAAGGTAGAAATGTTTTACTGGACAACCATTCTTTTCTCCAACACGCTGGGCACCGCGCTGGGCGATTGGGTGGCGGACTCGGGCCCAGGCTACGAAGGGGGCGCGCTGATCTTTGCTGGATGCATCGCCATCGTCGCGCTGATTTACTTCTTCACCAAAGCGTCGCGCGCGGTGCTCTTCTGGGCGGCTTTTGTGCTAACCCGGCCGCTGGGCGCAACGCTGGGAGACCTGCTGACCAAGCCGGTTGCTGACGGCGGGTTGAATCTTAGCCGGTACACCTCGTCTGCCGCCATTGCCTGCTTTATGGTGATCTGCATCCTGGCCTTCCCGCAGCGGGCGGGGCAGCATCCGGGCGCCAAGCCGTCGAGCTAGAAGGGGCTGGCGCAGCAGGAGAAAGCAAGGGTCGTCCTGGGATATACTTGCATGGTCATAGTGCGGGTATCCGCCATCTTTCAACACGTTCGAGGTTGTTATGTCAGGCCACTCGAAATGGGCCACCATCAAGCACAAAAAGGGCGCGCTGGATGCCAAGCGCGGCAAGATTTTCACCCGCCTCATTAAGGAAATTGCAGTTGCCGCCAAAGGGGGTGGCGATCCGGACGGGAATGCGCGGCTGCGCACGGCGATTCTGGCGGCCAAGGCAGAAAACATGCCGCAGGAAAACATCAAGCGTGCCATTCAGCGCGGGACGGGAGAACTCGAAGGCGTCAGCTACGAGGAGGCCAGTTTTGAGGGATACGGGCCGGGAGGCGTGGCTGTTCTGGTGGATGTGCTGACCGACAACAGGAACCGCGCGGTGAGCGAGATCCGGCACGCGTTCGCCAAGAATGGTGGAAACCTTGGTGAGACTGGCTCCGTAAGGTTCATGTTCGCGAAGAAGGGCCTGATCGCGGTGGAGAAGTCGGCGGCCAGCGAAGAAAAGCTGATGGACATCGTGCTGGAGCACGGCGGCGAAGACCTGAAGGACGAAGGCGACACTTGGGAGATTCTTACCGAGCCGGGATCGCATGAAGCGGTGGCGAGTGCGGTGAAAGCTGCGGGAATTCCAACGGTGATGAGCGAAGTGACCATGGTGGCTTCGATCTACAACAAGCTGGAAGGCACTGCCGCCAGCCAGATGGTGCGCCTGCTGGAAGCGCTCGAAGATCTGGACGACGTGCAGAGTGTCCACTCGAACTTCGACATGGACGCCGAGCAGATGGAGCACACTGCTGGATAAGCGAGATCAGGGCAGGCAGAGAAAAGGCCGCCCGGATGTGGCGGTCTTTTTTTGGGTAGAAGCAGAGACCAGGGACTGGGTGGGGGATAGTTTGAGGCAAATTGATGGATTTGTTTTGCTTTTGTTGCTGGCGGGAGCAATGACGGCTGCGGCGCAGGCGGGTGGCGGGGCGGCAACGACGAACGGGCCTCACCAAGTTATCGTTACGGTTGATAACCTCGACCCCGTGACTGATCCCGTTGCCGAGGTGAGGAACGATCACAGCTGGGAGCTTGGCCCGTTTCTGAACTGGGGTACGGGCGTCGGCGACCGGGCGAACTACAAGTTTTTCTGGGGTGGATTTCAACTGGCGAAGATTCTGACGCCGGTGGTGCACGCGGGAATCTTGAGCGGGCAGTTTGAGCTCGGGGGCGAGATCATGCCGCTGTGGCAGGCGTACACTCCGCCGCCGCATTTGCAGGCATACACCTGCGAAACGCCAACGGGGCAGTTTTACACGTGCAATTTGCCGTTCGGAGGAGGGACATTCTACGGCGTCAGTATCGAGCCGGTGATCTTCCGCTGGAATTTTCTCAGCAAGTCGCGGCGCATCCAGCCGTGGTTTCAGGGCGCGGGCGGGGTGATTTATACGACGCACAAATTTCCGCCGAACCTCATGAGCAACAACAACCCGGCCAATGGGCCCATTATCGACGGCGGAACGAGCATATGGAATTTCACGCCGCAGGGCGGGATTGGAGTGCACTACTTCCTGAAGTCGAAGCGCTCAATCGATCTGGGCGTGAACGCGATGCACATTTCTTCCGCCTCGCTAGGCGATCGCAACCCTGGAGTCAATGCCAGCATTCAGATCCAGGCGGGATATACGTTCTGGAAGTGAAGAAGGCAGCTATTAGCCCTTAACTATCAACTTCCAGCTCACCCCACCGAGACGACGGTCGCGGATAAAGTGCGGGCCGGGATCCGGAAACTTTGAACCGAGACCGGCGTTCTACGAACTGAGAACTGCGAGCGGACCGGGACGCGCACATTAAGGGAGCAAGGCAGCCATGAGCGGCGCGATCGTAGAGTGCGTTCCTAACTTTTCCGAGGGCACAGACGTGGGTCGCGTGGAAGCGATCGTCGCCGCCATGCGGATGGATGGTGTGCACCTGCTCGATTTGTCAATGGACGCGGACCACAACCGCTCAGTGGTAACGATTGCCGGAGAGCCGGCCGGAGTGGTGGAAGCAGCGGTGCGTGGCGCGGGCAAGGCCGTGGAGCTGATCAACCTCACGCGCCAGCAGGGTGTCCACCCGCGCATCGGGGCCGCGGACGTGATTCCGTTTGTGCCAGTAAGGGGGATCAAGCTGGAGCATTGCGTGATGCTGGCGCGACAGGCCGGCCTCGAGATCTGGAGGCGGTTTGGAGTTCCGGTCTACTTTTATGAGGCGGCAGCGGCGCGGCCGGACAGGAAGAACCTGGAAGACATACGCCGGGGGCAGTTCGAAGAGCTGCGGGACGCGGCGCAAAAAGACCCGTCACGGCGGCCGGACCTGGGCGGGCCGGGGCTTCATCCGACGGGCGGCGCCAGCGTGGTGGGAGCCCGTAAGTTCCTTGTTGCGTATAACATCTACTTCGATTCGTCCGACGTGGCCATGGCGCGGGCTATTGCCAGGGAGATTCGCGCGGCGTCAGGCGGACTGAAGGGCGTAAAGGCCATGGGAGTACTGGCCCACAGGCGGGCGCAACTCTCGATGAACATTACGGATTTTGAGGCTACGCCGCTGTCGGTGGTCCACCGCAAAGTTGTGGCCCTGGCGGCTCGGCACAAGACCAGGGTGGCCGAGGGAGAAGTGATCGGGCTGATTCCCGAGGCCGCTTGTGAGCGGGAAAGCGATTGGATGCGTCAATTAAGTGGGTTCGATGAGCAAACCAAGGTCCTGGAACGGCGACTCGAGCACCCGCTGGAGTGGCCACAAGAGTAACGTCTCACGGTCAGAGGATGCGGACCGAACGAGTTGCAAATCGGTACAATAGCACCAGGCGCCAGGAAACAGATGGCGCGAAGAAATTGCGAATTTGGACCCGCGGCGAGCGAATCAGGAGCCGAACGGGATCGAGTTTCGGAGGGTTACGTTGAAGAAATTCGTAGGAATTTGGATTGCAGCGATGATGCTGGCGGCGGTTGTGCCGGCCCCTGCAGCACAGTTATCAACGGACGCGCGCGGAGCAATTCCGCATGACGTGCAGCAATTGGTCGTGATCGACTATCGCGCGATGCAGAATTCGACGGCGGCGATGAACTTACGCAACCGCGTGGAGCCGCCTGAGCTGAAGCAGTTCGACGAGGCGTTGAGCAAGTTCACGCTGAAGCCAGTTCTGCCGAACGGAAAGCCCAGTCCGAGCCAGGGCGAGCCCATCGATCAGTATGTAGACGAGCTGGCATTTGCGCTCTTCCGGCCATCACCGACGAGCGATGCGCTGCAGTCGGTGGGGATCGCGCAGGGGCAGTTTCCTACCGATGACATTCTGGCCAGCTTCAAAGCGCAGAAGATGAAGCCCACGATGGTGCGTACCAACAGTTTGTACCCCATGAGCAAGACGGGCATGGTGCTTTGCTTTGTCGATCCGTCGACGATGGTCTTCGGCAGCAAGGAGTCCGTGACCAAGGCGCTCGATGCCCGGGACGGAATGGCTGCCAGCATGCTCACGAACAATTCGATGATGGAAGCGATGCAGAGCGTGGACTCGACTTCACTTTGGAGCATTCTGGACAATCAGGGCACGCAGACGATGATGAAACAGCTTCTCGGCGAGGCGGGATCGGTAACCGATTTCGACACCGTGAAGCAGCGGCTGGAGGGTTCGTGGTACGCCATGGACTTCGCCCATGGTGTGCGATTCGATTTGACGATTCAGACAGGTGATTCGTTCGCGGCCGCCACGATTTCTTCGCTGCTGTCGGCGGCGGTGATGGTGAGGAAGATGACGGGATCGGATACGGAGAAACAGGCGCTGAGCGAGACTTCGATTGACTCGAATTCAGGAAAGCTGGAGGTTCATTTTGCGGCCTCGGATACTGAATTCAGCGCGCTGTTGCAGTCACCTTTGTTCCAGTCGATGGTGCATTAAGAACTGGGAACAAGGGTCCAAACATACATTGAGTAGTTGAACAGGCGGAGCAGCTGTAAACGGGCTCCGCCTTTTTTGCGTTTAGGCGAATCTTGAGGTGGTGGCCCGCTGCGCGGAAGTGTTCCGGTCAGGAAGCTGGCGTGAGCTGAGGGATGAACTGGGCCTTTCCGTCGGGCAGAAGGACGATCTTGAGCTGGCCTTGCTGGCGCTCGACGAACGTGGGGCCGTCAATCTGGATCTGCTTGTTATCGACCCCCGTGTAGGTGATTTTGAGGGGGCCGCTGCCGCGGATCTGGAAACGGTAGTGGTAAATCGCCCCTGACGCGATGTGGTCGGCGCCAAAACTGGCGCTGGGATAATCAACTTCAAGAAGTTGAATATCGGAGCCGGTGCTGTTCTCGACCGTGGCGTCGATATGGTAGGAGTGGCAGGCTGTCGCGGTGAGGAGAATGGTCGATAGAAAAGCGGCAAAGATAGCGCGACGCGCAGTGACGATGCGGGTCACTTGTCTGGCTCCTCGTTGGACGGAGCCGGATCTGCCGCGGGAGATTTCTGCGCGACCTGTTTTTCTAGGCGATCGAGGCGCTTGAGCAGTTCCGGAAGGCGCTGGAAGATAGTGACGGCGCGAAGCCAGATGCGATTGTCGAAGCCGGGTGAGCCGGAGATCATTTTGCCGGGCGGAACGTCGTGGGAGACAGCGGATTGGGCAGTGAGGATGACACCGTCGCCGACGGTGCAGTGGCCCGCGATGCCGACCTGTCCGGCGAGAATCACGTTATTGCCGATGACGGAGGAGCCGGCGAGGCCGGTTTGCGCGCAGATCAGGGAGTCGTTGCCGATACGCGAACCGTGGCCGACCTGAACGAGATTGTCGACCTTAGTGCCGTCGCCGATTTCCGTTGCACCTACTGTCGCGCGGTCAATGGTGGCGTTGGCCTGCACATCAACGTGGCTACCGATGCGGACGGGGCCTGACTGAGGGATTTTTTCCCAGTGGCCCTCTGCGTTTTTTGCGAACCCGAAGCCGTCGCCGCCGATGATGACGCCATTCTCGAGCGTGACGTGTTCGCCGAGTATGCAGTTTTCGCGAACGACGGCGTGCGCGTGGGCGAAGAAGTGGCTGCCGACCTGAACGTCGGAATACAGCACAACGTGCGGCAGGATGGTTGCGTGCGGGCCAATACGGACGCCGGGTCCGACGACGGCATATGCGCCAATGTGCGCGCCTTTGGCGATGATGGCAGTGGGATCGATGACGGCCGTGGGATGAATTCCAGGTGGATAGGCCGGCGGCTGATAGAAGAAGCCCAGCGCGCGCGAGAAGGCGTGATAGGGATTCTTGATGCGCAGCGTTGCGGCGGAAATCTCCTGAAACTCGGGCTCGACGAGGACGGCTGCGGCGTGCGTGGAGCGAGCGAGCGCGGTGTAGCGCACGTTGGCGACGAAAGTGATTTCAGTGGGACCGGCTTCTTCAATGCCCTTGACGCCGGTGATTTCAAGGTCTGGGTCGCCGCGCAGTTCCGCGCCAAGCTTCGTTGCCAATTCGCCTAGCTTCATTGAGGAAATTGTAAAGGACCGGGCGGTAAAGCGCTCTGCGGCGGGGCTTGCAGCGTATGCGCGGCGGACTGCGCGGCGTCAAGCGTTGCGCCGGGAATGATGCCAAGAACCAGCGTGGCGGCGGCGGCGAGGAACAGCGCGGCGATGACGGCAGCGCCGACGGCGGGCTTGGGAGCCACAATCTTCTGATCTTCCGAGGGACGCTGCGCCGCGACGAGAGCGAGGCGGAGGTAATAAGCGGCTGCTAATCCTGAGTTGAGCAGGCCGATGATGGCGAGCCAGATGGCGCCGCCACCGACGGCCGCCGTGAACGAGTAGAACTTGCCGAAGAAGCCGCCGGTGAAGGGAATTCCGATGAGCGAGATGAGGAAAAAGATGAGCAGGCTGCCGAGCATGGGGGAACGATAAATGAGGCCGCGATAGTCATCGATGAGCGAAAGCTGCTCATCGTAGCCGGCGACGAGGGTAACAACGGCGAAGATGCCGACGTTCATGGCGGCGTAGGCGGCGATGTAAAAGGCGGCGGCAGCGATGCCGATTTCGCCGATACCGGCGAAGGCGGCGAGCAGGTAGCCCGCGTGGGCAATCGCGGAGTAGGCCAGCATGCGCTTGACGTTCTGCTGACGAAGGGCCGCGAGATTACCGACGGTCATGGAGAGAACTGCGACGATCCAGAGCAGCGGCGCCCAAATTGAACGGAGATTGGGCAGCATCTCATAGACCACGCGCAGCAGCAGCGCGAAGGCCGCGGCTTTGGGCGCGGTGGAAAGCAGCGCTACGACGGGCGAGGGCGCGCCTTCATAGACATCGGGCGTCCAAACGTGGAAGGGGGCGGCGGACACCTTGAAGAGAATGCCGACGAGCATGAGCGCGAGACCTGCCAGAACGAGGGTTTGATTCTGCGCGGCGGGAGCGAGTGCGGCGACCTGGTAGATCTGCGTGGTTCCGGTAGCACCGAAGATGAGCGCGATACCGTAGAGCAAAAATGCCGTGGCGAAAGAGCCGAGCAGAAAGTATTTGATGGCGGCTTCAGGGCCGCGGCCGGTGTGCTTGCGCCAGCCGGCAAGAATGTAGGTGGAGATGGAAGAGATTTCAAGAGCGATGAAGACGACGAGCAGCTCGACGGCGGAGGTGAGCAGGCACATGCCGACTGCGCCGAAGACGATGAGCGCGTAGAACTCGCCCTGATGGTGGGTGTTTTCAGGGAGGGTGTCGAGCGAGAGCAGGAGGGCCACGAGAACGATGCCGCAGATGAGGACGTGGAAGAAGACGGTGAAGGCGCTGGTTTCGACGGTCGAGAAAAAACCGGCTCCTTCGGGCAAGGAAAGCTGCCAGAGGCTGGCCCAAAGGGCGGCTGTGGTTCCCATGGCTGCGACCCATCCAAGTGAGCGGCGCGGCCAGGCGGGCGGAAGCGTAGCGTCAATGAGCATGACGACAACGCCGGTCAGCGTGAGGATAACCTCGGGGAGGATGCGGTAGATGTCGTGCACTGGAGTCACCGCTGGGCCTCCGAAGTGGGCTGAGTCGCGGTGACTGCTGGCTGGGCGGATGAGTTCTGTTTGATTTGCAGCGAACGAATGTCTTCCGGCGGATGAACGCCGGTGCGGATGGTGTTGAGCCAGAGGTTCGGCGCGAGGCCCATGACGAGCATGAGGACGACGAGTGGAGTGAGAATGGCGAGCTCGCCGAAGCGGAGATCGGCGGAGGGTTTGGAGGTTGCGAGCGCGCTTTCAGGTCCGTAGAAGAGCCGCTGTACGAGCCAGAGCATGTAGGCGGCGCCCAGAATCACGGCGACAGCGGCGGCAATGGCCCAGGGGCGACTGACCCCGGCGAAGGTGCTGGACAGAATCAGGAACTCGCCGATGAAGCCCGAGAGCATGGGCAGGCCGATCATGGCAAGAGCGGCGATGACGAAATAACTTGTCGTACGCGGCAGTTTTGCGGCGAGCCCTCCATAAGAATTGATGACGCTCGTGGCGTAGCGCAGCTCGAGCGCGCCGAGGAGAAGGAACAGTGCGCCATCGACGACGCCGTGGGAGAGGATCTGATAGACACCGCCGGCCCAGCCGAGAAATGTGAGGCCGTAGATGGCGAGGACGATAAGGCTCAGATGGCTGAGAGCGGCGAAGGCCATCAAACGCCAGAAATCGCGCTGAACGAGAGCGAGGCATGCGCCATAGAGAACGCCGATGACGGCGAGCGCGATGAGCAAGGGCGCGATGGCTCGGGCCTGAGCAGGGAACAGTCCGACATGGAAGCGAAACATGGAGTAGAGGCCGAGCTTGCCGGCGACGATCATGGCGAGCGCGACAGGCGCTTCGTTGTAGGTGTCGGCGAGCCAGCCGTGGAGCGGGAAGATGGGAACCTTGACCGCGAATGCAGAGAGAAATGCGAGTGCTACCCAGAAGAGAGCGCTTGCGGGAAGAACTCCGCTGGCGGTCTGGTACTGGAGATCAGCGAAGTTGAAGGTGTGGGTCTTCGCGTAGAGCCAGAGGATCGCGACGAGCAACGGCGCAGACGGAATGAAAGTGAAGAGGAAGAATTTGAGCGCGGCACGCGGGCCTTCTTTGCGGCCGTACATGGCGATGAGGATGGCCATGGGGACAAGTGAGAGCTCCCAGAAACCGTAGTAGAGCATGAGGTCGAGCGAGACGAAGACGCCGACCATGGCTGTTTGCTGGACGAGGAAGAGAGAGTAGAAGACTTTGCGGCGGGTTTGGATGGTGTTCCAACTGGCGACGACGCCGATGGGCGCAAGCAGGCCGACGAGAACGACAAGCCAAAGGCTGAGGCCATCGACGCCGACATGGCAAAAGATGGCTGGGCTCTCGATCCAGGGAACATTCTGCTCAAACTGGAAGCCGGTCTGGCCGGAGGCGAAATGTGCGGGGAGATGGAGCGTGAGAAGAAATGTGATGAGGGTCGTCGTGAGGGTGATCCAGTTGGGGAGCTTGAAACGATCGGGCAGGAGCGCGACGAGCACCGCGCCCGCGAGGGGGACCAGCAGGATGAGGGTGAGGATGGATTGGTCGATACTTGTCATTCTCAGTGCCCCGCCTGTCCGTTTTGAATCACGGTGATGTGACTTACTTTGAAGATGGTTTCGGAATGAAAGAAGGGAAGGCTCCACGCGTGGGGCGAGCCCGTGAGTAGCAGGAATAGGAGAACGGCAGCGGCTCCTGCGGCCAGCCACGCGGCGTAAGAGCGCAGATTGCCGGATTGCCAGCGCTGTAGGATCATTCCGGTCATGCTCGCGATGCCTGCGAGAAGCCAGGCGATGCCGGCCAGCAGAAGATCAACTCCACCCAAAACGTATTTCGAGAAAGCCAGCAACGGCTTGACGATGATCGCGCCATAGATTTCATCGACGTAATACTTGTTCAGGAGGAGTTTGTATCCGTTGGGCAGCGCGGCGGCGACCTGCGCTGGGCGCTCCGGCTTGCGCCGGTAATACTTGTCTGCGATCAGCCAGCCTTCAAGTGCCACGAGAACAGCGACAATGGTGAGGATGAATTCGAGGAATGGATTGCCGGCGGGCATGGGGCGATGCGCGGCGGCAACGGGAGCGAGGTATGCACTGAATCGCTCGATGCCGATCCAGCCTCCGCAGACGGAAAGGATGCCCAGAATTACGAGCGGGACGAGCATGGATAGTGGCGTGGAGTGATGGTGCTTGGCTTCGCTGCGTGGTTCGCCCATGAAGGTGAGGTACCAGAGACGAAACATGTAGAGCGATGTGAGCAGCGCCGTAACCAGGCCGACAAGCCAAAGGACCTTACTGCCGGTTCCCTGAAGAAATGCAGCGTAAAGGATGGGATCCTTTGAGAAGAAGCCCGCGAATGGCGGAAACCCGGCGATAGCGACGACGGCGGCGGTCATGGTCCAGAAAGTGACGGGCATTTTGGTGCGCAGGCCGCCCATCTTGCGCAGGTCCTGTTCGCCGCCCATGGCGTGAATGACGGAACCGGCGGCGAGGAAGAGCAGCGCCTTGAAGAACGCGTGCATGACGAGATGAAAGATGGCCGCGGAGTATGCCGCGACGCCGCAGGCGAGGAACATGTAGCCGAGCTGCGAAATGGTGGAGTATGCGAGAACACGCTTGATGTCGTTCTGGACAAGGCCAATGGTGGCGGCGAAGAGAGCCGTTGCAGCGCCGACGATGGCCACGGTCCAAAGCGCAACGGGTGAGCGATCAAAGAGCAGATGCGTGCGGGCGATCATGTAAACGCCTGCAGTGACCATGGTGGCGGCATGGATGAGCGCGGAGACGGGCGTAGGGCCTTCCATGGCGTCGGGCAGCCAGATGTAGAGCGGAAGCTGTGCGCTTTTGCCGGCAGCGCCGACAAGCAGGCAGAGACAAATGACGGTGAGGACCGTTCCGTGCCAATCGGGAGAGAGCGCTAGCCAAACCGAAATCTGGCTGAAACTGAGTGTGCTGAAGGTGGTCAGCACAAGGAAGATTCCTATGAGGAAGCCGAAGTCTCCGATGCGATTTACGATGAAGGCCTTTTTACCTGCATCGGCAGCGGAAGTGCGCTGAAAGTAGAAGCCGATGAGCAGGTAGGAAGCGAGGCCAACACCTTCCCAGCCGACAAACATGAGAAGGAAGTTGCCGGCCAGGACCAGGACCGACATGAAAAAGAGAAAGAGGTTTAGGAAGCTGAAGTAGCGCGCGTAGCCGGACTCATCCTTCATGTAGCCGACGGAATAAACATGGATGAGGAAGCCTACGCCGGTAACGACCAGCAGCATCACCGCCGAAAGCTGGTCGAGGACGAAGGTGAAATCGACGCGCAATGCGCCGATGGCGAGCCACGGATAAGAGAGAGTTTCGGAAGCAGGCAAAGCGAGCGCGGCCACCGAGCCGCAGTTTGGACAGCTTGAAGCGGCGGTGATGATGGTCGCTCCGAAGTCACTGAGAACCACGACGAACGAAACCAGAGGTGCGAGGACGCCGATGGCTGACACAAGGCGCCGCGGCAACCGGGAGCCGAGGATCCCGTTGAGCAGAAAGCCCAGGAACGGAAACAGCGGAATCAGCCAAAGATGTGCGGACTCGTTCATAGTTTCATCAAATCGATTCGATCGACGGCCAAAGTGGAACGGGCGCGGAAGACGGCGATGATGATGGCGAGCCCGACAGCGGCTTCAGCGGCGGCGACCATCATGACGAAAAAGACGAAGATCTGACCTCGTACCTCGTGCCATTGGTAGGCAAACGCGACAAAAGAGAGATTGACGGCGTTGAGCATGAGCTCAATGGACATAAAAACCGTAATGAGATTGCGCTTGATGAGAAAACCGACGACGCCTAGGGAAAAGAGGATGGCGCTAAGCAGCAGATACCAGGAGATAGGGACGTCGTGTTGGAGGAAGCTCACTTTTCTGCCACCCTTTCCGAGCTGCTCATCTTTGAACCTTCGACGTGGGCGATGGCGACGGCGCCAAGGATTGCGATCAGTATCAGCACCGATGTGACTTCAAAAGGGAGCAGCAGTTCGTGGAAAAGGATCTGGCTGAGAAGGGTAAGATTCGATTGGCCAGGCGCGCTCGAAAGGCCTTCGCCCAGATGTGCAGCGCCGAGACCCTGAGCGTGAAGGAAGATGGTGGCGAGGACGGCGAAGAGTGCGACAACGGCCGGGAACCCAATGCGCGTCGCAGCGCGGCTGCCAAGGGTGCGCTCTTCGCGGCCCGCGTTGAGAAGCATCACGACGAAGGTGAACAGGACCATGACCGCGCCGGAGTAGACGATGATCTGCGCGATGGCGAGGAACTCCGCGCCGAGAAGCAGGTAGAGGACGGCGAGCGAGGTCATGACGACGATGAGCGAAAGCGCGCTGTTAATGGGATGGGTCTGCAACAGGAGATTGATGGCTCCCGCGAGGCAGAATCCGGCAAACAGGAAGAACAAAATCAGGTGCATCGTCGTTCGAGGAAATCCTTCCCGATTGTAAATGAGCGCGATTCAGCCGCGTTTCGACATCGGCGTGAAAACACCGTCATCGATACGCAAGCCACAGGCTTGTTCCCACAATGTTGAGGATGGCGAGCGGAAGCAGAAAGCGCCATCCAAAGTTCATCAGTTGGTCATAGCGGAAGCGAGGCAACGTGCCCCGCACCCACACGTAGAGACAAAGAAACAGGAAGACTTTACCGACGAACCAGAAAAGGGGAAGAAATGCGTTGAGAAAGTTGCTCTGAAACGGGCCCATCAGGTCGCCGAGCGGGCTGGTCCAACCGCCAAGAAACAGCAGCGTGGCCACGCACCCTACGTTGATCATGTTTCCGTACTCGGCCATGAAAAACATGGCGAACTTCATCGAGCTGTATTCGGTGTGATAGCCGCCGGTGAGCTCGCTTTCGGCTTCAGGCAGATCGAAGGGCGAGCGGTTGGTTTCGGCGAATGCGGCCATCAGATAAATGAAGAAGGCCACAATCTGCCCGCCGCCAAGGATGTTCCATGTCGCGGCGCCGAGAGTGGCCTGCTGCTCGACGATAACGCGGAGGTTGAGCGATCCGGCGCGGAGAACAACACCGACGAGCGAAAGGCCAAGCGCCAATTCGTAGCTGATGAGCTGCGCAGAGGAGCGGAGGGAACCGAGCAGGGAGTATTTATTGTTCGACGACCAGCCGGCCAGCGCGATCCCGTAAACGCCTATGGAAGTGATGCCGAGAATGACGAGCAGGCCGACGTTGATGTTGGAGATTTGAAAAAGGTCAACGCCGTGCGGGCCCAAATTCGCGCCGAAAGGAACCACGGCTATTGCGATGAGCGCGCAGCCGAGCGAGATGATGGGCGCGAGAAGATAAATGGGCCGATAGACCGCCGTCGGAATCAGGTCTTCTTTGAGAAAGGACTTGGCGCCGTCTACAAGCGGCTGCAGCAGACCGAATGGGCCAACGCGGCTGGGCCCCCAGCGATTCTGGATGCGGCCGACGAGCTTGCGCTCGAGAAGCACGGTGTATGCGATGCCCATCAGCATCACCACCGTGACCACGGCGACTTTGGCAAGGCTCCAGAGAAAGAATGCGAAGATCGTCACGTGCGTTTGGCCTTCTTCGAAGTGCGAGTCAGCAAGTTAGCGAGTGTGCGGCAACGGAGCGGAATCGCTCAGTCGGCCGCAGATTCTGCGAGTTCCTTTGATTGATGTTCTTCGAGTTGCCTGAGCGCCGGGCTGAATCGGCCCAGCGTGCCTGAGGTGAAGAGAGTGTCGTGCGCGGGAACGATGAGCCCCGGTGAGGCCAGCTCGGAAGCGGGAACAAATCCCGGTGAGGCCAGCGCGGTGTGCACGTCGTTGCCTGCGAAAAGATTGATGCGATCGAGGGTGTAACCGGGAACGAGGCGCTCGATTTCGTCGAGCACGGCGAGCGGATCGAAAGGACTGAGCCTGGGCTCGAGGCCGTTCGCTTCAAGCCAGACGGCGTGACGGTCTGCCTCACCGGCCTGTGCGCCGCGTGACTGGCCAAGATCGCCGGTCGTGCCGCGTTTGCCGAAAGGAACGATCGTGCTCACGTCGACACCCATTCCACCAGCAAGGCGAACGAGAATTTCGAAGTCGGGCTTGACGCCCGCGCGGTCGGCCGCTTTGCGAACGATCTGAATGTCGCCGAAGGTATTGGTCACGGTGCCGGATTTTTCGTAGAGGCTTGCGGCGGGAAGAACGACGTCAGCGAGCGCCGCGGTCTCGGTGAGGAACAGATCCTGCACGATGAGGAAAGTTTTGGCGAGGGCGGCAGGCGAGAGCTTCGCGCGAGAGACGGGGTCTGCGCCGACGACAAGGAGCGCGCCAAGATCGCCGGCGGCAGCGGCATCGAGCATTTGCGGCAACGATTTGCCGGGCGCGGCAGGGAGGTTAGGGTACTCGGCGAACGCGCCAGGCGCGCCGACCGGAACGTAGCCGGGCAACAGATCGGGGAAGAGGCCCATGTCCGCAGCGCCGCGGGAGTTTGAGTGGTCGCCAAGATAGGCGAATTTTACGTTTCCACGCTTGATGCCCCAGGCGATGAGATTTTCGACGGCCTCTCCGCGAAATTCTTCGCCGAAGATCACGATCAGGGATTCCTCGCCCAGGATCGCCTTGCTGAATTCCGTTCGTCCGGAGTCGAGAGAAGTCGCGAGCTTGTCATAGTCGCCGGGACGGAGCTCGCGCGTGGCTTTGGCCTGGCGAGCGAGCTTGATGGTCTTCGAATTTGCGACGTAAAGGCGCGCTCGATTGAGGCGCACGTCGGTGCGGAGCAGCCAGGCGAGCAGCGGATGCTCGTCGGTGGGATTGCCGCCGACGAGGAGGACGGCACAGGCTTGGGCGATGTCGCGCAGGCTGGCGGTTTTGCCGGGGTGGCCTGAGAGTGCGCGGGCAAACGAGGCATAATCGGTCGTCCGCTCGTGATCGATGTTGTTTGTGCCGAGAGTTGCGCGCGCAAACTTTTGCAGCAGGTAGTTCTCTTCGTTGGTGGTGCGGTTGGAGCCGATGACGCCGATGGCAGAGCCGCCGCGCGTGTCTCGAACTTCTTTCAATTTGCCGGCAGCGACGCGGATGGCGTGCTCCCATGTAGCGGGCTCGAGTTTGCCCTGCGAGTTGCGCACGAGAGGCTGAGTCAGGCGGTCTGGGCTCTCAACGAAGTCGAAGCCAAAGCGGCCCTTGGCGCAGAGAAAATCGCCGTTGATGCCGCTTTTATCGCGATTGTCGGCGCGGACGATTTCTGAGCCATCGTTCGACTGGCGCACGCCGAGCGTGACCTTGCAGCCATCGGAGCAGTGTGTACAAACCGTCGAAACGTGGTTCATCTCCCAGGGCCGTGTTTTGTAGCGATAGCTGCCGCTGGTGAGCGCACCAACGGGGCAAACGTCAATGCACATACCGCATTGCTCGCAATCGAGCTGGTGACCGTCATTGGGGACAATGACGGAGTTGATTGCGCGGTTGTGAATGCCAAGTGCCCAGACGTCCATGCCTTCGCCGCACATGCGAATGCAGCGATAACAGAGGATGCAGCGCGGGCGATCGTAAAACACAGCAGGCGACCATTGCTGCTCGTCGCGATGAAACTTCACTTCGACGAACTGACTTTCGCCCGCGCCGTACTTGAAGTTCATGTCCTGCAGCTCGCACTCGCCGCCGGCATCGCAGACTGGGCAGTCGAGCGGATGGTTGCCGAGGAGCAATTCGATGGTGGCCTTGCGTGCCTGCGCAATTTCCGGCGACTCAGTAATGAAGACCTGGCCCTCGGCGACAGTGGTGGTGCAGGCGGTTTGCAGCTTGGGAACTTTTTCCTGGCGCACGACGCACATACGGCAGGCGGCTTGCAGCGAGAGGCCGGGATAGTAGCAGAACGCGGGAATCTCGATGCCGGCTCTGCGGCAGGCGTCAATGAGAAGCGATCCCGCGGGTGCGGTGAGCTTTTTTCCGTCGACTGTGAAGGTTACGTCGGGCATCTTTTTCTGGTCTTGGAGCGGTTCCTCGGATATTCGGTGCCTGTTATACGACGGTGAGTTGCGGCACGCCTTCCCTTGCGTAAGGGCAGGGCTGGCCGTTCAAATGTTCTTCAAATTCTTTGCGAAACTTCTTGACGAAGGCAATGGTCGGCATGGCCGCCGCATCGCCGAGCGGGCAGAAAGTGCGGCCCAGCATGTTTTCGGCGAGGTACTGGATGTTGTCAATGTCGCTCTTGTTCCCGAAGCCAGCATGGAAGCGCGTGAGCGACTTCTTGAGCCAGTCGGTGCCTTCACGGCAAGGGATGCACCATCCGCAGCTCTCGTGCGCATAAAAACTGATGGTGCGGAGCGCGAATTCAACCATGCAGGTCTGATCATCGATGACGACCACACCGCCAGAGCCGAGCATGGAGCCGGCCTTGCCCACCTGGTCGAAGTCCATGCCGATGTCGATCTCTTCGGGAAGCAGGACGGGCGTGGACGAGCCGCCGGGAACGACAGCTTTCAACTCGCGCCCGCCGCGAATGCCGCCGGCAACTTCGTAAATCATCTTCTTGAGGTTGTAGCCCATGGGTAGCTCGTAGACGCCGGGGCGCTCTACGTGGCCGCTGATGCAGAAGAGGCGCGTGCCGCCGTTGCGAGGAGTGCCAACGTCGCAGTAGGCCTGCGCGCCCATATTGACGATGTGAGGCACCGTGGCGATGGTCTCAGCGTTGTTGATGACCGTGGGACCGCCGTAAAGACCAACGACGGCCGGGAAGGGCGGCTTGATGCGGGGAACGCCGCGTTTGCCCTCGAGCGATTCCATCAGCGCGGATTCCTCGCCAACTTCGTAAGCGCCCGCGCCGGTTTGCGTGATGATCTGGAATTCGCTTTCGGTTCCGAAGATGTTTGTGCCGAGATAGCCGCGATCGTAGGCGTCGGCGACGGCACGGTCCATAATCTCGAGGAGATAACGGTACTCGCCCCGCAGATAAATGAAGCCCATCTTCGCGCCAACCGCGAGGCCAGCGATGATGGTGCCTTCGATGATGGCGTGCGGGTCGTGCAGGAAGATGAGGTGATCCTTGCAGGTGCCGGGCTCGCTTTCGTCGCCATTGACGAGGATGTACTTGGGCTTGGCGGATTGTTTGGGAACGAAGGACCATTTCATGCCGGTGGAGAAACCAGCGCCGCCACGGCCTCGCAGGCCGCTGGCCTTCATCTCATTGACGATCCAGTCGGGGCCCTGCGCGAGACATTTCCTGACCGCCTCATAGCCACCCAGCTCGATGTAACGATCGATGTTGGTGGCTCCCATGCCGAAGCGGCGCGAGACGATCTTCACTTCATCGGGATGGGAGACGAGCCTAGGCATCTTTATCCGGGTCCTGAAATGGATCCTGAGCTCGATCCTCGACTCGCTGCGCATACGCGCCCAGAATGCCGGGCACGAGATCGGGCTTGAGCTCGTCGTGAAATTCGTAATTGACCTGAATGGCCGGAGCCCAGCAGCAGGCGCCGATGCACTCAACCTCTTCGAGAGAGAAGAGTCCGTCCGCCGTAACGCCATCGGGGCCGACGCCGAGCTCTTCGCGGAAGCGCTCGTAAACTTCGTAGGCGCCGCGAAGCATGCAGCTAATGTTGGTGCAGACCCGAATGTTGTATTTACCGGCGGGCTTAAAGCGGAGCATGGAGTAGTATGTGGCGACATTGCGCACCTCAAGCTCGGTGATGCCGATGCGGCGGGCAATCTCGGCGACGACGACGTCGGAGAGATAGCCAACTTCGTCCTGCGCGTAGAGCAGCATGGGAATGAGGGCGGATCGGCTGACGGGATACTTCTTGACGAGCGCGTCAAAGCGCGCGGCCAGTTCGGGCGAGAAGACGGATGCCGGTTCGGATTTGGCGTTTTTCGGGCTCATCCCATGATCTCCCGTGCCCATTGCTCCGCGGCCAGGTCCATAGCTTCCTCATACGTGTCGCTGCGTAAGTTTCCGGACTCAGTCAGCTCCATGGTTCCCATACTTCCATTCTCTCGCGTCCAGGTGAGGATTGAGTGATTACGGACGAGACGCAGCCATTTCTCGCCGTGGCTGACGGTGATTTTTTCCTCGGTCAGCGAGACGTCGGCCTCGCGCTTCAAGTGGAGACCATGCGCTGCGGTATAGCTGCGGAGCAGGGAAGCGAGAGAGGTCCAAAGCTCCGCAAATAATTGCGGATCGGGAGCGACCCGGGAATTTGGGCCCGGCGCTTCAAAAGTGAAAGGAGTCTCTCGCATCAAGCGAATTCACCCATAAGAAGCCCGGAAACAATCTCGGCGGCAATTCTGCGTGGACTGAATCCGACGGCCACCTTCCGCACCTCTTCAATCGGTAAATCCTCGATATCCACTGCTTCAGGATTCCAAAAATAGTCCTTTCTGGCGATCTCGTCCCGACTAGGCGGACCGAAGATCAGAGCCCGAATGCGTCCTTTTGGCTCTTGCAATTCCACAGTGCAAAGAAATCCTGTTCCAAAGGTGAAAGAGAGCCTTCCCTCGAAGCCGGGCATAAAAACTCGCTCAATGACAGGCAGGTTCCGTTTGCGAAGCTCCTCGTTGGCCTTATCAACTTCCTCTTCGATTTGTTGCTTGACGTACTTGTAAAAAGCGACGGGTGCAAAACCGTAGTTTGCTGGATTTTCGGCGCGCGGTTCGCCCGTCTTCTTCTTTCCTTTCAACTTCGCTTCTAATGCATCGTAATCGGTCACGGAGCCCCTGATTTACCGGTCAATCTCTCCTAAAACAATATCGATGGAGCCGATGACCGCGACCAGGTCGGCGATCAAACGGCCCTTGCACATGGTTTCAACGGCCTGCAGCGTGGCGAACGACGGATAGCGCATGTGCACGCGGTACGGTTTGGCGGTGCCGTCGGAGACCACGTAATAGCCCATCTGGCCGTGGCCGCATTCCATTCCCTGATAAACCTCACCCGCCGGAACGTTGAAGCCCTCGGTCACGATTTTAAAGTGATGAATGAGGGCTTCCATCTCAGTTTTCATCTTTTCACGGTCGGGCAGCACGATCTTTGGCGCGTTGGCCTTAACGGGGCCGCCGGGCATGCCGTCCAGGGCCTGCTGGACGATCTTGGTGCTCTCGCGCATCTCCACAAGGCGCACTTCGTACCGCGCCCATGTGTCGCCGACCGTGGAGATGGGGACCTTGAATTGGAATTTCTCGTAGCTGGAGTAGGGCATGTCGCGGCGGAGGTCGATATCGACGCCGGAGGCGCGCAGCGGTGGGCCGGTCACTCCGAGCGCAATTGCATCTTCTGGAGAGAGATAGCCCACACCCTTCAAGCGATTCATGAAAATTGGATTGCCCGTCAGAAGGTTCGAATATTCGTCGATCTTCTCGGGAAACATGGAGATGAAATGCTGCACGCGATCCAGCCAGTCCAGAGGCGGCTCCATGGAGAGGCCGCCGATGCGGAAGTAGCTGGTCATCATGCGCTGGCCGGCCACGGCTTCGAACAGCCGCAGAATTTCTTCGCGCTCGCGGAAGGTATAGAGGAAGACGGTGAGAGCGCCAATGTCCATGGCGTGCGTGCCCAGCCAGATCAGGTGCGAATTGAGCCGGCTGAGCTCGGTGAGCAGAACGCGAATCCACTGCGCACGCTCGGGAATTTCCAAGCCTAGAAGCTTCTCGACGGCAAGGCAGTAGCAGAGATTGTTCGAAAGGGGATCGAGGTAGTTGATGCGATCGGTGAGCGGGACAACCTGCTGGTAGAACTTTGCTTCGCAGGTTTTCTCGATGCCGGTGTGGAGGTAGCCGATCTCAGGCCGGACGCTGACGATTACTTCGCCGTCCAACTCGACCACGAGGCGCAGCACGCCGTGTGTGGCCGGGTGCTGCGGGCCCATGTTGAGAATCATGCGGCGCTCGCCCGCGCTCTCGGAAGCGGGAAGATCAACGACGGGGGCGCCGGGGTTCGAGCTCATCAGCGGTATCCCTCCACCGGGTAATCCTTGCGCAGCGGGTGGCCCTTCCAATCGTCGGGCATCATGATGCGGCGCAGATCGGGGTGGCCGGCAAAACGAATCCCAAACAGGTCGAAGACCTCGCGTTCGTAGTAGTTTGCGCCGGCCCAGACCGGCGTGATGGAGTCGATTGTGGGATCGGGCTCGTCGACCATCGCGCGCAGGCGGATGCGCTCCTTAAAGCCGTGCGACAGGATGTGGTAGCTCAACTGGAAGCGCAGCGAAGCAGGGAACCAGTCGACCGCAGTCATATCCTCAAAGAAGTTGTAGCCCGCAGCCTGAACGGCGGTGCAGGCGGCGCAGATCTCGGACGCCGCAACCGTAAGCGTGAGCTCGCCAAAGTCGAAGCGCGCATCCAGGAAGGCCTTCGGATTCCACGCGTCAATACTCGAGCTTCCCAGGGCCTTGACGGCGGGATGGTCCGGCATGGCTTCGAGAACGGCTTGCTTGCCGGAGAGAGTCGCTGGTTGTTTCGTCATCCTCTGGAGCCTGCCTTATCTTCTCAAGAGTTGCTTCCGGTTGCGCAAAGGCCTGGTGAATCACGGAAGGAGCTGGCCACTGATTACCAATCGCTAATCACTACCCACTAACCACTATCCACTAGGTTACAGATCCGCTTTGTCGCGGCTCCAGTTCAAGATGCCTTTGCGCGCAATGTAGTAAAGGCCGACGGCCACGAAGCCGAGGTAGACGAGCATCTCCCAAAAGCCGAAGAGGCGAGAGCCCGTAATGTGCGGAAGCTGGCGGTAGATGACGGCCCAGGGCATCATGAAGACCATTTCCACATCGAAGAGGATGAAAAGAACCGCGACCAGGTAGAAGCGCACGCTGAAGCGGCCGCGCGCATCGCCGACGGCCTGGATGCCGCACTCGTAAGCGTCGAGCTTGACCTTGGAGTTGCGATGGCGGCCGACAAACCACGAGGCCGTAACCATTCCGACCCCAAGGAGAATGGCAGCAAGAATCTGCATCAGCAGAGGGAGATATTGCCAGAAGTAAGGGGTCGGATTCATCGCCCAGCCTGAATGAATTGTGGTGCAAACCGATTCAATTGCCGAAAAATGCTTCGGCAGAAAGAAAAACCTAGCTTGAGCTTAGGTTTTCAGGCTTCATGAGTCAAGGTGAGCAGGCGTGCTCGGCGAAGAAGTGCTTATCGGCGCCAATGATTGGAGAGTTTATTGGCGATGCGGGGTACCTAAGGAATTGATTCCGAAGGCAGTGTGAGCGTCGTCACTGGTTTTCCCGCAACGATCCTGCATAACTGTGTGTGCACCATTTTGGGACAACGCTTTTGTACTCTGTCCCATCCAATCGACCGGGCCGAAGAACCGGGTTGAGGGTTGATGTATGGGCTCCTGTTCATCGCTGAGTAGTCTCCAGCTTCCTGCTGCGATCCCCGTTCCGCTTGTAAACCAGGGCCGTGCACATTGCAGGCGCATCGCGCCCCAAACGGGCCGAGCCCTGTAAATTCTGGGTCACGCCATCGAGTACCTGAGCGACGAGTTCGCGCACGCCGGCGGCTCTTTGAGCGCGCACAATGCGCGGGTTGAAGCGGTACAACTGCTGATGGCGGTGAACCGGCAGATTTACTTTGCGTGTCCCGAGGTTCCCAGCATGGGTGATCGGTGGCGCGCGATGTTGCATGGGAGATCAGCCGTTAGCTCTTAGCTTTTAGCTTGGTCGTGCTACGACATGCGACTTCACAATTCCTGAACAACTCTACGTAAAAACGACATCGAATTGTGCTGTCCAGTGCCTGACCGGAAATCCGCCGCGGCGGAGGCCGGGGATGGAACAGCCAACCCGACAGCGGGCGCACGGCCCAGCGAAAGAACAACGACCTCCGATTCGGAACCGCATCGCTTGAGCAATACACCGCAAGCCGACTTCCGGCAACAATCTGGGTTCGAAAAGCTGGACAATCTCTGCCGGCCATACGGTTCGACCCAATCGAATGCTGTTTGGCCAACTTCACTTCATGTGCGTCAAAAGGTCCAAGGCAGCGACAAGAACCGTGTCGCGGCCTGCCCGGAAATCTGAAACCGTGGGATGTACCAGAACATTTGGCTGAATTCCGACGCCTTCGTATTCTTTGCCGTTGGGATAACGAGTGACGGTCGAACAAACTCCCGCAGAACCTCCGCCAGGGAGAGCGAACAAAAGCGGTCCCCCTGCGAGTCCGCCGGTTGGTTCGCCGATGATCGTTCCGCGCCCCATGCTGTCAAACGCTACAACAAAGGCTTCGGCCGCCGAGTAAGTCCCACCGCTGGTCAGCACCACCACCGGCCGCATATAGGCCGCCCGGCCGTGGGGCTGCACGGACTGCGCCTCGCCGCGGTATGTATTCTCGACCAATCCCGAGGCGCGATAGGGAGGGCGGTAGTCTCTCGTGCTCCACGCGAAAGTCAAAAAGGGCTTATCCGTCAAATAGCTCAGAATTGTGAAGCCCATGTTGCTGTCTCCCCCGCCGTTCTTACGCAGATCTACGATGAGCGCATTGGATTTCTCGATCTCCGGAAAGGCGGCTTCGAAGTCCTTGCCAACTCCTTCGTCCAGGAAGGTGTTGAGCGCAACGTAGGCGATGCCTCCGGGTAGCATCTTGAAGGCAAAACTGCTCACCGGGTCAGGCGACAGCTTTTGCGTCTCGCTCGCTGTCAGCCGGCGCAGCGTAGCCTTTTGCGTATTGCCCGACGCATCCCGGAGCGTGAGTTCCACGGAAGTGTCCTTGAGACCACCCAGTAAATACCCTTCAAAAACTCTATGGGCAAGATCCTGCGGCGAGGAAGCGCTGGTGAGTGGCATTGCATACATTTTTGCGTAATCCTTTACCGGGATACCATCGACCGCAACGATCTCCACACCAGCGAGGATTCCTTTCTCCTTGAGACTTAGATCCCACACATTCTCGATGAGCACTTTGTCTTCGATCAACCGCGTGGTAATGGGCGGCGAGCCTAGCAGGTCATATAACTGGCTCGGGTAACCGACAGAAGTATGGCCGTCGTGCAGTTGCGCATAGAACTCCTGTAAGACCTTGTAGTATTCGAACGTGCTCTTCGTGGCGCGCACCTTCGGCAGAAACGCAAGGTACGTGGCGTCCCAATCCAGAGCCGGCAGCCTGTCAAAGTACGCAAAGTTGTATTTGGCCTCTGACCATAAAAGAGAAAGACCTGCAACCTTTTCGTCCTCCGTCAAGTCCGGGCGATACTCGGTGTGGAGCGCGGGGCTCTTCCACAGAGCATCCTGAGCTTTGTTGCGGGCTTCGATCTGTGCGAGAAGCTCTTTGTATCTGACTTCCGTTCTTATGTTGTTTAAGTCAGCGTCCTTGTTCACAAGGTCGGCCTGCCACAGGCCCGCGTCAACCGCCTCTTCAAGCGCCTCGAGAGCCTTTCCCTTGTCGCCAGAGAGAGAGTAGTAGCAGGCCAGGTTGTAGAGCAGGTTGATTCGCTCGTCTTCCCCTAGCCATAACAACTGAGGGTTGTGGTGCAGCTCTTCGAGCAGGGCCGCTGCTCCGGTGTAATCCTTTTGCTGATAGAGTTGCTGGGCCTTCTGCGCGTTCAGCTCGACCAGCTTGTCAAAGCTCAACCCGGTATCTTGCGCCTGGGCCGCGCCGAGCAGGAGTAGCAACGAAATCAGAACGCGCGTCATAGACCCTCCTCAGTCCGAATCTCATTCGGCTCATTCGGAATGGATCGCGGCATTCCTCACCCCGAACCGGTGAAGAGCGGGATCGAGGCGAGATTGTACGCGGTGCTGCGTTCAAGGTTCGGTGATGTCTGGCACGGCAATAGATTCCGGTTAAGGCTGATCGAGTCCGTAGAGGGTGCGAACACTCGGCATATTGGACCGCATCTTGTGGCCAATTGCGCGGCCTAAAAACTTTGTGACTTGTTCGAAGCGCTGCAAGGAGGCGGTTCTCTTTTCGAGGTCGAGATCGAAGGCGACCAGGAGCTTGTCTTGTTCCTCCGGCGGCCAGTTGGGGCGATCGTTCCATGCTTCAATATTGCCGGCCCTAACCGCCTCGTTGCCGCCATGAGCGAATTGCGACAGAAGGAGCCACTGCCTGGTGAGGGATTGGGCCTGTTCGCTCGCCGGATCCAGATCGATGTTCGCTTCGATCTCTGCGAAGAGCTGGCGGAACGCCTTTAAGTTTTTATGACGCGCTTCAAGAGGCGTTTCCTTGGCGATGCGTTCCTTATCGAGCCAGGCTTGTTCGGTGTAATACTTCCGCATGAAATTCTCTTGTGGCTGCATGTCGATCGCCTCGATAATCTTTCGCAGAATGGACGAGTCGGTGGTTTGCCCCGATCGAATCACTTTTTCTGCCGCTTCAATGGCAACCATGGCGCGTTCGATCAGCCTTCGCTTTTCGGCAAGAGCTACTCGTTGCATGTCGAGGGAGTCGGCGAGCGTCAGCGGCCCGTGTTTCAGGAGCAGCTTGATCTCCTGAAGCGGGATCCCGAGGAACTTGAGCGCGGCAATCTGTTCCAGACGTTCCAGGTCTTCCATGCGGTAGAGGCGAAAGCCGGATGTTCCGCGCTGCGGCTTGAGCAAACCGATGCGATCGTAGTGGTGCAAAGCTCGAACGGTCACCCCGGCCAGTTTCGCGAATTCGCCAATCCGGTAGCTCATGCTCATGACATTTGGATCATAGTGGGGCCTGACGCAGGGTCAAGGTCAAGCCGGGGGATGTGAGAGAGTTAAAGAGTTAAAAAGTGAAGGAGTTAGAGAGTGAAAACGCACCGGTTGCACCGGAGCGGATTGCGTGTTGATTCCAGAGGAGTTACGGGCAACAAATGCGGCGTAATTCGGCGCATCATTTGGACATTTCTGAAAGCGGTCTATTGATTCTAAGCCGGTTACAGCCATGTTTTTGCCTCAAAGTGCTCAAATTTTTTATTTAATTAATTTCCAGATTAGTGAAGAAGTGCAACGGTGAACGGTGAGCCGTAGATTGTGAACAGCTGGCTGCCGGAAGCCAAGAGCCGGATGTCTGATCTCTGAAATCAGTATGCGCCGGAAGGCGGAAATGATCGGCAAACTTGGAGAGACAGGGACTAAGGGACGTAGGGACCAGGGAGATAAGGAGTTAGTGAAGAGCGGGCGGATTTATTTTGACCGCGGGGGCTTGACAACGGGAACAAGTGCTCCGGGGAACCGCCTAAGCGACGCTGGCTTCGGAGTGTCTGTCTTGCCGCTCCAGCAGTTCAATCACAAACTGCAAGTTGTGGCAGTCCTTCAATGCCTTGTACCAAAGGTAAGCGATTGTGGCCTTTTGGCCATCCGCCAACGTCGAAGCCTTGAGCTCGTTGGCTAAGAAGGAGCAGGTTTTGCGGCTCAGCACCAGTTGGGCGCGGAGGGATTGTATTTCCATTTTTTGGATTGCGGATTCCACGTGCCCTATTCCGCTTCTCTCCTCAGAAGTTCCAGCGCAAACTGCGAGACATTCCATTCTTTCAATGCCTGCGTCTGCCTGAGCGCCAGGATCCTTTTTTCCTCGGCAGTTTGGGCAATCTCGAGTTCCAGTTCCAGGGTTGCGCATACAAATTGTTGGAGGCCGATCCTCGTCTCAAGATTCTCCACTCGCAATGCTTGAATCATCGGGCCCATGATCTATTTACCAATAACGCAGAATAATGCGCGCCGAACCCGGCAATCTTCTCCGGTTTTACCCCGCTGCCTTGGCGACGGTAAGGTGGCGCGCGTGAGAGAACTGTACGCGGTGATTTTCGTTTGAGGATGTGATCTAGGTCACCGAGGGCATTGTGTGGACGGGCGGAGTTATCCCCTTCTACAGGAATAATCCGATGTGCCGGGATAAAAACGGGTGACTTCCGGTGCCGGGAAATGGAATCTCAAGCCGACTGCAAGACGCGGATTTGAAATCATGAAGGTGTTCTTTAACAAGTAACTTGCGAGTAAGCGACAAACCTGGCGCTATCCCGCCAACCTACCCCAGAACGGCGTTTTTATTGGAAACTCGCGCGGCGGAGCCGCGCACTCCTAGACGTTCGCGGCGTCCACAAGCGGCGCACCGGGACACGACTCGGGTGAACCGGGCCAACTCGATCCGCGGTATTTGCCCAGGGTGCGCTCGATGAACAGAATGAGAGGGAAAACGATGCGCTGAATGGCTTGGGGCGGAGTCGCAATCAACTGGGAGTTGCGATGGCGCCACAACACGTGGGCAATATAGAAGATCGATGGCCGACCGTTCGAGCTGGCGTTGACGGCCGCAAACACTCCCTGAAGGTAGCGATCCAAGTCGACCGCCGGAATTGCCTGGCCGCTGAACTCCAAGAGATCTTCGCCCGCGTTCCACCACTTATGACGAGTGCCGGCGGCAAAGACTGCGGCCCCACCGGTTGGCACTACTATCTTCTCTTTTCCGACTTGGGCGCCAAGTGTTCCCGCTTTCACCTGGCCCTCCTCCCGCTGATGGAAATGCACGTGAAGAGGCGGGCCGCTCGCTCGTGGCGGCAGGAACCCATCGAGGTTCAAAACGATTTGGCCCTGCGCGTCGCGTACTCGTCTCATCCGCAGGATCTCTCCGGTGCGGCGGTTCTGGATGGTCACGAAGGTATCCACGATTCCTCCTCCATTGGCGTATGCGATCCCCAGGAAACTTCCGGCGATTTTATCATTGGTCCGCCAGTTGGCGGACCGTCTGCAGAAGGTGATCCATGCTGGCCGTTAACTAAGCTAGTCCTCAATCACCGGCGATCGGGACATAGCGCGATTTTGGCTATCCCTACACCGCGTTGTGGAAGGGTAGGCGAAGAACCGCCTGGGTCAATTTTCTCCAGAGGCGACTGGCTCGCGTTTGTTTCACGGTGGTATGCTCGGATTTTGGCCCACCATGCCTGAATCAGACGCAATGAGTGGACGTACGGTCTCCCACTACAGCAGCCTGGAACCGCTGGGCAGCGGCGGAATGGGCGTGGTGTACCGTGCCCGCGACACGCGCCTGGGGCGCAGTGTTGCGCTCAAGTTTCTCCCCGAGGAGACGGCGAACAATCCCGCTGCCATCGAGCGCTTCCACCGCGAGGCGCGCTCCGCATCGTCGCTCAACCACGCGAACATCTGCACCATTTACGACATCGGCGAATTCGAAGGCCGTTCGTTCATCGCCATGGAGCTGCTGGAGGGCAAGACTCTCAAGCACCGCATCGCCGAGCGCCGCATCGAGTTGGCAGAATTGCTGGAGATCGGCATTCAGATTGCCAGTGGCCTTGATGCGGCGCACGCCAAAGGCATCGTCCATCGCGACATCAAGCCTGCCAACATTTTTCTGGTCGATCGCGGCCCGGCCAAGATTCTCGATTTCGGGCTCGCCAAGCTCGCCGCCGTGGTGCGCGAAGCCACGGAGACGGTGGGCGCAGCCGCCGGCGGCGCGGGTTCCGTCCAAACCGCGCTGGAGCTGACCAGCCCCGGCAGTGCCATGGGCACCATCGCATATATGTCCCTGGAGCAGGCGCGTGGCGAAGAACTCGACCACCGCTCCGACCTTTTTTCGCTGGGCGTCGTGCTCTACGAGATGGCCACCGGCGAGCTTCCTTTCACCGGTACCACCTCCGCGGTGATCTTCGACGGCATTCTGCACGGCACGCCGCGACCGGCCAGTGAGGCTAATCCCCAGTTGCCCCTGGCCTTCGAGAAGATCCTGGATAAGCTCCTCGAAAAGGATCGCGATCTGCGCTGCCAGACGGCGGCCGAGCTGCGCGCCGATTTGAAGCGCTTGTCTCGCGATCTGAGTTCCGGAAAAAGTGCGGCCGCCTCCAAAAGCGGTTCGGGACCCACTGCCGTTGCCGCGCCCATCAAGCACAAATCCGTTGCCGTGCTCTACTTCGAGAACCAGAGCGGATCGAAGGAGGACGAGTATTTCCGCGACGGCATTACCGAGGACATCGTCACCGAAATTTCCAAAATCGGGCAGCTGGATATTTTCCCCCGTTCTGAGATGCTTGCCTTCCGCGACAAGCCCGTGACCGCGCAGCAGGTGAGCCAGCAGTTGGGAGCCGCCTACGTGCTCGAAGGTTCCATCCGCCGCTCCGGCAATCGCGTGCGCATCACCGCGCAGTTGGTAGAAGCCTCGACTCGCCATTCCGTCTGGGCCGAGCGCTACGACCGCCAGTTGGAGGATGTTTTCGCCATCCAGGAGGAGATTGCGCGCAGCATCGCCCAGGCCCTGCGCATCACCATGACGCCGCAGGAGGAGAAGACCATCGCCCTTCGCCCGACTGAGGATCCGCAGGCCTACGACTTTTACCTGCGCGGCCGAAGTTACTTGCGGCGCGAAAACCTGGATTATGCCTTCCAGATGTTCGAGCAGGCCATCCAGCTCGACCCCAATTTCGCACAGGCGCACGCGGCCATCGGCTATCTTTGCGCGATGATCTATGAGATTCGCGAGCAGAGTGTCCACTGGATCGAACGCGGCCTGGCGGCCTGCGACCGCGCCACCGCGCTGGCTCCGGATTTGCCCGAGGTCCTGGTCGCGCGCGCCCGCATCGCCTACGTCCAGAAAAAGTACGAAGAAGCAGCGCTCCTTGCCCGGCGCGCCATCGAGCGCAAGCCCGACTGCGAAGGCTCATGGAATATTCTCGGGCGCGCCTACTTTGCTTCAGGCCGCCACGAGCAGGCAGTTGCCCTGGTGCAGCAAGCCATCGACGCCAATGGTGACGATTACAACACCTACGTGCCGTACCTTAGTGCCCTCGAGCGGCTGGGACTCAAAAAGGAAGCGGCTCAGCTTCGTGAAAAACTGACCACAGTCTTGCAGCAGCAGCTTGAACGGGTCCCCGAGGACGTGCGCGCGCGGATTCTGCTGGGGGGAATGCTGGCGCTCTTGGGGAACGAAGAGGAGAGCGTTCGCCACCTGCAGACTGCTGTGGCCCTCCGGCCCAATGAGGCCAGTATCCTCTACAACGCCGCCTGCACCTACGGCGCGATGAAGCGGAAGTCCGACACACTGGAAATGCTGAAGCGTGCCGTGGCCGCCGGATACGGCAACCTGGACTGGATGCGCAAGGATCCGGACCTCGACTTCGTGCATGACGAACCGGAATTCAAAAAGCTGGTGGGCCTGGAATAGCGCGGTCGACTCGCCCAACCCAATCGTTCGCGCCCCGCGTCTTCACGTCCAACTTATCACCAGATTTAAGCGCAGATTCAGCAGCGCGCGTGATCTTCGCCAACTATGAGACGCTAACCATATGCACTCAATTGCGTCCTTCGCCACAACGGCACTCCGCAATGCCTTCATTGCGCACGAAGGAGGATAATGGCGGCTGTCACACAGCTGGCGCCCTGCCCCACCCGCTCCACATTCAAGTTCGCTCTGTGGCTCGTCCTCGGTCTCACGACGCTCTTTGTCTTCATCACTTCAGAAGTATTCCTGGTCGCGGACTACCCGATGTATCACCGCTACCGCCTTCAGGTCATCGCTGACCGCGATCTGCTGATTCCGCACGTGCTCTGCGGAACCATCGCTCTGTTGAGCGGCCCCTTGCAGTTCTCCTCACGATTTCGCCAGCGTTACTTGAAATTCCATCGCATCCTCGGCCGCGCCTACGTTGGTTCAGTTTTTGTTGGCGCGTTCACCGGCATCGCCCTCGCCGCGGGCCGACCAGGATTGCCGGGAACCGCCATGCAGGCGGTCGCCTGGATCGTCTGCACGACCGCCGCTTTTATCACTGCGCGCAACCGCCAAATCACGCAGCATCGCCAGTGGATGGCCCGCTCCTACGCCGTCACGTTCACTTTTGTGTCGAGCCGCGTGCTCAACCTCTGGCCTCGTTACTGGAGCCATCTTGGCGACGCCTTTTCCGCCGTCGGCGTCATCGCCTTCACGCTCGTCTCGCTGCTTGTCGTCGAGCTCGGGCTCAATTGGCGCGAGCTCACGACGCGCCGCGCGTGATCATTTATTCTTGAAAGGATAACGGACAGTTTATTCTCACCGATGCGAATGATCGGGCAACGCACGCCGTCGCTCACCATTCTCGCCTGCGCTCCGTCCAACAGTGACACCTGGCCCGAGGATTTCAATTTGAGCCACGACGAAATGCGGGGAAAGCAAGTCAAAAGCTGTTCAACTTGAACGTGTTGGATCCGAAAAAGGAGATTCCTGTTACAACATTTAATCTGAATCGAATTCCCGTTCCCAATGAAGTTCTTGTCATCGGTGGTGGCGTGGCAGGCTGTGCCGCTTCCATCGCGCTCGCGCGAAGTGGACGGAGCGTCACCCTCATCGAACGCGAGCCCACACCGCGGCATAAGGTCTGCGGAGAGTTTCTGAGCGGTGAGGCCCTTGAGGACCTATACACGCTTGGCATCGACGTGGCCTCGCTTGGCGCCGTACCGATCGACTCTGTTCGGCTTGCCGCTCGGAGGCGCGCAGCGGAGGCTCCATTACCTTTTCCTGCGGCATCGCTCACACGCAAGGCGCTTGATACCGCGCTTATTTCCGAAGCCATTGCCGCAGGAGTCCACGTGCAGCGCGGTCGCGGCGTGCAGACGCTGGTTCGCACGACAAGTAACGTCTGGCAAGCTACTCTCGACGACGGCAGCACCTGTGAGGCTCCAACGGCCTTTCTCGCGACCGGCAAGCACGATCTACGGGGTTACACGCGACCCGAAGATCCGGAGCGATGGGTGGGCTTCAAGATGTATTTCCGCCTGGCGCGCACGCAGGCGGCTGAGCTGGCGCGCGCCTCTGAGCTGATGCTCTATCCCGGGGGCTATGGCGGCATTCAGCCCGTTGAAGACGGCAATGCGAACCTTTGCTGGGTGATACAACAGAAGCACCTCGCGCGGGTGGGTCATCGATGGGAGAACCTGCTCGCGAAGATGCAGCAAGATTGTCCACATCTCGCGATGCGGCTGGACGGCGCAGAGCCGCTGCTGGCCAAGCCGATCGCCATCACCCATATCCCCTATGGCTTCATCCGCCGCACAACGGAGGAGGGGCTCTACTGCATCGGCGATCAGGCAGCCGTCATTCCATCATTCACAGGCGATGGCATATCCATTGCGCTGCATACCGCGCGCTGTGCGGTCGCTGCCTGTCTTGCGTCGGAGGCGGCGCCGCAATTCCAGTCGAAGCTTCGCTCGGGATTGCTGGCCCAGATGCGCCTTGCAGAGTTGGCCGCCGATGGCTTGAACAACGCACTCGCACGGGCTGTATTACCGTTTTGCCTAAGAGTGTGGCCCGGCGTGATGCGCGTAACGGCAAAGCTGACACGCGTTGCCCAGCATCCCTCTGTTGCTGCCGAAGCTGTCGCAAGCTAAATCCATCGATGCGAAAAAACACGTGAATTGAATGAGTGAGCCTTCAGGAGAGACGCAATGAAAGCATTCGCAATCTTCGCCCTCGCTGCGATCCTCGGTCCGGCCGCGCTTGCCCAGCATCAGACCTTCGTTGTGAATCCAGATGCCAGCGAGGTCATGATGACGCTGAATACAAGCCACGAAGTCGTCAACGGCACCTTTCACATCCAATCCGGAAGGATCGAGTTTGACCGCAGCGCGCCGCGGATGTCGGGTTCCGTGGTGGTTCTCGCGGGCAGCGGCAAGACGGGCAATGACAGTCGCGACAAAAAAATGAACAGAGAGATCCTGGAGGTCGAACAGCACGCAACGGTTTCATTTGAGCCGAAGAGCTATGCCGGCGCCATCGCGCCTTCAGGCGAATCGACCATTCAGGTGACGGGAAATTTCTCACTGCTGGGCACTCCTCATGAAATCACCATCCCCATGCTGGTGCACCTGGAGGAGGGCAGCGCGACTGCCAAGGCGCACTTCGTGGTGCCTTATGTCGACTGGGGACTCAAGAATCCAAGCTTTCTGATCTGGAAAGCAGAGAATGATGTCGCGATCGACCTTCATCTTTCCGGCACGATCTCAAAGTAGCCTGCGAAGGCAGTCGCGACGACTGCTTAACTTGCCTCGGCTTCGTCGAGGGTTGCGACCATGGGGATGAATGAGTCGACCCTGGTGAGCTTGAAGAGCTGAACGATGCGCGGGTTGGCCCCGACGGCAATGAGCCGGACGCCTTTGCCACGGCAGCGGACATAATGACTGACCAGCGTGCCGATGCCCGAGGAGTCCATATAGGGAACTCCGGTGAGGTCGAAGATGTTGGTCATCGGCGCGGCATCACCCTGGGTTAGTTCGCAATCGAAGATGTGATGGAAGGCGGTGGGGGCCACGGATCCATACATATCGCGAGCCGTGAAGGGCCCGGTGAAGCGGAAGATCACAGTGCCGGGAGTCTTGCCCGGAAGACGATCAATACAAAAGGTCGTGCCTTTCCAGATCTGAGCTTGAAGTGCTGGCATGTTTTCTTCTCCGTTGGGAACGTGCGGGTTGAGACGGGAAGCCGAGAATGTGCCCCAGTAAAATGGGTCCCGCTAGCGTGAGCTTAAGCGAGCGGGAGAGATCCAAACAAGAATTAATTGCGGGAAATCGTGCGGAAAGGGCCTGCTGCGGTCAACCTTACTGGCCGAAAATGAGAACCGTGAACAGGATGAGCCAGGCCAGGCCCATGGTGTGCCAGAACCAGGCGGTGGCGTCGACGGCGATCTGGCGGGATTCGACACGCTTGAGGTGCGAGAGCGCGACGAGGCAGAAGATGAGCGCGAAGACGCCGAGAAGAAGGTGAGCGGCGTGGAGGCCGGTGATGAGGTAGAAGAAGTAGCTGGCGGGACTGGCCCAGCGATCGAAGGCGAATCCCTCAGCGGTGAGCTGGCGCCAGGCGATGACCTGTCCGGCAAGGAACATCAGTCCCAGAGCAAGCGTGGCGCCGAGCCAGGGCAGAGTGCGGCGCAGGGCTGGGCGGCCGAGGCCAAGCCACTCTTCGAGGACATCGAATTCACGAAAGATGTGGCGGCGCGCGATCTCCATGGTGAGGGTGCTGAGGGCGAGAACCGCGGTGTTGAAGAAGAGGATGCGCGGCAGCAGGATGGGATGCCAGTCGCCGATCTGCTGCATGGTGCGCGGGTCCATGTGCGTGGACATTTGGCGCGCGTAAAAGACGGCCACGAGGGCGACGAAGAACATCATGTCGCCGGCGAGGGCGCAGAAGATGAAGGCGCGGGTGCGGTTGAGGCTTTCGCGAGGGCCGCGGCGGGGGCTGCGCCAGTCGTCGTCGCCACCACCGCCGCCACCGCCGGTGGGACGGCGATCGACGGGAGGCTTTCCGCCCTTGCCGGGGGCTTTGCGCTCAACATCGGACGGGATGGAAGTGAAGATTGAGGGCATGGGCGACCCTGTGAGGATGAGGTTACCTCACTTTTGATTGGACGCGCCGAAAATCGGAAGAGGTGGCTGGAGTTTTGAGAAAAGAGAGCCGCTCCGCGCGAGGGGCTGGAGCGAACATCCTATGTTGTTTCGAATGTTTGCGCCGCCCTACGGCGACGAAGTGAATAAAAACACCTGCGGTGCGGCGGGCGCCTCCCGAGAGAAGAGCTGAGGCAAAGAGGCCGGTGCGAGCGATTAGCGAGGCACCTGCGGTGCGGCAGACGCCTTCGGCGCGTGAAGCCCTGAGTTCTGCCGAAACGGCTAGCGCTACCAGCCGCGGGTTTGGAGGAGCTGCGACTCTTCAAGGCCGGCGGCGGCAAGGCCCTTCATGGTGCCCGTGACCTGCTCGGCGACTTCGGCGAGAATCTTGGGGTCGTTCCAATGGGTGGTGGCGACGACGATGGCCTTGGCACGGGAGACGGCTTCTTCGCGCTCCTTGGGCGAGTTCTCAACGTCGAGCGGAGTGGCGCGCTCCTTCATAAAAATTCCCGAGCCGACGAAGATGGCTTCGGCGCCGAGTTGCATCATGAGCGCGGCGTCGGCGGGAGTGGCGATACCGCCGGCGGAGAAGTTTGGCACGGGAAGCTTGCCGGCTTTTGCGACCATGCGGACAAGCTCGTAGGGCGCCTGAAGATCCTTGGCCGCTGCGTAGAGCTCCTGTTCGGAGAGGATTGTCAGCGTGCGCATCTCGCGGGTGATGGTGCGCATGTGCTGCACGGCGTGAACCACGTCGCCGGTTCCTGCTTCGCCCTTGGTGCGGATCATGGCAGCGCCTTCGGCGATGCGGCGGAGGGCCTCGCCCAGGTTGCGCGCTCCGCAGACGAAGGGAGTCGTGAAGGCGTGCTTGTCGATGTGATGCGCCTCGTCGGCGGCCGTGAGCACTTCGCTTTCGTCGATGTAGTCGACACCCAGCTCTTGCAGGATTTGTGCCTCGGCAGTATGGCCGATGCGGGCCTTGGCCATGACGGGAATCGAAACCGCCTGAATGATTTGCTTGATGAGCGAGGGGCGCGCCATGCGTGCTACGCCGCCTTCGGCGCGAATCATGGCGGGAACGCGCTCGAGGGCCATGACGGACGTGGCGCCGGATTCTTCAGCGATGCGCGCCTGCTCGACAGACATGACGTCCATGATGACGCCGCCTTTGAGCATCTCGGCCAGGCCGATTTTGAGGCGAAGGCTGGTGCCGGCGAAACCGTTATTTTCTGTGGATTCAGGCATGGTTTTTGACCTCGGAAGGCGGCAGATTCCGCTCGGAGCGGGGTGAAAAGCCGCAAAGTCTTTCCAACCCTAAGTGTAACAGCGAAGTGAATGGGGCGCAGGGGCTGAGCGGGTGTGACGGCGGCAGCCGGAAGCTGGCGCGCGCAATTCTTAAGCCATCCCAATTCATTTCATCATCCTCTGGACCCTTTGCTGCAAGGTTCTCTGCGCGATGGCCTCCTCACAACCAGTTGCGGCGGGTGGGCAGATTCCGGCGGGCGCTCATACTCCGGCAGGAATGCATCCGGTTGCGGTCTCGTCGGACGCGGTAGGCGCGAGCGCGGGCGTGGCGCTGGTTCCGTCGCCGCGAAAGGCGGGGGAAGAAGAGAGCGAGCCGACGTACGGACCGCTGGTGGCGAGATTGCCGGTGGAGTTGGACGTGGCCGTGCCGGTGCGCGAATTTCGCGTGCGGCATTTACTGGCACTCGAGCCGGGGACGGTCATCGAGTCCCGGTGGAACCACGGCAGCGATTTGCCGCTGGCTGCGAGAGACGTGACCTTGGCGTGGACCGAGTTTGAGGTGATTGAGACGCGGTTGGGGGTGCGGGTGACGCGGCTGGCGTGAGAGAAGCAGGGATTAAGGACTAAGGGACCAGGGACCAGAGGAGGTTGATCGTCGTGAGTAGAAACGGTGGAGCGACAATCGGCGGGTTGGCGGGATGGCTCGCAGCGAAGTTTCGCAGCAGTGAGCACCGCGAGCCGCGCCTGGCGCTTCTCGAGCGGATCGCGCTCGCGCCCAGGCAGTCGCTGGCGCTGGTCGAGGCTGAGGGACGAAGGATTCTGGTGGCCACTTCGGCGGAGGGCGGTCCGGCGTTTTATCCGCTCGACGAGAGGATCGGATGGAGCGGGGGCGGACAGGGGACTGTGTCCGGTTCGAAGCGCGGAGCGACGAAGCGGCAGTCGAGGGTCACCTTCTCCGAGCAGACGCAGTTGATTGTTTTGCGCGGACGGGTGCGGCCGGAGGATGTGAGCAACCAGAACCGGGTGCTCTCGACGGCGATGATGGACTTGGAACTCGAAGTGACGGGCAAGGGAATTGTGAACGACTCCACTTACCGATCGAATCCGCTGGTGCGTTTGCTCGAGAAGCTGGTGGTCTTCTGAAGGTTCAGAGGCCTCGTATGACGACGCGCGACGCGGTTCGGGTAGAGCATTCTTCTTGATACTCGAGACGCGAGGTTCAGTTTTGCGCGGGCCGGAAGCCGGTGCGCATCGAGGCGCGCACCGGCGAAGGAATCTCAAATTCAACAATCGATCGGGTTGAAAAGAGGGTCACTGTACGGTCAGAGACACGGTGGTAATTGTGGCCGATGTGGTCCCCGAAGTTCCCGTAATGGTGACGGTGTAAGTCCCGGCCGAAATCCCAGTGTTCCCACCCCCTCCGCCTCCACCGCCACCGCCTCCGCCGCCACCGCCGCCTCCGCAACCTGCAAAGCCTATCGATCCGATGATTGCGAGCAAAACCAGCAAAGCCAGCCAGCTGCGCCGTCTGCGAGGGATGGCAAACATCAGGACAACGGCAAATGCAATGCCCGCAGCCTGCCGCCATGCTGGACGAATCAGAGCGCTCGTCGCGGCGGTCGTTGTAATGGTGAGAGTCGAGGTCTGCGCAGTCGTACCACTCAACGTCACTGACGATGGCGATAGGGTGCACGTTGGCGGGTCATTGGCCGCTACGGGGGTGATCGAACAGCTTAGGTTCACCGTCCCGGAAAAGCCGTTCGTGCCGACAATACTGATCGTCGCGGTATTTCCTGTCGCGGCGCCAGGTTGAATAGAAATCGATCCAGGCGAGTATCCGCTGGGAGGTCCAAAGCCCGGAATGTTGATGACGTACGCAGCAGAGGCTACTGCGCTGTTGCTGTAGCCGCTGGCCGCAGCGATCGCCTCAATCGTTTCAGAAGAAGAAATATAAATAGGCCCGTTGTACACGGCCGAACTCGTAGTTGGTGTGGTTCCGTTGGTTGTGTAGTAGAACGTAGCGCCCGCCGTCGCATCGGTGAAGGAGATGAACTGCGCTGAGGTGTAGGTTCCGGCGACGGGTGAGAACGCCGGTGTCGCCGCCACAGACGTCGCGACGGCAGCAATGCCATCAAGATCGCCAATGCTCCCCGCTCCGACCGAAACATTCGATGCGGTTTGAGGATTAATCTTCAGTAAGCCGTAGCTGAAGTTCGTCGCGTAAATATTTCCATCCGGGGCGTAAGTGATGTCTCCTACGTTGTAAGAGCCGAGACTTCCAATGTCGCTTACTATTGCGCCGTTTGCGGGGTTGAGTGTGAGCAGCTGCTGGTTGAACGCGGCGCCGCCTTGACTATTTTCCTCCACACCGTAGAGCACCCCAGCCGGCGAGAAGGTCATCGCGTCCAGGGAATACCCTGAGGCCAGCGACACCGTTCCGACGGCCGAAAACTCACCGGTCGCGGTGTTGATCGTTCCGAGAGTGGTTCCAGACAGGCCGTAAAGCGTACCTTGAGGCGAAGCGGCAATCGCCGAAACGCTTTGAGACAAGGGCACTTGGCCCGAGAGGCTTCCTGAACTTGGATCAATGATGTACACGGTGTTTTCGGATTCTGGACCTTGAAGACCTGTGCCATAGAGGACGTTGTTAACCGGATCGGCAGTCAGCCAAATCACGGCTATGGCTTGTCCGGATAGTCCGACCAGCTGTTGCGAAGCGGTTGCAGGATTAACAGTGATGAGTGAATTGGGGTACACGGAAGAGCTGCCGACGTTACCTACCGTCGAATAAAGAACGAACCCCTGAAACCCGGATGAATTGATGGAGTAAGCGCCGGTTGCAACGATGCTCGTAGAGTATCCGCTCGCCGTGGCGATGGCCTCGAGAGTTTCTGACGAAGAAACAGTAATTGGGCCGCTGTACACGGTCGAACTCGTCGTCGGTGTGGTTCCGTTCGTGGTGTAGTAGATCGTCGCGCCGGGCGTCGTGTCGGAGATCGTCACTGATTGCGCGGCGGTGTAGGTCCCGGCGACGGGTGAGAAGGTTGGCGTCGCTGCCTGAGCCGGAAGGTTGATCGTGTAGGCAGCGGTTGCCACCGCACCAGTCGAATAACCGCTTGCTGTCGCAATCGCTTCGAGCGTCTCCGACGCGGACACTGTGATCGGCCCGGAGTAAACGGTCGAAAGGGCTGTCGGAGTCGTCCCATTGGTGGTGTAGTAGATCGTCGCGCCGGGTGTCGTATCGGAGATCGTCACCGATTGTGCGGCAGTGTAGGTTCCGGCGACGGGCGAGAATGTTGGTGTGGCTGCTGGGGATTGTGCCACTGCTATCCCGTTTACGATAAATGTAGGGGCGACATACGTGATGGTGCCAATCACGCCGCCCTCGAATGTCCAAGGCCCGGCGAGAGAGCTGCTATACCAATCCCCGTTCGCGACGCTGCCCGCATTGGTGAGATAGGTGCCATCCGAAACAAACCATCCAGGGACTGTCTGGGTCGATGTGGCGTCCTTACTTGCGACCAGGAAGTACCTGCCGGCCGGAAGCATTGCATTGACGGTCATCGCTTCTGTATTCAATCCTGAGTTAGGCGCGGTGATGACCGCCTGGGCGAAAGTCGTTATGGATCCTGTCAATGAATTCTGAAGTGAAAAATCGTAAATGCCACTCCCTAGGACTACGACATCGATCGTGGTGACATTAGCACTGGTTGAGAGCGTGAATTCCGCGGCGAAGTCCGTTCCGAACATTCCGTAGTATGAGCCGGTGGAATTCGGCGCCCCCACCAGTGTCGCCCCTGTAGACGAATTGATAGTGTATGTCGCGGTTCCCACCGCGCTCGTCGAATAACCGCTGGCTGTCGCAATCGCTTCCAGCGTCTCCGACGTGGACACCGTGATCGGTCCGGAATAAACGGTTGAACTGATCGTTGGCGTCGTTCCGTTGGTCGTGTAATAGATTGTCGCCCCCGATGTGGCATCGGAGATCGCCACCGACTGCGCCGAGGTGTAGGTTCCGGCGACGGGTGAGAAGGTCGGGGTGGCTGCCGGCTGTGTTGCAGCACTCACCACCTGACTCACCGTATTCGACGTGCTGCCTATGAAGTTCGGGTCGCCGCTGTAGACTGCCGTAACTGAGTCCGTACCCACCGGCAAAGCCGTTGTTGCCAAGCTGGCCGAGCCGCCGCTCAGGGATGCACTCCCCAGGCTCGTGCCTCCATTGCTGAACGTTACCGTGCCAGTGGCCGTGCCCCCATACTGCCCCGTGACAGTTGCGGTGAAGGTCACGGACTGTCCGACAGCAGAGGGATTTACAGACGAGGTCAATGATGTCGATGAGCTGGCCTTGTTCACCACTTCGCTGACCGCCGTTGAGGTGCTGCTGGCAAAGTTCGAGTCGCCGCTGTAGACCGCTGTGATCGAGTCCGTGCCTACCGGCAAAGCCGTCGTTGCCAAGCTAACCGTACCGCCCGCTCAACTGCGCCGTTCCCAGCGTCGTTGTTCCACTCAGAAACGAGACGCTTTCTCCGTTGGGTGGGGTGCCTCCGCTGGAAGCGACCGAAGCGGTTAGCGTAACCGACTCCCCATAAAGCGAGGGATTCGGTGTGGGAACGGGGGTAAGCGTGGTAGTCGTCTTTGCTACTGATTGGGTCAGCCCGGTGAAACCGGAAACGCTAGCGCTGTAGTTGCTGTCTCCTGGGTAACTTGCCTCCACCTCATGTGTCCCGCTGCCCACGACTGCGATGCCGCTCGCCGTCGCGGTTGCGGTTTGCGTCAACTCTGTCAGCAACACCGTTGCGGTGTTGCCCGTAAAGTCGTTGCCAACATTCGCCACGGCCAAGTCTGAGGTGCCATCCCCGTTAAAGTCCGCTACCGCAATGGAACTCGGGCCGACGCCCGTTAACGGGCTCGCCTTCGCCGTGAATGTTCCATCCCCGTTCCCTAGCCAAATGGCTATTGAGCCTTGATTTTCGCTTCCGGCACCATCTACCGCAATTGCAAGGTCCGGGATGCCGGCTCCATTGAAGTCGCCCACGGCAACAGAGGTGGGCTCGTTGCCAGTTGCGAGTGTCGGCGCCGGGGTGAAGCCACCTTTCCCGTTGCCCAGCAAAATCGTAACCGTGTCGCTGTAACTGTTTGCCACAGCCAGGTCCGGGATGCCATCCCCGTTGAAGTCCGCTGCCACAATGGAGTCAGGCCCAATGCCCGTAGACGGGCTGGCTGTTGCTGTGAACGTGCCGTCTCCCTTGCCAAGCAACACGGATACGCTGCCGTTTGAACAGGCACCATTAACACAGGTTCCGTAGGTTGCCACTGCCAAATCTATGAAGCCATCCCCATTGAAGTCCGCTGCAGTAATCGCGTATGGGGTGACGCCAGTGGTGGGACTTACGGCTGTTGGGGTGAATCCCCCTTTCCCATCGCCCAGGAGAATTGACACCGTGTCGCCTGGAGTTTCCGCACTGCCTTCGTTCGTTACGGCCAGGTCCGGTATGCCATCGCCGTTGAAATCTCCTATTGCCACGGCACTCGGGAAAAATCCAGTGGCTGGACTCGCAGATGACGTAGTGAAGCTCCCGTTCCCATTCCCCAAGAATATCCATACCTTGGAGGCACCCGTGTCCACAACGGCCAAGTCTGCAAGGCCGTCCCCGTTGAAATCCCCAATTGCAATCGATTCGAGCCCTGCCCCTTGCGTCAGGGTCTGCGCTGTCGTGAATCCTCCCTTCCCATCGCCTAGCAGAATTGTCACTGTCGTCGGGCTTGGGTATACCGGTTCATCCACCACTGCCAAGTCCCGAATGCCATCGCCATTGAAGTCTCCGCTGGCAATGGAAACAGGGCCAAGTCCAACTGTTGGCGATTGGGAATTGATCCAGTTCAACCCTGGTGTGCCCGCTCCTAGCAATGCGCTGTCGAGTACGGAGTTTCCGTAGCTAGTGTCCAGGAAAGAGACCGTTCCGCTAGGTGAGGCCAGCCCTGACCGATCCACAGAACCGGTGACCGTGGCCGTTAGAGTGTAGTTACCCGCGGCGCCACTCTGTGTGATCGTAGTGGTGGTTGGATATCCAGCACCTGATCCATTGGTTACTGTCAAGGGAGAAGCACTGGATGTGCTTGTGTTATCGGTATTGGTCCCCACAAAAACTGCCTTGTAGCTGTGGCTACCAATCCCAGGAACTAGTTTCAATACTGCCGTTCCAGCACTTGTCAACTGTGCTGTTCCCAACAAATGGATGTCAGCGCAATAGGTCGCGGTTGCGTCGCAGAATTTCACCTGTCCTGTTGTTACCGCCGCAGATTCAGTCCTCACGGTCGCAGTCAACGCCACCACCGTTCCTGGCGTAACCGAGGTGACAGGAGAGCCGAGCGACGTCACCGTAAGGGCGGTGGCAGTCGGAGTTTGTGCCCCCGTCGAACCGTTTACCACCTGGCTGGCCGTCGTTGACGAGCTGCCGGTAAAGTTCGAGTCACCGCTATAGGCAGCCGTAATCGAGTTCGTGCCAACAGGCAAAGTCGTGGTCGTCAAGGCGGCCATGTCACTGCTCACGGGGGAGCTGCCCAGGCTCGTGCTCCCGTTGTAGAAGGTCACTGTGCCGGTAGCAATGCCGCCAAACTGACCCGAAATATTTGCCGTAAAAGTCACCGACTGCCCGAATGTCGAAGGGTTCAGGGACGACTTCAATGTGGTAGAAGAACTCGCCTGGTTGACCGTCTGGCTAATTGCCGTCGAAGTGCTGCCGGAGAAGTTAGAGTCACCGTCGTAGATCGCTGTAATGGAATCGGTTCCCGTGGGCAAATCTGTAGTCGTCAGACTGGCTGTCCCGCTCGTCAGTTGCGCCGTTCCCAGTGGCGTCGTGCCGCTCGTGAATGAAACGTTCTCACCGTTTGGAGGCGTGTCGCCGCTGAAAGTGACGGCTGCAGTCAAAGTGACGGGCTCCTGATAGACCGAGGGATTCGGCGTGGGAACCGGAGTTAACGTGGTCGTGGTTGCCGTCAGAGCCGACGAGTAGCTATAGCCATGCAATACAGAATTCGTATCGAGGTAGCTTCCGGCGATTTCGATCCCGCTGGTTCGAGCGTTGATGGCGATGCCAAGCGTTCCGTTCAAAGAGCCACTGGTGCCTGCGTCGGGATCGTCAAAGGAGGTGAAAACCCCGGTTGCAGCGGGGCGCAGGAAGCCGTGGATTGTTCCGTTGGCGTCCATGTAACTGCCAGTCAGGTCACCCACCGCGTCCGACAAAACGAGAAACGTGCCGCAGATTTTCTCACCGCTCCCCCCGCCGGTGGTACACGGGCTTGAGCTTGCTCCCGGCACATCGAACGAAGTAATGGTTCCACTCGCGCTGCGGATGAAGCCATGCTGTACGCAACTCGTGTCGAGTAGGTTCCCGCCACATCACCCGCCGCGTCGATGCCCGAAGCAGTGGTGCCCCCGAACTTCGAGCCGTTGCTGTTGTTGATGCATGTTCCCACACCCGTGGGGTCAATCGCGGTATACGTGCCGCTGGCCGAGCGCACGAAACCATGTTGCACCGAAGTGGAATCGATGTAATAGCCGGCAATCATTCCGGAAGCATTCATGGCAACGGGTGTCGTCCCCTGTTTCTTGCCATTCGGATCTTCGCCGGTTCCCGCATTTGGGTCGTTAATGGCGGTGTATGTCGACCCATCGGCCGAACGCATAAATCCGCCGTACATGGAAGTCGTCGAATAAGTCCCCGTGGAATAGGTTCCGGTGATCACACCGGCGTCGTTGATGCTCAGAACCGTAGTTCCGCGGCGCCCGGATTGGCTTGCGAGCGGAGCATCGAACATCGTGATCGTGCCATTGACTGCGCGGACAAAGCCGTGAGAAATCTGGCTCGCGTCAATATATGATCCCGCGACTACGCCAGAGGTATTGATGGTCGTGGGAAACGTTCCTTCCCCCGAGCTGGAGCCCGCACCCGAAACGTCGCAGTTTGCAATCGAGCCCCCGGCAGGCAGCACAAAGCAATGCAGCGCGTTGTTCGTGTCGATATAGACACCCGCGACGTCGCCCGCCGCGTCGACAGCGGTGACGGCGGTTCCTTGCTGCGCACCGGTGCCCGCGCCCGTCACATCAACGGTGGTGAAGCCGGTCTGCGCGGATGCGCCGACCGAGGCCAGACCGATCGCAGCTGCAACAACGAGTCCAGCCACCAGATTGAGCCGAAGATTTGATCTCTGCATTTCCTTCAACATGGTCTTCTCTCTTACGGCTGAAGTGTCCGATCCGCAAGCTTGAAACATCCGGTTGGTCATCGTGCCCTTTCCTCTTGACTCTGGAAGTCCTGCTTAGGCCGGTCTTCGCCGCCGCCGCGCCGTTGAACCGAACGCGCATGCTAAACTACATATTTACAAATAGTTAAGTTGAGGCTCAGGGTGTCATCCGGTTGAGAACTCGGATACGAAGCATAGCCGGTCGCGGCCGACTTCCGGTGGGACAAATCAGGGTGGAACGGAGGGCATCTCGGGGCAACTCTCAATCGCTCCCTGTTCTTGAAAGGAATCCGCTGATCGTATAATGGCTTCCTCCCTTTGTTTGGCCTTAGGCCCGTTCCATCCGAAACGAGAAAGCTGTGTTTGACATGGCGACCTTCACGACCAACACCGAGCCTGAACTGGAAAGCCAGGGCGTGCTCGCGTCTTGGAAAGGGATAGCCGCCTATTTTGGGTGCAACGTGCGCACGGCAAAGCGCTGGGAGCGAGAGCGCGGGCTGCCGGTGCGCCGCGCGCCAGGAAAGAAGAGTGGCACAGTCTTTGCCCGTATCTCCGAGCTCGACGCGTGGTTGGAATCGAGGGAAGACGCGCAAATGCTGGATTCCGCCACTTCGACTGGCGGTACAGTAGGTCGCCTGGCCGTTGTCGCGCAAAACAATTCAAAACCGGTGGCCACCACGCTGCCTCCGCCAATCTCTTCCGACGAGTATCAGGCAAGGCCAGCTTCGTTTCTCCGATGGCGACCGTGGGTCCTTGCGTCTTCCGTACTTTTAGTATTCGCCGTGACGCTTTTCTGGAAGGTGGGGAATCGTCAGACGGCCTCAGCAACCACTTTCTCGCATTTGGATACGTTGAATGGAAAGCCCCACATCGCCGCTTCCGGCGCCGCGGACTTGTTCCTTCGCGGCCGATATTACTGGAACCTTCGCACCGCCGACGGATTAGCCAAGGCAATTGACTCCTACACGCAAGCGATTGTGACCGACCCTTCCTATGCGGAAGCCTACGCCGGGCTTGCCGAATGCTACGATTTGCTTCCCCAGTTCGGCCAAGCCGATTTGGGCGATTCCCTCAGAAAAGCGGAACATGCCGCCGACCGAGCCATCGAGCTGAATCCGAATCTCGCTTCTGCCCATACCGCCAAGGCATTCGCCCTTTACTACTGGGACTGGGACATTGCCGGGTCGGACGCAGAGTTCAAGCGTGCACTCGCGTTGGATCCAAACTCGGCGCAAACGCATCAATGGTATGCCGGAACGCTCGAATGCAGATCAGAAGGCGCGAAGGCCATCCAGCAAATCGACGAGGCGGTTCGACTTGATCCCACCTCGCCGGCGATCGCCACAGACGCGGCGCTCCTGCACGCCGATTTTGGCGACTTCAAGTCTGGCGTCAAGGCTCTAAAGGAAATCGAGCGGACGCAGCCGACGCTTTCATCTCCCGCCGAGTTTCTCGCTGACCTGGATTTCGCCACAGGCGACTTTCCCGCCTATATTCAGGACACCCGTCGTTTTGCCTCCATCACCCATGCCCCGGACGCGATCGCTTTGGCCAATGGGGTTGCGCAGGGCTGGGCCCGGGCTGGTCGAACCGGTCTGCTTGAAGCCAGGGCCGAGGCGCTCAAAGCGGCCTTCGACAAAGGCACAGGGTCAGGCTTTCTGATTGGCGAAAACCTGCTGTTGCTCGGACGCCACAATGAGGCTCTCGTCTACTTCAGGGCCTCTTTTGACCGGCATGACGACCGACTCCTCCAGCTTATGGCCTTCGACGATTACGCGTGGGTCAGAGAACTTTCAAGCGATCCCGGATACGCAGCACTGTTTGCAAAGATCCGCAGACAGGTGCGCGAAGTCACCCCAGCCCAACCCGAGCACGCTCGGGTGAGCGAAGAGCTGCCACAATAATTCGCACAAATAGCGAGGCGGGGCGTGCGATGTGCGGCTCTGCACGGCCGCGGCCGGGGCTGGCAGCGGCGAAAGGCCAGAAGACCTCCGGGCCTGTGCTCGATCCAGTGAGATGTGAGGGCGTTTCGACGAAGTGAGTTCCCATCAGGGTTGGTATGCTCGTGGGGAAGGATTGAACATGTTTGCTGCGTTGCGTTTTTTGTGGAATGCGACACGGGGCCACCGCCTGGCTCCATGGCGGAGCGAGTTTCTGCGCTGGCGCGTTGAAACCTATTCGGGGAAAAAAGCCGAGACGTTGACGCCGGGGGCCGTGCTTGGATTTATGTGGGCTGAGCGCTGGGAGCTGTTGCGTTTTCTGGCATGGACGGGACAACTGGAGCGCGAGGCGCGGACGAAATAGAGAATCGACAATCGCGGAACCCGGAACGGAAATCAAGAACCGGGGATTAGAACATAGATCAGAACTAGCCTGTAGCCAGCGACGGCTTGCTGAAAGACACATGACCGATTCCGGCCCATCATCGCGATTGAATCGGAGACAGTTTGGCTTGCGCGTTGCGGCGGCGAGTGCCGCGATATTGGGTGTGGGCGCGGCGGGCACCGGCGAATGGCTGCATGCCAAACACAAGGGGCAATTGAAGTACGCGATGGACCCGAATGTAGCGGGGGCAAATTCTCTCCAAGCGCATGCAGCGGTGAAGGGGCTGGTATATGGAGCGTCGGTGAATCCGCTGCTACTTGATGTGGAGGGAGTGGCAGAGGGCCACACCGAGGATGGCTATACACAGCTTGTGATGGCGCAGACGGGAATGCTTGTGGACGAGTTCGCGACGTACTGGAAATGGATGCGGCCTTCGCCCGACACATTCAAATTCAAGAACTTGGATCGTTTGATGGGATTTGCCGAGCTGACCGGCAAGAAAGTGCGTGGACATGTGCTGGTGTGGCATTATGCGATGCCGGGATGGTTTGGAAAAGTTGCGACCAAGCAGAATGCACGCGAACTGCTGGTTAACCATATTCGTACGGTTGTGGGACGTCTCAAGGGACTGATCGACACATGGGATGTGGTCAACGAGGCCATCGAGCCGATGGATGGGCGCGCGGATGGGCTACGCAAGTCGCCATGGCTGGAACTGATCGGGCCGGATTACATCGAGCTGGCGTTTCGCACGTCGGCGGAAGCTGATCCTAATGCGAAGCTTGCGTACAACGACTACGGGATCGAAACGGACTTGCCGCGAGATGCGAAGAAGCGCGATTTTGTGCTGGCGCTGCTGGAGCGGTTGAAAGCCAGCGGGACACCGATTCATGCGGTGGGCGTGCAGAGCCATTTGTTTGCGGCAGCGGGTGAGCCGGGCCCGGGGCTGCAGAGCTTTATTCGCGAGACCGCAAAAATGGGGCTCGAGGCTCACATATCGGAGCTGGATGTGAGCTTCATGCGGATGAAGGGCGGAGCTGCCGATCGCGATGCGACGGTGGCGCGGGTTTACAAAGACTATTTGAATTTTGTGTTGGCTGAGCCGAATGTGCCGCTCGTGATCACCTGGGGAATTACTGACGCGCATACGTGGTTGAGATCCGCAGTCTTATTCATGCCGTTCAGCACACGCAGGCTGTGGGCGCGGATCATCGTTGGCCTGCGCGAGCGGCCTTTGCCGTTTGACGATGAATTTGCGGCGAAGCCGGCGTTCTGGGCAATGCGGACGGCGTTCGATGAAGCGCGACCGCGAGGGCTCGCTGCAGGTTTGAACTGTTAGTAGAAAGCGGCTCCGGGGGACGATGGTGTTGTGCTACCCCACCCTAAAACTCTCCGCTCCGCGTCAAGATTTTAGAATAGGGCACCCCAAATCGCGCTGGGTCGGGAACAGAAACTGGGGGGCAGCTACCTTTGGTATTTCCAATTGCGCTGTTTGCCTTCAGCGATCCAAGTGACGGCCGTGGCGATGCGCTGCTCGCGGGTCTCGGCGCGCTTGGCATCGACGATCCAGTCAACGTATTCGCGGCGGCAACTGGGGCTGAAGGCAGCAAAGGCGGCTGCGGCCTTTTTGTTCTTTCCGAGAGCGTGGTTGAAGTCGGGTGGTGTTTTGAGCGCCGCGCGGGCCGGCTTGACGACGCGAGGGCGGGCGGCAACAGGGCTTCTCTCTTTTCCGGTTTCGATGAGAGCCGCGGCCTGAGCGACCCATTCAATGAGCTTTTTCTCAGGCGGGAGCAACTCGACGCTGGTGATACGGCCGAGCGAGCCCATGGCTCCGTCGCGCACCACGCCGGCCTTGCGCAGGACGGCACCGATTTCCAGACCCCAAAAGCCGAAGCTGCAGTGCTCCTTGAAAGCCGACATGTTGCAGAGGATGACGCCGCGGTACTCGAAGAAAGGGCGGCTCCACTTGATGGTTTTTTCAGCGCCTGGACAGCCGGCGTGGATGGCCTTACGCAGATGGACGAGGATGGGCTGCGCGAAGGGACGCGACTTCTGGATGTAAGCGTCGACTTTTGAATTGCGATTTGGCTCCGGCATGCGAGTCTCCGAAAAGGAGAATAACAAGGAACTCGATGGGCGGGAAACAAGAAGTTTAGAGGCCGAGAATGGAACAGCACGGTCGTGAAGCCGCATCGCTTAGGATCAAGTCTAAGTACAAAATGAGCCTTCGATTTTACTCAACAGCGTTTCTTGCGTGCGCGGGCCTTGCGGCGAGCGCGGCGGCATGGGCACAGCAGCTGCCGCCCATCGAGCCGCCCAAGCCGATGCCTGTGGCGCCAGGCCCCTTGCCGAGTCTGCGCGTAACCACGACCGAAGTGCTGGTGCCGACGCTAGTGGAGGAAAAAGGCGGTGGCATTCTCTACGGGCTGAAGCCTAGCGACTTTATTTTGGAAGACAATGGCGTGCCGCAAAAGATCAAGGTCCAGCCGGAGATGGACGCGGCGCCCGTGGCGCTTGTAGTTGCGGTGGAGCGGGGCGGAGCGAGCGTGCTGGAGTTTAACAAGCTGGCGCGATTGGGCCCGCTGCTCGATGTGTTCCTTTTCGATCCCCGGAGCCAGGTGGCACTGGTGGGGTTTGATTCTGTGCCGCATCTGATGCAGGACTTTACACACTCGGGCGAGCAGGTGAGCAAGGAATTGACCGAACTCAGACCAGGAAATGGCGGAGCGGCGATTCTGGACACCGTGAATTACGCGGTGACGCTGCTTGAATCTCAGCCCAAGGAATACCGGCGCGTGCTGCTGCTGATCAGCGAAGAGCGCGACCACGGCAGCAAACACACCAGACCGGTGCAGTTAATCAGGAAGGTTGGCGAATCAGATGTACTGGTGCTGAGCGTGAGCTTTTCGCCGGGACTGGCGGAGTTTGCCAGCGGAATGAAGGGACCCTACTACGGCCAGACCACACCGGCCCACACGCCGACGCCCGGGTTGCCGGAGCAGACGGCCGGAGGCAATCTGCTGGCGCCGCTAGTGATGGCTCTCAACGCGGCGAAGAAGAACGTGACGAAGGAGGTCGCCGAGATGAGCGGCGGCGAGTACACGACGTTCTTTGGCGACAAGGCATTCCAGGCGGAGATCCTGCGCGCGGCGAGGGATTCGCGCAACCGGTACCTGATTACCTTCAGCCCATCGGACCCGACGCCGGGATTACACACGATTCGGGTGCGGACGGTCGAGGACTATGGGGCGAGGATTGTGGCGAGGGCGAATTATTGGCGGGATACGGGAAACAGCCAGTAGGGAATAGCCAATAGGGAATAGAAAGACAGGGATCAAGGCGCCTCAGCGGCTGAGCCGCTGAGGCGCTGGGTTGAGAGAACGCCGCTGGTGTTCCGCGACGGTTTGAAAAGACAATTCAGGAACCCTTGGTGCTCCAGCGGCGGCCAGGGATGCTACGCGGGCTTCGCAAGAATCCGGCGCGCAGCAATCGCCATCGGAAGACGAGTGAATCCCGCGAAGAGCATGCTGATCCCGATCAAAGTTCCGATGGCCCACTCGCTGCTCGATGGCCAGCTCAGTCCGATCATCGCACCCAGAATCAGGGCGACGACGCCATCAAAGAAGAGCCAACCGGAGCCTGCGTGCTGGCGGATGCGGAAAGCGAGAATCAAGACCAGGATGCCCTTTGCGATAAGGTAGCCCGCGAGAAGGAGCGTAAGCGAGGCCAGGCCCGCAACCGGCCAAACGAGCAGGTAGACCGCAACAGCGAGATAAAGCAGACCAACCAGGAGCTCCCAGACGAGGCCACCGGTTGAACGGATATGCCAGGCGATAGCCAGGTGTGCCACACCGCCGAGCAGCACCAGCCAGGCGACAAGAATCGCCACGCCGATCCCCGCAACCGGCGGAACGACGATTGCCAGAATGCCAGCGAGGATTAAAAGAACACTCAGCGCGATTGCCCAGCCAGAGGATAGTGTTGTGATTCCGAGGGGAGATGAGTCGACCATTTTCTTCTCCTTTGAGGTTTTGTGCTTCTTGTGGAATTGAGCGGTGGTCTTGCTGAACACGCTCTTTTTGAGCGGGGAAATCGGTCACCCCGGGCGAGAGAATCACTATATATGATGAGGGGGCGGCCAATGAAGAGCCCGGTCGGGGCGCAGTTTGCGAAGGAAGTCCCTCAGGGGCTTAAGCCGTGCCCTTTCAAATCGTGCGCAGTTATGGGCGAGGACGCTGGCGCTACAAGCCTCTGTCGCGGGCTTTGTGGTTGAGGGAGTTCATGTTAATCTTTTAGTAGACACTGAAGAGTGGACACGAGAAAAAATGAGGAGTTACCTACGCCGTGCTGGCGATTGAAAAAAAGACCGACCTGATCAAACGCTTCCGAACCCACGAAACGGACACCGGATCGCCGGAAGTCCAGATCGCGATTCTGAGTGAGCGGATCAACGAGCTGACCGAGCATTTCAAAGCCCACAAAAAGGATCACGCATCCCGCCGTGGATTGTTGATGCTGGTGAGCAAGCGACGCCGCCTGCTGGATTACCTGAAGACGCACGATACGGACCGCTATCGCGACGTAATCGGCAAACTCGGGATCCGGAAGTAACAAGAAGAAAGCCGACATTGAACCGGAAGTATTCAGACCGGACACTGGTCACGGTCCCCATACAACATGGAACACCGGACCAATGCGTGCCGGGCGGCCTGAGAAGGACGCCTGAGCCTGCGCATCGGTGTGTTGTGCGCGCCAAGTCGCGCATTCCCCCCACAAGTTTCTCAAGCGAACAAAACGAAACGAGGACAATATGTCTACGAAACATGATGTAGCCGTCGAGCTAGCCGGCGGCAAGCGACTGGTCTTTGAGACTGGCCGCATGGCCAAGCAAGCCTCCGGCGCCGCGCTGGTGAGCACAGGTGAAAGCGTAGTTCTGGCCACTGCAGTGGCTTCCCCCAATCCCAGGGAAGGGATCGATTTCTTCCCGCTCACGGTGGATTACCGCGAGTACACATACGCCGGAGGACGCATCCCCGGTGGATTCATCAAGCGCGAAGGCCGCCCCAGCGAAAAAGAAGTACTGACCTGCCGTCAGATCGATCGGCCGCTGCGCCCGCTATTCCCCGATGGATTTCGAAATGAAACGCAGCTGATCGCGCTGGTGCTCTCCGCGGATAAGGAGAACGATCCTGACGTGATCGCAATCAATGCAGCAGCCGCTGCAGTTGCGCTGTCTGATATTCCTTTCGGCGCGACAGTGGGCGCCGTGCGCGTGGGACGCGTGAACGGCGAGTTCGTGGTCAATCCCACATACTCCGAGCGCGCAGGAACGACGGTGAACATCATGGTCGTCGGCCACAAGGACGGCATCGTGATGATCGAGTCTGGCGCGAAAGAAGAAACCGAGGAGGTCATCCTCGCGGCGATCGAGTTTGCGCATGGAGAGATCAAGAAAATTGTCGCTGCCATTGACGAGCTGGTGTCAAAAGCGGGCAAGCCGAAGCGGGCGTTTACTGCGCCGGAGTTCGACGAGGCATATTACGGCGAGCTGAAGGCCAAGGTTGGCGACCGGCTCAAGGATGCGCTGGACACCAAGACACATGGCAAGATCGAGAGCTATGCTCTGGTCGACGAAATTAAGAAGGAGTTGGCCGCGGGGTTGACTGCCGACGATGCGGACGGGAAGAAGAAGCTGGCGCACTATTACGAGCAGTTGCGCGAGCGGATCTTCCGCGAGCAAGTGACGAAGGAGCGCATCCGGCCTGACCGGCGCGCGTTTGACGAGATCCGGCCCATCACGATCGAGACCGGCGTGCTGCCACGGACGCACGGGTCGGCACTGTTTACGCGCGGCGAGACTCAGGCGCTGGTGACGGCGACTCTGGGCACGGCCGACGACGGGCAGAGGCTTGAGAGCTACGAGGGCGAGCAGCGGAAAAACTTCATGCTGCACTACAACTTTCCACCGTTCAGCGTTGGTGAAACAGGACGTATGACCGGCGTTGGCCGGCGCGAAGTAGGCCACGGAGCCTTGGCGGAGCGCGCTATCAGCGCGGTATTGCCGAGCGCCGATGAGTCGCCGTATTCCATTCGCATCGTGAGCGACATTCTGGAGTCGAATGGATCGTCGTCGATGGCTTCGGTGTGCGGAGCCAGCCTGGCGCTGTTCGATTCAGGCATTGCGCTGAAAGGCGCGGTTGCCGGAGTGGCGATGGGCCTGGTGAAGGAAGGCGACGACTATGCCATCCTGACCGATATTGCCGGCGCAGAAGATCACTACGGTGACATGGACTTTAAGGTAGCCGGGACCCGGAAGGGAATTACCGCGCTACAGATGGACATCAAGATCGGCGGCCTGACGCGCGAGATCCTTCAGCAGGCAATGGAGCAGGCGCGCCGCGGACGGCTCTTTCTTTTGGACAAGATGGACGCGGAGTTGGACGGGCCTCGTGTGGAACGCTCGAAGTATGCGCCGCGCATCGAGACCGTGATGATTCCGACGGACAAGATTCGCGACCTGATCGGCAAGGGTGGCGCGACGATTCGCGGCATCGTGGAACAGACGGGCGCGAAAATCGACGTGGACGACACGGGCAAGGTGAGCGTGGCGTCGAGCGACGCCGAGGGCCTGCAGAAAGCGCTGGCGATCATCGGCAACCTGACCGCAGTTCCCGAGGTGGGCAAAACGTATCTTGGCAAGGTCGTGCGGTTGGCCGAGTTCGGGGCATTCGTTGAGCTATTCCCGGGCACGGACGGACTGCTGCACATCTCCGAGATCGCGGAGCATCGCGTGAAAGAAGTCAAGGACGAGCTGCGCGAGGGCGACCAGGTGATGGTGAAGGTGCTGGCCATCGAAGGCAATCGGATCAAGCTGAGCCGCAAAGCGCTCATCAAGGAGCAGAAGGCGAAGCTGGGGCAATCCGCTCCGGCGCAGTCTGAAGAGGGGGAATATGCGCCGCCGGTTTCGGCGCCGACTCCGAGCCCCAGAAGCTCCGCACCGCGCAATGAATTTGACGAACGCCAGCCGAGCTCAAACCAGAGCACGATCCTGATCGAAGGCGGCGACGACTTCGACGAGGATGGCGGGGTCGAGATCGACGAGGCGAACGAGCCAAACTTCAACCGAGTAGATGGGGCCCCGGTGGTTCATGCCGGCGGTTCGCCGTTCAGCGGTGGAGGGCGGCCGGCCGGAAGCGCAGGCGCTGGCGCAAACAACCGGCGCCGGCGTCGTCGCGGGGGACGGAGACCCGGCGGCGGACAGGGATGAGCAACGCTCCGCTTCATTAAGCAAGAAGACCCGGACTTTATGTCCGGGTCTTTTTGCATTTGGAGATGTTTGTTCAGAACCTTCCAGCGCGCAGGCCAGGGTGGAAGATTATTCTGATGCGGTTTGGAGGCCCGGCTCGGGCTTGATGCTGTGAGGCGCTTTCCGTTTAGGCGGCTGGGGTGTCGCATCCGCACCGTTCTCTTTGGCTGCGGTCTTTCCCGCGTACATGCGAAGGTCGGCCGCAATGCGCAGGGCTTCGGAATCTGCGGCGTCGTCGGGAAAGACGGCGATGCCGACGCTGGCGCCGACGCGCAATTCCTTGCCGCCAAAGGTCACCGGCTCGTCAAGAAGTTTGGAGAGTGTCTTGCCGACGCGCGTGGCATCGGCGCGGGTCATAGGCTCCTCGAGGATGACGGAGAACTCATCGCCGCCAGTGCGGGCGACGGTATCGGAGCGGCGTACTCGTCCCATGAAAAGGTTGCCGACGTGCTTCAGGAGTTCGTCGCCAGCGTGATGGCCGGCGGTATCGTTCACCAGCTTGAAGTTGTCCAGGTCGATGAGCAGCAAAGCGACATGCGAACCGGTGCGGCGGGCGCGCTCAATGGCGCTATCGAGGCGATCCTGAAAGAGGCGCCGGTTGGGCAGGCCGGTGAGTTCATCGTGCAGAGCAAGATACTTGTTATGCTCGAGCTGATCCTCGAGCAAAAGCATGATCATGCCCACAGCCACAACGTACTTGGGCAGGTTCCACACCTCATCTTCGAGATGAAGATGGGGAAAGAAAAACATGATGGAGGGTCCGGCTACGAAGACTCCAGCCCATGCAAAGAAGCCCGCAATGGTGATGAAGGCCCCCGCGGTCGCACGCCGGTAGGTGTACCAGAAATGGATGGCGCAACCGAGGAAAATGATGAAGAGCACAGACTCGAAGGCCAGCGTTGGTCCGATGTCAGGGCGGTTCTGAATGGCCAATAGAAAAATGGAAAGGCATACGTTCAGGGAAACGAGGGCCCAGCGCAACGGGTGCCGGAACTGGCGGAATGCGAGGACCAGAATGCTAAGCGGCAAGACGCCGATGAGCATGGCCGCAGGCTTCAAAGCCCAGGATGCGATGGGGTCGATGACAAGGAGACCGAAATAGAGTGTGTAAGTCGTCAGCAGAACGATGAGCATCCGACGGCTGGAACGTTGCTTCCTGCGGTGCGGCACAGCCGCCCACATAAACAGAACCCCGGCACAAGCAAGAGCGGCAAGGCCGATAAACGACGCGAGATCGGCCCAGTGTCCTGGAGCGCCCAGAAACATGAAGGCGGCGAAATGAATTGCGATCAGGAACCAGCCAGTAAGCCAGATGGCCGAGACAGTTGCTCGCGCATGACGCGCGACAGATGCAAAAGCTAATGTAAGGAGCGCGACGGCTCCTAAATCGGGAAGTTTGCTCCAGTCAACCAAGGCACTCCGTTCATGCGCGTGCGTTGCGCCGCGCTTTATCTAAACTCTTTAATGACAGCATCGGCGATTTCTCAAGAAAGGGCGATAGCGCTTTTGTAGGACTCTTTAGGCATTAGCATACACTTTGGTAACCTTACCATCCAACCTAGAACAGATTCAATGAGTTAATTCTTCATAAAAGAAGCGGAAATAGCCCTGAAGAGGGTGCAAATCTGGCTTGGCAAAGCGGGCCCAGCCGGGGTTTTCCTCAGGTTATCTTGAGTCCAGCAGAATCGGATTCCCCGCCGACAATCGAAACCGCCGTCAAAGTTGTGCTTCTAAACGAAGCGCTCGCCGGCTAAACAAAACTAAATAGCTGCCGATAAAGTTCGATGCGCAGTGTACGCGCAAAGTTGGCGCGACCCGGTCCGCATTAGAGGCGGCAATGATTTCGCTGAAAAAATATCTCGAATCGCAACAAACTAATTCTATCGCGCCTCAGAAGCGCGTAGAAGGCGATCTGCTTCCCGCGGTGGTCAACGCATCTGGCTCCGCGTTGATGGAGATGGGCAACTCGAGTATGGAAGCCTGTCCGGGAACAGACGCGAACGGCTACAAGAGCGGCACCTTCCAGAACTTCACAATCAACTCCGACGGAACCGTGTCGGCAAAATACTCCAACGGTCAGAACCAGACCGTAGGCCAGATCGCGCTGGCCAATGTAACCAATCTTCAGGGGCTCCAGTTGCTGGGCGATGGTGATTACGCAACGACGCTGGCCAGTGGCACGGCATCGGTTGGCGCCGCCGGAACGGGAGGGCTGGCCACCATCGAGGATGATGCGCTCGAAGCTTCGAATGTCAACATCTCTTCGGAGTTTTCCGATTTGATCGTTGCGCGGCGCGCGTTCGAAGCTAACGCAAAATCGGTGACCACGTTCGACACGGTCACGCAGGACACCATCAACATGGTCCACTAATTGCTGATCGGCCAGCGGCGCCGGCGGTCAAGAAAATTTGTATCGGGACCAAACGGACACAGTCTCAGTGGCGGCAAACGGCGGTCTTTGGACCGCCGTTCATTTCTTGGGCAAAACCTCAATGAACAGCCCCTTTGCCTCGGCGAGCGCACGCCCGTTCTCATTGAGAATGCGCGCTTCTGCCCAATGCTTGCGCGGCTCGTTGCGAACGATGTGTCCCTCGAGGCGAAGCGGCGTTTCGCTGGGAACAGGCCGGAGGTAGTCGATTTCGATCTTGCGAGTCATTGAGGTACTACCTGTGGCGCGAACTGCTTTGCTCATCGCTTCATCAAGCAGCGTGGCGATGACGCCGCCGTGCAAATAGCCGGGGTGCCCTTCGAAAGCACTGGCGACGACGGGAAAGCTGACGACCGAACCGTCGTCGGCGAGCAGGAAATCGAGACGAAGGCCGGTTTGATTCGCCTGGCCGCAGCCGAAGCAGCGATTGCCGGCCGAGTGAGCAAAATGCGTCAGGTGCTCGCGGCGCTCGGTCATGCCGGCCTCGCTGCCTTGAATTCCCCATTGATGGCCGCGACAAAAAGTTCACGGTCAACATTGCCTCCCGTCAGAATGATTCCGGCGCGTTTGCCGGCGAGTGACGCTTTCTCCTTGAGTGCGGCGGCCAGCGGGGCCGCTCCGGCGCCTTCGGCCACGTTGTGGGTGTCCTCGTAGTAGATGCGCATGGCTTCCGCGATCTCTGCGTCAGTGACTTCGACGATGCGCGCGACATGGGCCCAGATAATCTCCAACGCATCCTGATTGGGCCTGCGGCAGGCGAGTCCGTCGGCGATTTGCGATGCAGCGGGTGATTCAACCAGTTTGCGCTGCTCGAAGCTGAGCGCGGCGGCTGCGGATGCCGTCGCCGTCACGCCGACAATCTCGGTGGACAGATTGAGGGCATTGCGCGCGGCTACCATGCCGGAGATCGAAGAGCCCAGCCCGATCGGGACGTAGACTCGATCGAGCTTCGGCGCCGCCTGAAAAAGTTCTAAAGCATAGGTCGCGGAGCCCCGGACCAGGCGCTCGTGAAACGACTCAACCATCGTGTAGCCGCGCTCTCGCGCCAGGACGCGGGCATACTCAAGCGACTCCTGAAAATCATGGCCATGCTCGACCAGCTCCGCTCCCTGCGCCTCAGTAGCACGGTTTTTCTCGACGCTGTTGCCGTGAGGAACGACGATGACAGCTTTCAGTCCGAGCATGCGCGCCGCCGTGGCGACTCCCTGGCCAAAGTTGCCGCGCGTGGCCGCCACAACGCCTTTAAGGTCGGGCTGTGTTTGTTTCAGCCACGTTGCATAGACCAAACCACCGCGCAACTTGAATGCTCCTACTGGTGTGTGATTTTCGTGCTTGATCCATGCCTCGGCGCCAAGCCGTTGATTGATCAGCGGCCAGCTGTATTGCGGAGTGGGCGGCATGTAGCGATAGATCAGAGACTGAGCTTCGCGGATTTCGTCTAACGAGGGAAGCGCCATAGGATAAGGATAATCGGCGAGAGGCAGGGCTTCGTTGTGAACAAGAATTCACGAAGAAAGCGTGGAAAACGGTGAGGCAGTTAGGCTGGGCTGTCGCGCTGATGGCGGCGGAAATAATGGGTTGTCGCTCGACGCAAGAATTGACCGATCAACAGGCCGAGGGCAAGCATCTCTACGACGTGGGTTGCGCTCACTGCCACGAGCAGAACGACCTGCATCTGAAGAAAGTTCCACCGAGCCTGCACGATCTTTTCAACCGAAGCACATTGCCCGATGGCGAGCCGGCAACGGATGTCCAGGTGGAGCAGGTTTTGAGGTCGGGTAAGGGAATGATGCCTTCATTCGCTTATCAGATGACGAAGGAACAAATGGACGCGGTTGTCGCCTATCTGCACGGCGGGCTGCGTGACCAGCCGGAGCAATAGAGAGGAGAAAACGATGAAGGTTGGAGTTTTGGGTTCAGGCGATGTGGCGAAGTCGCTCGCGGAGGGCTTCATCAAGCACGGGCACCAGACGATGATCGGCACGCGCGACGCGGCGAAGCTTGCGGAGTGGCAGCGCAACCATCCCAAGGCAAAGGTGGGCAGCTTCAGTGAGACTGCGGCGTTCGGCGAAGTGCTGGCGCTGGCGGTGAAAGGCTCCGTCGCGGCCGATGTTCTGCGCATGGCGGGAAGCGCCAACCTCGACGGCAAGCTGGTGATGGATGCGTGCAACCCCATCGCCGATGCGCCGCCGGTGAACGGCGTACTGAAATTCTTTACTACGCTCGACGACTCGCTGATGGAGCGGCTGCAGCGCGCCTTTCCCAAAGCGCACTTCGTCAAGGCGTTCAGTTCGGTGGGGAATCATCAATTTGTGAACCCGCAGTACAAAGCAGGGAAGCCGACGATGTTCATCTGCGGCAACGACGACGGGGCAAAGGTGGTGACTGCACAGATCCTGGAGCAGTTCGGCTGGGAGACGGCTGACATGGGCAAAGTGGAGTCGGCGCGCGCCATTGAACCGCTTTGCATGTTGTGGTGCGTGCTCGGGTTCACCAAGAATGAATGGACACACGCGTTCAAGCTGCTGCACCAGTAAAAGAGGGTGGTCAGGAATCATTTCTGAGGGAGCATCGCGGCATCTCACCCTAAAGCTCGCTAAGATTCGGCGAGCTTTAGGATGGGGCACTGAGAGTACCGGGACATCCTTTACGTTTTAGACCGGAGACATGGTTTACAAGCCCCTTGCGGTGAGAGTGGCTCTGGTTGCGGGTTTTCGGCGGGCTTTGCCGGTCTTCAGATACATGATAG